>Ga0272442_10005973_pt1 | contig 16150 bp, 10 predicted proteins | sample SSMForm2O_FD_200262 | JGI IMG/M metagenome (GOLD analysis project Ga0272442, IMG submission 200262) | Marine sediment archaeal communities from Little Sippewissett salt marsh, Falmouth, MA, United States - SSM-Form-2O | ecosystem: Environmental > Aquatic > Marine > Wetlands > Sediment ...
CAATTCCTCGCGCGAGGCCTTCTTGAGTTTTTCGATCTCCTCGGCGAACGTCCCGTCCGCGATTTCCGTTACGCGTTTTTTGATTTCCTCGGCTTGGGGGACCATGTGCCGCGCGTACAGGCGCCGGCAGAGCATGCCGATCTGATACTGCACGATCTCGGCCGGGCAGCGCGAGGCGCAGAGACCGCACATGATGCACTCGAAGGACAACTCGGCGGCGCGCTTGATGTCGCCGCGCATGGCCGCGTTGACATACTCCATCACCTTGATGTCCTGCGGACATATCTTGCCGCACGTGTTGCAGCTCACGCAGCGGGCCATCTCGGGATACAACGACAGGATCGCGTTGACCGTCGGCTTGAGGTCCTCGATGTCGTACTCGGCCTTGTGCGCCGGGTAGAAGGGAATTTGCGCGAGGTACATGCCCGGCTCGACCACGGTCTGGCACGCAAGGCCGACCTTGATGCGGTAGTCGCCCGCGACGCGATACACCGTCGCGCACGCGCCGCAGATGCCGCCCCGGCACCCGCACCCGCGCGTGAAACGATAGCCGGAATACTCGAAGGCTTTCAGAATCGTCGCCGTCGCGGGGACCTGATACTCCTTGCCCATGATGTAGATGGGGACAAGTTCCCGCTCGACTTCGTTGGCGTTCTCCGGCACGGTCGCGATCTCCTAGAGTATGTCTTCCATGAATTCCTTGATCTGGGCGCAGGTGAACACCGGTCCGTCCTTGCAGACGTACAGCGGGCCGACATTGCACCGGCCGCACTGGCCGACGCCGCACTTCATCTTCAGTTCCAGCGAAGTCAGGACGCGCTCGGGATCGAAGCCGAGCTCGTCGAACGCGGCGAGCGTCAGTCGGATCATGATCGGCGGTCCGCACACGACCGCGACGCTGTCGTCCGGTTTGGGCGCCATCTCGCGCAGGACATCGGGCACGTAGCCCACCCGCCCTTTCCAGTCCGGCAGCTCGCCGCCCGGGTCCACCGTCAGGACGGTTCGCACGTCCTCGCGCCCTTGCCAGGCATCGAGTTCGTCCTTGTAAACCCTGTCCGCGGCGGTCCGCGCGCCGTACAGGATCGCCAAGCCGCCGTAGTCGTCGCGCGAGCGCAAGACCTCGCGGATCAGGCCGCGCAACGGGGCGAGGCCGATGCCGCCGCCAACGAAGAGCAGATCCTTTCCCTTCAGCGTATCCATCGGGAACCCGTTCCCGTACGGACCGCGAATTCCCACGAGACTTTCGGGATCGAGCATGTGAATCGCTTCGGTCACCGCGCCGACGCGCTTGACGCTGCATTCGAGGACCCCCTCGTCCCCGGGACACGACGCAATGCAGAACGTCGCCTCTCCGGCGCGCGGCACGGAAAGCTCCACGAACTGGCCCGGCGTGAAATCGAACGGATCGGCCGCGTCTTCCAGGGCGAGGCGAAGCGTCCGCACGTCGCGCGTTTCGGCGACGATGCTCTTCACGCGCGCCAATCGCGGGGTATAGAGGCTTTTCATCGTTCGTTCAGGCCATTAATGAGATCGGAAATGCCGCTGTTGACCGGACAGTGACGCGCGCACCGGCCGCAGCCCACGCACGCAACAATACCAAAGTTCTCCGGGTAATAATCGAACTTGTGGTAAACGCGCTGGCGACAACGGCTGAACTTGGCCCCGCGATGGTCGTGACCGGCGGCGGCCTTGGTGAAGGTGTCGCTCTGGCAATAATCCCAGCAGCGGACGCGGCAGTCGCCCTCCTCGACGATATCGAAGCAGTGACACGTCGGGCACAGGTGCGCGCACGCGCCGCACTTCAGACACGACTGGGACACCTCGCGCCAGTAGTCCGACCCGAAGGAGTCGCGAAGGGTTTCCGGAATCGTGACGGTCCGCCGGACCGCCGCCTCCGCCTTGCGAACGAATTCCTCGGGGATCGCGCCGTCGTCGGCCGGCGCATCCGGGAAGACGGCGCGTCCCTTGTCGCTCAGGACCTTCAGGTCATAGGAGCCGTCGCCCATCGGAATCAGTGCGGCGTCCATGCCCTCGGTCCCGGCCGGGCTTCCGCCGACCGACGTGCAGAAACAGTGCTCGTCGGGCCGGTCGCACGCAAGGCCGACGATGGTCGTGCGCTCGCGAAGCGCCGCGTACGTCTCGTCCGGACGGTCGCCGAGAAAAACCTTGTCCATGATCGTCACGCCCCTTGCGTCGCACGGTCGCGCGAGGAACACCAGGCGCGGCCGCCCGTTGGCGACAGGAACTGTTTCAAAGCCGCCCGAAGTATAGCGCAGAAAAACCTGGCGCGGCGGCAGGAAGCATTCCTTGATCGAATTGACGGAGACGCCATAGTCCCAAGCGATCTCCCCGGACGACCGGACAGTCCGGAAGTAAACGCGGCCTCTCTCGCGAACGGGCGCGAAGACCTCCATGGTCTTCGAGAGATCGTCGAGGCGGGCGTTCAGTTGATCTTGTTTAACGATCATTTTATCGCCACCTCTTCCGGGTCGGGGTCGTTCGGAGCGAAGGAGGCCAGGGGAGACCGCTGGTCCGGCGCCGCGCCGGGTTCGACCCCGAAGCTTTCGCGCACGATGCGGGCCCCTTTGCGCATGAGCGTGCTCAGAGGGATGCCGACGGGGCAAACGCGCTCGCATTCGCCGCAATTCGTGCAACGCCCGGCCATGTGGAACGCCCTCACGAGGTGGAACAACCGATTCCCCGTCGCCGAACCGGACGCGGGGATCCACCGCGGGTCATGTTGCGACGCCAGGCACTCCCGGCAATAACACAGGGGACAGATGTTCCGGCACGCATCGCAGCGCAGGCACCGCTCGAATTCCCGGCTCCAGTGCGCCAGCCGTTCGGCCGGCGGCATGGCCTCGATCGCGTCAACGTCGGCGAAGTCGTCCTCGCGCGGTTCGCGTTGCGGGACCGGCCCGATCACGCAATCGCAAAGCGCCGGGTCGGGGTCGGCGACGGTGCATGTCTCGCACTTGGCCAGCAGTTTTCCGTCGGCGTCCTTCATGCCTTTGCAGCGAAGCGCGACGACAGCCAGGTTTTCCCGCGTGACCTGCTTCTCGGCAAGGAGAACGTTCAGCGTCTTGAGGTCGCAGCCCTTCACGACGATCCCGATTTTCCCTTCGCCGTCGCCCATGACGTCGCGGTCGGTCAGATAGCGGGTCAGATTGTAATAGCAGCGGTCGTTCCAGACGAGGGCGTCGGCGTCGGCGGGCTTTCGCGCGAACACGGGCACGGTGCGCTCGTCGCGGGAACGGCCGTAGGCGATCACGAGGCCGACGTCGCCGGCGAAGAGTTCGCGCACCTGTTGTTTCAATTCGTCAAGCATCGCCCGCTCCCGCCGCGGCGCGCAGGGACAAGGCGCTGTCGGGCGCGTCCTCGCACGCGGCGCGGACATCCTCGATCACGCCGTTCACCACGTCGGCCCACTTGGCGCCTTCGGAGGCCGAAACCCACCGCAGATGCAGCCGTCTCCGGTCAATGCCGACGAAATCCAGAAGTTCCCGCAGGACGTGCATCCGGCGGCGCGTGTAGTAATTGCCGTCCTGGTAATGGCAATCGCCGGGATGGCACCCCGCGATGAGCACGCCGTCGGCGCCTTCCTGAAAACATTTCAGGACCAGGAGCGGATTGACCCGTCCCGAGCACGGCACGCGAATGACGCGGATTTCATGCCCGTACTGCAACCGGTTCACGCCGGCGAGGTCCGCCCCGGCATAGGAACACCAGTTGCACAGGAAACCGACGATTTTCAGTTTTTTCGGCATGGTCACGCCTTCATCAATCGTAGGACCCGTCGCCAATCAACCTACGGGCACGAAAAGTTCCTCGAATTCCTTGACGATCTGCTTGTTGGTGAACCCGCGCAGATCGATCGCGCCGCTCAGGCAGGCCGCCGCGCACGCGCCGCAGCCCTTGCAGATCAATTCGTTCACGACCGCCGCGCCTTCGACGATCTCGATCGCGCGGTATGCGCACACGTCCGCGCACATGCCGCACCCGCTGCAACGGTTCTTGTCCACGGACGCGGTGTTCGCCTCCGAACGCACGGTGTCCCGCGTCATTACGGTCAGGGCGCGGCCGGCCGCGGCCCGCGCCTGCGCGGCCGCTTCGCCGAGGTACTTCGGACCGTGCGCGAGTCCGCAGAGAAAGACGCCGTCGGTGGCGAACTCGACGGGACGCAGCTTGACGTGCGCCTCGTGGAAATAGCCGCTCTCGTCGAGCGGGACTTTCAACATCCTGGCGAGGTCGCCGTTCCCCGGCTCCGGGTCCATGCCGGCGCTCAGGACGACGATCTGCGCCGGAATGCGGATGTCCCCGCCGACGATGGAATCGTACACGCCGACTGTGAAGTCGCACCGCCCGTTCCGAATGACCTCGGGTTTCCGTTCGATGTCAAACCGGACGAACACGGCGCCCGCTTCCCTCGCCTCGGTATAGCGCGACTCGAGAAGCCCGTAAGTCCGCATATCGCGATAGAACACGGTGGCGTCTTTGCGGGGATACTCGGCGCGGAAGCGCAGAAGATTCTTGATCGCCTCGCCGCAGCAGACGCGGCTGCATCCCGGGCGGTCGCCTTCGCGCGACTCGACGCACTGGATCATCGCCACGCTGCGGGCGACGCGAAGCAGCGGGTGGCGCACGTCGAGCATGTGTTCGAACTCGCGTTGCGTCACGATGCCCGGGTCCTCGCCATAGCCGTAGCTTCGCGGCAGATGCTCGCGCGCCCCGGTCGCGACGATGATGGTTCCATGCTCCACGGTCTTTTCCTCGCCCTCGTGCGTGAAGCGCGTGGCGAACTGGCCGATCCACCCGGAGACGTCCTGGATTTCGGCGCCTTCATATACTTCGATCAGGGGATGGTTCTTCACGGAGGCGATCAATGCGTCCAGTTCGGCCGGGAGATCGTCCGTGTCGAGTGTGCGGCGCATCTTCGCCGCGTTCCCGCCAAGTTTCTCCTCGCGTTCGATCAGGGTCGCGGGAAAGCCGTTCTCCGCCACGGTGAGCGCCGCCGTCATGCCCGCGACGCCGCCGCCGATGACGAGACACGATTTCCGCACGTCCGACTCGCGCGTCTCGAGGGGTGTCAGCATCCGGGTCTTCCCAACGGCCATGAGCACGAGTTCGGCCGCCTTCTCCGTAGCCGCCTCGGGCGCGTCGCGGTGGACCCAGGAGCAGTGATCGCGAATGTTAGCCATCTGGAGCAGGTATTCGTTCAGCCCTGCCGCGCGAAGCGCCCCGCGAAAGACCTTTTCGTGCGTGCGCGGCGAGCACGAGGCCACGACCACCCGGTTCAGACGGTGTTCCGCGATGCGGTCCTGGATCGTTCGGAGGGCGTTCTGAGAGCAGGCATAGGTCATCTCCTCGGCGACGCGCACGTTGGGCAGCCCCTTCGCGCGCTCGACGACAGCCGGGACGTCCACGACCGACGCGATGTTAATGCCGCAGCGGCAGACGAAGACGCCGATGCGCGGCGATTCGTCGAAATCGAGAGCGGACGGTTCGTCCGGCGCCGGCGCTTCCTCGGGGATCGTCTCGTCCGGCCCCTCGGTTTCTTTGCGTTTCAGCAGGCCGCGCGCGGCCGAGGCGGCGGCGGCGCTGGCCGACATCACCGTCTCGGGAATGTCCATCGGCCCGGCCAGCGTACCGCACACGTAGATGCCCGGCGCATTCGTCTCGCCGGAACCGAAGCTCGCCGCGGGGCAGAAGCCGTGCGGGTCCGTCCGGACTCCGAGGCGATTCAGAAGGGCGCGCACGCGCGGCGACACGTGAATGCCGACCGAAAGCACGACGAGATCGAACTCCTCCTCGCCGACCGCGCCGTCGGGCGCCACGAATTTCAGCGCGAGGCTTTTTGTGCCCGGGTTTTCCACGATCTCCGCGATGCGCGATTGAACGTAGCGCACGCCGCATTCGTCCTTCGCGCGGTTCACGAAATTGTCGAAGTCTTTTCCGAACGCCCGGATGTCAATGTAGAAGATGGAGACTTGCACATCCCGGTCGTGTTCCCACGACACGATCGCCTCCTTGGTCGCCTGCATGCAGCAATAGGCCGAGCAGTACCCCCGCTCTCCTCCCGCGATGTCGCGCGAGCCAACGCACTGGATGAAGGCGATGCGCTTCGGATGCGCGCCGTCGGAGGGCCGAAGGATGTCGCCGTCGGTCGGTCCCGACGCGCTCAGAAAACGCTCGTACTCCATGCTCGTAACGACGTTCGGATACAGGCCGTGCCCGTATTCGGGACGGAGGCGCGGCGTGTATTCCTCGCCCCCGGCGGCCACGATGACGGCGCTCACATCGAAGCGTTCGACGGCGTCTTTCTGGTCGTAGTCTATCGCGCCCGCGGGACAGACCTTCTCGCACACGCCGCACTTGCCCGTGTTGAGGCGCAGGCAGTGGTCGCGATCGATCGTATAGGCGGCGGGAACGGCCTGCGGGTAGGGAATGCCGATGCACTTCCTGTCGGTAATGCCCATGTTGAACGGGTCGGGAAGCTTGACGGGGCACTTCTCCGTGCAAAGCCCGCAGAGGGTGCATTTTTCCGCGTCAACGTAGCGCGCCTTGCGGAGCACGGTCGCCTCGAAACCGCCGTCGGTGCGCACAAGGTCCTGGAGGGTCGAGTAGGCGAGGATTTCGGCATTCGGATGGTCGGCGAGTTCCACGAGTTTCGGCGACAGGATGCACGTCGAGCAATCGTTGGTGGGAAAGGTCTTGTCGAGCTGGGCCATGCGCCCGCCGATACTCGGCTGCTCCTCCACCAGGACGGCCCGGACGCCCATCTGGGCCAGGTCCAGAGCGGCCTGGACGCCCGCGATGCCGCCGCCGATTACCAAGACCTGCTTCTTATTCATTTTGCTTTTTCGGTTCCGCTCTTCACGCCGTGCTTTTCGATGCATTCCTTCAACAGCTCCCGCCGATGCTCCTGAGATTGGCGGTCAATGTCTTGAAGCGCCTGAACGAATTCGGGCCGGACATACCCCCCGTCCAGCGCCATCTTGCGCAGGACGCGCATGATCTCCGGGAACTTCACTTCCTGGGGGCAGCGCACCTCGCAACGGCAACACGCGAGGCAGTGCCAGATCATGGGCGAGGACAACACCTCTTCGCGCAGGCCGAGGAGGATCATGTGAATGATGCGGCGAGGGCTGTAGTCGGGTTCCACTTCGGCCACGGGGCACGAGAGCGTGCACGTCCCGCACGCGAAACACCGCTTCAGGTTTTCGCCGCCGGGCATGGCGGCGACCTCGTGCTTGAAGCGCGGGTCGGCGACCGGCGGCTCCTTGGCCGTGTCGCGCGCTTTCTCTTTCTTGCTCACGACATCTCCTTCTTCACGTTCTCGACGTCGGCCAATTCGTCCTCCCGGAACGTGGTCACGGGAAGTCCTTCCTCCCGGCTTCGTCCGGCGACGTAGTCGAACAGGGCCTGGGCGTGCCGCCCGACCCGGTTGTAGATGCGGCCCAGGGGGATCTCCATCGGACACGCCTGCTCGCACACGCCGCATGCGACGCACGAGGTGGCCATGTGGTTCATTTTCGTCAGGTGGTAAAGCACGGTGTCGAGGGGCATCTTCAACTGGCCCTTCTTCGCGGCGCGGTTCAGGTGCCGCTCGGGCGTGTAGCCCATCTTCTCCGGCTTCAGGAGGCATTCCTTGCAGTAGCAGATCGGGCAGACCTCGCGGCAGTTGTAGCAGCGCACGCACGGTTCTAAAAGCGTCAGAAGGTCCTCCGCGTCCTCGCTGAAACGCTGCTCGCGTTCCTCGCGCTTTTTCGAGACGGCCGCGTCGCGTTCCGGCGGCGTCTCGACATCCTCCGCGTCCAAGCCCTTCAGCAATTCGCTTCCCCTGTCGCTGCAAACCTCGACAAGGAGCGCGGAACCGTCTTCGGACGTTGCCGCGTCGGACCCCATCCACGCCAGGTTCACATCGGCGCTGTCGGCCGTGAAATGCGTGCAAAGCCGGCAGGCTTCGCGAAGGTCTTCGGGATCCCCGTCGGCGGACGCGCCCGCGAGGCCGAGCGGTTCGGCCCGGGAGTCCGGAAGTTCGCGATAGGTCTTCAGGTTGAAAACGCCGGGGCAGTCGAACCCGATCAGGAACAGGTTGTCGGGCTGAACCTGCTTGAGCTTGATCAGTTCGATCACGGCGCGGACCTCGCACGGCCTGAGCACGGCGGCGATGCGGCGCGGTTCTCCCCTCGGCATGCCGGGTTGTTCACGCGTCAATTCCACGATCGCGTGAGCCGCATTGAACCCCTGGACGGGCGCCAGAGGCGCGCAGCCTTCGAGCATTTCCGGATCGCGGACCAGGACGGGCGCCGCATTGCGGCCCTTCGGGTACCGCTTGGCGACCAGCACGGCGTACACGGTTTTCTTGTCCAACAGGCGCGCCAGAAACCGGCGAACGAGGTCGTGGTAATCGCCGGCGTCGAGATTCGGAATTTTCATCATCATGGAAGCGTTTGCCTTTAAACGGCCCATTCCAGTTGCAGGGGATTCGGGCCCAGCTTGCGAATGTGCTCAACCATTTCCCGCACCGTCTCGGCGAAGTACCCGCCCTCGCTGGCGCTGATCCATCGCAGCCAGACCCGCTCGGCATCGAGACCGGCGTCTTTCAGCACCGACTTGAGAACCGCCACGCGCCGTCGCGCCTTGAAGTTGCCGCTCAGGTAATGGCAATCCCCGGGATGGCAGCCGCCGATCAGCACGCCGTCGGCGCCTTCGAGGAGCGCCTTGACGACGTACGTCGGGTCCAGCGAGCCGCTGCACATGATGCGTATGATCCGGATATTCGTCGGGTACTGAAGGCGCGACGTCCCCGCCAGGTCGGCCCCGGCGTAGGTGCACCAGTTGCACAGGAACGCGATGATCTTCGGTTCGAATGTTTCGTCTTCCGCCACTCTCGGTTACCTCCTGCTATACCGCCGCTTCGACCATGCGATAGACCTGGCTCTTCGTGAAGCCGGTTTGCCAGGTCGCGCCGTTGGGGCACGCCGTGGCGCAGGCGCCGCATCCCTGGCACAGGACCTCGATAATGCGCGCCTTGCCGTCTACGATTTCCCGGGCTTCATAGGGACATGCGGCGACGCACAGACCGCACCCGGAACAGATGCGTTCCTTCACCTGCACCGTGTTGCCGCCGGCCTGAATTTCGTCCTTGCCGAGAAGGGTCGCCGCGCGCGCGGCGGCGCCGTTCGCCTGCGTGATGCACTCGGCAATGGTCTTCGGCGCGTGCGCCGCGCCGCAGAGGAAGATGCCGTCCACCGGGAAATCCAGCGGCCGCAGCTTCGCGTGCGCTTCCAGGAAAAACCCGTCGGCATTCGTCGGCAGTTTGTACAGCGTCGTCAGCGCGCGATTGTCGCGCGGCTCCATGCCCGTGCTCAGGACCAGCACGTCGGCCTCCACGGCCGTCTCCCTGTCGAGAAGAAGGTTGCGGTAGCGAACGGTCGGTTTTTCGTCCTCGCCCAGAACGACCCGCGGCTTCTCGTCGGGCTCGTAACGCACGAAGACCACGCCGGATTCGCGGGTTTGCCGGTAATAAGTTTCGGTCAGGCCGTAGGCGCGAATGTCCCGGAAGAAAATCGTAACTTGCGCGTCTTTGTTCGCCTCGATCAGCGTGAGGGCATTCTTGATCGCCGTCTGGCAACACACGCGGCTGCACCAGGGTTGGCCGGGTTCGCGGGACCCCGCGCACTGAATCATGGCCACGCGCTCGAAGGACTCGCCCTCGGCGAGGCGGCGCTCGAACTCGCGCTGAGTAACGATCGTCGGCGCGGTGCCGTATTCGTCCGTCTCGCTGAGTTGCGCTCCGACGGCGATGATCACGACGCCGTGCTCGACCTCCGCATTCTCGCCGGAGGAAAGATTCCGGATCGTCGTGCGGTAATTCCCGACGTATCCGGTGGAATCCGCCACTTCGGAATCGGTATAGGTCGTAATCGCCGGATGCCCGGCCACACGCTCGGTCAGGGAGCGCAGAAGTTCCTGAACGTCCTGGCCCTCGATCGTGCGGACCACGTGTCTCAGGTTGCCGCCGAGTTCCTTTTCGCGCTCGACCAGGAACACCTCGAATCCCTGCTCGGCCAGGCTCAGCGCGGCCGTCAAGCCCGACGCCCCGCCGCCGATCACCAGCCCCCTGTGGCACACCGAGAACATCGTGCGAACATAGGGCTGGAGCAGGCGCGCACGCGCCGCGCCCATGGCGACGAGTTCCTTCGCCTTGTCGGTGGCCGCGGCCGGCTCCCGCGAATGGACCCACGAACATTGCTCGCGGATGCCGACGAATTCGAAGAGGAACGAATTCAGTCCCACTTCCCGCAAGGTATCCTGGAAAAGCGTCTCGTGCGTCCGCGGCGTGCAGGAGGCCACGACGACGCGGTTGATGCCGTGTTCCTGGACGACGGCCTTGATGCGTTCCTGGGTGTCCTGCGAACAGGTGTAAAGGTTCTCCTCGGCGTACGCGACGCCCGGAAGGGTTTTAGCGAACTCCACGACCTCGGGGACATTGACCACGGCGCCGATATTGATGCCGCAACGGCAGACGAACACGCCCACCCGCGCGTCCTCTTCCGAGACGTCGGTCTCGGGCGGGAGCTCTTTGGCGGCGACGAGCGTGTTCCGCGCTTCCTTCAAGAGCGACGACGCGGACGCCGTCGCCGCGGAGGCCGTCGCGACCGTCTCGGGGATATCGCGCGGGCCGGAGGCCGTGCCGCAGACATAGATCCCCTCGACGCCCGTTCGCTCGCGGAAGAAGGGATCCGCGGCGACGAAACCGAATTTTTCGAGGCCGACGCCGAAACAGGCCGCGACGTTCTCGTTCGAGGGGGCCGGGACCAGCCCCGCGGACAACACCACCATGTCGTACGTTTCGGTTTGGACACGGTTTCGCTCGTCCACGTATTTCAGCGTCAGGTCGTCGCTGCCGGGGACCTCCTCGACAAGCGAGACGCGCGCACGCCGGAAAGAAACGTCGTACTCGTTTTTCGCGCGTTCGTAGTATGCCTCGAAATCCTTGCCGAAGGTGCGCACGTCCATCGTGTAGATGTGGCAGTCCACGCCATGGCCGTGCTCCTTGGCGATGACGGCTTCCTTGATGGAGTACATGCAGCAGACCGAGGAACAGTATTCGTTGCCGCTCTCGCGCGTTTGCCGCGATCCGACGCATTGCACCCAGGCGATCTTCTTCGGCTCGCTCTCGTCCGACGGTCGCGTGAGGCGGCCCTCCGAAGGCCCGGAAGCCGAGAGGATGCGTTCGAACTCCACGCTGGTGATGACGTTCGTGCATCGGCCGTAGCCATACTCGTGCTGGGTGGATGGGTCGTACTTCTCGCAGCCGGTCGCCAGGATGACGGCGCCGACAGAGAGTTGGATTTCCTCGGGTTGCATCATGTGCCGTATCGCGTCGCGTCCGCACGTCTCCACGCAGACCATGCACTCGGAACAGCCGCCGCAATTCAGGCAGCGTTGGCTCTCCTCTCGCGCGGCCTCCTCGCTGAAGCCCAGTTCGATCTCGCTGAAATCCTTCACGCGTTCTTTCGGATCGCGGGTCGGCATGGGCTGCCGCGGCCGCTTGGGGAAGGGGCGGTTCGGCAGAGAAGCGACGCTCGCGGGCGACCACGCTCGGTTCTCATGCAGGTTCTTTCCGTCGAGAAGCCTCTCGATGGATTCGGCCGCGGCGTGTCCCGCGGCAACGGCGTCCACGGCCGACGCCGGACCGGCGGCGCCGTCGCCGCCGACGAAGAGCCATTCGATCCCGGTCTGAAGCGTCACGGGATCGCCCGTCGCCAGGTCTCCCGGCCGGAACTCCATGCCCTCGATCCCCTCGAATGCGAGGCGCTCTCCCGACTGGCCGATGGCCATGATGACGGTGTCGCTGTCGAAGACAGCCTTTTCGTCGCGGTCCGTTTGGGGCCGGAACCGTCCGTCCGCGTCGAAAACGCCCGTGCATCGCACGCAGTGGAGCGACGCGACGCGGCCGTCCTTGTTCTCGATCCGGTCCGGCGACCAGCCGTTGTGAATCTCGACGCCCTCTTCGAGCGACTCGGCCACTTCCCACCCGTAGGCGGGCATCTCGTCGCGGGATTCGAGGCAGACGATGTTGACCTTCTCCGCGCCGAGCCGCCGGGCCGTCCGCGCCACGTCGGTTGCCACGTTGCCGCCGCCGACGACGGTCACCGTCCCTTCGAGCCGGACGTCGCCGACCGTGTTGACGCGGTGGAGGAACTCGACGCCGTGGAACACGCCCTTGGCGTCCGCGCCTTCGATGTCCAGCTTGCGCGAGCGGGGCGCGCCCGCGGCAACGAATACGGCGGCGTGACCTTCGTCCTTGATCCGGCCGAGCGTCTTGTCGCGGCCGACCGTCACGCCGTATAGAACCTCGATGTTCTTGTGGTTCAGAATACTCTCGGCTTCGCGGAAGAGGACGTCCCGATTCAAGCGATAGGCAGGAACGGCGGTATAGAGCGCGCCGCCGGGTTTGGCTTCCCGCTCGTACACGGTGACCTTGAAGCCCTTGCGGGCCAGGTCCCACGCGGCCGTCAGGCCCGCCGGACCCGCGCCGACGACGGCAACCTTCTCGCTGCGTTCGGGCGTCTCGGACGATTCGGCGGCGTCCTTGCCCGGTCCGCCGTTGCCCGCGACGTAGTCCGCGACGAAGCGCTTGAGATAATTAATGGCCACGGGTTCGTCCACGTCCGTCCGGTTGCACGCCGTCTCGCACGGATGATGGCAGATGCGTCCGCAGACCGACGGCAGGGGATGTTGCTCGCGAATCAGGTCATAGGCCTTGCGGTATTCGCCGATGGAAATCAGCGCGGCATATCCCTGCACGTTCACGTGCGCGGGGCAGGCGTCGCGGCAGGGCGGCGTGCCGGTCTTGTCTATGGAAAACAGATTGGGAATGGCCTGGGGATAGCGCCGGTAGACGGCCTTCCGGTCGCCCATACCCTCGTCGTGTTCGCTCGGCAACACGACAGGGCATTTCTCCGCGCAATCGCCGCAGCCGTTGCACAGGTTCTCGTCAATGTAACGCGGCCGCTTCGTCAGGCTGAGCGTGAAGTTCCCCGCCTCGCCCTCGATGCGCTTCACGTCGGCGCCGGTAACGAGTTCCACGTTCGGGCATCGGCCGACGTCCACCAACTTCGGCGACATGATGCACATGGCGCAGTCGTTCGTCGGAAAGGTCTTGTCCAACTGCGACATGATGCCGCCGATGCAGGGATGTTTCTCGATCAGGTGGACCTTAAAGCCCATCTCGGACAGATCGAGCGCGGCCTGCATGCCGGCGATGCCGGCGCCGAGCACGGCGACGGCCCCCGTTTTGTTCTTTTTGTCCGCCATCCGGCAATGACCTTAAACGAAAGACTCGACCATGGCGTAGTATTGTTGCATCGTGGAATTCCGGTGGCTCACCGCGCCGGAAGGACACGTCGCGACGCATGCGCCGCACCCCATACACAGCGCCTCGTTGACGCGCGCCACCGCCTTGCGTTCGTCCAGCGCGATCGCCTCGGCCGGACACTGGGCCACGCACTGCCCGCAGCCGGAGCATATTTCCTCGTCCACCACCGCCGTCAGCGGGTCCTGCGAAAGCGTGTCCTTGGCCAGAATCTCCAGAACCTTCGCCGAGGCGGCCCCCGCGTGCGAGACGACGTCGGGAACGTCCCTCGGCGCCTGCGCGCAGCCCGACAGGTAGATCCCCGGCGTGAGCGTCTCGACCGGCCGCAGCTTCGGGTGCGCTTCGGTCAGGAAACCGTTCGGCCCGATTTGAATCTTGATCTTCCGAATCAGGTCCTCGATGCCCTTCGCGGGCCGTATCGCCATGGCGAGCACGACCATGTCCGCCCGCACCTCGACCGTAGCGCCCGAAAGGGTGTCGGCCCCGACCACGACGATCTTCCCGTCGTCGCGATACATCCTGGCCACCCGTCCCCGCAGGTACATCACGCCGGCCTCCTCGACCGCGCGCTGCACGAACTCCTCGTAGTTCTTTCCTCCGGCACGGATATCCATGTAGAAGACGTACGCCTGTCCGTCGGGGACGCGATGCTTGTACAGCATCGCCTGCTTGGCCGTGTACATGCAGCAGATGCGCGAGCAATACGGGAAGTGATTCTCCGGGTCGCGCGAGCCGACGCACTGGATGAAGACCAGTTCCTTCGGCTCCTTGCCGTCGGAGGGCCGCTGTATCTTGCCCATCGTGGGACCGGACGCGGACAGGATCCGCTCGAAGCCGAGGCCGTCCATGACGTCCTCGTTGTAGCCCATCCGGTACTCTTCGATGTTCTCCTTTTCGTACAGGTCGTAGCCGGTGGCCACGACAATGGCGCCCACCTCGATCTCCTCGATCCGGTCGGTCTGCTCGAAGTCTATGGCCCCGCTCGGGCAGATTTTTTCGCACACCCGGCAGCGGCCCTTTTGGAAATACAGGCAGTGCTCGCGGTCAATGACCGGCTTGTTCGGAACGGCCTGCGGAAAGCTGGTGTAAATCGCCGGCCGCTTGCCGAGACCGCGCTCGAACTCGGAGTCCACCTTCGTCGGGCATTTCTCCGTGCACATGCCGCAGCCGGTGCACTTGTCCCAGTCCACGTAGGCCGCCTTGCGGCGCACCTTGACCTTGAAATTGCCGATGTATCCGGTGATTTCCTCGATTTCCGAATAGGTCATGAGACGAATGTTCGGATTCGATCCGACCTCGACCATTCGGGGCGTGAAGATGCACTGGGCGCAATCGAGCGTCGGGAAAGTCTCCGACAACTGCGCCATGTGTCCGCCGATGGACGGCTGCCGGTCGAGCAGGTAGACCGTGTACCCCGTATTCGCGATATTCAGCGCGGTCTGCATGCCGCTGATGCCCGCGCCGATGACGAGCGCCTTCTGCGTGACCGGAATCGTGTGTTCCGTGAGGGCGGCGTCGCGACGCGCGCGCTCGACCGCGCCGCGGATAATCTCCATCGCCTTCGTCTCGGCCAGTTCCTTCTGGTCGCGATGCACCCATGTGCATTGTTCGCGGATGTTCGCGATCTCGACCCGATAGGGATTCAACCCGGCCGACGCGGCCGCCCGCCGGAAGGTGGCTTCGTGCAGCCTCGGCGAACAGGAAGACACGACGATCCCGTCCACGTCGCCCGAAGCGCAAGCTTCGCGGAACAGGGCCTGCCCCGGTTCGGAACACATATATTGGTAGTCCCGAACGAACGCCAGAGAAGGGTCTTTCGACAACTCGGCCTTCACCCGCTCGATGTCTATGACGCCGGCGATGTTGATGCCGCAATGACAGATGAAGACGCCGATTCGATTCATGGCATTCGTCTCAACCCGTCGAAACGTGCGACAGGAGGCCTTTGGCCTCCAGGACAGGTCTGGGGTCCACCGCGTGCAGCGACCAATCGTTCTCGTCCTCGATTCCGGCGCACAAGGCCAGGACCTGGGTGACGTACAACACCGGGACGGACCGGAATCCCGGGTCCTTTTCGACGAGTTTTGCTTGATACGCATCCAGGTTGTACGCGCACAGGGGACACGACGTCACGATGACGTCCGCGCCGTTTCGGACGGCCGATCCCGCTATCGCCTTCGTCCGCGATTCGACGACCGCTTTCTCGTTCACCGTCTGGAAGGAACCGCAGCATTCGGTTTTAAACGGAAAGTACACGCAGCTCACGCCGCCGGTTTCGAGAACGTCTTCCATGATCGTGGGCGTTTCCGAAGACGCGTCAATGGAGATTTCCCTGGGTCGCAGCAACATGCAGCCGTAGTAGGGAGCGACCCTCAGTCCGCTCTCCTTGAGCGCCATCGCTCCGCGGAGCTTGTCGAGGCCGACCGAGTCGCGCAGGAAACTCAACAGGTGCACCACTTTCAATTCGTCGCCCCGAAACGCGGTCTCTTCGGTGTACATGAATTCGTTGATCGTGTCGCGCTTCTCCGGGTCGCGCTGAACGAGCAACTGCGCGCGGCGAAGCGTGTTGTAACACATCGCGCAGAGAACCAGCAGCTCGGGTCGGCCGGTTTCCTTGGCGCGAATGAGCGTTCGGATCGGCGCCAGGTGCATCATCAGGTTGTCCGAGGCCAGCGAATAGGTGGTTCCGCAGCAGAACCATTCCTCGAGTTCCTCGGCCCGTACGTCCAGGCGTTCGAGCAGCTTCAAGGCCGAGGTCTCGAA
>Ga0272442_10005974_pt1 | contig 16149 bp, 16 predicted proteins | sample SSMForm2O_FD_200262 | JGI IMG/M metagenome (GOLD analysis project Ga0272442, IMG submission 200262) | Marine sediment archaeal communities from Little Sippewissett salt marsh, Falmouth, MA, United States - SSM-Form-2O | ecosystem: Environmental > Aquatic > Marine > Wetlands > Sediment ...
ATTCAGTAGCTCTATATCTAGTGTCGGGGGCGGGATCTGAACCCGCGACCTCCTGATATCTTAGCGAAATAGCTAAATGACGAACCCTTCAGCTGTGCTTATGAGTCAGGCGCTCTAACCAGGCTGAGCCACCCCGACATTTTAAATAATGAATTCGTAATCTGGAATGCAGGTCTAATTTATAAAAACTTTCCAAACAAGTATGTAGCCCTACTCTAAAACCAATCGATTTTTCCCTCGCAGGTATATAACATGCAAAGATTCCGCCCTTAGTCTCTTTCTTAATTCACGATCATTAGTCAAAACAATCCCAGAAAGTTTCTTGGCCAAATTCATAACGGCGTTATCTCCCTTTTCATCTATATTGATTACATCATATCTTTTTACAAACTCCAAAGCGGGCCTTGAAATTAACTTTTTTTTACCTTTTCCGTGCTTTGACAAAAATTCTAATTCCTTAATAATTGGTTTAGGAACAACCATATGATATTTTCCCAGTAAATGGGTTAGCTCATCCTCTAAATTAATAGAAAATTCAAAAAGCATCATTGCGACATTACTATCGAGAATAACTATTTTTTCTTCTCTATTTCCCCATATCCTATCAGATGCCATCTACTGTCAATCCTTCTACTTATTGCAATTCTTTGTCCTTCTTCAGCACAAACAGGTAATTTTAATTTAACACCAATCTTTTCTCCATGAAACTCTGAAACGATTCCAACTGTAGTTGCTGTGCCAATAGTAAGCATTAGTGGTTCATTTGTTTTTATTGGTTCAACATCCTTTTCTTCTACGGTTCCTACTACCCTCTTGAGCAAAGTTATGGCTAAATTAAAACTTTCCAACGTCTCTGGTAGCTCTCCAGGTCTACCAACCACTCTACCTGCAAAAGAATCTGATTTTGTTCTAGCCGGATCAAGATTTGTTCCAATGGCAATTAATCCTCCAGGTTTAGCCTCTTTTGCAGACTTACCGCCCGTAAATAAAGAATTAACGGTTGTTCTGATCTTTTCAAAGGTTTTTTTACCTTCTGATTCAATTCTTCTGCCTGGAGATATTTCAATCTCCTCACCTTTTTTTAGAACACCTTGAAGTAGCGATCCACCTATTACGCCTCCACTCAATTCATCAGGTCTTGCCCCAGGTTTGTTAATATCAAAACTTCTGGCTATATACATTAACGGGGGTTTGTTCAAATCTCTTTTAGGGGTAGGAATATGTTCCTCCATTGCCTTGATAAGTACATCAATATTAATATCGTGGTGAGAACTCACGGGTATAATTGGTGCATTCTCTGCACAGGTACCTTTGACAAATTTCTGAATCTGCTCGTAATTCTTTATAGAATTTTTTTCAGATACTAGATCTATTTTATTCTGTACGATAACAACATTTTTTATACCTGCAATATCAAGAGCGGTCAGATGCTCTCTAGTCTGAGGCTGAGGGCATTGCTCATTTGCGGCAATAACAAGTACCGCACCATCCATAATAGCAGCGCCAGAAAGCATAATTGCCATAAGAGTCTCATGACCGGGTGCATCAACAAAAGAAACAACACGTAATAACTCAGCAGTACCGCCACACGATGAACATTTATTTGTAGTGCTATAACATTCAGGATCATTGCAATTCGGGCATTTATAAAATGCAGCATCAGCATAACCCAACTTTATAGAAATGCCTCTCTTTAATTCCTCAGAGTGTTCATCGGTCCATTTTCCGGTTAATCTCTGGGAAAGCGTTGTTTTTCCATGATCGACATGACCGATCATACCTATGTTTATCTCAGGTTGACTTGGCAAACTCATTATTGCTCCTCTTTTTTCTCGCCTTCATCTTTTTTTTCTATATTGATGAGTTTATCTATAGGCTTAGAGCTGTATTTGGTAACTTTCATATTTATTTGGACGATGTCCTGATTTATCGTGTTTCCCCTAACAGATTTTTTTTCCCTAAGTCCTTTTTCTTTTGGTTTAAACCCAGAACTTTCACTTAATAATAATCTTCTTCTGCCTATTCCTGGGAGGTCTCTTCTCATAGCAAATCCATTTTTATCAGTTCCGCCAGTAACCTGTAGCTTGTATCCAGGGAGTGATATAAAGATTCCATCCACTTCATCACCAATTTTTTTACCTATTAATGAGTTGGCATGATGTCCACTAACCTGCACCTGATGTGATTTACCGTTTTTCGCGTCATTTATTACTACCTTAAACTCTACCATGTCCGCTTCTCCTTAACCTAATCTTTTAACTTGAGTTTTTCTCCAATATTCTTTTGGAATAACAAACCAATATATTAATTTTACATTTTCAATAATAATTTATACTGGATGATATCGCCACATTATTTCTTGGCGAGTAACTCTTGAAAGTATATTAAATTATTTGTAACTATTGACATTGCTTGTGAATTACTTTTATAACATCTTTAGTTCTTTTTTGGATTTACAGTTTTTCCAGTTATATTCAAACTCTTAGTGTTATGAAATCCCTCCACAATATCTTGATTTTTCTGTACCTGTAACCTTATTTATTATGTTTAAAGTATATGTTTCTATTATTGATTGATAATTTTTTTAAAACACGTTGACTTCAAAATTTAACAAAATATTTAAAGCTGTTATTGTTTGGTTAGCGCTTAGTATATTATTCATGGGGGAGAGAAATGTCAGAATATGTGTGGCACTGGACAAAGGGGAATAGCAAGATATTTACTAGGAAAGTAGAAGTTGCTGAAAAAGCAATGAGGGATGGATTGTCTGTAATTGGGGTAAAAGCAAAATCCAATATCATTAGATATTAGACAAGAACTTGCTTTTTAAAAAATTCATCGTCAGTAAGTAATTTTTTCAACGGAAGTTTTTTAGACATCTATTGCATTGACCAGTAGCAATATGTCTGATTTAGATTACAGGAAATTATTGAAAAAGGTTCAGGATAATACTCCAACCAGGGAATTTGTTGAAGATCGTTTCAAGCTACCAAAGGCAGAAATATTCTACGAAGGAAACACAACGTTTATAAAAAATTTTGACAAAATATCTGATGCAATTAACCGCGATCCAGACCATGCCTTAAAGTTTCTTTTAGGGGGACTTGGCACCTCAGGTGAAATCCTCAGCGGCAGAGTAGTATTTCAAGGTAAAATACCTGCCAAGCAGATTCAGGATAAACTGAAAGATTATATTGATACATACGTCATGTGTTCTGAATGCAATAGACCTGATACACATCTTGTCAAACAAGGTAGAACTATTTTGGTTAGATGTGATGCATGCGGTGCTTTCCGTTCAGTGAAATCTCGTAGAAAGAAGACGGTGCAACAGCCAACTGAAACCCTAAAAGAGGGAATGACATACGATTTGACAATAAAGGACATTGGCAGGAAGGGAGATGGTGTTGCATATTTTGACAGGTATATTGTTTATGTGCCTGGTGCAGTTAAAGGTTCTATGATTAAAGTAAAGATCGAAAAGATTTCAGGAACAGTGGCCTTTGGACATGCTGTAGCAGTCTAGATTAGAAATTAGCGAAAGATATTTAAACCGATTTGTACATTCGTTTTTGTCAGACAAATGATGTCTTATGTCATTTGTTTGGTGCATATTTGACGTGCAGCAGGCATGCAAATGGTATCCGTCTGACGTCTATTTGATGTATGTGAGGAGAGATATGGAAAATCACCGTATAACAATCCGAATTCCCCAGTATGATCTTCATTCGATAGATCTTTTTATTAGGGCTGGAGATTTCTCGTCTCGTTCTGAAGTCATTCGCCGTGCGGTTAACGAATTCGTTAAAGCATATGCCGATCAAGTCATTGAGAAGGTAGATACGGTGAAGAAGATGCAGGACTTGGAACTTGCGGTTGAAACCATGAAACCTTATGTGCAGAAATAACGCTTAAGACACTATGGAGAGGGATGGGATGCACCCTTTAGAAGGACGCCTAGGGATGGGCGTCCTTCAAACTACCAGAATAGGAGGAATGGGATGACAGGAAGCAAAGGTATAGGATGTTTAATTACAGATGCAATAGAAAATAAAGCAGAAGAAGAAAATAAATTGAAAATTAATGGGGAAGATATGTTTGGTACACCCCGTATAACAATCGTAGGCTGTGGTGGTGCAGGTGGCAATACAATAACAAGATTGAATAAACTAGGAGTGAAAGGTGCTGGTACTATTGCAATTAACACTGATAAACAAGCTTTGGATTTAGTCGAAGCAGATCACAAGTTATTGATTGGAGGTAATCTCACTCGCGGTCTTGGTGCAGGAGGTTTTCCTGATGTAGCAGAACGAGCTGCTCATGAATCAAGCCGAGAAATAGAAGAACTTATAAAAGGTTCTGATCTGGTATTTATTACTGCAGGTATGGGTGGAGGGACTGGTACTGGTTCCGCTCCAGTAGTGGCAGAGATTGCAAAGAAACACAATGCAGTGGTTACTTGTATGGTGTCAACCCCATTCAATGTCGAAAGGGCAAGGCTCATCAAAGCAGATGAAGGGCTTGACCACCTAAGAATAAAAGCAGATAGCACTGTTGTACTTGACAACAATAGATTATTAGAATTTGTTCCTAATCTGCCCATCAACCAGGCATTTTCTGTTATGGACCAGATGATAGCAGAAACTGTAAAAGGCCTATCTGAGACTATTACCGTTCCATCACTTATAAACCTAGACTATGCAGATATGAAATCCATTATGAATTCAGGTGGTTTATCTGTCATGCTTTGGGGAGAAGCAGACGAAGATTCTGGAGTAGATACCATTGTAACTGAGGCGCTTAATCATCCCTTGCTAAATGTTGACTATACAGGAGCCAATGGGGCACTTGTCCACATAACAGGTGGGCCAAATATGAGTTTGAAATATGTACAAGATGTAGCAAAGTCGCTTACAGAGAATTTGGACTGTTACGCCAATGTTATACTTGGTGCAAGAGTAATACCTGAGTTTGAAGGGAAATGCAGAGTTATGGCAATAATGACTGGAGTCGAATCGCCTAATTTGCTCGGTCCAAAAAGTTTTTCTTCAGCTCAAGAACGTCCATTACAAAAGGCAATTGCAAGCTCAAAGTACGATATCGATTTTGTACGATAATCAACTAAAAACTGTATATTGCTTAATGTAGGATGTGTAAAAACATCCTATAACATTCTTTTTTATATACATAATTCATATGTTTTTCTATATGCAACTTAAACTTAGAGAGGTCGATGGCAGTTACATAATCACGATATTTAAACGAGTATGTGATTTATTTAATTTTAAATCAAACAATAAGTTTAGTATAAAATCTATTGTTAATAACAGGTTGAGACTTAGAAAGATATAATCTATAAATCTTTATAATTCACAATATATTTATAATTTGCTTTCTATTGCCGATTTTATAAATCGTTGGTGTAAAGGATGAAGAGATGTCCATGGTGTGAAAATGATGAATTATATGTAAAATATCATGATGAGGAATGGGGAGTTCCTGTTCACGAAGATCAAAAACATTTTGAATTTTTAATTCTTGAGGTATCTCAAGCTGGTTTAAGCTGGTTAACAGTTTTAAGAAAGAGAGAGAATTATAGAAAAGTCTATGATAATTTTGATCCTGCAAAAATCGCAAAATATGATGATAAGAAGATATCTCAACTCATGAATGATCCAGGTATTATAAGGAACCTGAGAAAGATAGAGGCTTCCGTGAACAATGCAAAAAAATTTCTGGAAATCCAAGAAAGATTTGGTAGTTTTGATAGATACATCTGGAGTTTTGTAAATAATAAAACTGTAATCAACTCTTGGAGAAGTGATTCAGAGATACCTTCAAAGACTGAATTATCTGATATGATAAGCAATGATCTTAAAAAAAGAGGATTTAAATTTATCGGATCGACCATTATTTATGCCCATATGCAGGCAATTGGGATAGTAAATGATCATATTGTTGATTGTTTTAGATATGACGACCTCATAAAAAAATGAAAATGTGTTGATTTCATTTCATCATTATCACATATCAAAAAAAAGGAAAGAAAAAATGATTGTGGACTACTCTATAGTCCCAGCATTTGTCTTAGCAGTAGGAATATGTATGGATGATTTTCTAAGAATTTTATAATTGGACTATTGAATAGTTTGCTCTTTGGCATTGCTAGAGAAACTTCTATTATTGAATAATCGTCTGGATCATCTTTGTTTACAATTTTTAATTCTCCATCGAAATTCTGATCACCCTGAGTAGGTGCAGTAACTGTTACTTCTACAGTGAATAGATCGCTCTCTGGTTTTAGATTTTCACCACTTGAAGGAGTAAATTCCCAGTTACCCCAGTTAGGATAGTCATTTATCTCCCAGTCAAGACATGATAGAGGCTGACCAACATTTTCTACAGTGAAAGTTCCTGTAATTACTTCTTTTGGGGTTACACCTGTCCAGCTTAGAGTTCCAGTGCATTCTAAATCTGGTTCAGTTGGCATCCATTTATTTGTTAAGCCTTTGATACAGAAATTTCCAGTGCCGTACCATTCAGGATCTCCAAGAGGACAATAGTAAAAATCTTTCCATTCATTATTTTCATAATAATATGACTCTCCTGGATTTGCACTGGATTCAACAAGAGTGTTTAGAGTTGATTCAGTTGTTAACAAAACAGGAACAACAGAAGTTCGATCAAATGCATGCCCGCCATTTGAAACTTTTAGGTATAAATAGAAATCATCACCTAATGTAACTCCAACTGGTTTACTTAGATCTATTGTGTGAAATCCCTTATTTTCAATAATTCCTGTTTCTGAAGATAACTCATCATGTAAATTAATATCAGTTAGTTCTGTTAAAGGAACATTATTAGCAACAATTCCATCTGCACGGTCATATATTTTTATGGTATATTCTACGTTATCTACAGTAGTATAAAAGCTTACTGCTTGTATTAGTTCATCTCCAGTTGCAGTAAACCTATTGAAAGCTTCAGAACAGTCAGTTTTTGTATCTCGCCAACCGTGATAATCATGATAATAGATATTATCATAAGGCATTAGTTGAACATTTTTATAGGTAATTGCTCCCATCTCAGGATGCTGACAACAATGTTTATCATAATATGAAATCCAAAAATAACCATTCATTCCCCAGCTTTCCCCCCAACTGTTTTTAACAATCCAGGCACCAGGTTCTGGAGCTTGTGTTACTTTTTCATCATCCCAACCGACAATTGCAACCGCATGATTAGGATCTTTATCGCTATCATGTGGTTGATAGTAAACATTATCTTTAAAGAATCCACTGGAAACACAAAAGGCAGTTCCTACAACTCCGTGGTCTATTAGTGCTTGTTTTATCGTATCGATATTGCTTAAATCCTCACCTGCTTCATACCATTCAATATCTTTAGGATAGTAGTAATGATAGTTAGAGCTAGATCTAGTTGGTGGAGTGTCAAAAGATTGCCCATCAATATCTCTTATGGCTCCTTCACCGCGATTAAGATATGCTGCTGTTACTAGGTAATCTCCACCATAATGTGGCTCAAGACCTCCACCTGTTGGAGGATTTGTATCATCATTGTTGTGCTGATTAAAACCATTCCACCAATCAAGATGATATTCGGCTAGATTTGGTTCACCATTCTCTCCTGCTGCTTCCCAGTTTCCTGTAATTAGCAGGTTGCCCTCCATAGCAGCCATTGCTCCATGTGTCCAACAAGTTCCACCCATTTGATCTTTAATGGAAGTTACATAGTTTTCACCATTGTAATCTCTTAAATCAAAATAGCTTGGAAGATTCGACATTTCATTTTCTACGTTTTCTGTTTGTTTTTCTGTTGTAATATTATATGATTGTTTAGCATCAGCTGGTATGATCAGTGAGAGACCGATTAATGTTGTAATTATAAAAATTGATAAAATTTTGTTTTTATTCATATTTCTACGCCCCTTAATATAAAATCGTGGAATTATAATGATTTATTCTTTCTTAAATGTATGTTTAACAAGTTTTAACAATTAACCTGTTGAAAAACTAATCAACAATACTATTATTATTTTCAATTCTTTCCACCATGACATTATATATCAAATAAAGTTTAGTTAATTTTTCCCAAATCTTCTCTATTGTTTTTCTTGTTGCCTTTTTTTAAACTATTATTCTTGTACCATCAAATAATTTATTATTTATGACTTTTTCTATTTGATCCAATCGTTTACCGTTTACAACAAAAGTAGGTATTTTTTCTTTATCAATTATTTCCAAGGCAGGACCATCAATAACAACGTTACTCCCCGCTGCATTCCATACCGTTCCATATTTTTTAATCAATTCTTTAATTGTTAGTTCTTTCAGTTGCTTTGCATCAGAATATTTGTTTGGATCTTTATCATAAATTCCATCCACGTTTGTCGCTATGATAAATTTATTTGCCCTGGTTTTCTCTGCAAGTTCTGCACCAACTAGATCTGTACTGTGACCAGGTATCGTTCCACCCATGATTACTATAGGTTTATCTATGCTCTTAGCTTCATCAGTTGTCAGAGGAATGTCTCCATTTGATATTCCAATGGTGCTTGTCAGAAGTTTAGCATTAAGCCTTGTTACTTCTATTCCTAACTCATCCAATGTATCTTCATCTAGATTTAATTCTCTACCTCTCTTTATGTAAGTTCGTGCAATTTTTCCGCCACCCACTATCAAATAAATCTTATATTGTTTACTAAATTTTTTTAGAAAATTTACAAGTTTTCTTAAAAAAGAAACATCTGCTTCATCAGAGAGTATAACTGATCCGCCAAATGAGATAACTATGGATTCCATTGACAAAACAATATATCCATCTGATTTATTAGAATTGTTAATTTTGTGGTAAAGAGAATTCTACCCTATGCAACCTCTGGTCCAAACTGTCCCTTTTTGGGATTTCCACCAAGTTTAACTTGAGGTAGAGGAATTGGGGGTGGTAGACCAAGGTCTTTTGATATGCCAACTGCCTCAGGAACACATGCATGCATTATAGCAGTATGTATCTGGCCGGCGATTTGATTGGGCATTTTACGAGTATTCTTCCAATCATTAGCAATTTTACCTGCATTATCATCTTCAAATATCAAAGTTCCCTCAAGTTTAATCATACCAACAGGACCATAGCTTGCAGTATATTGAAAATCAATTGTAGCCTGATTATCTTTTATATCATAAGCATGAATGATATTGCTATTATGATCAATGCGAACCTGCTTAGGACGCTCGTTAATATTTACATATCGTCTCGCCTCGATGGACTTGAGTTGAATATTTCTAATTTTCATGTTCCAACCAATAACAGCTAGTAACAAACAACATACTTTTACATTTTTCGTTAGTTTGGATAGTCAACTATCCAATATAAATTTGTTCAGAAAATCTCTGTTAATATCAAAGCAGAATCGGAACATCTATCCCGTTAATTTCATGATGGCTTCGGCGATGTCCCCTTTTGTTTCTTCTAATGCTTTTTTTGCTTCTTCAGCATTTTTTCCAGTTTGCTCCATAATCAACTCAATGTCTTCTTTTGGAATCTCCTCGTTCCTTTCTACCACACGAGGTCTTCCGACAATTTGATATGTTTTTTGCCCTTGAGCATCCATGACTGTAACCTCAGCGCCGTCAAAAACGTATTCCTTTGTATCCGTTTGAATTACTACCTTTTCCACGTTTTCTATTTCCTTAACACTAATGCCAAGTTTACGCATCATCTGATTCATCTGCTTGGGGTTAATTCTTCCAGGCATCATCCATTAAGTCCTCCAATTTAACCAATATTTCGAAGCATATATAGTCTATAAGTTGTTATATATTTTGGTATGATATCTGGGAGTGAAATAAAGGTTTTAGATAGAAATGCAGAGTACTATGGAATGCCAGCCCATAAATTAATGGAAAACGCTGGAAAAGGAGTAGCAAACTTCATCATAAAACAACTTGGCTCAGCAAACGAAAACATTCTCGTATTTTGTGGAATGGGAAACAACGGAGGGGATGGATTTGTAGCTGCTAGATATTTAGCAGAAAAACACAATGTGACTTTATTTTTGACTGGAAGGGAAGAAGACATAAGAACGGACATCTCAAGAGAAAATTTCTGTAAACTTAAAGATATAAACTTGGAGATACATGATATAGAATTAATAAGTAAAATTGATAAATACCTTTCAGAAAAAAATGTCATAGTTGACTCGATGCTAGGCATAGGGTTGTCTGGCAGTTTGAGAGAGCCCTACTCTACAATAGTTGGAAAGATAAACGCAGCGAAAAACAAGACAGTTATCTCAGTTGATATGCCTACGGGACTTGGGACAGACACTGCAATAAAACCAGAATTCACTTTAACATTTCACGATGTAAAAAATGGAATGGACAGCAGTAACAGTGGCGATATTAAAATTGTAGATATTGGAATACCCAAAAAGGCGATTGAATGCGTAGGCCCTGGAGAACTATTGGTCTATTATCCTAAACCAAAAAAAGAATCGCATAAAGGTGACAATGGAAGAGTTTTGGTAATAGGGGGAGGACCATATATTGGCGCGCCTGCAATGACTGCTCTTGCAGCACTGCGTACAGGATCTGATTTGGCATATATTGCCACACCTAAGAGGGCAGAAAGAGCAATTTCTACTTTTTCTCCCAATCTAATTGTTAAGGATTTAAATTCTGATTTTTTAACCACTGAGGATATACCAGCAATAATGGGGATCCTGCATAGCTGTGATACGGTAATCATTGGACCTGGACTTGGAAAATCAGAAGAAACGGAAAGGGCAACAATACAGATTATTGAGACTGTTATTAGGCAAAATAAACCATTGGTTATAGATGCAGATGCGATAAAGCCAATTGGAGAACAATTAGAATTAATAAAAAACTCAACCACCGTTGTTACACCGCATGAAATGGAATTTAAAAAATTAACTGGCTCTGATATCCCTCAGACTATCGATGATAGGATTAAAACAGTACAAACATGGGCTGAAAAACTAGGAATCGCAATTTTTCTGAAGGGCCATGTTGATATTCTAAGTGACGGTGAAATGACAAAACTCAATAAGATACATAACGAAGCGATGACCGTAGGAGGTACAGGAGACGTACTGGCAGGAATCATTGGGGCATTGTTATCTAAAAACGTCAAGCCTTTTAATGCAATGAGAATAGCTGCCTTTCTTAATGGTGAAGCAGGTAACGAAGGGTTTAAGAAAAAATCATATGGATTACTTGCTACAGATATAATTGAAGAAATTCCTGGCATTTTGAAAAGATATTTATAACCCGTTTTTAATCAATGGTTACAATGAATAAAACTCTATTAATGATGGGATGCATAGCATTATTTTTATCTTCATCTATTGTGGCTAGTGCTCAGATACTTTCTCCAACTGCTCATCTAAGTGGAGATATTGATCAGGATGCAATGGCTTTTTTTGTTGGTAAAACTGATTTTTCTGGTAACTTTTTTGGATATCCAGCAGACTCCATGATTGATACTTCTTCATTAGATGACATCTTAGACGATCCTTTGGTAGAAAACATGGTAGCGGATATTTTTGATATCTCATTATTGAAAGATCTTCACGTTTTTCCATTACTTGGGTGTTGTACTTTTGAAAAAATTGACAGTGTTTTAATTGTTGATATTAAAGAGTTTCAAGAAATGGATTTCGCTTCAATGTCGCCTACAGATATTATAAATTTTGTGAACAGATTTGAACACTTCTCAAATGTTGATATTGTCGCTGAAAATGGCAGTTTTATATTTGGATTTGGAGAGGATAGTATTTCAACGGAATCTGAGATGAATTTTGCCATTTCATCTATTGTTAGCTTTGAGAGTGAAGAAGAAGATAAGATTCCATTTCTAGTCATCCTTACAGAATCTGAAATTACTATGCAATATTCTGGAGAATCTTCTCTTTTGAGTACAGCATCTAATAGTGGCAGTATTCTAATTAAAGATATTGACGGGTATGACATTTGGAATGAAGATCCATCTGACAAGATGCTTTTCATAAAAGATGGCGACCTTTCGATTGTCCAAGATTCCTCTGTGTATGTGTTTCCAATATCTTCTGAGGAAACCAAAAAAACTGCATCATTATACGTATCGCCTGCCGAATCTCATTTCATCGATATTTCCCAGCTTATGGGAGGTATAACAAATTCAACAGGTGATTCATTTGGAGGTATAGATATCCCAGATTTTTCCAATGACCTCCAAGGTCTTGATGAGCTTATCTCTGCGGCATCTTCAATAATTAATGGTGGTATGGTACTCATTAAAACAAACGATACGTTTGTTGTTGATAATTCACAACAAGCGTTTTCAGGATTTGGTTTTGCTAGGGGTAATGGATTTGATGTGATGATCACGGGAGGGCAAACACCAGAGACATCGGTATCTGGAGATTTCAAGCTAATTTTCTTGGGGGATCATTTCTATACTTCCCAGGCAAAAGATAGTGAAAACGGTGTGGCATTCCCATTTCTAATTGTTATTCCTTGGGCTTTGGCCATTGGTTTTTTCCTTTTATTTCGTTTCCATTTAAAGAAAGAAGCGAAAACAAATGAGGAGTTAGATGGGAAAATCAAAAGATTAGCACTTATATTTCATATTGTAGCATTAATTGTAGCTTTCATTTTGATGGACAGAGAGATAAGCTTTCAGTTTGGTATTAGTGCGATAGATTCCATTCTTGGTCAGGGAATATCACCAATTTTTGCAGTGATTATTGTTGTAGAATTAATCATGTGGGTTCTTGGTTATCTGATCATGGCTATCCCTGTTTACATCATTGTAAAGTACGGGCTAAAGTTTATTGAAATAGGGAAAGGTGGCAAAGGAATATGTAAAGGAGTAGGTGTTCTCTTCATATGGTTTTTCTGCGCGATTTATTTTAAACTAATCGTAAATCTGGTTTTTTTGATGATTAACCCAACTAATTTTTTCCCAATGGGGTAGTAATGCAATCTTTAGACCTGCAGCCTATTTTCAACGAACCTGTCCTCTTTGACAAAAATAAAAAAATACTTGTTGTTGCAGATCTACATATAGGGATAGAATCTGAACTTAGAGAACATGGGTTGAACACAGCTTCACAAACTCATAATATGATAAACCATCTGTTATCATTGTGTAAGAAATATAAACCAAAAGAAATAGTTATTCTTGGAGATATAAAGCACAAAATACCTTCCTCTACGATAGAAGAAAGAAAGGACGTAAAAAATCTTCTTGACAAGTTACAAAGATATGGAATCATACATATAATGCCTGGCAATCATGATGGTAACATAAGAAAAATAGTACCGGGGGATGTAATAATCCATTCCTCTAATGGAATTGTTTTTGATGACATAGGTTTTTTGCATGGACACCGATGGCCAGACAGCAAAATAATGCAATGCAGACAGATAATTATTGGCCATACACATCCCACAATAATGCTTACAGACAGACTTGGGTATAAAAAATTTGAACCTTGTTGGCTTAAAGTAAACCTTATTAAAGTTAAACTGAAGGAAAAATATCCGAATTCTGCTGATCCTCAGGTATTAGTAATGCCTGCCTTCAATCCGTTATGTGGAGGAATCGCAGCAAATAACGAAGGCGTTACAGGTCCAATTGGAAAAATAATGGATATCAAAAATGCACAGACATATCTATTGGATGGATCGTGTTTAGGAACAATAAGAAATATAAAATAGCTCAAGTTAAGCTTAAATATTGCATGTTTAATAGCGAGAGACGAACATTGAGTAAAACATGATGGCTTATGGAACTAAATCTTAATGAGGAAATGAAGCAGATGCTCTCAGCATTACTATTAGTGTTACTGCCCTTGATTGTTTTAGGTTTAGGGTTAATTTTCGGAGTTAAAAATGCAGGGTATTTCATACTCACAATGATCTGGCTTGGAGTAGGGGCCATCTTTTTTAGTGCAATCTATTAAGCTTAAGTGTAAAACCTATCTAGAAGAAAATAATAAGTACATATCAATATTGCATTCGATAGAATGATACCAGTTTTTTCTAAGTTAAATCCAAAAATTCAGGAGTTGCTCCATTCTAAAGATATCAATAAACCTACTGAACCTCAGATTAAAGCAATTCCTCCGATACTAAACGGTGAAAATATTCTTCTAATAGCTCCAACAGGACTTGGAAAAACAGAATCTGCACTTTTACCAATCTTCCATAATTTTTTAAAAAGTGTGGAAAACAATTCTAAAAGTGACAAGAAAGATAAGGGCATATCCATTCTTTACATCACTCCTCTTCGAGCGTTGAACAGAGATATGCTTAGGAGAACTACTGACTGGGGTAAGAAACTGGGAATAGACATAGCAGTGAGACATGGAGATACATCGCAAAGTGAGCGTGCTCGCCAGTCAAAAAATCCCCCCGATATGCTTATTACAACACCTGAAACATTCCAGATTTTATTCACAGGTAAACGTTTAAAAAAACACCTAGAAAGCGTTAGATGTGTCATAATTGATGAAATACATGAACTGGCAAATGATGAAAGAGGTGCGCAGTTAGCAGTTGGTCTTGAAAGATTATATGAGTTGACTATTGAAAAAAATCATAGTTTTCAAAGGATTGGTCTGTCTGCTACCGTGGGCTCGCCTGAGGAAGTAAAACGTTATCTCGGTGGCCTTGAAAATGGTAAATTCCGTGATGTAACGGTATTAGAAGTTGATGTCACCAAACACATTGAAATAAGTGTTGAACTGCCATCTATCAAAAAAAGTGATTATATTGGTGCAAACCGCTTGTCTATTGAGCCGATTTCTTTTGCATTATTAAGGAGATGCAAAGAACTTATTGATAAGCATATTTCAACGCTTCTTTTCATAAATACTAGAGATGGTGCAGAAATTCTGGCCTCTCGTTTAAATCTATGGATAAAAGACATGCCGATACGTGTTCATCATGGCTCTCTTTCGAAAAACGCTAGAATAGAATCAGAGGATGATTTTAAGAGTGGAAAATTAAAATCATTGATATGTACATCATCACTAGAGCTTGGTATAGATGTCGGTAATACTGATTTTATCATACAATACAGCTCTCCCAGAGAGGTTAAAAGGATTGTGCAAAGAGTGGGAAGATCTGGACACAGGATAGGGAAAACTTCAAAAGGATTGATTTTAGCGACTACTCCTGAAGATATTGCAGAGAGTATTGTTATAGCAAGAAGAGCCTTGGCAGGAGAGTTAGAAGTCTTAAAAGTTAGGCAAAATCCATTGTCTGTTCTCACTAATCAGATCATCTTCATTGTCTTGGAAAACTGGAAGATAAAATCTGAAAAAATTTATGAAATAATCAAAAGATCTTATTCTTTTCACACTTTAAAAAAAGATACGTTTAACAAGATTTTAGATCAACTAAGAAATCAACGTAGCATCTGGATAGGAGATGAAGACTTTGTTTTTAAACGTAGAAACTCAAGAAATTATTTTCTTGACAATATCTCCATGATTCCTGACGAGAAAACGTACATGGCTGTAGATATAAGTTCAAGAAAGAAAATAGGTAAGTTGGATGAGAGTTTTATTTTGAATTATGGTTTTGAAGGTGCCAAATTCATCCTAAGCGGGAGACCTTGGACTATTGTAAAAAGAGATGAAGAAGAGATACTGGTAACTCAATCAAAAGAGATAGGAACCGTTCCTTCATGGACTGGAGAAGATATACCTATACCTTTTGAAATTGCTAGAGAAGTAGGTAAACTAAGAAGACTTGTATCATCAGGAGCAAAAATCGAAGAGTATCCATGCGATAAAAAAACACTTGATAAAATTGTGCAACAGATCAATAATCAGAAAAATCAAGGTTTTACCGTTCCAGATGATAAAACAATAACAATCGAAGTAGATGATAAGACCGTAGTGATAAACGCATGTTTTGGAACAAATGTGAACGAAACTATTGGACGTTTGATATCTGCTATGCTAGTACAGTCCCTTGGAGAAAGCGTAGGTATTAACAGTGATGCATATAGGATAAACCTTGAACTCCCTGGTAGATTTCCAGTGGACAGGATAAAAGACATATTGTTAAAAACTAATCCTGAGACTCTGTGGTATCTGATACACATTATACT
>Ga0272442_10005975_pt1 | contig 16144 bp, 15 predicted proteins | sample SSMForm2O_FD_200262 | JGI IMG/M metagenome (GOLD analysis project Ga0272442, IMG submission 200262) | Marine sediment archaeal communities from Little Sippewissett salt marsh, Falmouth, MA, United States - SSM-Form-2O | ecosystem: Environmental > Aquatic > Marine > Wetlands > Sediment ...
TCTCCAGGCCATGGCGCGCTTTTTCCTGAATTACCTGAAACATTACGATCCCATGTTTCTGTTTGTTTACGGAGACGAAGAGATCCGCCACAGCCTGCTTGGAATGGGGATGATGTACCTTTTCGAGGCGCCCCTTCTCCTGTATGGACTGGTGCTCCTGGTGAAGAAACGCACTCCGTTTCACCTTGTTCTCCTTGCCTGGTTTTTCGTCTTTCCCATACCCGCTGCAATGACCCGGGAGGGGATTCCCCATGCCCTTCGATCCATTGTGGGGCTTCCCATGATCCCGGCGATCTGTGCCGTTGCGGCCGCGGATCTTTATGGAAAACTGGCGGGCCTTATCGCGAGGGAAAAGGGAACACGCTCGAGGGCTATTGCCCTGCTTCTCCTCCTCGTGGCGATGGTGATCTGTCTGAACGTGTTTCGGATGGGGAGAAACCTGTTCCTCGATTACCCGGGCGATTCCTCTTTCAACTGGCAGTACGGGGTGAAACAGGCCCTGGCGGTTTTACACGAGGAGGATGTATCCCCGGAGCGGGTTTATATTTCGGGATATATCACGTACGCACCTTATCTGGTGATGTTTTACGAAAAGACCGATCCGGGGAAACTGAGGGAGGCGGGTCTCGAGGGACTCGGTTATCGATTTCTTCCGCCCGGGAGAGGGCTGAATCAATTCTGGGAAAACGCCCCCCCCGGCTCCTGGTTTATCCTCCAACCCTGGGAACTTCCGGGAAGAACGCCTTTTCGCAAAATCCCCGAACCCCATCCCGTTAAAAAGGGCATGCCTCCTCCAAAAACCGCACTGAAGATCTTGAGGAAGAATGGGTGAAGCGGTTAAGCGGCTTTCAAAGGGGGTCAGACCCTATCGAAATACCTCGAATTCAATTCGTTTTGACATAATATCTTCAAAAGTGTTGTATTTCGATAGGGTCTGACCCCCTTTCTCGGGGGCGGCTATCGCAGCAGCCTTTTTTCCAGGAGCTCCTGAATGTCCCGTCTCCCATCAAGAACAGCATGGATATAGACCTCGGATTCGATAATTTCATATATGATGCGATACGGCCTGGTTAGAATTTCTCTGTAATCCATCACACCGATTCTCTCCAGTTCCGGGGGAATACGGCCCCTTTTGGGAAGGCTCTCCAATTTCAAACAGGTCTCCTCGAGTTTTCGAAGGAGATGATCCGCCCTGTCGATCGAATCGGATTGGGAAACATAATGAAAGATATCAACCAGATCCTCCTCTGCATCGGAAACGATATTGACGCGATATTTCACCTGGATTCCCTTTTCCCGATTTTCCTGCGGATATCTCTGAAGGCCCGATCGACCGGTTTGAAATCGCCTTTTTCCAGGCTTTTCCTGCTTAGAGACAACATCTTCAGGAGGGCGAGGCTCTCCCGGATTTCTTCATAGACTCGAACGTCCTGCAACACGGCTTTGGCTTCTCCATTTTGAGTAATCACCATTGTCTTCCTGTTCGAGTTGATGTCCCTCAGTATCTCCGAGGCATGGGCCTTGAGATAACTGATCGATTTCACGGATTCGCTTAATTTCATGAATAAATTTCCCTCCGTTGGTAATGACTATAATCTGGACCATAAATTGGTCGTTTTGCAAGAGTTATTTCATCTTATGGATTTTTCTTTATTGCAACGATTCCTCAAGGTAGGAAGATTTATAACCAACTGGAACCGGGGAAGGAAAAAAATCCCCGTTCGTTGTTTCTGAACGTTGTAAAGGGAGCAGATACACTTGAAGCATGACTCGAGCAACAAGGCGATATCTCTATTACTAACAGTATTCTGGCTTTCGCTTCAAACCGGATTCGCCTCCCCCATTCTCTATAATGGCTGGTCAGTCGATAATGGAAAAAAGTCCGATCCGAATGTTTCCCTGAAACAATCCGCACCCGGGGATCTCCTCCTCGTTTCTCCCCTTTCCAAACCCGGACCCCATGTTAAGGAGAAGCTGGAAAAGGCCGGTTTCCAGGTGATTGCCTTTATTCCCCGGGACTCCTATCTTGTCCAGGTGAGGAATTCTGAAAAAGCGGCGAGATCTCCTGAACTCCTGGAAAATGTCATTCGCCTCGATCCCTCCTGGAAGGTGGAAAAAAACCTCGAACATATCAACGCGAAACAAAACATCGAGATCCCCCTTGTGGTTCATGCCACTCGGGATTCGGACGATTTATCCCGCCTTATCGAAAAATCGGGCGGGATGATAACAGGTGTATCTCACAAGCCGGGGAAGCTTCGTGTGGGGGTGAAAGTCCCCTCTGATGGTCTTTCCGTTTTTCTCGGATCCGTCAGCAATCATGCGGATGTGTACAGCATCGAACCCGGGTACGGGGCGCGGCTCCTGAACGACAATGCCTCCGGGATCTGTCAATCCGGGAACCCGCCCTCCGGCCGCCCCATCTGGCAAAAGGGCATGTACGGCCAGGGACAAATCATCGCGGTTCTCGATACGGGGCTGGATTTCGACAGCTGTTACTTTGAAAATGATGACGGCACCTCGCCTCCAATGGTAACAGGAACGAGCGTGGGAACGCCCGATCCAACCCGACGGAAGGTCATTATATACGATCTGCTTTATTCCGGCGATTACGGCGCCGGAGCGGACGATTTCGACAACCAGGGGCACGGGACCGCAGTTTCCGGCAACGCCCTTGGCTCCCACCATACCAATCCCCACGGTACGAATGTGTATAACGGAATGGCCCCCGATGCCAGGCTCGTTGTACAGGATGCGGGATACACGGGCGGCGACAATTGCGCGGATCTGCCCGCCCTCGGGTGTCCGGTGGTGGATCTGACGCCCTTCCTCGATCAGGCCTATTCCCAGGGGGCGCGAATCCACAACAACAGCTGGGGCGACCGGGAGAACTTTTCCCCGAAAAATCTCTACACCGCACCCACCGCGGACATGGACGACGCCACATGGCGGAATCCCGGGTTTCTGATCGTGTGCGCGGCCGGAAACAGCGGCAGCGCGCCGGATACGGTTATCAGCCCGAGCACCGGCAAGAACGTCATCTCCGCGGCTGCTTCGAAAAGTCCATCCCTGGGTGGCGACGCGGAATACATCGCCAGTTACTCGAGCCGGGGATGGGCAGCCGACGGCCGCATCAAGCCCGACCTCGCGGCACCAGGACAAACCACATCCAGCAGATCGGATAACAATATATACACCGGAAACTGCACCACGATAAACATCCAGGGAACAAGTATGGCCTCGCCCGTCACGGCCGGTTGCGCCGCACTTGTCAGGCAGTATTACATGGAGGGATGGCATCCCTCCGGAACGGTGAATCCGGGAGACGCCTTTACCCCGACTGCCGCCCTTGTCAAAGCCACACTCCTGAACGGCGCCATTGATATGTCCGGCCCTCCCCTGGCTCCCCCCAACCGGGACGAGGGATGGGGACGCATCCAGCTGGACCGTTCCCTCTATTTCGAAGGGGATGACCGCAACATCATGTGTGTGGATGAAAGGGATTATTTTACCACCGATACGGTTCCCGCTTTCACACTTCCCTTTCGAGCAAACGGAGGCACTAGTGGCGGTGAGATCAGGATCACCCTGGTATGGAGCGACTATCCCGCGGATCCGGCAGCCTCGGTTTCCCTGGTGAACGATCTTGACCTCGTGGTGGAGGATCTTCAAACCACGAACACAATCTATTACGGGAACAACATCGACAATGCCCCCGGCATGCCCGGATACAGCGAGGCGGGGGGTTCGAGGGATACCCTGAACAACGTGGAGATGGTGATCCTGCCGCCGGATACCACCGGACGGTTCGAGGCAAGGGTGGAGCTCTCGCTCTTGGTGGAAAGTCCCCAGGGATTCGCCCTCGTGATCGGGGGCGATGTGGAAAAGGTCACCACATCCCGGTTGAATCATTGGATTTTTTACGGAAACCAGCCGAACGGGGAAAGCGTCATTCCCTGTAGATCTCGACCTCGACTTTTTTGATTCCCCACTTGATGGTTTTGCCGTGGGAACTGAAAAAGAGATCGACGCGATTCGGGCCCTTGATGGCGCCGCCGCGATCCTCCACGATTCCCCAACCCCAACCCGGCACGTAAATCTTCGTTCCGAACGGATAATAATTCGTATCAGCGGCAATGGTCCCTTTTTGAGGGAGGAAGAGCCATGGGAAGAAGATCAGTCGGAAGGGCGCCCTCCACGGATGGGTCAGGCTATCCAGGGAGAAAAAGCCCGGATGGGGTGGACGGAGTTTCGTACCGCTCGCGGTTTTGCCCGTGTATTTTTCACCCTTACGGGGACCGTAGTTGATGTACCTGTTCCAGAAATCGAGTTTCAAACACCACCAGTTCCCCCGGGTATAACCGTTGCATTTGCCGCAGCCGCAATAGGCCGTGGCCTCCATCACGCGCCTTTCCGCACGGCTGCAACCGACAGACATATGGAGAAAAGAGATAAGGGCTCCCGAAACAAGGACCGCAACGGCAATCATTTTGAGCCGGTTGAATCTTTTTATCCGGATATTGCCTTTCAGAATGGACAGGATTTGACGCACGATCTTCATGATTCACCGCCTTCTGGAACTTCAACATTCACTACTCAACAATCAACCAACAACTTCAACGGGGCTGCGAGATCCATGCGGGCGTTGGGGTGGGGCCTCCCAGAACAAATGGATTGGCCCCGGGAGCAGGGGCAGGACCGCCGGGAGGCGTCTGACCGGGGATCATTTGACCGGGCACGGAGGGCGTGCCCTGCTGGGATCCCGGTGGTGGTTGATACGTGGATTCATATCCCGCCATCCGGATAAAATAATCGAACACCCCGATCTTCTGCATCCTTGCAATCCCCTCTCGGTTCTCCATGACGACGTTCAGGTTCTGCTGGTGAAAGGGAACGTTTCTCACCCCGAACTGCTCCTGGATATCCTGTATGGTAAACTGCTTTCTCCGACCAGAGGGTTCTTCGAGCTCCAGTTCATTCATACGATCCGCCCACTCCTTGTAAGGTTTCAGGAGATCGTCACCCACGGGCATCCGGTATTCCACGGCCTTTAAAATCGTTCCGGTGATCATGCTGGAATGCCACATGTATTCCTTGACGGACATCTGGTTCCGGTTGAGTTCCTCCACAAACGAGTCTGCAACCTCCTTGGCGGATTTCAGAAAACCGACCATACCCTGGAATACTTCCCGGGGATTCACGTCGTCCCCTTTCTTTTCCCACTCTTCGAATTTATCGATGATATCATGTTGATCTTCGATGCTCTGCATGAAACCATCCCGAACCCTGAGATAGCCCTGGATCCTCCAGGATTCCATAATGGGTGGATCCGGGGGGGTAAAGGGAAAGCTTTCGTTATTGGCCTTGAAGTTCTGTTCGATCTGCTGGAGGTTATCGGCGAATTTTTTGGCCTTCGAAACCACGAAGAAGACCGCCAGGCAGGATACGATCACACCTAAAAGGAATACGATCCCGCACCCGATCAGTATTTTTTTCACCATGACTTGTCACCCCATTATTTGAAAACAATCTGTGAGACTCTAAAATGGTGAAAACGGGATTTCAAGGGAGAAAATCACAAAGGCCGGGTGTCCTTTCATATCCGGAATCGAATCTGTTTAATACAAATTCATCCCCTTGCCGGATGTGGAATAGAGCAGGTATTTTTCCCTCAACTCCTTATACGCATCCAGGTTGGCTTTCCAGCTGGCGATGATGGCTTCCACGCTTTCCGTCTTGATCCGGTTATGGAGTTCCGGAACCCCCATGAGCTTGCCGGCCCACGAGGTGATTGTAACGTCTCCCGGGTATTTATCATATATGGTTTTCAGAACCACCAGCCCGGTGCGAACGGGCTGGAATGCCTCGCGATCCTTTACGTGAAGCTGGATGCCGCCACAGAACTCGCCCTTGAAATTGTCGAAACTGGGGTTGAAATAGGCGGGACGAAACCGGCAACCGGGAAGACCCAGGGCGTTCAGCTCGCGGGCCAGCTCGACCCCGTTGATAAAGGGGGCGCCGATGATCTCGAACGGCTTTGTCGTTCCCCTGCCCTCGCTCAGGTTGGTTCCCTCGAAAACGCACATGCCGGTGTAAACCATGGCCGTGTCCACGGTGGGCATGTTCGGGGAGGGGAGCACAAAGGGACGGCCGGTCTCCTCGAAATACATATCGCGGGTCCAGTCGGTTAATTTGATCACGGTGAGATCCACTTTGGGATCCATCCACTCACCATTCACCAGGGAGGCGAGTTCACCCGCCGTGAGTCCGTGCCTTACGGAGACCCCGAAGGGTTGCCCGGGCCAGAGGCGTCCGATGAGGCCGTTGTCCGTGGTATTGGGAGCGCCCTCCACCTGGGTTCCCCCGATGGGATTGGGACGGTCGAACACGATGAAGGGTTTTTTGTTTTTCGCACACGCCTCCATGGCATGGGTCATGGTCCATACGTATGTATAGAACCGGGCGCCCACGTCCTGGATGTCAAACACGAGAACGTCGATCCCGGCAAGCTGATCGTCCGTGGGAGCGAGGCGCGCCCCATAGAGGGAGTACACGGGAAGCCCGGTGACAGGATCGGTATAATCCACGTTCCCCCCCCCTGCCTGGTGATCGCCTCGAAGTCCGTGTTCCGGTGCGAAAAAGCAGGTCAGGGTGGTTCCGGGATCTTCGTGAAGAACGTCGGCGATCAGGTTCAGCCGGTTATCCACACCTGTTGGATTGGTGAGGAGTCCGACGCGTTTTCCCTTGACCTCGAGGATCAGTGCCTCGACCTGTTTCTGAACGGGATCCGGGCTGCCTGTTGTATTGGGCGAGATACCAGCTCCAAACGCGAACGAGGTCCATAGAAACGGAAGAAAAACCGGTACGATAGAAAATGGTCTCAACATGGTTTCGATTCCCTTCTTTTTATAATTTATGAGTTTTGATGCCAGTTTACAGGATCGATTTCAAGCCCAATATCCTCTTTCAGTCTCCGGAGCATGGCAGGGATGTGGGTGCCGTCCCAGTACAGCTTCCCGCACCCGGGGCAGCGGAAAAAAACCGAGGCCCATTCCTTTGCCTTTGGGGGAAGTTCATCTATCACCTCTTGCCTGGAGACCCTCTCCGTGGGGACGTTGCAATGGGTGCACCTCGAGAGAAAGGTGCGGTTGAAATCCAGTGGGAAGGCCTCGGTAACGGCCTGGAGCTGGTTCCGGAAATCGATGGTTTTAATATGAAACGAGTGGACGGGATCCCGTTCGAGGGCAAGATGGGTATCCCGGGTGATGATCGTCCTCCCCTCCCTGAGGGCGATTTCCATGAGCTGTTCATCCTTTTGCCCCCGGAAATAGATCACGTCATACCCGAGGAGGCCCATCCATCTCCCGAGTTTTCCGAGCATGGAATCCACAACGAATTTGTTCATGTGAATAACCCGAAGCTGCGATTAAATCCAACGCCTGACCCTTTTTTTATATTCCCGGTACTCCCCGCCGAAGATCCCTTCCATGTCCCTTTCCTCCATGATCATAAACCAGTGCATGATCGGTGGAAATGCCGCCATGATCAGGAAGGGCGTGAGGGAACCGAGGAGAATTGCAAGGCCAAGGACGAGGGCGCTCATGCCAATGTACATGGGATGTCGGGTGTACCGGTAGAATCCCTCGATGACGAGTCGGTTCGATTTTTCTCCCGGCTTCACCGTGGTTTTGTTCCGGTCGAACAGGTTCGAGCAATGGACATTGATCCAGAGCCCGAGGAACATGGGGATCATCCCGACGAGATTCAGGGGAAACGGGATCCATTTCAGGACGGGAAAGAGATAGTGGAGCGCGATCATGAAGACAATCGCCAGGTAGAGACAGGTGGGCGGCAGGATCATCTTTCTCTTTCCAGATGGCATGTTTATCTCCCCTGTTTGTTAAGAAAAAGGATTATTACTCTCGTTTACTACCTGTAGATATCTTTTCGTTTCCCTACACTGATTACAATTATGATCAAACGGTCATCATGTATCTCATAGATAACACGATATGAACCAATTCTAATTCGCCATGCAGAACGTCCCGTGAGTTTTTTACAACCGGAAGGGCGAGGATTATCGGAAAGGGATTTTATCGCGGAAATAATACGTGATTGATCTTGATGATTTATTTTTGACAGTTGTTTCTGAGCTGATCGAAGAATATGAACTGACCAGGTCACTTGCCATATCCTTCTTCAATTTCCCTCACCGCCTGATCGAATGGGATCACTTCATCAGGCTGGGATCTGGCTCTATCGTAAGCTCGAATATCCTCGAGTTCCTCCAGTTCCTCTATCACCTTTTCCCATTCCGATAAAGGCAAAAGCACGGCTCTGGTCCGTTTATTCTCATCAACAACATATTCCGGGTGAAGGGAAACCATATTCTTCTCCCTTTCAGGAATTACAGATCAGCCGAAATTGTGCCGGCTTGAATACATGAAAAATCACATCATGAGGGAAAACTCAAAGTCAAGGGCGTTTCCGGGATTACCCTCACGACTCGGAATACTTGCATTCGCAGCGGCGGATGAGGAACACGGTGAGGGCGGTCAGAAAGGCAAGAATAATCCCCAGGGTGATATAGCACCTGAGGGGGGAGGGGAATTCTCCGTACATCTCGAACATCTTCGGCGGGATGGCGCTCTTTTCCGGGGTCAGGGCCTGGAAATAATGGGAAAACGTGAAAAACTTCATGGTGGAGGGAAGATAGGGAAGTCCGGTTTCCCAGAGATAAAACACCAGCCCGAACCACGCGGTTTTGAAAATCGTGCCCATCACCATGGAAAAGGCCCCGTACATGGCCAAGGCCAGAAGCATGACCATGCATTCCTTGACGAGGGAAACGACCCGGCCGTGCTCGAACAGGTCCGTCATCAGGCTTCGAATCCCGTAAGGCGCAAATAGAAGAACGTACGAGATCAGAAACGTCACGGATAATAAAATCCATGTGACGATCAGGAAACCGATATACTTGGAGAGAATCACGGTGCTTTTATTCACGGGTTGAAGCAGGAGGTGATGAAGGGTGCGATCGTCGATCTCCTTTCGAAGAAGGGAAAACCCGAAGATGTTCGCCACGAAAAATATGATGAAATGGATGTAAAAAAAACGGAACATACCCTGCAGTATCGCGTTCAGCTGGATATAGGGCGCCGAATAGGGCAGGGGACCCACAAGCCGCGTCAGGCAGTAAAGCCCGGTGAAAAAAACGGGGATCAGGCCCAGTCCCAAAAGCACCCACATGTAACGGGTGAAAAGATATCGCCGGATGCTGAGATTCACCAGGGTGAGGTATTGCCTCCAGATGCTGGAGCTTATCCCGCCCTGCCCGTTGCCCGCTCCCCCTTCACGGCAATCCAATGTCAGTGCATTCTCAGACATGATGATTCTCCGAAAGGTACCTGAACACGGCCTGGATGTTTTCATCCGATACAGTGATGAAACTGATGTGAATACCGTGCTCGAGCACCAGGTCGTTCAAGCTCGTGTAAAAAGAGTCGAGATCATACGTTCTGGTCATGAGCCCCTCGCCATCCAGGTCGAGATTGACGCTGATCACGCCATCCTGGTCGAACAGGAGGGATGCAAACCGCCTGGGGTGGTTGCACTTCAGATAGACCTCATGAGGGTGTTTTTTAATGAGGCTGCGTACCTCCCGAACCTCTCCCTCCGCCAGGAGATACCCGTTCGAGAGCATCAGGATGTTATCGGTGAGGGCCTCGATCTCATGGAGGATATGGCTCGATATCAGCACGTTCCTGCCCTCGCGTCCGTATGTGCGGATCAGTTCGATCATCTCGTGCCGTCCCACGGCATCCAGGCCGTTCAGGGGTTCGTCCAGAACAAGGACCTCGGGATTATCAGCGAGGGCCAGTGCCACCTTGACCCTCTGTCTCATGCCCTTGGAATAGCTGACCAGCCTTTTGTTCATGGCATCCTGGAGGTTCACCCGTTCGAGGGCCTGCCGCGCCAGCCTCCGGGTGACGTCCCTTGTATAACCGCGAAGGGAAAGCAGGGAATAGATGAAATCGAAGGCGGTCATGCCCTCGTAAAACGTATCGTACTGGGTGCAGAAGCTGATGCGGCGGTGAATGGAGGGATTGTTCCACGCCGTTTCTCCGAAAATGTGAACCGTGCCGTGACTGGGACGGAGAAGGCCGCAGATGAGGTTCATGAGCGTCGATTTCCCGGCGCCGTTGGGACCCAGGAGCCCGGTGATGCCCGGCATGATGGTGGCCGTGACGCGGTTCACCCCCAGGACCTCTCCATACCACCTGGAAAGGCCCCTCATCTCGATGATCGGCTTTTTCTCTATTACTTCCGGCTTCATCCTTCACTCACTCCCGGTACAGCTGAAAGGCCCTGGTTTTTTTCGCGAGAAAGGCCAGCGCGATCCCCCAGAGCGTCGCGATATGAATCAGGGCCCAAAAGGGGGACACGGGGACCTTTTCTTTGATGCTGAAAAGCTCGAGACCGATGCTGGTTATGGAATAAAACGTGGACAGGATCATCCAATCGCGATTCCGGAAAATCCCCGAAGCGATTCCCGGAATGATGATCCCTCCGATGATGAACATGATCATGGCCACCCCGGCAAACCGGTAGTTCTTCGTGAGACTCGAAAAGAACATCACAAGGAGATTCAGGGTTGTGATCACAAGCAGGGAAAAAATCACGATCTTTGGGAGGATCCATAAATTTTCCTTCCAGAAGAGCATCCTCCATTCACTGGTACTGGATACGGCCGCGGTTTGAGAAATAAAAAGGATGATGCCCTGGAACCACGAAATCGTGGACAGGAGAAGAAACAGGATCAGGAATTTCCCGATAAGGTATTCGAAGCGGCTGATCGGCTTGGAAAGGATCATGGGAAGGGCCTTGTGACGAATGTCCCGCGAGATCAACTGGGGTCCCACCATCACCGTGAAAAACACTAGAAAGGGAAACTGGACGATGCAGAAAACAAAGAAGAAACCCTCATTCACTTTCCACAGCTGGTTTACGGGGATCCTGAGACTCTCCATGAGCTTGACGTTCACCCGGGCATAGATATATGCTGTGAAAAGAACAAAGGGGAGCCACGCCATCACGAAAACCGTGTTGACGATTTTCTTCCCCTTCAGCTGCATGTAGGAAAACCGCGGAAAAGCCAGGAGTCGATGAATGAGGGGTTTCGGCGTTCCCTTCCATTCCCGGTATTTATTTTCGTATATCGGCATATTCCTCGCCTTCCCTCGTTTCCTCCAGGGATCGAATAAACACGTCCTCGAGCGTGTTCCTCTTGTAATAAAAATGCCGGAGCTGAACCTTGTTCTTCCTCGCCAGATCGAACAGCAGCTCGGTCTCTTTATCCGGGGGGAGAACAATATGAAGCAGGTTGCGTTCCCCCATAGAACACCGGCACCCCTGGTTCGAGAGATCGGCCAGGAAGGAATCGGGTTCTCCCTTGATCCGGAGATCGTACGCCCTTTCGTTCACACGGCTGAGTTCTTCGATGTTGCCGTTCAGTACGATCTTCCCCCGGTTGAGTACAATAACATCCTCGCAACACTGTTCCACGTCTTTCAAAATATGGGAACAGAGGATCACGTGGGAATCCGAGTTCTGGATGATGTCGCGGATGATGTGGATCATTTCACGCCGTCCCGCGGGATCCAGGGCATTGGTGGGTTCGTCCAGGAGCAGGAGCCGGGGTCCGTGAACCAGGGCCTGGGCCAGTTTCACCTTCTGCTGCATACCCATGGAAAGCGTCTCCACATTGCGGTATCGCACCTCCCCCAGCCCCACGTAAAACAGGATCTCGTGGGCGCGTTCCATGGCGTCCCTATTGGGGAGACCGCAGAGTTCCCCCATGAACCTGAGAAGTCGCACCGGGGAGAGACCATGGATAAAGCTCTCATGCTCGGGCATGTATCCCACCAGGCCGCGAATCCGGCGGGATTGCTTCCGAATGTCCATTCCGGCCACCCGGGCCGTACCCCCGGAAGCCTTTATGAACCCGAGCAGGGTGCGGATCAGGGTGCTTTTGCCCGCACCGTTCGGACCCAGGAGTCCGATGGCGCCGCCGTCCAGACCGCACTCGAGGGAATCCAGCACCAGCCGCCTTCCCAGGTGTACGGAGAGCTTGTCCAGTTCGAGAAACACGTTTACGAATCCCCATCACCCATTCTAAAAATAGTGCTACAATAAACGCACATGGGTGTTCCACTGTTTTTCGTCATTTACCCGAGTGAAACCTGATAATATCTCCGGAGCTCGAGGTCCCGTTCGTGGGATCGTATAAAACAGCCCCGCCGTCGTCCTTTCCATCCGGTCCCACGCTGTAAATCACGCAGGAACGCCCCCCCTCCTCGATTCTGTACCTGATTTTCCCCCTGCCGGAGGTGTCCAGGGGATCTGTGGGAATGACTACCATGTAAGAGACCGGGGATAGGAGATCTTCCAGCTTGTCGGGAAACCGGTTGTGATCCACATAATAGGCCTCGAGGGCGGTTCCCGTCATTTGAATGCTCTTTACCGCGACGCTGTAACGTTGGTCGAATTCGTTTGCAAAGCTCCTGGGAAGGAGCATGCCCGCCACGAGCGGCAGGGTCCCCCCGAGGTTGATATCCACCCCGGTGGAACCGTTGAAGTAAAAATCGATGTAGTTATCGGTTGAAAAGGCGTAGCTGATACCCGCGGATTGAAACCGCTCCACCGCGTTCAAACCGGGCAGGAGGGATTTTTCCATGGTGGATCCCCTGAGGGAAAACCTGTTCGAAAACTGGGGGATCGTCCGGGTCAGATCCTGGTACACGAGCATGGAGAAGTTGAGCTGACCGCTATCCGGTAAAAGGGATGTGAAGGCATATACGTCCATGAGGGACTGGCTCTCCAGGAACACGTCAACCGTATGCCTCATCATGCTCTCCCCCAGCCCCACCATCAGGAAATCGTCCAGAACCACGTATGAAATGTCGAAAGGCTGTTTGGGGATGGTAATGGTGAAGATCATCTGGTCCCGGTATTCCGTTCCTTCCACCGCGATATTAACGGATGTGTCTTCATCCATGAAGTCGACCCATTCGAGCATCAGGTCGTGGAATTTCATGGGATCGACCATTTCCACGGCGAGCTGGAAATTGGGAACCGGAAAGATGGGGTTTTGAAGACCGATGGCCGCCTCGTTTCCGAAACAGGAGGAAAGTTCCCGGATCCATGCGATGACCTTTTCATCCTTTTTGCTCGGGCTGGGATTATCCTCCAAAAGCCATGTGAGAATATCGGTGAACATCACCTCGGGACTCTTGATCCGGGCCGCTGCCAGAAGATGCACATCAGGACTGAAAAATCGCAGCGAGCCCATGGCGGAAGGTTCGTCCAGCCATCCCAGGATCCCGTGGCGCTCTCCCTCGAACGCGATCCGGAACGCCTGGTTGATGCCCCGCCCCGCAAAATCCGGGCTCCCCAGGATGTAATCCAGGTTGTCCATGCCGCTCCGCTCCAGGAACTTGATCATGTCGGAATTGCCACCCTCCCGGATCGATTCCGCGGTGGAATGAAAATCGTAGGCAACAGTCATGCGGCTGTTGGGGACGTTTGACACGATTTTCTGATAAAAGGGCGATTTGGTGAAACCGGTGGGGGCATCCTCCTCCACGGCCTTGAGGGTTCGTTCCACAAGATCGCTTCCAACCGCGATCAGGAGATATCCCTTTTCGAAACGAACACGCGGCATGTATTTTTTATGGCCCGCCTTGATGGACCATATCTTCATGAGGGGATCGATTTCCTTTTCCAGGAGCGGGGGAATGGATTCAACATCCTCGCGGCAGTCGGCCACGATCAGAAAACCCCCGCTGCCCGTTATACCGCAGGAAACGGAACCGCTCACCGCATTCATCAGCTTGATCCATCGGGAGGCTCCAAATGAATTCACGGCGTTTCGGTACTCTGCCATGGAACCACTCTCCCACCATTGCCTGAGATCCGGATCGTCTAACAATCTGCTGTAATCGCTGGAATTCCAGTCCCTGACAATTTCCGGCAAACTGGCGATCTCGAAAAAGAACCGGGTATCCACTGGCAGGAGTTCCGTGGAACTGAGCGTACCGAGCGGCGCCTCGCCCTCTTCCGCAATTTGTGGCGGTACCTGTTTCTTCCCGGGGTATTCCCGAACCAGGAGCTGGTTTCCATCCGCCACGAGAACATCCGGCTCCTGCTCCGGTCCCAGAAGGGCGAGAAGCTTTTCCTTGTAATGACTCCAGTAAACGTGTTTCCGGACGCTGTCCCCGGTTTTGTCCTCATAGGTGGTGTACAACTGTTTCGGGCTGACGACTTTTTCCTCACCGGAGCCTTCCACCACCACCTGGCCGGTCACAACCCCGGCCAGGGCGCCGGTCATGCCCTGGGCCACGTTGTATATGGTGCCGCGGTCGTAAATCCGGGCCTGGCGGGTTCTCACGACAAAGGTCTTTTCGGGTTTACGATTCAAATGAACCCAGATTTCCCCGCGTTCCAGCCGGAGCTCGGTGCGGTCGGTATGGGCATGGAAGGAGGCCAGGGTGTTTTCCTTGAATTCCACGATATTCGGTTCAAGATTTCCATTGCCCCTGAGTGTTTCCACGGCCAGGTAGGAATCCGCGGTGATTTTCAACCTGGAGCGGGAGCTCACCCGCATTCCTTCCTCGAGGATGCGGGGTTCTTTTCCCTCGAGAACCTGCACGAGACCTTCCACACTTATGGCCCGTCCCACCAGCTCGCCGGAACGGCTCAAGCCGGCCCTGTGATACATGAACAGGGAAAGCCCGGAGAGAACCAGAATGGCGATCACGGCCGCGGCCGCGTAAATGTGGTAATAGAGGCGGCGCGATGGCTCGGCCTTTTGCGGTTCCGGCAGATCCGGCTTCGGCCCCCCCAGGGCCGCCTTTTTCATGGTATCGAAATACCTCTCCAGGAGCTGATCCTGTTTCCTCTGGTTTTCGAGGAACCGGGCGCACCTCTCGCACCCTTCCACGTGTTCCAGGAGGATGTCCGACTCCTCATCCGTCAGCTCTCCATCCAGGTATTCCAGGATTTTATGTTCCATCTGTTCGCAGTTCATTTTCGATTGCCTCCCTCGGAAGCGGCTTGAGAAGCCTTTTTCAATCCGGCCATACGGGCGGCCAGGAGTTTTCTCGCCTCGAACAGTCGCGATTTCACGGCCCCCATGCTGATATCCAGGATGGCCGCGATTTCGCGGTATCGGAGATCGTTCATATACTTCATACCAACAATCAGCCGAAAAGGTTCCGGCAGGGACTCGATGGCCTTCTCCAGGATCTTCAATTCCTCCTCACGGATCAGGACCTCGTGGATGGGAACCACGCGGGGGCGGGACCGGTAAACATCCCCCCGCTTCGAGGCGGCCCGGCTGCTTTTCCGCATCAGATCGTAACACAGGTTGCGGGTCAGGGAGTGAAGCCAGGAGGGGAGAAGCCGGGGATTCCTGAGATTGGAGAGGGAACGAAAGGCCTTGATATACACCTCGTGGAGGACGTCCCGGGCCTGTTCCGGATCCTTCATAATGCCGTACGCCACGGAATAGATAAGGCCGCCGTATGGTTCCATAAGGGCCCAGAACGCGTCGCGATCGCCCTCGATCGCCCTCGAGAACCGTTCCTTTTCGGTTTGATCGGATGTTCCTTCCATTTTCCTCATGGGAAGGCTCCTTTTTCATATTTCCATATAATTAGTCGTACGAGAGAGAAAAAGGTTTGGGGATAAATTCACTTTTTTCCAGTTAAAACCTGTATTCCGGCAAAATGGATCAATGAAAAGCATCGAATATGGAGATAAAATCGAGTATAATGAGCGCGTCCGACCCCCAAAGATAGAATTATGTTCTCCGACGAGATATATTTCCTTAATCGTACTCGTACTCGTACTCGCACTCGATATCTCCGACCTAAGGGGGGACCTAAGGGGGACCTAAGGGGGTCAACCTAAGGGGGTCAGACTCTCAGTTTTGAAAGATTTTCGCCAAACCGGGTTATTATAAAACCCGCAAAAGCGCCATTTTCACCTTCGTATAAGTAACTGGTATGTGTTGTTTTCTTTCATAACTATGAGTCTGACCCCCTTTGCCCTAGGAGTCTGACCCGAATGGCGCAAGCTTAAG
>Ga0272442_10005976_pt1 | contig 16143 bp, 28 predicted proteins | sample SSMForm2O_FD_200262 | JGI IMG/M metagenome (GOLD analysis project Ga0272442, IMG submission 200262) | Marine sediment archaeal communities from Little Sippewissett salt marsh, Falmouth, MA, United States - SSM-Form-2O | ecosystem: Environmental > Aquatic > Marine > Wetlands > Sediment ...
GTATTTCAATTTCTGACAATAACTGGCATATGTGGACAGGAAGAGTCAATTCTACTCATATAGAATTCTTCAAAGACGGAGTAGGTTCAGGAAGCCCTACAGCAAGAACGATAAATGAAATAAATTACTCGATTGTTAATACAGACTTATGTATAGGTGGGGCTTGCACAGAGAATTCTAACTCAATAGACGGAAAGATTGATGATTTCCTATTCTTCAACAGACCTTTAGGAGATGATGAGATACTCAATTTATACAACTCTGAAAATAGGAAATACCACCATAATTTTACTAACTTAACCGAAGGCAGCTACACATGGAAAGCATACATACAGGATATTTCAGGGAAGGCTAATTATACAGAAACAAGAACAGTCACTTATGATTCTACCTTCTCAGGTATAAGCAACACAACAATCACAGGAATGACAAGAAGAATACTAAGAACAGGGGTTATGGTTTTAATAGTTGTGGCTTTACTTAGTGCGTTCAGTTTACCAATAATTACTGGAATGGATGTTTCCATTGAATTTATGTTCATACTTACTGTCATAACAATTATAACTATGGTAGTATTATCCTTTATACAAAATATATTGTGGTGAAAATAAAAAATGAAAAAACGAAACCTTAATTTAAACTTAAAAGGGGGGTATTCCGTAGGGAAAGTAGGAAAAAAAGAGATTTTTAAAATACCAAAAGCTAATATAGGTTTGAAAAATATATTCCATAAAGTAAAACTTCCTAAACAGAAGATAGGTAATGATTTATTCAAAGCACCTAAAATAAAAGCTAAAGAATTGAAACCTCTTAGGGTTTTATTTCCTAAAGAAGATAGTGACAAGGATGGTAGACCTAATAAGATAGACTGTAATCCTCTAAATAAAAAAGAACAACATTGGAAAATGGATACTCCTGGTTTTGTTAAAAAAATGAAACCTTCTGAATTTTTAGAAAAAACTACAAATTTAAATTATAAGACTGATTCTTTCTTTAATTATTATTCTGATATTGAAACAGGCAAGTCAGAACCTATAACTAAGTTGGGTGTATATATAGTTTCTCCTAGACATGAAGTTGAAATACCCTTTCTAGGTAAAAAAAGTGTTCATGGACTTCATGAACATGAAGGACGTCATAGAGCAGTCGCTTCTGATTTTATGGAAGAAGAAGAAATACCAGTAAGAGTTTCTATACCAAAAGAAAAAAGAGAAGAACTTGCTGAAAAATTTATACAAGAAAGATTTTCAGGTCGTGACGAAAGGTATAAAAATGTTTGGAGAGAAAGATTTAAAGAAGGTATGCCAGAAAATCAAATGGATAAAGAAAGTTTAGAAGTTTACAGAAAAGTATTAAAAAATACAGGAAATGAAATTGGTTCAGATGTTTTAAATCCTAATGCAGATACAGATGGTGATGGTGTTATTAATAAAATTACTGATAAAGAAAAAATATTAGATGAAGATGAATCTTTGCTTTTAGCAACTAAGTTTGGAATATACAAACCCGAAGGAGAAGATTTTCAATTACATGGTGATGTGCCACTTTTCTCTACTCTAAAATCTTTAGACACACACGGATTAGAAATTAGAACAGAAAAAGATTTATGGAAAAGACCAGCATCTTTTGAATTACATAGTAAAGAAGCTTCTGAAATGTTTGAAAATCCAGAAACAGATGTTCAATATCATCATGCACATAAAAATATGGGATCATATCTATTTGAAAAAGAACCTCAATTTAGATTAAAGAAATTAGGTAAATACCTTGAAGAGAAAGGTATAGAAGATTCTGATATTTATTCATCAGAAGAAAAAATGGGTAAACTAAAAACATTATCAGGAGATTATTCTAAAGTTGATTCAAAAGAATTAAGTCGAGAAGATGTTAAAGAATTAGTAAAAGACGACCTTGAAAAAATTAAAAATTCTAAGAGTATAGATACTCAATATTATAGAATGAAAAATAAGTTAGGTAGATATCGTGCTGACTTTGATGAAGTCGAAGGAGATGAAGATTTACTTGAAAATATAAACACAACAGAAAAAGAATTAGATAAAAAGTTCTATGATTCATATAATAAAAATGAAGAATCTAAAACAGATGGAACGATAACAGATAAAGATGATGATAAAATAGATGAAGATGAAAAAATAAAAGATATTAAAATATTAGGATTTTCTAAAAAAGATAAAGAAAAAATTAAAACAATAATTAATCGAAACCCTGAAATAAAAAGAAATCTTAATTTTTCAGGAGTAACAATAAAGAAACTTCCTAAGAAAGAAGAATTTAAAAAATTCAAAGATGTTGGTAAGTTGAAAAGATTAGGTGTTACTGAAACTTATGATTCAAACAAAGATTGGGTAGGAGATAGAACAAACGTAAAAATAAATAAAACACTACTAAACAATAAAGAAAAATTAAAAGAAACTTTATTACATGAATCAAGACATGTTAAAGACCATAGAACAAGAACTCCTAAACAAGCTAAACTTATGTATCTAGATTATTTAAAAGACCAAAAAGAAAATGAATATTATCTAAATTATATTAATGACGAAGAAGAAAGAATGAGTAATGGATTAATGTTATTAGATAAAGATAATTCCATAAAAAAAATAACAATAGGTAAACCTATAATTAACGTAACAAAAGAAGGAACATCAGGTTCAATGGAATTAGAATATGAAGATGATAAACATGTTAAACATTTTAAACATATCACAAGACACTCAGATGGTTTATTAGTTGTAGAAGAAGGTCATCAAGTACCAGGGCAAGAACCTGTGTTTGATAGAGTAAGGAAAATAGATGAAGATGAATCTATCCCTCTAAGAAAATCTAAAAAAATTACTTTGTATCATGGTACATTGTCAAAAAATATTCCTAAAATTTTAAAAGAAGGCTTAGGAGAAAATGACGAATATGAATATGTTTCTACAAGTTTAGGAACTCCTTATGCATTAGATTATCCTTCTGCTCATTCTGTAGAAATAGAAGAAGATATAAAAAAACATCCAGAGAAACAAGGTTTAATAAAAGTTACTGTCCCTAAAGAAAAATTTGAAAAAGCTTATGTTCATGGTGTAGATGCTCCTATAACCAAAAGAGAATTATATAAAAAAATTAAAGAAGGTCATGAAATAGAAATTGCTTTCTTGGGAAAAACTTCAGAAGGAGAAAAAATTTTACCTAAAGAATATTTGTCTGAAATTAAAGCAAAAGATATAAAAAAACAAAAAGTTGAAATTGCAAAAAGAGAGTTAATGTTAGAAAAGTTAGGAAAAGAAAATAGAAAAATTTCAGATGAATATATTTACTCAAACATTCCTATTAAAGACTTGCCTGAAAATAAAGAAAAATTGGTTGAAGAAATTGCAGATTATACTAAGAAAAAATGGGAAGAAAAACATGGAGAAGAATTTGAAGATTTTGAAGGTTTAAAAAAATATATTAAAGGAAAAAATAAAGAGGAGTTAAGAGATACTTTAGAAAACATAAGAAATACAAATGTTGAAGAAGAAATTCATAGTAAATATGCCGAAAGAGAAATAGATAAAATAATTGATAAAAATAAAAAAGATAAAGAAGAAATAGTTAAAGAACAGAAATGATTAAAGAAAATGTTCCTAAAAGATTACAAAAGGGAATGCTGTATTAATACAGAAAAGTTTATATACTTCAAAACTAGTATATATGTAAAATAGACATGAGGTGGTTAAGATACCATATGACATAACGGATGCAAAGACTGACATCGAGACTTTGTATAGGGAGGTAGCTGTTTTAGAAGAACAGTTATTTAAAAAAGGAGTACTAGAAAAACCAAAAAAAGAAAATAAACCTGAGGAGGGAAAATAAAATGGGAAAAGAAAAACTAAAGTTTTATGACTTGAGAGAAAGGAAAAGCTTTTTTACAGATAATTATGATTTGATAAAAAAGAAAGTCAAAGGTAGAGATACCTTGTGGGCTAAAACTGTTGCACCGTCTGGTGTTAAATCAATGAGAATTGTAAAAGCAAAGATGTAAAGTCTTTGTTTTTATTTTTTTTATTTTAATAACTAAGTAAATAAATTAGAGGTAATGAAAATGGGTTATAATGAACCAGGGAAAAGAGATGGTACAGGAGCATATAAAGATAGTTATATGAAAAAGAAATATGGTAAAGGTAAAAGAGTCTTAGAATTAGGTAAATGTGAAAAGGTTGATATGGGTTTTAAGGATTTAAAAATACTATAAACCTAATATAAAGTCGGAGATAAAATTGGCAAAGAAAAGTAAAAAATCAATTAAGCAAAAACACTTTGAACAATTTTATAAAGGTTTACAAGAGAAACAAAAAGAGAGAAAAGATACTTCTATTCCAGGTTCAGTTGTAGGTTATTTTTTTGATGATCAAATTTCTAAAAAAGTCAAAACAAGATCAGAAGCACGAGGTATTTCAGGAACTGTTAAAAGTTGGGGTGCGAAAGTTCCAAAAGAACAAACAGGTGAGAAGTATAGAATTGAATACACTTTAGCATCCGAACCAAAAGAACCCGAATTAAAGTCTGCATATAGAAAAGGTAAAACATTAAGAGAGTCAGACAAAAAAGCTTTCGGTAGGTTAGGAACAGCAATGAATAAATTATCTAAACCTCCTAGTTTTACCTTTAGGAAAAGTAGAGTAGGAAAAGCAAGAAGAAAATGGGGTTCTGTACCAAACATGTATGGAACTAAAGGTAGGAATTTATTAAGGTACTAAAAAATGCCATTTACAGAAAAGTTTTTAAAGATCAAAAGAAAATATAAAAGACGATATGATGATGAAGCCAAAGTATTAACATTTTCATTTGAAGAAGCTTTTAAATATAAAATTCCAACCTTTAGGAATAAAAAGTTAAACTTCAAACATAACATTCATGCGAGGTGATAAGACAAATGAAAAAGGGTCAATTGGGTACAGCAATGTTATCAATAGGTATTGTTCTCATAATAGGGATTGTGGCTGCGTCTATAATGTGGACACAAATATCGGGACAAACAACATTAACTAGAGTGAATAACAATTTATGGAATGGTACAAACACATCTTGTGTTGATCTTACAGATAATTGTATTCGGTCACTTGTTAGTGTTACTAATGCAACCGATGGAGCAACTATAAACTCTGGTAATTATACCCTATGTAATGTAAACTCAGGAAGTGTAAGGTTTTATGATGGTATAACTCTTGCCGAAGGATATTGGGTAGACAAAAATATGAATGCAACATATGATGAAGTTGATTGCAATTATATAGAATCCTCAATAACAAGAACCATAGTAAACTATCTTCCTGTGTTAATGGGAATAATGTTGCTGATCTTTACAGCAGGATTTATAGCTTTGAAACAATGAGGAAAACCACAGTGAAAATGACACACTACAACAAGAGAGGTCAGTTTGTTCTGATCTCTCTCCTTATGTTTTTTTTGACATTAGTAGTTGTTAGTATATTGTTTGAACCAATGGTTGAGTTTATAGATATAGGAATAAACGCAACTAATAATTCATCACACGGTAACTTAATAGCAACCCTAATGAACTACATACCTGTTTTTATTGTCATAGTATTACTAATAAGTCTATTCGCAATAGTTGCCAATAGATAGTTGAGGTATGTAATGAAATGTTGCAATTTAAGACACCAATAAAACTAAATATACTTTCAACTATTTCTATTTTTCTTCTTATTCTTATTTTACTAGTAGGAACAGTTTTATCTGTTATAGAAACAACACAAACATTTAATGGACAAGATAATCCATACAATATATCATTCTCACGAAATGAAAATCATAGTTATGCACTAAGAGTTCCAATGTATGCTTACGAAAAGAATATTACATTAACAATAACAGGGAGGTCATTATCTTAGTAGAAATAATTTGAGGATAAGATGAAAAAAATAATTTTATTCATGGTACTGATATTTTTACTATTTCCAATCGTAAACGCAGGAACATTGATATTCAATGAGTCATTTGATAGACCAGATGGAGCATTTAGCAATGGTTGGAATATAAATAGCCAAGCTTCGGCAAGGATAAGGGACATGCAAGGAAACATAACAGGAACAGAAGGACCAGGTTATGTAACATCACAGGTGTTCTACACAAAGGGAAACTACACCCAATTTGATTGGAGGGATAATGTTTTTTTACCATACACCTATTTTCAACTGAGAGAAGATACTACTGTGATTGTAGAATGCTCCGCTCTCGGAGGAAACCAGTTCTTTTGTTGGAACAGTTCAGGACGGGATATAATATTTGATGCGGATGCAGAGGACTTGTGGCTTCATTTTGAGATAACAATCAATTCATCAACCTCCTACAATATTACAGTATCCAACATGTCTAACACAAACGAGGTATATAACTCGGTTATACTCTGCACTAAAAACATAGTATCAGGAGGAATAAACAACATAGGAATTCGCACGGTAGTAGACGCTCCAGATAAAGACGTGACATTAGACAATATCTCAGTCTATGATGTCTATACTCCTTATATAGCAAATATAGCGTTCAAAAGTCCTACACCTACCAATGGTCAAAGAAATACCACTTTCAGCGATATTATCATAAATGTTATATCTGATTCAGGAGGTAATATATCTGTATGGTGGAACGGGACAATAGTGGGAAATGGAAGTGAAGCAAGTCCATTTAATTTTTCTTTGAACACAAGTCTAGTGCCTCATAATGGAACATTTTATTATAATGCAACAAATGGTGAAACAACAACAGATTTAAGGTCTTGGACTTATGATGCAATAGACCCTATCATAACTCTAAATTCAAATAATTTCTTTCCTGCTGATAATAGTAGTAACTTTTCTAAATTTGACACATTTCTAATTAACATGACTTTTACAGACAATGACGATTTATTTGCATACGAAATTAATATTACAAATACATCTGGAACACCTTTCTTCAATTTTACAAACATATCATTAGAAGGAACAAGTGTATCAATAAGTCATTTATTAAATGTTGCTTTATGGGGTTACGGAAGATATAATATGGATATTTATCTATCAGATAGTCATACACAATATGAAATTCCAAAATATATAATAAACACATTAGAAAATGGATTAAAGTTTAAAACTCCTGAGGAAAATGAAATACTAATTTATTCAACAGAAAGTGCAATCGTAACTAAAACCAAAAAAACAGATAGATATAGTATTGGGTTTGAATTTGATAAAAAAGGAAATCACGATAGAACATTTATCTTAGAATGTGAAAATGGACTTTACTTCCAAGACAAATCAAAATACAAAGCACATTTTGTTTGTTTTAATAAAGATACACGTTCAGGTAATTGGATTGACTTTGAAGAATATGAACATGAAGGACAACCAGTAATAAATAGGATAGGAGAAAATAAATATGAAATAACATTTATTAATATGAAAGACAATGTTATTTTTAACTCAATAGGAGGTTTAAATATTGTTCATCAAACATACAAATTTTGGTTAGAAACACAATATCCATCTGAAACATATTTACTAATTGATGGTCAAAAACAATGGAACTATTCTGGTGAATTTTCTACAACACAAAACATTAGTATAAATGCAACTAAGATAAATAAAATTTTAGAATGGAATTGTAATTGTACTGATTGTACAATAGATGGAAACTATTGTCTTATCCCTTTTTTATGGCATTCTGATACAGATGGAATATTAGAAATTAATTTAACTAATGCAACCTTTGAATATGGAATAGACAACTGTTCAAATGAATATGATATAGATGATAATAAAACTTTTCATATATTCACAAAAGACCAAAAAACAGATACAGTATTAACAACTAATGGTACATTCCTATTTGATTATTATTTTAATACTCAAACAATACAATATGCTGTTAATATGTATGGTAGAAATAATTATACATTCTGTATTTACCCTTCATGGAGTAATCCAATATCTGATCAAACTAATTCATTTATAGCCGATCTTTATGAATCATTAGATTTTTATAGGTTTAATGAATACTTAGATAAAAACTTTACTGCTTATCTTTTACCAATAGAAGCCACATCATCTTATATAACATACATAGTTACAGATAACAATCTTGCTAAAATACAAGGAGCAAATATGAAAGTATATAGAACAATAGGAGGAGTGAATACATTAGTATATGAAGCAGAAACTGATTTTGCAGGTCAAATAAATTTATATCAAGATCAACAATACCTTTATTATTATGTTATAAATGCTTCTGGGTATCCTTTAAAAACATTTCAACTTAAACCTGTATCCTCTCTTTATACAATTAAACTAACAGAAGTTTCACAATCTCAATTTGATAATAAATATTCTGATGTTAAATATAAGATTTATCCTAAATTGTTCTTATTTGATAATGACGACAGTTTTAAAAATATCACACTTGAAATTTTAGGAGGAGGTTTAGAATATTATGGAGTCAATGTAACAAACTTTGCAGGAAATTGTGTTCCTTCTGATTGTTCTGATATTCAATATTCAAGTACAGGTGGAAATGCTACAGTTAGAATTAACTATACAGGAGGAAGTGATGTGTTTAGAATTACCATGTTTTTCAAAAGACCAGGAGAAGATGTAGTTATCATAAAGGGTGATGGTGGAAAAATAACTCATTTTGAACAAACTAAAAACTCTATGTATGAACTATTCAAATCGGTTCATGAAAACACAACAGATATTCAGAGAGTATTTCTTTTTGTAATGTTCAACTTAGGCATGTTAGCATTACTTTATGAGTTAGGCATTGCTGGTATATTTGGATTACCTTTATTAATAATCTCTAATTTAATATTTACATATGCAGGTTGTAACTATGTAGGTTTATATGTTAGTGGTTCAACATCAGAATCATGTACCTTTTATTTTATCCATCCAACAATAGGAATATTTACAACATTAGTTGCTTTGTTAGGTTATATATCCATAAGAGCAAGAGCAGGTGATTAAAAATTTCAACACTAATTAAAATGACTACATTTTTAGTTATACTTAACCTAACCTATTTTATTGCTTTGAATATGGTTATGATCCCTTATGATGTTGGTGCTTTAGATAGTTGTGGTTATGAACTTAGGGGTGATACATGTTTTGCACCATTAGAATATGAAGTAGGTATTTTTCAAATTCCTGGTGATGCTTTTGATATAATATTTGAAAAACAATCAATTACAACAGCTGTTAGTAATTATCAACAAGGATACAGCACCTCTAATTTTAGTATGGACGAAAATTGGACAACTGTACCTAGTCAAGCTGGTGGAGAACAGTTAGGAACAAATATAATATCATTCTTAGATGTTGTTAAAATCATTTATTCTATATTACCTACACTTATAAACATAGCTATAACTCCTTTAATGATATTCTTTTCAGCAGGTTCAAATCTAATGGTTAGTTTATTGTTAGGCGTTCCTTATGTTATAATACTTGTATTGGCAGTTTTTGCTACGATAAGAGGTGTATCAGATTGAGTTACATAGCCTTTAACCACATAGCCGAATTGTTTGTAAAAGTGTTTGGTTCACCCATATTAGCTACTGCTGTATTATTAGGTTTTATACTATTTTCATTAATTGTTATAAGAACATCTTGGATCGGAATAATTGTCGTGATCCTACCATTAGTTTTAACCATAGTTGCAGTAGGATCAACAAGTGAATTATGGTTTTTCCCTAAAGACATTATATACCTATTAGTTGTATTTGTTGCTATGATAATTACAGGATTTTATTTTTGGTTTCAGAAATAGAATATGTGAGGTGATAGAAATGCCCAGAAAGTATAACAAACCTAAAGAACCTAACAAAAGGTATTCACAAGCTTTGAATACAAAAAATCTAAGATTAGATTTAACGAGAAAGGCTAAACCTCCTGGATGGAGATTAAGTAAAAACGACAAATGGTATATGGAATTAAGACAAAATAGGTCTGATAAAAAAGGAACTAATCTTTAATACTAAATTTGCATGTTTGACAATTGCTTAAACAATCCTGTACACATTTAGAATTGATTTTAATAATTGCACCATTAAGATCAAAATACTTCCTATTCAAATCACTTAACCTTTTTCCATACAGGTTTTTTTCCTGAATGATAAAATTTTTGTTCTTGTTGTGTAATCTTACCTTTTTTAAATCTATAACATTTACCTTCATCTTGAATGTCAATAATTTCAGCACACAATTTAAAAATTTCATTTAAATGTTCATCTATTTCATCTATACAAAATTGTGAATCATATAAACTTCTAATCATCATTATACTGACATTCTTTTCAAATACTTCATCATTTTTTTCAATCCTAAATTTTATCTTCATTTTTATCACCTTTCATCTCTTCTAATTCCCAAGTATCTGAACACATAGGAGTTTTGTTTATTATAGGAACAAGAAATAATTTCTTATTAGTTGGTAATTTTTTACCTGCAACAACACTATCTTGTTCCAATTCTTTTATCAACTTTTTTAATTCATCTATACTAACTTGTAAACCCTGTCTTACAAAACTTTTATCATCTACAACTGTCATTGTAAAATTATCATCTTCTTTAGTTTTGAGTTCTTTCAAAATTGTAGATATTTTTTCTTTATCAGAAAAAATGTAGTAAGAACATTTTTTGTTAGAACATTGATAACTAACTAAACTTTCTTTACTACCTTCAATTTTAACATCTGCTTTCTTTAAATCCGAATCACAGTTCGGACATTTATATATTTTATTTTCCATCCTTATCACCTTTTTTAATTAATCTATTTCTTTTATCTAAAAGGAAACAAGCAAAACAACCACCCACCGTCACAATAGGGAATAGAACCACTAAATAATTAATATGAAAACTACCTATATAAACCGACTTTAAATAAATTGAAGTTAATAAACTCATAAAAAATAATATTATCAAAATATCAGTTTCTAACGTTATTATCCTTTTTTCTTTCATAAAAATCACCAAAGTGGCTTCACCTCACATATTTTCCCATTTTTAATCTGTATAGTTAATTGTTTTCCAATTCTGAAATATAACCACAATATACTAAATATTGGATAACTGACTGGATTGTATGATAAATTAAAATCGTGTTCCCATATTCCCCATGCTACAAGTCTTGCTAAAGCAAAAGCAGTTATATTGTCTGCTATATTTCTTATCCAGTATGAGAAACCCCACAGTTTAGTGTGATTTTCAACCTTTTTATTTTTTTTTATTAGTGATACCATTTTAAATTATTTATTCCCATTCCCAATTTATTTAAACTCAATTAAACCTATTTTAAAAGCCAATTTTAAGGGTTTTTTTATTCAAAACATATAAACCATTATTATAATTTTGTTTACCTTAAATCGCCTTATTTTAGGTTTAATTCAACATAAATAATTTTAACCTAATCATACCTACCCACATACCTATAACAAACGTTCTATAAGCTAAAGACATTCCAATAAGAACATACAATGCTCTAATTTGATTTTCCTTTTTTAGTTTTGCTCTTAAATATGTTAAACCTATTATAACACCTAAAATTGAACCTATAGTTATAGAAATTAAAGTTTCTTTAACACCTATCATATTCATAAGTAAAACAACTAATTTATTACCTTCTTCCAAACCTAAACTTAGTCCTTCTAAAGTGAGTAAACAATCTAATAAAATAGTTAAACATATACTTACAACAAATATACCAAACCACCAATCTTCATCTCTCATCTTCCTATTTTTTAAGAGGTATTTACCAAATTGTTTCATATTGACAACCTCGGAATAAGTTCCGAATTTGGGTGGAAGGGACAATATCTTCCGCTTGTTTCCATAGGTCCTTTCATATTTGCATCACCTTTATTACAGATTTTTTTCCTACTCTAAAATGACAGTAAGGACACTCCACTATTTCGGGAATGTCTGTTTCATCAAACTTCACTTTGTCCCTATTACAGTCAGGGCAATGTCCTATAAAAGATATTATTTTTTTCATAGTTTTACCTTCCTAAATATTATAAAGTCTGCACCAGTGATATCATCAGTATTAGTGATGAATACTATATAATCTTTACTTATATTACGGTTCGGGTCTGGGAATGAGCAGAGTTCTTCATCCCTGTAATATACTTTTAGGTGGTAGATGTTCTCATCAGGCTCATCAAAGTCATTGCAATATCCAGATTTGCCTAATCTAAAATTGCATAGCTGTGTGATATCAAATAAGTCATACCCTCTCTTCAGCCAGTGTTTCCTGAATTTAGATATGCTTGTATCTTTGTATTCCTTTCCAATTATCCGCATCCTTCTTGAGTGTTTTTTCTTGGTCATTTTTCTCTCCTCCGAGTAATGTTACTCTCAAACTTACTTTTAATAAATGATTTATCATTTTTTAGTTTGCAAGTCCTCCGATTGTATATCAAAAACTTCTGTGATGATAAATTCTTCTTCTTCGTATTGACTTTCTTTTCCACAGCCATCACATTTAATAATGCTATCTGTTAATTGGAAGCCCATACCATCGTGGCACATATATAAACTCGTTTCTTCATCTTCATCGTAATCCCATCTAAAACTAAAAGATGTGCCACCACATTTCTTGCATTTCATAATCCTTCTTTTGTTTACTAACATTTGGATATATTTATCTTCCAACTTCTCACATTTAGGACAAAGTTGGTCTTTCTTGCAAACTACTTTTTTACTTGGCTCGTTTGCTAATCCAAATGTTATAATATTGATTATGCTTTCTTTTTGGAATTTATTACCACATCCCTTCTGTGCTTCTTGAAGTTTTTGTTTGATTTGTTTTCTATCCATTTTAATCTGATTGCCTCACTTGGAGGAGGACTTGCGAATTGAGTTTGGTGTGATAGTTGAACACGGCTTCATATATTTCTCATTCAATTTCTTTAGTTCTTTGTGATACTCAATATATCCTTCGTGTGTATCAAAAAATGCTCTTGGTTGTATTGATGGCATGACCTTGATATATCCATTATTTATCTTTCGCATTTGAGTAAGTCTCTTACTCCATCTTTCTCTAATCCAAGGTCGCCATTCATTATCATTTTCTTCTTGCATTTTTTGGTGCATAGATTTATTTTTGCTGACTTGGAGTATCACAAAATTAGAGCCGTGTTCTAAATAAGATTGAGACAACCATGTTGGAATGTTGATAAAATAATCATATAATGGTTTCCCATCCCATCTAACAAACTCCGATTTCTTTCTTTCAACATTCAACATTATTTTAACTTCTTCTGGTTTTTTCATCTTATTATCCTCAATCGTAGCTTGGGAGCACCAAACTCAAATTAAGTTCCCCGAGCTACGTAGTGGCAAGGGCGTAAGAGTAAAGTCCTTCACCATTCGTTGTTTAAAAATATGAATGACTGTAATATTCTTCACCCCATAATTTTAATATTCCTAACCTCCATCTATAACTTTCTGAAACACAATAACCATGAGGAATATTATCTTCGCAGTTTTTGTCTAAGTCAGTTTCACAACCCGAACTTATATTATCACTTTCAAAACAAAACCCACTACATAATGCATAAGCCATTCCTCTTTCATGACATTCTTTACATTCAGCTACATAACTATCATAACAATCTGCGAAATCTTGTATAGGAAACATAAATAAAACAAAAACTGCGATTCCGATTATGGTATATATTATTTTTTTCATCTTCTTAGGTGAAGGCTTAACTTGAGTATTAAGTTTGGGCGTTATCTTTTTTCTTATCCATAAATATCCATTTTTTATTCCGATTATTAAGAGGTAAATCAAGGCTATTAATGGAACTATCACAGGAAATAATGCTATCGCTATCATAGCATATAACCAATACAATACAAACTTCATAAAAAAACCAAAATCGTATTCTGGATGGGTATAGCCAAATTCCATAGCCCACTTTGAAATCTCAAATAGAGTATAACCAAACCAATCAACACCTTTATGTATTATATTTGTTATTCTTTTGGAATGAATCTGATCATAATCTAATTTAGTATATTTTGTGAAATTATCCTTTATGTTATCTTCTTGTTGGGTGTAATTCCAAACAAGATTATTCTCAGTAAAATTATATATATCGAATGTCTTGTTCTCTTCTAAATTAGATTGATACATAGTTTGAGAAGCAAACATAATAGCAAACAAGGTAAATAAAAATATTGTTGTTATTAAACTTTTCATTGTTCATCACCATAAAGCATTATCGCCATTGCTCCATTCGTAAGCTGTGCAATCTCATAGCGATACCATTTTAATTTGATATTCTTATCTGCCAGTTCTTCTTGGACTTGTTCAATGCCCTTATTAACCATCTTCTCATAACTTGTCAGATTCAAACCAACTAAGTTTTGGAACTTGGCTACAAAATCCATTATAAAATTTCTTGATACGACTTTGGTTATATTTATCATCTTGATTTACCTCGTTAGTCCAAACTTAATATTTCGCTTAATGTCTAATATAAACCCTGCGACCACAGGGAGTGGGGTTTTATGATAATTAGCCGATAGTAAAAAACTACCGACTAATCCCAATAAATTAATATACCTTTACCTTCGGGATTATTCTTAATTAATTGCTCTTCATGATGAAATCTACAGCCTAAATAAAGGTCTAAATGATCTATATCTGTTTTTAAACCAACACCAGGACAATCATAATATTTTTGTGTCATTATTTTTGGATTATCTTTTAATGATGTTAATCGCATTCTAAAATGACTTGTAAACCAAACTGTAATAATCAATATACTTAAAAATAATGCAATAAATGCTATTTTTCTGGTATTATCTTTTTTCATTTTTATCATCTCGGTAGTTTTTTATTTTGGCTAATTGTTAGGTTTCATCCAGCGAAGTTGGTTGAAATCGTTATTATATCCCCTCGTTAGAGGCTAAATTAAGCCTCATTTACATTTCATAATCCCATTTTTACTATAATTATTTTTTAGGGGGTTTCGGCTTCCTTTACAGATACAAATTCCCTTTCTAATTCATTATTTATTCTTGTTCTATTAAACCATTTAAGATATGTTTTATAGATTAATTCTAAATCTTTTCCTTTACCTATCCTTTTAGCTTCAAATATATCATTATCTATTATATTGTTAGTCCCCTTTTCTTTAAAACATCCAATAATCTTAATGGTTTCTTCCCTATATAATATACCTAAACTTTCCACAAACTTCTTGAATGGCATCATTTCAGTATTTACATTTATGCTATTTTTATTTGGAATATCTTTCATTTTTTCCTCCGAGAGCCGAAACCCCCTTTTAATCAATTAATTTATTTTGTTTAATATTCGCAGTTCCTAAGAAGGACTGCTTAGTATCTCCTTATCTCTGATAATTCTTTTTTCTCCTCTGGTGTAAAATCATGGTCATCTATTCCATAAAAGCAGTCTTTTTTAGAACTGCTATTATGTTTAGTGAGGTTTTCTTCTTTAGTTTTAATTCTTAAATACTCGTGCTTTAATTCAAAAAGAGCTTCTATTTTTTGATATTCATCAACGGCTTCTAAAATCTTTTTTATATATCTTTCATCTATTTCCATCGTAAAAACCTCATTTTAAATTCCTCTTTTATGTTACTTATCTATAATTGTCATTAACTCTTGCACTATATCTTACTCTTATTTTGTCTGACCTAGGGTCATACAAAAGTCTCTTATCTCCTTTTCCAAATATTATATGTTTAGCATGAAACCCTTTTTTCTTATAACCATCAGCAATTAGTTTTTCAAGAGTAGGTTTTTGTTCTTTTTCCATCTTAGTTATTTTTATTTCACTCACTCGTCTTTTATTTTTCTTAGTTTTGAGGTATATTCTTGTCCCCATAACCTGAATGGTTCTTTGGTGGGTTTTTCTCGTCTTGTTGATTTTGTAGGGATTCTATCTCCAACTTCAAAAAGAACCGCCAAATCTTTCTTACCAATAAAAACAGGAGAACTAAAATCATCAAGAAAATAAGATTCCCCACTATACGCCCCAGCATCGGAGACAGTTGATAAAGAGACAGTCGATAAAACATTTTCTTTCCTCCTAAGACTTTCTTGTTTTCTTATAGTCAATATAAAT
>Ga0272442_10005978_pt1 | contig 16140 bp, 12 predicted proteins | sample SSMForm2O_FD_200262 | JGI IMG/M metagenome (GOLD analysis project Ga0272442, IMG submission 200262) | Marine sediment archaeal communities from Little Sippewissett salt marsh, Falmouth, MA, United States - SSM-Form-2O | ecosystem: Environmental > Aquatic > Marine > Wetlands > Sediment ...
TAAAGGCCGCCAATGGTTGGAATTAGTAGGCCCAAAAATCGCCACCGTTGCCAATCCCAACGCCCCCGCCAGATGAGTAATCCCACAATCATTGCCCACGTATCCCCTACAGCAACTGAGCAGCCCCGCAATTTCTTCTAGCGCAAACTCTTTTATAACAGGAACTTGTGTGCTCAAATCGTTTATCACCCCCTCCTCCCACCGCTCCTTTTCCACTGGCCCCAGGATCATCACCGGCTGTAATCCTTGTTTGCCAAGTTTTTTGGCTAATTCCCGGTAGTTGTCTAGGGGCCAGCATTTTTCCTTACCCCCACTGCCTGGATGGATTGCTATCAGTCCATTTTTGGCTGTGATACCCAAGTTTTGTACTATTTCTCTACCTTTTTCCTCGTCTCCCTCTCGGGAGAATATGAATCCCCCTTCCATATCTTCTTGCATTACAGTCACTTGCGCATGGGGTAGATCCCTGACGAACTGCTCCATGAAATATCCCGCCACATGTCCTTTATAGTCCCTTGGAGGCTGCATCTCCAGCGTAACTATATCAGCCGCATGGGTTGCCATCGTAGTAAAGGCCAGATTCCTCTCAAAATGTCCCTCAGCATCCTTAAGAAAGCTGATAATAAGCTCATACCCCCGAAAGAAGTCGATGAGCTGATCCCCTTCTTCCAGCGTGAAACTGCGACTATCGCCAAAGAGCATATGTAAATTTACCCCTTCCAGGGGAATGATCTGTTCTATTTCGCTGCGGCCTTTTAAAAACCCAAGTTTTTCCGGATGCCCCAGGATATCGAAGGCCATCTCTTTGGTATGCCTATGCCTCCGCAGCAGCCGCGCCAACGGTAGCGTCAATATCCCGTCTCCCACCGCCCCCGGCTGGATTATCAAACCCCGTCTATCCTTTTTTTCTTTCTTAATGCATTCCATCATACACTCTGTTTATCTCTCTATCTCCTTACCTACTTATCTCCTTATCTCCCGATTTCTTATTCTATCCATCCTCCCCCCACTACCATATCATCTATATAAAATACCGCCGCCTGTCCGGGTGTAACTGCACTTACCGGCTCATCAAAATCAACTTGTACGCGTTTGCCGATTTCCCCCACCTCAAATAGCGGCGTTACTTTTCCTTTTGCCCCCCTATGATTATAGCGTATCTGCACTATAGCAGTAAAAGGCTCCCTCGGTTCCGGCTCCACCAGCCAGTTCACCCCATCCGCCCCCAGCTTCTGCTGCAATAACTCTTCCCGACTACCCAAAACGACCGTATTGTTTTCGGCATCCAACCGTACCACATACGCCGGCTCTCCCAGCGCGATCCCCAACCCCCGCCTCTGTCCGATCGTGTAACGAAATACTCCCTGATGCTCCCCTAATATTTTGCCTTGAGTGTCAATCACTTTTCCCACTCGGCAAAGTTCCGGTGCCCTTTCCGCTACCAGCCTGGCATAATCATCGTCTGGCACAAAACATATCTCCTGCGATTCCCCCTTCTCATGCACCGGCAAATTCATCTTTACCGCCAAATCGCGTACTTCGCTCTTTCGATATTCTCCGATCGGCAGTAAAATCTTTTCCAGCTTTTCCCTTTCCACTGCAAACAGCGCATACGATTGGTCTTTTTCTTTATCTACCCCTCGGCACAATCGTTTTTGTCCTTCCAGCGTCTTTATCTGCCCGTAATGTCCCGTCGCTACATATTCCACCCCTATAGTTTCTGCGTATTCCAGCAGCTTACCGAATTTCAACTGCCGATTGCACCTCACACACGGATTAGGCGTCCGCCCCCGCCGGTATTCATCGACGAAGTAATAGATAATATTCTCCAGTTCCTTTTGGAAATTCAATACCTCAAAACCAATCCCCAACTGCTTCGCCACTTCTTGTGCATCACGGGCATCCTCCGGACTGCAACACCCCGTATGCTCACCCTTTTCTGGTGCTTCTGCCCCCAGACACATAAATACTCCTGTGACTTCATACCCCTTCTCTTTCAGCAGCCCCGCCGTCACACTGCTGTCCACCCCCCCGCTCATCGCCATAACTACGCGCTCTCTCCCCATCAACTCATATACCTTATCAATGATTTTTCATTAGTTACTCGTAATACATCAATTTCCTTATATGCCTCTCTCACTCATTTTTCAATCAATTTTTAGTCAACGGATAATACTATTGCCCAGACAAAAGCTATAATTTACAATAACTCTTGAACAAAATATTTTTACACCATGGAAATCACGTCATGAACTCAAAGCAAAGATTGCAAGCCGTCCTCGGCGGTCAAATACCCGACCGGGTTCCAATCTCCACTTATGAACTGGTGGCTTTCAACAGTCAGGCATTTGAGAATAAAGAACCTTCTTACGCTGAACTTATGCGTGCCATTCGTGACAGGACCGATTGCATCTGCATGTGGGAACCCGCCTCCAACGAAACGTTCCTGGCCTCGTCCTCTCCTGTTGACATTCAAATTACTAAAACTCGCAACGATGACTCTGTGATTACCCAAAAAATCTTACCCACTCCTAAAGGCGAAATCACCCAGGTCACCAAGGTTATCGATAACGTCCATACTGTTTGGGAGGTCGAGCACTGGTGCAAAAATCTGGAAGATGTCGATCGGGCCCTATCTATCCCTTACGAGCCTTTGGAATTCGAAACCTCCGACCTGGCGCGCATCAAAAACGAAGTCGGCGACAACGGCATTATCATGTCTTCCCTGGCCGACCCTCTCTGGTTGGCGGCCGCCCTGATGAACTTCGGCGATTATACCGTCTGGGCCCTGACGGAAACCGACCACTTCGCCAACGTCGTCGCTTGTATGCACGAACGAAATATGGAAAATCTCAAACGAATGCTCGCTACCAATCTTGTCGATCTCTACCGTATCTGCGGCCCGGAATATGCCACTCCCCCTTATTTGCCCCCGCATTTTTTCCAACAATTTGTCGTCCCCTATGTCACCGAAATGGTGGACCTGATTCACTCTAAGGGTGCCAAAGCAAGGTTTCATTGCCACGGTCGATTGGAGATGGTACTGGATATGATCCTCGCCACCGGCTCCGACGCCCTCGATCCCTGCGAGGCCCCGCCCGACGGGGACATCTCCCTGGACCAGATCAAGCAGCGTGTGGGAAACAAGATGTGTATCATGGGCAATCTGCAACTAAAACTACTCGAACACGGCTCCCGGGAACAGGTCGCCCAAGCCGTCAAACAGTGTATGCAGGACGCCAAGCAGTCCGGCCGCTTCGTCATCATGCCCACCGCCGCCCCCATTAATATCCCCCTGGCGGACAAAACTAAGGACAATTACCTGTGCTTTATTGATAACGCTCTGGAGTACGGTGAATATGAATAAAATCTTAAAATCCCTTTTTCTGATTCTGTGTCTATCCGTTTCGGTTATCGCCGAACCACTGACCCTGCCCCTGGATCAGCGCCCCCGGTGGGTATCTCAGGACGGTATAGTTATGGCCGGCAGTTGGGAACCGCTTATGTTTCGTGTCCGCCGTGATGGTACTGGTTATGCCCCCACGGACCAGCAACGCGCCGCATACCAGCGCGAGCACAGCTCTGAAATGGTCACAAGCTTGAAAAATCTCGGCGTAAACTTTGTTATGATGCACTGCTATAAAGGTGGCGGCTTAGAAACAGAACGCGAAAGCATGAACGACGCCGCCCGTTTCACCCGGCTTTGCCACGATGCCGGCCTTCACATAGGCGTCTATAATTACAGTGGCGCCTTCATTTGGGAATTGTTTTTTAAGGAAATGCCCCAGGCCCGCGATTGGCTCCTCCTTGATCAGAAGGGTAGCCCCATACCCTACGGCCGGGCAACTTATCGCTATTACTGGAACCGCAACCACCCTCAGGCCCAAGCGTTTTATAAGGAGATCATCAAGTTCGCCGTGCAGGATATTAGTGCGGACCTGATTCATTTTGACAACTATCATATCGGCCCCGGCTGTGATGATAATTCTGTTCAGCGATTCCGGCAGTATCTAACCCATACCTTCACCACCAAATGTCTCCGTGCTATGGGTATCTCTGATCTGGATGAGGTTAAGCCCCCCCTTTCGGGCCCAACCGACAATCTCTTACGCCGGGCCTGGCTCGACTTTTCCTGTAAATCTTTAGCCGACTCGTATCATCAAATGGCCCAATACGCCCGCACCCTCCGCCCGGACATCCTTGTTGAATGTAATCCCCATGGCCTCAAAAGCCATATCAGACCTCCCATCGACCACGGCCGAATCCTCACCGGCGGCGAAGCCTTCTGGGACGAAAGCCATTGCAGTGGTTATACCAACGGCAAACTTCAAACCCGCATCCGCACCTACAAGATCGCCCGCCGCATGAACAACATGGCCTTTGCCTATACCCTCACTCCTTTGGAGATGGCTGAGTCCATGGCCTTTAATCTCGACTGTCTCGGTTGTATCTGCTGGTTTGAGTACGGTAAAATTGTCAACAGACCCGGTCAGCAGGATCCCGTCTCACCCGCTCTGACTCCTTTCATTAAATTCTTTCACTCTCGCCGCGACCTGCTCCGTTCAGCCGATGTAATTGCTGACACAGCCGTATTGCGCAGCTTCCCTTCCCAGGTTTTTGCCGACAAAAAGTTTAACCGTCTAACTTACCAAACCGAACAAACCCTCATAGATAATAATTTTTGTTTCCAGATTATATATGACCAGCTCCTCAGTGATTTACAAAGGTATCAAATCCTTATTCTGGCCGGTTGTCCCGCCCTTTCCGATCAGCAGATCGAATGGATTAAAGATTTCCATCGTTCCGGCGGCCGGCTCTGTATTGTCGGCCCCGCCGCCACCCATGACGAATGGATGCTCCCCCGTGCAGAACCGGCCCTGGCCCAATTACAGGACTCACGTGTCATGCGCATCCAAGCGGAAGAAGATCTAAGCTCCGCTCTCCACAGCACCTGGCCGGACCTTCGGTCGCTATCCCTCCGGCCCATTCCCGGCCTTTGTACGGAACTAACCAGGCAACCGAACAGATACCTCTTGCATCTGGTTAACTATCGAACCGACCAGCTCGCTCTTAACATACCCGTTTCTCTGCGTATCCCCGCTCAGGATAAGGTTAATAATATCTCCCTCGCCGGCCCTGACCGTCAAGATGACCTGCCCCTAAACTTTGAAGTAAAAGATGGTAAAGTCAATTTCACCGTACCCGAAATAAAAACCTACGAAATCGCCGTTATAACTTTACGGAAATAATCACAATGGATGCCTCGTCCCAAAACACCAGTCATTCTTTTGACAATCCCCCCACTGTATCGGTTACCAGGTGCGTTGACTATCAATCCGAAAATCTTGCCCCAGCCCTTAGTAGAAATCTTGCCCTGCTGGGCGGTCTCGAAAGTTTCCTCTGTAAGAGAGACTCAGTTCTACTGAAACCTAATTTCATCGCCCCCAAGCCCCCCCGCAATGCCGTCCAGACCGATCCCGCTCTGATCCTGGAAATGGTAAAGCTCATCAAAGATTTTGGTGCTCGCCCTTTCATCGCCGATTCCCCCGCCTGGTATGATGTATTCACCTGCATCAAGGCCCTGCAACTGGAAGAACCGCTCAGAAAGTTGCAGGTTCCGGTTAAAGCGCTCAATAAACCGCAACGTCATAAACTAGCCGGTTCAAATATCAGCATAAGCACCGTCGCCCTCGAGGCCGACAAAATAATTAATATGCCCAAACTGAAAACCCATCAGCAACTCACCGCCACCTTTGCCGTTAAAAATATGTTCGGCTGCGTCTGCGGCAAAGAGAAAGCCTACTGGCACTTTGCCAAAGGTTCCTCTTTTCGCAAATTCTGCCGCATGCTCATAGAAATATATCAGTTATTACATCCCGTCCTTAATATTATCGATTGTGTCGTCGCTATGGAAGGTAACGGCCCCATCAACGGCCGCCCCCGGCCATTGGGTTTTTTAATAGCCGGTGTCGATCCCCTTGCATGCGAAAGAGTATGTTGCGAACTTATTCAAATGAATCCCGATGATGTACCTTTAATTCGCACCGCTCGCAAACTCGGCTTTGGCTGTTCAGATTTCCAGCGGATAAATATCGTCGGAGATGACTACCAGCCTTACATTTGTCCGGATTTTTCCCCGTCCATTCAGACCCCCTTGAGATTTTCCCTGGTCCACGTTTACCGAAGCCTCACCAGACAACTGCTCTTACTTTCTAAATCGAGTCTGGGCCTTAAACAACCTGGTTAAATCTTGAAAACCCTGATTAAATTAAATGCTGATATTCACACTCTTGAGAGTGTATCATTGAAAAAAAAATATGGAAAGGAACACCAAATGAATCAAAAAAATAATATTTATAGTCTAGTGGCACTAGTAATCATGGTGAAGCTGATTTTGATCACGGGTTGCCACAAAATATCTACGGATTCATCCGCCAAAACTCACAACCGGATAAGGCTCGAACACGTCGCCCTTAATGTCCCCGACCCGGTAAAGATGGGCGATTGGTACAGACGTAATCTAAACATGAAGATTTTCCGCCCGGGCCCCCCACCCGAAAACCCACGTTTTATCTGCGATGAGCAAGGCAACATGATGCTGGAGATCTTTCATCACTCCACTGCAAAACTGCCCGACTATCACAAACTTGACCCCTTTACCCTCCATATCGCCTTTATGACTGATGATGTCAAAGCACTACGCGCCAAACTAATAGCCGCCGGCGCCACTCCCCTCAAAAAGGTTAACGTCACTTCCAGCGGTGACGAAATAACTATGCTGCGCGATCCCTGGGGCATCACTATTCAGCTTGTCAAACGCGCTCAACCCATGCTTCCTCATCGTCAGGCAAAATAAGACTTTCGCGCAGACAAAGATTTTTTATGCCCCAATGGCAATTGTATTTCTATTTATTTCTTGGCGTTGGCCTCTAATATCTTTGCCGCCTCTTTGCGCAGATTCTCATCCTTACTGATTGCCTGCACCTTTTCCATCGCCTCTTTTACCGCCGGCGAAAACTTCATCTTCCCAGCGATTTTAACCGCCGCCAATCCCGCTTCCGCCTGCACTGATTCGTCATCCAGTAAAGGTGCGGCAGTCATCAGTGCCTTTTCATTTGCCACTTCCGCCAGCCCCGCCAAAATCAGCTTCTTTTCATCTGCTCTTTTTGCCTGCTCCATCGCCTGGCCATACAGACTTGCTTTTTTGTCCGCACTGTAACTTGTACTATCCCCCACAATCCGGACGTAGCCGCGCAAGCTAAGAATCCGATGCGTCTTGTTCTCATCCGTGCGGAAAACATCAAAGAGCACTTCTGTCGCCCTGTCGTCCGGCCACTTCGCCAGTGCCCTAAGTGCCACCTCCCGCACCTTCCCCTTTCCTGACAGCTCTTTCTTTAGAGCCTCGAATGATTTCTCATTGGCTATTCCTCCCAGCACTCGCAGCAGGGAACATTTTTTCGCTAAATCTTTCGTATCCCCCAGCGCCTTCAACACCACATCTCCCTGCTGAGACTCATCGGAATTTTTCCGACAAATCGCAATGACGGCCCGTTCTGCTTCTTTGCGGACACTATCACTTTGTGCCTTGCCCAGTTTGTCTATCAGCGTCGGCAACACCTGGGCATCAGCAAGTTTACCCAACGTCTTATACGCTACCTTTGCTACCGCCTCATCCTTACTTCCCGCTTCCTGCAGCAGAGCCGCTATCGCCTCGATCACCATCCGGTCTGAAAGGACACCAATGATTTCCACCTGTATCTCTGCCTTCGCTCCTGCCAGACTATCTATCAAGGCCTCTTCGACACCAGCACCTTTGATCTTCCGCAGACTTGCCAAAGCTGTATTTTTTTCACCTTCGCTCTTGGCCAGTGCCCCCACCAGCAGCTTCACCGAAGACGCATCACCGATCTTTCCCAGCGCCTTGTATGCTGCCGAACTGACCGCCGCATCATTGCTGCTTGCCGCCTTGCTAATCGCCGGCCGTACCAGGCCAATTTCCCGGCCTGCCAGCGCATCGATTAACAATACTTGATCGCTCGCGGACAATTTTGGAAGCTCCGCTACCAATTGTTGCGTAACCGGCTCACCTTTCAGCCAATAGCTGTTGGCTATCGCCGCAGCCTTTAACATCTGATCTTCTCCCCGCAGGATACTCATTACCTGCGGAAGCGCCGTCGCTCCCCCTACCCGCATTATCCCCATTAGGGCCCCTCGTCGCGTTAGCGGGTATTCATCCTTGCTCATCAATTCCTGAAATATCGCCAGGCTCTCCTGTTTCATTCCCTGTTTTGCCAATACATCCGCGCACTGCATATACCCATGCGTAGCCGCCGTCTGCATCGCTCCCCCTTTGCCCCGCACTTCTTTTAAAATCGCCGCCGCCTCTTTGCCCCCAATCTTACCCAACGCCGAAATAGCCGCTTCCGCCAACCCCGCATCCGCACCCGCAACATATCCTTTCAGCACCCCCACAATTTCCTTATCCCCCCGCTGTCCCAGCAGATTTATAATACCAATCAGCATCCTCCCCTTTACTTCTTTCAGTGCCCCCCGCAGCGCAGCACTTGCCGCTTCACTCTTGTATTCGCGCAGCGCATAACAGGCCATCTCACAGGTTTCTTCCTTAACTAGCATCTTCTGCAGCACCGGCAATGATTTGTCCGTCCCCATCATCCATAGTGTCCGACAGACATACTCTTTCGCCTCGCGCGTAGCATTAGACTCCAGTAGCTTGATCATTTCATCTTCGAGACAACCCCTGAGTTCCGCCTGTCCATACGTCTGCTGCACTACTTCGTCCAGCATCTGCAGCGGCCCTCGATCTTGGCCATAGTTATAATTGCTTATACCTTTCACCGCTGCTGCTATTCCGGCCTTATCGACCGCCCCGGCCCCTACATTTGCGCTCACCAGCAGCCAACTTAGCAAAACAACCGCTACTACTTGATATATGACTTTCTTATACATCATTTTCCCTTTACTATTATTAAGCTTTAATTATTTCCTTCTTACTCACCACTTCTTATAACGTCCACGGCGGCCGCATCGCCCGGGATAACATCCGGTTCGCCTCATCATCGTTTATAAACTGTTCCTTTTGCGGATCCCACCGGACCTCTCTGCCCAGTCGTAGGCCGATATTCGCCGCATGACATACCGTGGTTGCCCGGTGTGATTTCTCCGGCGAGCAGGTCGTCTCCTGTCTGGTCCTCATGCAGTCCATAAAATCTCGCACATGGTCGTTCGTTATATCCCACCCCCGTGCTGATATACCTCTCTTAGTCAGGATCGACTTCGGTTCCGCCGTTACCACATTAGTAGCATCGTCAACCTGGATCCAGCCCTCATCACCGATAAACCGGATAAACCTATCGTTGAATGACCCCTCTGATTCAATTAGTATTTTTTTTCCGTCCGCATAAGTACACGTCACATGACTGATCATCGGTGTATCAGACATACAATTTTCCGAATACTCAGCCGTCCCTTTATAATGTATCGGCCCCGTATCATCCTTATCCAGCCCCCACTGGGTAATATCCGTATAGTGACATCCCATCCCGATCATTATCCCTCCGCCGGTATCCCAGAAATAATTCCAGCCGCCGTATAGTACCTTAGCCGGTATGTACGGATGATACGGTGTCGGTCCCAGCCACGTTTCATAATCCAACCCTTCCGGCACCGGCTGCGGCTCTTGCGGCGCAATCACCCCCGATTGCCACGTCCGGCATTGCACTGTATGGACATTACCGATCATCCCGCTTTGCACAACTTCAACCTGAAACTTGTACGAATCCACCGACCGCCTTTGATGGCCGCACTGATACACCGTTCCGTAACGTTGTATAGTATCTACCAGCGCCCGGCCTTCTTCTATCGTCAGCGACATCGGCTTTTCCGAATAGACATCCTTGCCCGCCTTGGCCGCCATAATCGAACCGATCGCATGCATGCGGTCCCCCGTCGCTATCAGTACCGCATCGATATCTTTTCGCGCAAGTGTCTCCCCGATATCTTTATACATCACACAGTCATTATTGTTATATCGCTCATCCACCATCTTCTTACCCGCTATCCGCCGTTGTTCCTGCGCATCGCAAACGGCCAGACACCGTAAATCATCATTGGTCATAAAATGCTTCAGCACCACCGTACAACGCGGCCCTATCCCGATCGCCGCCAGGGTAATCTGCTCACTCGGCACCGCCCCTCTCAACACCGATGATGGCACCACCCAGGGCACCGCCAGCGCACCCACTACCCCTTTGCTTGTCCTTAGAAAATCCCGTCGCGACAACTGTTTAACAACTTTACTTCCCATAATTATCTATGCTCCTGTGTATTTAGGAAATCTAAATTACTCCCTTTTCTATACAAAATTATCCTCTCTCCGTCAAGTACCATTAATCTCACACGCCTTACCAGTTCGTATTATAACGTCCACGGCGGTCGCATCGCCCGGGATAACATCCGGTTCGCCTCCACATCATTTACAAACTGTTCTTTCTGCGGATCCCACTGAACATCCCTGTCCAGCCGCAGACCGATATTCGCCACGTGACATACCGTAGTCGCCCGGTGTGATTTCTCCGGCGAACAGGTCGTCTCCTGTCTGGTCCTTATACAATCCAAAAAATTTCGCACATGGTCATTTGTATGTATATAACCTCGGGCGGATACCCCTCTTTTATTCAGTATCGACTTCGGCTCCGCCGTCACTATGTTCGTTGCATCGTCAACCTGGATCCAGCCCTCATCACCAATAAACCGGATAAACCTATCGTTGAACGAACCTTCGGATTCCAGAACTATTTTTTTACCGTCCGCATACGTACACACCACATTGCTGGTAACCGGCGTATCTGACATACAATTTTCCGCATACTCCGCCGTCCCTTTGTAGTATATCGGCCCCGTATCATCCCTGTCCAGTCCCCACTGGGCTATGTCCGTATAGTGACATCCCATTCCAATTACTACCCCTCCACCCGTGTCCCAGAAATAATTCCAGCCGGCGTGTAATACATTGGCCGGTATGTATGGATGGTATGGTGTCGGTCCCAGCCACGTATCATAATCCAATCCTTCCGGCACCGGCTGCGGCTCTTGCGCCGGGATCACCCCCGACTTCCACGTCCTGCATTGCACCGTATGGACATTACCGATCATCCCGCTTTGCACTACTTCAACCTGAAACTTGTACGAATCCACCGACCGCCTTTGATGACCACACTGATACACCGTCCCATACCGATCCATCACCTCTACCAACGCCCTACCTTCTTCTATCGTCAGCGACATCGGCTTTTCCGAATAGATATCCTTACCCGCCTTGGCCGCCATAATCGAACCGATCGCATGCATGCGATCTCCCGTCGCTATCAGTATCGCATCGATATCCTTTCGTGCCAATATTTCAGGAATGTCTTTATACATCGCGCAGTCATTATTATTATACCGCTCATCCGCCATCTTCTTAGCGAATATCCGCCTTTGTTCCAGGGCATCGCACACAGCCAGACACCGCAAATCTTCATTGGTCATAAAATGCTTCAGCACCAGCCTGCACCTGCTCCCTATCCCGATCACCCCCAGCGTAATTTGCTCACTCGGCACCACTCCCTTCAACACCGAAGCCGGAACCAGCCAGGGAACCGCCAGCGCACCCATTATTCCCTTGCTTGTCCTTAGAAAACCCCGTCGCGATAACTGCTTAGCCTTTTTGCTTTTCATAATCATCCATGCTCCTATGTGTTAGGAAATCTATGTTTCCCTTTTCTACCCTAAATCACCCCACCCTGTCAATCCGAACAATACAAACATATATATCTTGAATCCTAAATCATGGCAAGAGTTAATGATGGTTACCGCTATCATATTGCTTTTCTGCATTTATTAGAAGACAGAAATATTTTCTACTTTTTACTGCCGTCTTTTTTACACTTGCCCAAAGTACCGGATCTAACCACATTAGTCAACCAATACAAGATCACGCCAAGTGATAAAACCACTAATAAAAGAACCAGACTGCCTCGCTTCTCATTCCAGGCATATGAAACCGTACTGTATATCAGAAAAATACATACCCCACTGAAGATCAACGTTGTCACCGGATAAAAAGTTACCCGGTAGGGACGTTCAATCTCCGGCTCCTTATACCGCAGAATAATTACCGCAATACTGGTTGCCAAATAGAACAAGTAAACTGCCCCGGCAGTATAAAGGAGGGTATCCACAAAGGAGCCGAACAATAAAATAAGCGCCAGCGCCACCACTGCTTGTATCGACAATGCCCAGACCGGCGTTCCTGTCCGTCCATGCCATCTGCCCAAGAGACCAAATATTCTATGTTCTGCGCCCATAGCGTAGGATATCCGCGCCCCGGTAAAGATCAGGCCGTTGACCGCCCCCAGTGCGGAAATACAAACAAGTACTCCAATAAGTTTCCCTCCCGCCTCAGGAAATACCGACGAGATACTCTCGGTTGCCACAGCTTCCGAGCTTGCCAATCCATCATAGCCCAGCGTATAGAGAAACGCCCCGTTCATCATTAAGTATAGCACCGTTACTACAATTGATCCCAACAATAGTGCACGAACAATGTTACGACGCGGATTTTTCACTTCCGCCGCCACATAAGCCATCTCATTCCATCCACCGAAGGTAAACAAAACAAATATAAGTGCCAGGCTGGTCGGTATCGGCTCAAAAGTAATCTCTGCCGAGCCCTGCGGCGGCGAAAATATCGCCACCCCGACAATAGCCAACAAGCCCAGTATTTTCACTATTGTCAGGATATTTTGCATCCACTTGCCTTCTTTTACACCCAAAATGTTGATAATCGTCAAAATAAAAACCGACGCCCCGGCATAAAATAATTGACTGTAAAGTAGCCCAGAACCGGTAAAGGGATCATATATGGTCCGCGCGTACATGGCAAAAGCAAAAGCCATCACCGCAATATCGCCCGGCCTGACAATTGTAAGTTGAATCCAGCCGAATAAATATCCCGCCCAACCACCATACGCTCTGCTCAGATATACATAATCTCCTCCTTCTTTCGGATATGCCGATGCAAGCTCTGCATAACCCAGCGCCCCAAAAAGAGAAAGCACACCCCCCAGCATCCAAATCCCCAGTACCCCCCACCAGCAATACACCCCCCTGGCAACCGTCGGGGCCATCTGGTAAATACCCACTCCAACTATAACACCTACAATGATGCAGGTAGAATCAAACAGGGATAGTTCCTTTTTCGGTATCAAATCAATAACAAGCTGTTAACTATAAATATAAAAACTTTTCCCTAAGCCCACCTCTCCGGTTTGCCTATTTTTTATTGACTACCTCTCTGTTATATTCCGGATTCTTCTGCGTTGGAACCGGTGCTTTTACCGAAACCCGCCATTCTTTCAACAATGTATGCATTGCTTGGGCCTTTTCCGGCTGGAGTTGAACCAGATTCTTTTGCTCTCCGATGTCGTCTTTGAGGTTATATAATTCCAAATGGCCGTCTTCAAAAAACTCAATCAGCTTGTAATCTCCCTGCCGCAGCGCCCCCCACGGCGTTGACCGCCATAACCCCTGTTTCTTCCGATCATACCCCTCCAGATATGCCGGAAAATGCCAATAGATTTCTTTGCGCGTCCAATTCGCATTTCCTTTAAGCAGCGGTATTATACTTACCCCATCCAAAACATGATTGGCCGGTTTATTCAAGCCCGCAGCTTCCAGAAATGTCGGAAAGAAATCTATACCGATTACCGGCGTATCGCATTTGGTTCCCGCCTTGGTCACCCCCGGCCAGCTCACTATCATCGGTACTCGAATCCCCCCTTCGTACATGGTGCCTTTCGAGCCTCGCAGCGGCTGCATTGTTGTAAACAATATAACCCCACCATTGTCGGAGAAGAACACTACAATTGTATTTTTACGCAGCCCCAACCTCTCCAGTTGCTCCATTACCATCCCCACACTGTCATCGACATGTTCCACCACAGCCGCATACTTCGGATCATTCTGTCCTGCACTGCCCTTCTTCCCGGCGTATTTAGCTTCCGTTTCCGGTTTCGCCTCTATGGGAACATGCACCGCATGATGAGACAGATATAAAAAGAAAGGCCGATCCTTGTTTTGCTCAATGAAATCGCTGGCGAATTTAGTATATGTATAGACATGTTTGGGATCCTTCTCCTTTGATGTTTTCTTCGCTCTTGGTGAGTAATCAAAATCAGCTTTGTTATGTCCATGCGCCTTGCCTATTATGCAACTGACATACCCCGCCTGTTTTAGTGCCTTAGGCAGTGTCAGCATCCCCGATGCAATTTCCAACGTATTGCGAATTGGAATCAATTTTCGATTCCGACTCTTCCCTCGCTCCGACGAACTGACGGTAAATACCTTATGCCTGGGCGTATATTGCCCCGTCATAAACGATGCCCGGGTCGGCGCACAATTTGGCCCGTTCGAATAGGCATTGGTAAATATCATTCCTTCCCGCGCCAGCTTATCAATCTGCCTCGTCTCAAAATACTTGCTGCCCATGTATCCTGTATCCCGCCAGCCTAGATCATCTATCATAAAAAATACAATATTAGGCTTTTGCACCCCGTTGCCTCTTCCAGCCGACTCCCCCGCCTGCGTCTTTCCGCCAGACAATCCCCACATCGCCAAACCGCCCCCCATAACCTTTAGAAACTCGCGCCGACTATAGATACCTTCAGTCGCTTTATTCATCTGATATTTCCCATTCAAAATTAAATATCTATCTTTCCTTTAAATTATCCTTTTGTAAAAAATAAGAGATGCTGTTTTTAGACTTTTTTTCTCCTTTCCCAACTTTTTTTGTCTTCCGTGACATCCATGAGAAAACTCTAACCCCGGAGATTAAAACAACTAAAGTATCTCGAAATGTGTTACGAAGCAAGATAAATGATCATGTATAACTTTCCAACCCCTCTTATCTTTAGCGTTCAGAAATCCGTGGCTTATCTTGCTAAAAATGGTTAAAATAACGATTTATGGACCTTTTTACCAACTTAGAGCAGCAGAATCTCACCGCCGCGGCCCCCTTGGCGGTTCGCATGCGGCCGAGCAGTCTGGACGAATTCGTCGGTCAGGAAAAGTTTATAGCCCCGGGTAAGCTTTTATGGCGAATGCTCCGGGCAGATCGGCTCAGCAGTCTGATATTCTACGGCCCCCCGGGAACTGGTAAAACCACCCTGGCCCAGATTATCGCCCAGCACTCGCAGGGAAAATTTATTCATACAAACGCGGCTACCATAGGGGTTAAGGAAATACGTCAGATAATCAAAGACGCCCAGGACCTCTTAGCCGCACAGGCTCATAGGACCGTACTTTTTCTGGACGAAATTCATCGCTTCAGCCGGGCCCAGCAGGATGTCCTCTTGGACGATGTTGAAAATGGTACTCTGATTTTAATCGGCGCTACTACCGAGAACCCCTTCTTTTCGGTTATCTCAGCGCTGGTTTCGCGCAGTACTATTTTCGAATTCGAACCGTTAAGCCAAACTGACATTATCAAAATCATCCAAGCCGCCCTGAATGACAAACAGCGCGGCCTGGGCAACTACAAAGTAGAAATTACCAACGAAGCCCTAGAATATTTGGCTATTATGAGCGATGGAGATGCTCGCCGGGCCCTGACAGCCCTGGAAGTGGGAGTACTTTCCCAGCAGCGACAACAACCCTCCAAACTCCAAAAATCAAACACCCAAAAAAACGATCCCGCCGCGGAAAAATCTCCTCCTCAGGAAAAAGTAATATTTGATAAAAACCTGGCGGTTGAATCGATTCAACAAAAGGCCCTGGTTTCTGATGCCTCTGGTGACAACCACTATGATCTGGCCAGCGCCCTGCAAAAGAGTATGCGCGGCAGCGATCCGGACGCAACAGTTTATTGGCTGGCAAGGTTGTTGGTTGGAGGTGAAGACCCCCGCTTTATTGCCCGGCGTATCGCGGTTTGTGCCGCTGAAGATGTTGGTAACGCCGACCCTATGGCCACTGTTCTGGCCGCGGCAGCGGTCCAAATCAGCGATTTTATCGGACTACCCGAAGCTCAACTGCCCCTGGCCCAGGCGGCCATCTATATAGCCTGTGCCCCCAAGAGCAACAGCA
>Ga0272442_10005979_pt1 | contig 16140 bp, 14 predicted proteins | sample SSMForm2O_FD_200262 | JGI IMG/M metagenome (GOLD analysis project Ga0272442, IMG submission 200262) | Marine sediment archaeal communities from Little Sippewissett salt marsh, Falmouth, MA, United States - SSM-Form-2O | ecosystem: Environmental > Aquatic > Marine > Wetlands > Sediment ...
GGCCGTCAAGGTGAAGGTCCACGAGTCGGCCATCAAAAACGTCAAGAAGGGACAAACCGCCCGCGTGACGGTGGACGCTTACGCGGATCGGGAGCTGACGGGCGAAGTCACCAAGGTGGGCGTGCTGCCGGACTCGCGGAACCGCTGGATGAATCCGGACGTGAAGGTCTACGAGACCGAAGTGAGCATCGACAAGGTGCATGACTGGTTGAAACCGGGAATGAGCGCGGAAGTCGAGATCCTGGTCAAGGAGCTGCCGGACGTCGTGTACGTGCCGATACAGGCGGTGGCCCCGAGCAACGGCGACCGGGTGGTGTACCTGGCCAGTTTGGGCAAGCCCGAGCGGCGGGTAGTGGAGACCGGCCAATACAACAACGAGTTCATCGAGATCAAGGGCGGCCTGAAGGAAGGCGAGGAAGTGTTGCTGCGGGCGCCGGTGGCCCCCGAGGAGACTGAAACCGAGGGCGAGACAGGGCCGCCCGGCAAGAAAGAAGAAGGATCACGCGGGCGGCCGGAGCCGGGCAAGGGCAAAGGGGTGACCTGATGCCGGATGGGGCCATCATCGAGCTCGATCAGGTGTCGAAGACCTACGAGATGGGGGCGGTGCAGGTCCACGCGCTGCGCGAGGTGACCATCGCGTTTCACCGAGGGGAGTACGTCAGCGTAATGGGCCCCTCGGGCTGCGGAAAGTCTACCTTGCTCAACCTGCTGGGCTGCCTCGACAGGCCGACCTCCGGGACCTATGTCCTGGGCGGTCACGATCTGTCCGTGTTGGACGACGACACGCTGTCGGGAATTCGGGGCGCGCGGCTGGGCTTTGTGTTTCAGTCCTACAACCTGATTCCGCAATTGACGGTGGCCGAGAACATCATGGTGCCGCTGTACTACCAGGGCGTGGCCGAGCAGGACAGCTTCGATATCGCCGGGGGCCTCGCCGAGCGTGTGGGCCTGGGCGACCGGCTGGACCACAAGCCCTATGAGTTGTCGGGCGGCCAGCAGCAGCGCGTGGCCATTGCGCGGGCCTTGGTGAACGACCCGCTGGTGATCCTTGCGGACGAGCCGACCGGGAACCTCGACTCGACTTCGGGCGAGGAGATCCTGACGATCTTCGACGACCTCCACCGACAGGGCAAGACCCTTATTGCGGTCACGCACGACGAAGACATTGCGGCGCGCACCATGCGCGTGGTCCGTCTGTCCGACGGGCGGGTGGTCAACGATGTCCGGAACTGATTGGATGCTGGGCGGCCCGGGCCGGGGGACCCGGATCTCGCTGTCGTATTTCACGCGGACCGTCCGGCTCGGTTTCCGGAGCCTGTGGATGCACCGGCTTCGTTCGTTCCTGACGGTGCTGGGCATTGTGTTCGGCGTGGCGTCCGTAATCGCGATGTTGGCCGTGGGCGAGGGCGCAAGCCATGAGGCCCAGGAGCAGATCCGCCGCCTGGGCAGCAGCAACATTATCCTCCGAAGCCTCAAGCCCCCCGAGGAAGAGAAGGCGTCGACGAGCCGCAGCTATGTGAGCGAGTATGGGTTGACCTACGCCGACCTCGAGCGGATCCGCGCCACCATCCCCGGCGTGACCGTGGTCGTGCCCGCCCGGGTCATCCGCCAGTACGTCTGGCATATCGCCCATCGAGTGGACTGCGACATCCTGGGCACCGTCCCGTGGTACCTCGAGATGCACCACGCCCGCGTCGTTGCCGGCCGATACTTCACCACGAGCGAGATGGCGGCCAGCCAGAACGTGTGCGTGCTCGACGCCCCCATGGCCGAAATCCTGTTCCCGCTGGACTCGCCCCTCGGCCGCTCGGTACGCGTCGGCAGCGACTACTACCGCGTCATCGGGCTTATGGAGCCGGAGGTCCAAACCCCCAACGGAAATGCCGCCCAAAACGAGGCGGCCGCGGCCTACCGGATGTACATCCCGCTCACCACGGCCAAGAATCGTTTCGGCGAAGTCCTCCTTAAGCGGCGCACCGGCAGCTTCGAGGCCGAAAAGGTCGAGTTGCATGAGGCCACGGTGAAGGTGGCGCGGCAGGAGGAGGTGATCGAGACCGCCGCCATCGTCGGCGACATCCTCGACCGCGACCGCAAGAAGAAGGACTACGAGTTGGTCGTGCCGCTCGAGCTGTTGCGCCAGGCCGAGCGCACCAAGCAGATCTTCAACGTCGTGCTCGGCTCCATTGCGGCCATCTCGCTGTTGGTGGGCGGCATCGGCATCATGAACATCATGTTGGCCACCGTCACCGAGCGCACGCGAGAGATCGGCATCCGACGCGCCCTCGGGGCCAAGCGACGCGACATCGTCGTCCAGTTCGTCATCGAGACCGTCATCCTGTCGTGCAGCGGCGGCCTCATCGGCGTCGCCCTCGGCATCGGCATCCCCTTCGCCATCCGCCGCTTCGCCGACATGGTGACCATCATCACCCCCTGGTCCCCCGTCATCGCCTTCTCGATATCGGCGCTCGTCGGAACCGTGTTCGGCATCTACCCCGCGCTGCGCGCCGCGCGCATGGACCCCGTCGAGGCGTTGCGACACGAGTAGGGGCGTCCGCGAATCACGCGAATCGACCCGAATCAAATCTGCCCGGTGCCGAGTGATCGAGGGACGTGCGGTCTGTTAGGATTCCTTCGGAGCGAACAGACCAAGTCACAGGGAGCCTCGGATGGTCATTGATTGCCACATGCACGTGCGGAAGAAGGACGACGATTCGCTCGACGAGGCGTACTGCGATTGGACGGTCGAGGCCGGGGACCTGCTCGGCATCGACGTGTTCTGCGTGTCGGACGTCAGGCTCCAGGGCGACCTGCGCTACGAGGACTTCCATGAGGCGAACGAGCGGGTGAAGCAGGCTGTGGCCCGCCACCCGGACCGGTTGTGGGGCTACTGCTTCGTGAACCCAGGGGATCCGAGGGCGCTGGACGAGGTGACGCAACGGGTGCGGGACGAGGGGTTCGTCGGCGTCAAGCTGTACCATCAGTATCGCATCGACGAGCCGGTGCAGGAACCGCTGATCGAGCGCTGCATCGAGTGGCAGATCCCCATCCTGATGCACGCCGGGCATCCGACGGATCCGGCCACGCGGGCACGGCAACCGCGGATCAGCGACGCGTCGCACTTCGCCAACGCCGCTGAGCGCTACCCGGAAGCCATTTTCATCGAGGGCCACATCGGCGGGGGCGGCGACTGGGAATGGGCGCTCAAGCACCTGCGCGAGGCGCCGTCGGTATTACTGGACACGAGCGGGAGCGTGGTGGACGAGTGGCTCGTGGATCGGTGCGTGGCGGAGCTTGGCGCGGACCGGCTGTTGTTCGCCACGGACATGACGATGGAGGGCGGCGTGGGCAAGGTGCTCGACGCGGACCTGACGGAAGCGGATCGCACCAAGATCCTCGGCGCCAACTTCGAGGCAATCTGCGCGCGGAGACAGGTGTCATGAAGTACTTCGAGGACCTGGCCATCATTGACTGCAACGTTTTCATCGGCAACTGGGCGTTTCGCCGGTTGCGGCGGAACGACGCGCCCGGCGTGCTGGCGATGATGGATGACTTCGGCATCGAGCGAGCGTGCGTCGCGTCCGCGGACGCCATCCTCTACAAGGACTGCCAGGCCGGCAATGAGAAGCTGTACGAGGAGACGCGCGAGGCGCCGGACCGGTTATGGTTGTACGCCACGCTGAATCCGGCCTATCCCGGTTGGGAGCGGGACTTGGCGCGTTGCGTGGATCTCGGCTTCAAGGCCGTGCGGCTGTATCCGTGCTACCACGGCTACCAGCTCGGCTCGCCCGAGGCCGGAAAGCTGATCGACGCGGCCATCGAGGCGGGACTGCCGGTGTCGACGCCGTGCCGCGTGGTGGACGTGCGCCAGCGCCACTGGATGGACACGACGGACAACCTGGATCCCATCGAGTTGATCGAGGCGGCCGAGGCCCATCCGAAGGGAACCTACCTGTTGACGGAATCCATCCTGAGTGCGGATCGCGACAACGACCTGTGGCCGCGGATGCGGGCGCTCGATTTCTATGTCGAGATGTCTCGAATGACGGCCTGCCTGCAGAACAACCTCGGCGTATTGGTCGAGGCGCTCGGCGCCAACCGGGTGCTCTTCGGCACGGGCTTTCCTTTCAAGACCCCCTCCCCCGCCTTCCTCAAGGTGCAGGTGCTCGACGCGGACGACGAGGCCAAGAGTTGGATCGCCGGCCGGAGCGCGCAACGGGTTTTTATGGAGAAATAGGGACGGTCCCTCCTGGCGGACTCGCAAGGACAGTTGCCATTTTGCCTAGGTCCGTCTTTGAAATGCGTGGGTGGGAGGCCGATAATCATCCCCTCCACAGGGACGAAACGGCGCAGGAACACAAAGGCGCATGAAGCCAAGGATTACACAGGCAGATATCGAACGGGGATTGAGAGAACTGGGGCTGGGCGAGGGCGACATCGTGCTGCTGCACAGTTCGCTGTCTAGCTTCGGTGACGTGGACGGCGGGGCGCAGGCGGTGGTGCAGGCGTTTCTCGATGTGCTCGGGGAGACGGGCACGCTGGCGGTTCCCGCCTTTGGCGAGTTAGGGACCATCCCCGATACCGTTCGCGCAGATCCGCGTGCGATCACGAGCATCCATCCGTTGGCCGCGGTATCGGCGATCGGCCAACATGCGGAGGCCCTGTTCAGAGACCATTGGCAAGCCGATACGGCCCACGGCGAAGGCACGCCCTACGTGCGCATCGCGGAACTCGGCGGCTATGTATGCCTGGCCGGCGTCGACCAGGACCGAAGCACCACGCTCCACACGGCCGAAGAGATGCTCCGGATGCCCTATCTCAGCGACCGGACGAAGACCTTCGAGACAGACTCGGGCACCGAGACGCGCACCTACCGGTTCTTCCCGGGGCCCCACCGCGACTTCATCGGCCTGGACCGGTTGCTGCGTGAGAGCGGCGTGATGCGAATCGGCCGAATTGGCAACTCGGTCATACGTTTGATGCCCAGCCAGGAACTGATCGACGTGTGCCGCGCGGCGGGGCGCGCCGACCCGGCCTTCGTGCTGTGTGACAATCCGAACTGCGCGGACTGCGTGGCGCAGCGCGCCGCCTTGCGCAGGCATCGGTTCGGCCAGGAAGCCTTCACGCTGGTTGCGTCGAGCGGCCTGGCCGGACGCTACGTGCCCGAAATGCTCGACCACCTCAAGGCCAGCGGGGTGAATTGCGTCGAGTTGGACTACGTCGAGGGCCGGCCCATCGATATGCTGACGGGCAAGGAGATCCAGGCCGTTGTGGGCCAGTTGAACGATGCGGCCTGCACGGTGTCGGCCCTGCGCTCCTGGTCGGTTCCCGAGTCGCCGGACAAGTGGCTGGACCGTGCTGCGGCAAACGGCGTGGGCCGGGTCGTGCTGCCGTTGTGGGCGGGCGCCGGGCGCTTGGCCATCGAGGCGGCCCAGCGGGGCCTGCAACTGTCCGTATTCAACAATGTGCTCGGAAGCGCCGACACGTCGTCGTTCCTCGTGGAATCGGCCGAGAACGGCGCGCGCCTCGGCTTCACGTTCAACGCGGCCAACTTCGCGCGGGCCGGCGAGAAGCCGTTCCTGTACAGCCACAAGCAGAAGCTCCGCCGGTTCGTCGACCAACTCGACGTCGAGGACGCGCGTTTCGACGGCGGCGTGCAGCCGTTGGCGCGCGGCAATGCGGAGATCAAGGAGATGATCTCGATTTTGCGCTGTGCCAGCTTCGACGGGCCGATGGTACTGACGAGCCGCAACCGAGGGACGGGCGATCTGCTGAGCATCACCCAACGGTTCGAGGCACTGCTCGACGCAATGTAGTCTTTGCCAGGAGCATTACGGCGCCATCATGCGCTATGTGGACGTGACCGGCTGGATTGAGAACGGGATGTGGTCGTATTCGTCCGCCTATCCGGCGGCCGCGATCTCTCAATGCCCGCATCCGCCCGAGTTCCCCAACGACTATGAGGTCTACTGCCAGAAGTTCGAACTGGGCGGCCAGAGCGGGACCTATGTCGAGACCAAGGCCCACGTAGATTCCCAGGCCACGCCGGTGAGCGAATGCCCGGTCGGCGACTTCGTGATGAATGCCGTCGTGCTGCGCGTCCACGGCAAGGACGCGGGCGCGGGCATCACGCTCGAGGACCTCGAGCAATCCGGTGCAAACATCGAGCGCGACGCCGCCGTCATTTTGGCGACCGGCTGGGACACGTATTGGGGCGAGCCGGCACGCTTTCTCGAGGGGAGTCCTTACATCGAGCCGGAGGCGGCCCGGTGGCTGTTCTCGCACGACCTTCGATGCCTTGCGGCCGATTTTCCGCGCTTCGATTCGATCCGGCATCCGTGTTTCCCTTGGGCCGAGTTCTGGGTGCGCGTCCCCTACTTGCTCGCGCCCGTCTGCAACGTGTACCGTGAGGCCTTCGTACGCGGGCGGCTGTTCGCCTTCCCCCTGAAGATCCGCGGCGCCATGGGCACGCCGGTGCGGGCGGTGCTGGAAGTGGCGGAGTGAGCACGCCGGACACGCCGCGAATGCCCTCTCGCGCAGACAGCCGCGAACGGACTGACTGGCCGCGAGCGAGGTGACGGTGGTACAAGACAACCGGCGCGAGATGCTCACGATTTGCGCGGCGTTCTTCTTCGCCTTCCTTGGGGCCGGGGCCTGCCAGCCCTACGTGGTCAGCTACCTGCACGAGGGAAAGGGGCTCCCCTTCGGCCAGGCCTCGCTCGTGCTGTCGATGGTCTATTTCACCTTCGTCGTGTTCCGGTTCCTCATCGGCTTTATCATCGACATCGTCGGACTGCATGCGGCCAAGATCATTGGGATCGCGACCTACGCCCTGTTCCCGGTAATCATCCTGGCGGGACACTCGCTGCCGGTCTGGCTGGCGGGCAGCGTGCTGTGGGGCATCGGCGCGCCGATGCTGTGGACGAGCGCCCTGGTTCAGGTGATGAACACGTCGGGCCCGGGACGGCACGCCACGTCCGCGGGCATCGTTCGGGGCACGGTGATGGCGGCCGTGCTCCTGGGCTCGTACGGCCTGGCCTTTGTCTACGCCCGGCGGGGCTACTCGGCGTTGTTCGCGCTGGCGGCCGTGTTCGGCCTCGGGGCGATCATGGCGATGGCCTGCTCGCCAAGGTGCCAAGTGACGCGCGAGAAACCCAGCCTGGGCAAGTTCTTCGAGGTGATGGCAAGCCATGAGGCCAAAGCGGTGACCGTGTTTCTTGTGTGCTCTGGTCTGGCCTACGGCCTCCTCCTGAACGGCATCAAGGCGCATGTCGAAGCGGCCCACGGCAAGTACTGGCTCGAGCTTATCCTGCCCTGCTTCTCTCTGGCGGGAATCGTCACCAGCTTCCTCGGGGGGCGGATTTGCGACCGGGTCGGCCGTTGGCCCACCTTCACATGGGGCTTCGCGATCGGCGGCACGGGGATGCTCTTGGCGTGGGCCGTCCCAGGGCCGGGCATCGTCATGCTGGCCATGGCGTGCATCGGCGTGCAGTTCGCTATCGTGCCGCTATCGGCCTTTGCGTGGGTCGGCGATCACACCACGCCTTCGGATCGCGCTGCCGTGATGGGATACATCTTCTGCTTTCGAGACCTCGGCGTCGCCGTGGCCATTCAAGCCCGCGGCGCCGTGGGTGATGCCGCCACGGCGTTTCTCGTGTTCGCGACGATTTCGTTGGTGTGTGCCGGGGCGGCGTTCGCGGGCGGGCGGCTGATGCGCAGAACCGGCTACGGCAAGTAGGCGCTCGGCAGGTCAGACGACGAGGTGGTCGGGGTCGATGAGGGTGATGCCCTCGCGGCATAGGGGGCAGTCCTCGGGCGGCCAGCTTTCCATGTCGAGCGTGGCCAGAGGCTCGAAGCCGCAGTCGAAGGCGGCCTCGCCCGCGCTGCGATCGATAAGGACGCCGACGCCGACGACCTCGGCGCCGCGATTGCGCAAATGGGCAATGCTCTTCTTGATCGACCCGCCCGTGGTAGTGATGTCCTCGACGACCAGCACGCGGCAACCGGATTCGAGGGCGAATCCGCGCTTGAGCGCCATGCCGCCTGCGTCGTCCTTGTCGGTATAGGCGGCGCGGCAATTCAGGTGCCGGGCGGTCTCGTAGGCGAGCACGATGGCGCCGGTTGCGGGCCCGACGACCAGGTCGACGCGGTCGCTGGCGAAGCGGTGCGCCATGGCGCGGCACAGGGCCTCGGTGTGCTTCGGATACTGGCACACGCGCGCGGCCTGGAGAAACTGCCGCCCGTGGCGGCCGCTGGCATAGAGGAAGTGCCCCTCCAACAGGGCCCCTGCCTCACGGAAGATCTCGATGACGCGTTCCGATTTCATCGTGCCAATTCCTCTCTGATCAGCCGAACGGCCTCGGCCGGGTTCTCGTGCCTGAGGATGGGTCTGCCGACGACGATGAAATCCGCGCCTGCGTCGGCGGCCTGGCGCGGGGTCATGACGCGGGCCTGGTCGTCCTGTGTGGCCCATGCCGGTCGTATGCCCGGCGTGACGACCAGTGCCCCCGGCCCGACCGCCTCGCGCACCAGGGCGATCTCGAGCGGCGAGCACACGATCCCGTGAGCCCCCGACTCGACCGCCTGCTTTGCCAGTCGCGGCACGGCCTGGGCAGCCGTTTCGGGAATGCCCAACTCATCCCGGAGCATGCTGTCGGACAGGCTGGTCAGAACCGTCACCGCCAGGACACGCGTGTCCGTGCCCTCGACCGCGTTGCGAGCGGCCTCGATCATCTTGCGGCCGCCGCTGGCGTGCAGCGTGAAAAGGGCCACGCCGAGGCCGGCCGCGGCCCGGGCGGCGTTGGCCACGGTGTTTGGAATGTCGTGGTACTTCAGGTCGAGGAAGACCTGCTTGTCGCGCCCGTGGATTTCACGCACCACGCGGGGGCCGCAGCGCGTGAAGAGCTGGCTGCCCACTTTGAAACAGGCGCACGCGCCGCAAGCCGCCACCGTTTCGAGCGCGGCGTCACGCGTGTCCACGTCGAGAACGGCAATGAGTTCCGTTGCCATCAACCGCTTTCCTCTCAGCCGGGCCAGGTTTCCGGCGTTTTACTCATGGCGCCGATGATATCCTGCACTCGATCGAAGCCATGCCGTTCGAGATAGTCCGCGATCCCGTCGATGACGCGCACGGCCGCGTCCGGTTGCCGGAACGTCATCGAGCCGACCGCCACGGCCGTGGCGCCGGCCAGCAAGAACTCGATCGCGTCCGCGGGCCGGCAGATGCCCCCCATGGCGATGATGGGGATATCGAGGACCTTGGCGGCGTCCCACACCATCTTGACGGCGACCGGACGGATGCACGGTCCGCTCAGACCGCCCACGATGTTGGCCAGGCGCGGCCGGCGGGTCTCGCTGTCAATCGCCATGCCCAGCAACGTGTTGATGAGCGACACCCCGTCCGCCCCGCCTTCCTGGGCCGCGAGCGCGGCGTCGCAGATGTTGACCACGTTCGGCGTCAGCTTCACGAACAGCGGCAGCTTCGTGGCCGACCGAATGGCCTTCGTGTAAGCCAGGACCTTGTCCGGCTCCTGCGCCACGAGCGTGGCGCCGCGCGCCGTCTTCGCATCGTGCACGTTCGGGCAAGACAGGTTGGCCTCGACGGCATCGGCCCCAGCGGCCTGCTCGAGCCGGCCGGCCAACTCGGCGTAGTCCTCCGGCGCACGGCCGTAGATGTTGGCGATGATCGGGACGCCCTTGTCGCGCAGGAAGCCGAGCTTGGTATCGAGATAGGCGTCGATGCCCACGTTCTGCAGGCCAATCGCGTTCAGAAGCCCGGCCGGCGTCTCGACGATCCGCGGCGGCCTGTTGCCCGCCCACGGCTTCAAGGTGAGACTCTTCGTGGTCACCGCGCCCAGGCGGCCTACGTCGAAGTAGCGGTCGTATTCCTCGCCGTAGCCAAAGGTCCCCGAGGCCACGGTCACAGGATTCTTCATCCGCAACCCGCCAAGGTCTATGTCTAGTTTCGCAGCCACCTGTCGACGCCCGCCGTCTCCTATTCGCCCTATCGGTCCCAGTCGATGACACCGGCGTCGAACACCGGGCCGTCCGTGCACACGAGCACCATGTCCCCGCCTTCGCGTTCGCCCTTGGATTCGACGACGCAGCCGAGGCACGCGCCGTCGCCGCAGGCCATCCGGGCCTCGAGGGAAACCTGGCAATCGACGTTGCGGGCGATCATCATCTTGGCGACGGCCGCCAGCATCGGCATGGGCCCGCAGGCGTACACGCATGTCCCGGGGGCCGGGTCAAGCCCCTCGATCATCTCCGTGGCCAGGGCTTTCTCCCCGGCGGTTCCGTCGTCCGTGGCCACGTGCACGACGCAGCCCATTTGCCGGAACTCGTCCTCGCATAGCAGCAGGCGCTCGTTGCGCGCCGCCACGATGACCTCCGGCGCCCGGCTACCAAGTGGGATCAGCGCTTCGGCCAGCGCCGGCAGCGGGGCCACGCCGATGCCGCCCGCCACCAGGATATGGCGTTCGTAGGCGTTCTCGATCGAGAACCCATTGCCCAGTGGGCCTTGAACGGACAGGGCCTGGCCGGCTGCCAGTCGTGCGAGCAATCGGGTGCCTTCGCCTTCGACTTTGACCAAGAACGACACGCCGTCGCCGAAGATGCGCTCGAAACTCATGGGCCTTCGGAGAAAGGGCGCGTAGCCGGGCGCGACCTCGAGCATGGCAAACTGGCCGGGCTTGGCGGCCCGGGCGATCTCGGGCGCGTGCACGGCGATGCGGTAGTGGCCGGGGGCCACCTCCTCGTGCATGGTGATCGGGCACTCAGCGACGCACGGCATGTTAGCGGCGATCCAGGGCGAGTTGACTGTGCAACAGGTTCAGGCTCACGCGCACGCGCTCCGCAAGCACCTCCCCCACGCCCTCGACCTCGACGAGGTCTTCCTTGGGCGCGCGGACGATCTGCTGCAGAGATTGGAAGCGCTGGACGAGGTTCTCGATCAGTTGGGGGGTAAGGCGGTGGGTGGCGGTCAGGATGCGGTAGCCGCGTGACGTAAGGTAGGTGTCGATAGTACGGGGATTGGAACCGTAGCCCAGGGCCTGGCTGACGCCTCCGAGATTCAGGAGGTCCGGTTGCGACAGCGCCGCGACCTTGTCGCGCACTTGCTCGTAGGTTACCCCGCCCTTGTCGCGGTAGTAGTCTTTCACGATCAGCTCCGCTTCTTCGACGGGCCCAAGCAACTCCTGCAACTGAAGCGAAATGAGCCGGCCCTCGGTGCCCAACTCGAGCAGGTACGGCTCGATCTCCTTGGCGACGCGCACGACCATCTCCGTGCGTTGGACGGCCTTGCACACGTCGAAGATGGTGACCATGTCCTGGAACTCCCGTATGCTCAGTTCTTGCATGGTCTGGCCGAGCACGTTCATGTACTTCTCGAGCGTCTGAATGGCCTGCGTCGCCTTGTTCAGCAGCGTCGGAATGTTGTCCATCACGTGCTTGACGTCGTGGACGTAAAGCGTGACGCTCGATCGCCGCTCGCTCACGGCCACGACGATGCACTTGGCCTGGCGCGCCATGCGCTCGGCTGCGCGATGGCGGGTACCGGTCTCGTCCGAGGGGATGGATGTGTCGGGCTTGAGAAACCGGTTCGCGTAGACGATCCGGGTCCCGTCCTTGCTGAGGATGATGGCGCCGTCCATCTTCGAGACTTCGTAGAGAAGCTGCGGCGTGCACGGCGCGTCGACTTTGACGCCGCCTTCGGACAGGTCGGACAGGCGCTTCGGCTCGCCGACGCAGATCAAGGCGCCGGTTCGACTCTGTAAGATCGCGGCGATGGCCTCGCGGATCCGCGTCCCGGGCGAGATCATGAGCAGCGCTTCGCGGAAGGCCTCCTTGGCCGACTTGCGCTTACGTGGCGATTTCATACGATCCCTCCAGAGCCAATTCGACGGCCTGCGAAATACTACCCACCGGCCACAGCGTTGCATCGATGCCGTCCGCGTCGCCCGCGGAACTCTTCGGTATGATACAGGTGGTGAAGCCAAATTTCGACGCTTCGCTCACCCGCTGGCGGACCATGTCGGCGCCCCGCACCTCACCGGCCAAACCGACCTCGCCGAAAGCGGCCACCGTGGACGCTATCGGGACTTCTCGCAGGCTCGATACCAGGGCAAGGGCCGTGGCCACGTCCGCGCCGGTTTCGTCCAGGCGGACGCCGCCCACGACGTTCACGAACACGTCTTTGTCCGAAAGGTGAAGGCCCACGCGCTTCTCGAGGACGGCCAGCAACAAGGAGAGCCGGTTCGGATTGACGCCGGTGGCGGTGCGCCTCGGGGCGGCCAGCGGGCTCGGGCAGACCAACGCCTGCACCTCGACCAGCAGCGGTCGCGTCCCCTCGATGCTGGGAAAAACGACCGATCCGCTGACGCCCTTGGGCCGTTCGCTAAGGAACACGGCGCTCGGGTTGAGCACGTCACGCAGGCCGGCCTCGGTCATCTCGAACACGCCGACCTCGTTGGTGGAGCCGAACCGGTTCTTGACGGCCCGCAGAATCCGCAACGCCTGTCGCCCTTCCCCCTCGAAATACAGCACCGTGTCCACGACGTGTTCGAGCAGGCGCGGGCCGGCAATGGCGCCCTGTTTCGTCACGTGGCCCACCAGGAAGATGGGGATGCCCTGGCCTTTGGCAAGGCGGAGAAACTCGTTGGCGCACTCGCGCACCTGGCCGACGCTCCCCGGGGCGCCCGGCAACTGGGACGAGTAGACGGACTGAATCGAGTCGATCACGACGAACTCGTACTCGCCGCCGGCGATGTGCTTGCGGATGGTATCGACCGAGGTCTCGGTGAGGATGAAGAGGCCCTCATCGAGGGCCCCGAGCCGCCGCGCGCGCAGGCGGGTTTGGTTGAAGGACTCCTCGCCGGACACGTACAGCACCTGCCCGGCGTTGCGCGCGAGGTGGTGCGACACCTGGAGCATCAGCGTCGACTTGCCAATTCCTGGGTCGCCACCGACCAGGATCAGCGAGCCAGCAACGATGCCGCCTCCGAGCACGCGGTCGCATTCGGGCACGCCGGTCGAGACGCGCGGCGCGTCCGCTTCGCCCGCGGCCGTCAGCGCGACCGGCCGTGCGCCCTCCGAGAACGAAGGCCGGGCATGCGACCCCTCATCGACCACCTGCTCTTCGACAAGGGTGTTCCACTCGCCGCACTCGTCGCAGCGGCCGGCCCAACGGGGCGACACGGCGCCGCACTGCTGGCAGACATAGGTGGTCTTGACCTTCGCCATCGGATACCTTCCTCTCCGAGGGCAATGTAACGGGGAGGTCTTGCTCAGATCAATGTTCGCGTTGACGGCGTGGATAGCGCCGTCCGTGGCGTGCTCAAGGCGGAGACAGTTGGAGATGGAGATGAGGCAGAGGTGGGGCTACTCTTCGACTTCGCCTTGGGGATAAGAGCCGAGGACTTTGACCTCATTGCTGTGTTCGGCAACTTTTTCGATGGTTCCGGCGACCCTCGGGTCGTCGATATGGCCGATGAGGTCGATGAAGAAGACGTACTCCCAGGCCTTACGGCGCGAGGGCCGGGATTCGATGCGGGTGAGATTGACGCCCCCATCGGAAAACGGAAGCAGCAAGGCATAGAGCGCGCCGGGCCTGTCTTTGACGGAGATAAGAACGGACGTCTTGTCCTTGCCCGTCATCTTCGAGAGCTGATGGCCTACGACGAAGAAACGCGTGTAGTTGTTGGGCATGTCTTCGATACTGGCCACGAGAACGTCGAGGCCGTAGGTCTCGGCGGCCAGGGCGCTGGCGATGGCGGCGGCCCCCTCTTCTTTGACCGCGACGCGGGCGGCCTCGGCCGTGCTGGACTTATCGATCAACTCGGCCTGGGGCACGTTGGCGCGCAGCCAGTTCCGGCACTGCACAAACGCGTTGTCTTTCGAATACACGCGGCGGATCTGCTCAAGGGGACAGTTGGCCAGCAGATTCTGCCTGATGCGCAACAGCACTTCGTTCACGATCTTGAGTTCGGAGGAGATGAAGCGATCGAGCGTGTCGCTGATACCACCGCCCATCGAGCTTTCGACGGGCAGGATGCCATAGTCGATGCGCTTGCGCTCGACCTCGTTGAAGATGTCGGCAAGCGTCGGGAGCGGGTGGTACTCGGCCGTAGCGCCGAAGACGCGCAAGGCGGCCATGTGGCTGAAGGTGTCGCGCGGTCCGAGGAAACCGACGGTGATGCGCCTCTCGAGCGCCCGAATCGAGCTGATCACCTCGCGGTAGATGGCGCGGATGGCTGCGGCGGGCAGGGGGCCGTTGTTCTTCTCGCGGAGGCGGTCGAACACGGCCTTCTCCCGCTCGGGCACGTAGAAGACGGCGTTGGTGGAGCGCTTGATCTCGCCGATCTCCTGCGCGCACCGCGCACGCTCGTTCAGCAACTCGAGCACCTCGCCGTCCAGCGCGTCGATTCGCTCTCGCAACTCGTCCAGACTCACCCCGACCTCCTCTCGATGATATCGAGGGGCGTCTTACTCACCATGAACGTACCCACGCGCCCGGTCTCAAACCGGATACGCGCCCGAAGCTTTGCCCCGGAACCCGTGGTGTACAGCACGTGCCCTTTCCCGAATCTCGGGTGACGCACGGAGACGCCCATCTTCACGCCGTCCGGGTCGGTGGCGGGGCCTCGCTCCGCCTTGCGGCGCCGGGGAGAGCCCTTCTTCGTGACGACCAGCAACCGGTCGGACGGGATCTCGCGCACGAACCGCGACACCTGGCGCGCGCCCGTGTCGCCGTACACGCTGCGCGCCTTGGCCGCGGTCAAGGTCAGCTTGCGCCGGGCGCGCGTCATCGCCACGTAACACAGCCGCCTCTCCTCCTCGAGCTGGGCGTCCGAATCCAGCGCCGTCGCGTGCGGCAGCAAACCCTCTTCCAACCCTATCAGGTATACGGAATCAAACTCAAGGCCCTTGGCGCTGTGGCACGTCATCAGCGTCACGACCTCCTCTTCCGCGGCCCATTCGTCCACGCTCGACACGAGCGACAGGTCTTGCAGGAACTCGATCAGGCCGCCACGCCCCGTCGCGTCGAATTCCTCGCAGGAAGACACGAACTCGTCCACGATCTCGATACGGTCGCGGAACTCCTTCTCATCGCTTTGTTGCACGTATTCCCGGTACCGCGTGCGTTCCAGCAGGGACTCGACCACGGCCGTTACCTTCGAGGATTTCGCCTCGAGTGCGAGGTCGTCGATCAGGTGCACGAAGGCGGCGGCCGAGGCGCGGGCCCGGGCCATGACGCTCTGGTCGTGCTCGACGTCGCGCAACACTTCGAACAGCGGCACGCCCCGGCGGACGGCGTATTCGAGGAAATGCTCGAGGGTGACGCTCCCGATGCCGCGCGGCGGGACGTTCAACACGCGCCGCAACGACTCATCGTCCGCGGAATTCACCAACAGGCGCAGGTAGCACAGGATGTCCTTGATCTCCTTGCGCTCATAGAACCGTATCCCCCCGACTACCACGTACGGAATCCCCTGGCGCCGTAATCCCTCTTCGAGCACCCGCGCCTGCGCGTTGGTGCGGTACAAGATAGCGGTCTCGCGGCGCTCGAAGCCGGCCCCTTCGAGGTCCTTCACCACGAAGCGGACCTCGTCCTCAGCGTCTTGCGCGAGATAGAAACGGACGGCGTCCCCTTCCTTCGCTGCCGTCCACAGCGTCTTGCCGAGCCGGTCCTCGTTGTGGGCGACGACCGCGTTGGCGGCCGTCAGGATTGGGGCGGTGCTTCGATAGTTCTGTTCGAGGCGAAATACCTCGGCGCCGGGGAAGTCGCGCTCGAAGTCGAGGATATTGCGCAGGTGGGCGCCGCGCCACGAGTAGATGCTCTGGTCTTCGTCGCCCACGACGAAGAGGTTGCGGTGGGCGGCGGTGAGGTGCTTCGCGATCAGATACTGGGCGCGGTTGGTGTCCTGGTACTCGTCAACCAGCACGTGGCGATAGCGGCGCTGATACTTGCCCAGCACGTCCTCGTGCTCCTCGAACAGCCGAACCGGCAGTACCAGCAAATCGTCGAAGTCCACGGCCGAGGCGCGCAGCAAGGCGTCGTGATAGCGCCGCCACAGCTCGCGGCACACGCTCTCCTCCGGGCTCCTCGCTGGCGTGTCGAAATCCGGCTGGCCCAGCTCCTGCTTG
>Ga0272442_10005981_pt1 | contig 16137 bp, 13 predicted proteins | sample SSMForm2O_FD_200262 | JGI IMG/M metagenome (GOLD analysis project Ga0272442, IMG submission 200262) | Marine sediment archaeal communities from Little Sippewissett salt marsh, Falmouth, MA, United States - SSM-Form-2O | ecosystem: Environmental > Aquatic > Marine > Wetlands > Sediment ...
ATCTGCACACCACATACCTCGGCTGCACGGCGAATGGCCCTGCGGCGCTCGGCGCTGATTTGCTCTACCGACTCGGCCAGCGTGAACGGCGCGATCTCCACCCCCTCGTACCCCAGCGACGCCGCCTTGTCGAACACCTTATCGATCGGCGTATCGCCCCACAGCTCGTTGCAGACCGCCAGCCGATACATCACGCATGCACCTTACGACGCGGGCGGCGTAAAGCCGTCCAGCGGCAACTCGATAGCTCGCCCCTCAATCGCCGACTTGTAGACAGCCAGGATCAACTCGACGCTCTTGCGACCTTCCGCCCCGTCGCAGGTGACTGGCTTGCCTGTCCGCAGGTGTCGCACGACGTCTTCGAAAATGTTCGATGGCTCGCCCGCAGGGGCTTCGGGCTCGGTCACGCTCTCGTCCCGCGCCCGCCAGTACTCGCCCAGGACCGTACCCCGGCCCGCAGCAGCCTTCGTGCCGTGCACCTCGAACTCATACACGTCGCTGCTCGGAAACGTCGTCGTGCCCACGATCGAGCCGAACGCGCCGCCGGCAAACTGAACGCCGGCCGTCGCGACGTCCTCGGTCTCGATCTGGTGATCGCGCACCGCCATCTGGCCATACACCCGCTTGACGGGCCCGCCGAACCATTGCAGCAGGTCGATCATATGCACCGTCTGATTCATCAGCGACCCGCCGCCGTCCAGCTTCCACGTGCCGTGCCAGCCTTCATAGTATGCGTCGGCGCGAAACCACTTCAGCCGGGCTTCCAACAGAATCAGATCACCCAGCAGACCCGTCTCCAGCGCCCTGCGCATCCGGTAGACCTTCTCGGTGTACCGTTCCTGAAAATCGACCGCCAGTAGAACACCGGCGTCGCGACACGCGCCGATGAGTGAATCGCATGCCTCCAACGTCACGTCGAGCGGCTTGGTGCATACCACGTGCTTGCCCGCACCCGCCGCAGCCACACCCATCTCGGCGTGCATGCCGCTGGGCGTCAGCAGGAACACCACGTCCACATCGTCTCGCTTCAGCAGCGCGTCGTAGTCGCGTACGACGGGTACCTCGAGCTCCCGCTCGGCGCGGGCACAACGTTCGTCATCGATGTCACACACCGCCGACAACGCCGCCCCGACCGTCTCCCGGCAAAGCTTCGCTCGCCCGAACCCCATACCCAAACCGACGATGCCGAATCTGACAGTCTGATCGGACTGACCCATTCCTTGCCTCCTCACTCCCAACAAAGAAACCGCCCCGTGTCGCCGAAATGGCCGGGGCGGTTTGCGTTCAAACCTGACATACCGTCTGCCGGTAGACCCGGCACCGACGGGACACCATCGGGCGGATCTCTTTATCAGACAGAACCCTAGTCGCCCACCGGTTCGGCCCGCGGCACCTGAGTCGCAGAGTCCGGCGCCATGTAGCTTTCCTCTTCGTCGGTCAGTTGCTCGATGCGATCCGCGGCGTAAAGCATAGTCGACTTGTTGAACGTCTCGTGCTCGATCACCGCCCGATACAGCTCCAGCGCCTTGGCCCGCTCGTGCAAGCGACGGTCATAGATGACAGCCGCCTCGAATCGCGCGGGCAACTGGATATCCGGATCCCACTCCCACGCACGCTGGAACCAGCGCACCGCGATCCGCTCGTCGCCCTTGAAATACTCCTTGTGAATGAACCCGCACCAGTAGGCAGCCTCCGCGATCTTGTCGCTGGTCGGGTACTCCCGGAGCAACTGCTTGAGCCTGGCCAACGCTTCCTTCATCTTCCGCTCGTAGTAGAGCGCGGGAACGCCGTGTCCCCCCTCCTTCATCAGCTGCATCGCCTCGTCGAACAACGCGTCGGCCTCGGCGATGGAGTCAGCCGGTCTAAAGGCCGTATCCGGTACCTCCGCAGCCAGAAGGTACTTGTACGGCTTGATATGGCGCAGATCGTCCAACTCGTGCTCGGCCCAGGTAAGCTTGTCCACCAGACCATTCTTCTCGTAGTATTCGCGCAGCGCCTCCAGATAGCGCGCATACAACGCCCGGCACCTGACCACCTGCTCGACCAAGTCCACCTCCTGCTGGCCGATCACCCGCACCGATTCGACCTCGACGTTCTCCGGGTTCGTCAGATCGGTCGTCGGACCGGCCGGGGCCTCAGGCTCACCATGAAGGGCATCCGTCTTGCACCCGACCACGCACGCGCAGACCGCCAGCCCCAACACCCACACCGAAGCTCTCGCGCTCATTGGACCACCTCGCATCCACCGGCCCATCGGCGAAAACGGGCCGGAAGTCTGATTACACCCGCCATGCCACGCGCGGTCAAGCCCGCCCGGCCGGGCCGCGCCACTACCACTGCGCTTCCTCGAAAGGCCCGCGAGGAGCCACACGCTTCTTCGGACGGCTCCTGATCAACCCCACCGCCAGACGAACGTCATCCGGCCGCGTGATCTTCAAATTACTGATGTCCGACTCCACCACGCTCACCGGATGCCCCATCGCCTCGACCAGTTGCGCGTCGTCGGTGATGGACCCCTTCACCTGACCGATCCGCCCGTAGGCGTCAAGAATGACCTGCCGCGCAAACACCTGGGGCGTCTGCGCTTCGTAGAGACCCTCACGCGAAAGGGTCTCGTCGACCACCTTGGCGCCGCTCACGCGCTTGATCGTCCCATACAACGGAGCCGCCAGAATCGCCGCCCCGCTCTTGCCCGCCTCGGCAAACACCGCGTCGATCCACGCCTCGGTCACACACGGGCGGACCGCATCGTGAATCCCCACCAGATCGGCCTGCTCGTCCACCTCCTTCAACGCGTTGGCCACCGACTCGTGCCGCTCGCCGCCCCCGGCCACCGCCTTCACCCCCATCAACGCCAGATTGGCCGCATACTTGGTCTTCACCATCTCCAGGTCTTCCGGTGCGACCACCACAATGTGCTGGCAGCAATCGTCACGATTGATGAAAAGCTCGATCGAGCGAATGAAGACCGGACGATCCTCCATCAGCGCGAACGCCTTCTTCACCTTGCCGCCAAACCGCGTGCTGGCGCCGGCCGCCGCGTAGATCATTGCCACTTTTGCCATGGATCACCTCCGCCGAATGCGGGCCAACCGATGGTTGCCGGGCTGTTATACCAGAACCTACCGCCGACACAACCAACCGGCTCCCGGCGCAAGCAAGGAGGCCGGCGCCAACACCAAGCCCGGCCTCCTGTAACTCTCATCATCAAAGGTAAGGCTACGACGCCCTGCCCTATGTCTGGTCCTGTTGCGGCTCGGTCGGCTCGCCGCCTTGCCCAGACGATTCCGGCTCCGACGGCTGCTCGGGCTCGCCCGCGCCCTCCGCCGCGGCCGCCTCCTCACCTTCCGTCGCCGCCGGCGGCTCGAAAGGCTCTTCCTCCTCCTCGACGTAGACGTCCTCCAGGTCCGTCGCGTCAACCTCGCGGCGAAGGAGAAGATACATCACCGTACTGGCCGAGAAGAAGAAGCTCGCCGCGAACGCCACAACCGTACCGATGACCAGGAACACGAAAATCGCCATCAGAATCGCTGCGATCAGTTCAGCCTTGCCCAGCGGCACATGAGAGAACTCACCGAACAGCGACACGCCCCAAGCCGGCGCGCCCCATATCGCATCGAGCTTGCCGTAGGTCGCCAGCTTCGATGCCCCGTCGAGGTTCATGCCCAGCCCGGCGGCCGCGTGGGCCAGCCGCAATAGCAGAAACGCGAGGAATTTCACGAACAACAAGCAGATCGTGCCGTATACCACCGACACCAGCAGGTACCAACCAAGCCGCCAAGGCCGCGAGAAAATATAACTGAAGCTCCGACTGATCGCGTCGAAAGCATCGGACCCTTCGGTCGCGATCGTCGGATACATCAGATGCGTACCCGCCGCAGCCCCGATCACGACCAGCGCCATGACAAAGCCCGCCAACAGGGCCAGGAACCACAGCACACCCGCCAGCAACTGACCCGCCGCGGGAATCGCACCCACCAGCCCGCCGGCGAACGTAATAGCGCCGATTCCCGCAATCAGGATGAGGGGAATCAGCGGCGCCGTCAGAAAGCTGACGAACTTCGTCAGGCTGAACTTGACCGCCTCACGCAGCGAAATCTTCTCATCGCGCGTGGCGTGCAGCGCCGCAATCCGGCAGATCGCCCCGCCGGCTACCGCCCACACCACCAGCCAGATCGCCGTGAAAATAACCGCGAAAAGCCAGTGCGCGTAGAAAAACCAAACGCATACCATCACGCCCCGCTTTACCGAGCCGACCAGACCGGGCAACTCGTCGGGGCGATCATCCGTCCAGAACTTGCCGGCCAGCACCGAGCGCATGGCCAAGCCCACCGTCGTAATCCCCTCCTTCATCATCGTGTCGAAAATGTGCCGGCCCCGACGGGACGCCGCCTCGTCCAACGCCACTCTAAGCTTCAACGCCTCGTTCAGCGTCGCCCGATGGGTGTCCAGACGCTTCGCATCCTCTTGTCGGTCTTTCGCCTCGGTCAAATTCCTGTTCGGGATGAGCAACTGATCGACCGCACCGCTGGTCGTCAGGTGCGCCGGCAAGCTATGCTGCCCCTTGGTCAGCATGATCAGCAGCGCATCGTGCGCCTGCCTGACTTGCTCCTTCCGCGCAGGAAGCTCCGCTTCACCACGCTCCCGCGCCTGACCGGTCAACTTGTCGACTTCCTTGGCGAGAATCTGCTGCGTTTCCTCCAGACGACGCGACAATACCTCCACGGCGTCGTCGAGTTTCCTCTCCAGCTCCTCCTCGATCCGCCAATACACCCCTCCTTCTTCCGCCAGTTCGCGCGCCTTGTCCCGGTTGTTGCGCAGATCCTCCAGCGTCTGCATGATCAGGCTGGCATCGGCCGCGACTCGACGCTCCTCCGCGTCCCGCCGCCACTGGCTGAATGCGTCGCGAGGCCAACTCAAAAACGCCTCGACCTCGCCGCCCGGCGCTGTCTCGGTCGCTGCCGCGTCCACCACCACGCGCCGACCCCAAATGCCGTCCATCAACCGCCCCGTCCCGTAGATCACCAGCACCGCCAGCAATCCCAGCAACAGCTTCGGTGGATGTACCGACAACCGGAACGAGCGAAACAACTGCGTAAACGGGAAACATTCGGACCAGTTTATCCGAACCAGCTCTTGGCGTTCCTCTGGCATGAACATGTCCTCCTACGTGCACCGCAGCCCGCGCCCTGTCTCGCACCCAACGTCTTCCGATCAGGTTTTAATCTGAACGGTCTTCGTCACCCCGTACAAGACGCACGCCTACGGCAGCCTGGGTAAACCGCGCCAACAGCTCTCGATCTGCCAAGCGCCATTATAACCGCCGCCGAAAGGCGAGCAACTCGTTTCTACAACTTTTTTGGACCCAAATCCAGTGGCCACAGGGCTTTGGCCACGCTAAACGGTCTGTTCCCACCCCTCGGATCGGTCCGGTTGCCCCTCCTCCAAAGGGCTGGAAAAGCGGTATTCCTCGTTCAACCACCGAGCCAGATCAACCCACTGACAACGCGCACTACAGAATGGCCGGTGCGGCACCTCCGACCGATCGGCATAAACCACCCGGCGCCCACAAGTTGGACAAACCACCGAATCCATCGTCTCGCACGTCACGAATCCGAAGCCGCCTTGCCGCTCGACCCCGCCTTCGACTCGGACTTCTTGCCCGACTTCGAGTCCGAACCCGCACTGTCAGGCTTGTCCTTCTTGGCGGCCTCCTTGTACCCGGCGCTGCGGTAATCCGTCTGGTAAAACCCCGAGCCGCGAAACAGCACGCCCGCCCCCGTGCCGATCAGACGCTTCAACGCCGTTCGCCCGCACGACGGGCACCGCCGCAGCGGCGAGGCCGTGATCTGCTGATACTGCTCAAAATCATGCCCGCAATGCTGGCACTGGTACTCATACGTCGGCATTACTTTCCTTCCTCTGACTCAGACGTCGACTCCGCGTCGCCCTGCGGCTGCTCCGATCCGTCGCCCGCCGAAACAATCACCCCCGCCGGCCGCAGCACACGCTCGTGCATCCGGTATCCTCGACGGTGCACCGACAGGACCGTCCCTGCGGGGCACTCATCCGAAGACTGCTGGGCCATCGCCTCGTGCTCGAACGGATCGAACTTCCGGTTCTCCGCCTCGATCGGCTCGACCCCATGGTCCCGCAGCAGCTTGAGCAGATGATCGTATACGATACGCAGCCCCTCCACCACCGCGCCAATCGACTCGGCCGTCTTGGCGGCCTCGAACGTTCGCTCGAAGTCGTCCAGAACCGTCAGCAGCGAACGAGCAAAATCCGCATTCGCGAATCGCGTCGCCTCGACCCGCTCCCTGGCCGATCGGTTCAGCAAGTTCTGGTAGTCCGCCTTGGCCCGCAGAAATTTGTCCTTCCACTGCGTAATCTGGGCCTCGGCCTCTTTGGCCGCGTCGGCCTGAGCCGGCCCCTCCTGCGTGTCACCGGCCTGCTCGGCTTCGCTCGAATTAGAGGTCTCCGTGTACTGAGCGATCTCGTCTTCACTGGCGATTTCGATTTTCGGCTTCTTCTTACTCATCGTCGTTCGCCCCGACCCGGCTCCACCTGCTCCCACGTCCGGTCAACGTGAACCACACAGACCAGGTCTTCGCGCTGTCCGTTCTCCCGAAGCGCCCCCTGTTCGTGAATCCGTAGCTCGGCCCCGTCAGACACGCCTTCGGGCAACTCGAGCGAAACGGTCCGGTCTGTATGCGCCCGCCCCACTCCACAACATCGCCGGCACAAGCCAACGTCCGTCTCGCCGCGACCCACCGAGTAGCCTCTCCCCCGACAATCGACACATCGCTCGTGCACCAGCGAGACCGTCACCACTGCACCCCGCTCCACCTGGGCTCGACTCACCCGTACGTGTCTGATCTCCATGGCTCCGTCTCTCTGCATCTGCACGCTTCCCCGACTCTTCCCTAGCCTGATCCCAAATTCGCCAAATGCTCCTTGAAACGTTCGAAAAATGACTTCGAGTCGGGCATCCCCTTCGCATCTTCCATCTGAGAAAACTGCTCGAGCAGATCCCTCTGCTGCTTGCTGAGACGACGCGGAATCTCCACAGCCACCTGCACCAGTTCGTCCCCTTGCCGTCCGCTGCGCAGGTCCGGCACGCCCTGACCGGCCAGGCGAAACGTCTGGCCGTGTTGCGTCCCGGGCGGGATCTTCACCGTGGCCTTGCCGCCTAACGTGGGTACTTCAATCTTCCCCCCCAGCGCCGCAACCGCAAAGCTGAGCGGCACCTGGCAAACCAACGTGTTGTTGTGACGCTCCAGAAACGGATGACGGCGGACCCTTACGTGCACGTGCAGGTCGCCTCGCGATGTCCCATCCTCGCCCGGCTCGCCTTCCCCGCGGACCCGTATACTCTGACCGTCGAAGACGCCCGCCGGAATCCTCACCGTCAGCACCCGCTGCTTGGCATGCCGCCCGCTGCCGCGACACTCCTTGCACGGCGTATCCACCAACGTCCCTCGTCCGCGGCACGTCGGACAAGCCGTCACCATCCGCCCCAGAAACCCGGCAAACCCGCTGGCCTGCTCCACCTGACCGTAGCCGCCACATGTCGGACACGTGCGGCGCTGGCTGCCCGGCTCGGCACCGTTGCCCCCACACCGGTCACACGTGTCCTGCCGCTCGAACTCCAGCGTTCGCTCGGCACCGCCAGCCACCTCCGCCAGCGTCAACTCGACAGCCGTCTCCAGATCGTAACCCCGGGCCCGACTTCGCCGCCCACCCATCCCCCCGAAAACACCTCCCCCAAAAATATCTTCGAACATCGAGAAAATGTCGTCGATGCCCATGTGGCTGAAGTCGTGCATCGCCGCTCCGCTCAGACCGGCGTGACCGTGACGGTCATAAATCTGCCGCTTCTGCGCGTCGGACAGAACCTCGTACGCCTCAGCCGCTTCTTTGAACCGCTCCTCCGCACCCTCCTCCTTGTTGCGGTCCGGGTGGTACGTCAGCGCAGCTTGACGGTACGCCTTCCTGATCTGCTCAGGCGAGGCGTCTCGCCCCACGCCCAACACTTCGTAATAGTCGCGCTTGCTAGCCACAGGCATATTTCGCTAGCTGTCAACGCACGTGGGGCGGACCTGTGTCCGCCCCAACCCAGCGCAAACCTAATGCCCCTCCAACCAACTTATCATCGGACGGCGCCGGCTAACTCCTTCTTCTTATGCTCGTCCTTCAGTTCCGTCACCGCCACATTGGTCGTCAGCATGAGACCGGCCACGCTCGCGGCGTTCTGCAACGCCACCCGGACCACCTTGGCCGGGTCAATGATGCCGGCCTTGACCATATCGCCGAACTCGTTGCGAGCCGCGTCGTAGCCCCACGCCCCGGTCTTCGCCTTGATCTGGGCCACCACCACGCCCCCGTCGCGCCCCGCGTTGGCGGCAATCTGCCGCGCGGGCGCTTCCAGGGCCCGAGCGACGATGTCGCAACCGACCTTCTCGTCGCCACGCGCGTTCTCGCGCGCCTTCTGCACGGCTTCAATCGCCCGAATGTGGGCCACGCCGCCGCCCGGAACCACACCTTCCTCAGCCGCCGCCTTCGTCGCGTGGAAGGCATCGTCGACCAGGTCCTTACGTTCCTTCACTTCCGTCTCGGTGGCCCCACCCACGTGGATGACCGCCACGCCGCCGGTCAGCTTCGCCAGACGCTCCTGAAGCTTCTCACGATCGTAGTCGCTCGTCGTCTTCTCGATCTGGCCCCGAATCTGCTCGATGCGAGCCTTGATCTCCGTCTTCTTGCCCGCACCCTCGATCAGCGTGGTGTTTTCCTTGTCCACCACAACCCGCTTGGCCCGACCGAGCTGCGAAAGCTCCACGTTCTCCAGCTTGACGCCCAGATCCTCGCTGATCATCTGACCACCGGTCAGCACAGCCACATCGCCCAGCATCGCCTTGCGACGATCGCCGAAGCCCGGCGCCTTCACCGCACAAATCTGAAGCACCCCGCGAAGCCGGTTGACCACCAGCGCCGCCAACGCCTCGCCCTCCACGTCCTCGGCGATTACCAGCAAAGGCTTGCCCGACGTGGAGATCTTCTCCAGCAAAGGCACGAACTCCCGCAAATTCGAAATCTTCTTCTCGTAGATGAGAATGTACGGATCCTCGAGCACCGCCTCCAGCGTGTTCGCGTCGGTCATGAAGTACGGCGAGATGTAGCCCTTGTCAAACTGCATCCCCTCGACGTGCTCCATGGTCGTCTCGAAGCTCTTGCCCTCCTCGACCTCGACGACCCCGTCCTTGCCCACCTGCTCGAAGGCGTCGGCCAGCTTGTCGGCGATGTCGGCCTCACCGTTGGCCGAAATCAACGCCACCTTGCGGATGTCGTCCTTGCCTTTGACGCTCACGGCCATCTGCTCGATCTTCTTGACCGCCGCCGCCACGGCCGCATCAATCCCACGCTTCAGCGCCATCGGATTGAGCCCAGCCGTCACCATCTTCAGACCTTCAGCGTAGATCGCCTCGGCCAGAAGCGTCGCCGTCGTTGTCCCGTCGCCGGCTATGTCGGACGTCTTGCTGGCTACCTCGTTGACCATTTTGGCGCCCATGTTCTCGAAAGGCTGAGGCAACTCCACTTCCTTCGAGACCGTCACGCCGTCCTTGGTGATACGCGGCGAGCCGAACGACTTCTGGAGGATGACATTCCGACCCGTCGGACCCATCGTGACCTTCACGGTGGCCGACAGCTTCCGAATGCCCTCCAGCGCGTTTTGCCGGGCCGACTCCTCAAACATCAACTGCTTCGCTGCCATCGTTCGCTCCCATTTATGCGATCGCCACAAGCCCCCGGCCAGTCCAGCGGACCGATGGGCGGCCTGTCGCGTCGATCAAACGTGCCTGCCGCTCTAGTCCACGACCGCCAACACGTCCGACTCCTTGAGAATCACGTACTCCGCGCCGTCCACGTCAATTTCCGTGCCGGAGTACTTGCCGTAAAACACCTCGTCGCCCACCTTGACGTCCATCTCGCCTCGCTCGCCCGAGTCGAGCAGCCGGCCCGGCCCCACCGCCAATACCTTGCCTCGCTGCGGCTTCTCCTGGGCCGTGTCGGGCAAAACGATGCCTCCCGACGTCACCTCTTCCGCTTCCGCAGGTTCCAACAAGAGACGGTCGTCCATCGGTCTGACCTTGATCTTCGACTTCGCCATCGCCTTTTGCCTCCGCATTCCTTGTCGCCGGCCGATTCACCTGGTTCCTGGTATCACGCGCCGAGCCGACGCGACTACATCATGCCGTCCATATCTTCCATGCCTCCCGGACCGCCGGGCGGCGTCTCGTCTTCTTCCTTGGGCTCGTCGGTTATCAGACAGTTCGTGCTCAACAGCACTCGCGCCACACTGCTGCCGTTTTCCAACGCGGTCCGCACCACCTTGGTCGGGTCGATCACACCATCCTTGATCAGATCACCCATCTTGCCTGTCTCCGCGTTGAGCCCGAACGCACCGCTGCCGGCCTCCACGTCGGCGATCACGACATTGCCTTCCATGCCCGCATTCTCCGCAATCTGCCACAGTGGCTGGGCCAGCGACCAACGTATGATCTCGACGCCCGTCTTCTCGTCGCCCTTCGCCTTGACCCCGTCCAACGCCTTGCGCGCCCGCAGCAGCGCCACACCACCGCCCGGTACGATGCCCTCTTCAATCGCCGCCCGCGTGGCATGCAGCGCGTCCTCGATCCGAGCCTTCTTCTCTTTCATCTCGGCTTCGCTGGCCGCCCCGACGTTGATCTGCGCCACGCCCCCCGCCAGCTTCGCCAGACGCTCCTGAAGCTTCTCGCGATCGTAATCGCTCGTCGTCTCGTCGATCTCCCGGCGGATCTGCTCGATGCGCCCCTTGATGTCCGACGTCGAGCCGGCACCCTCGATGATCGTCGTGTTCTCGTTGTCGACCCGGACCCGCTTGGCCTGACCCAGATCGCCTATCGACACGCTGTCCAGCTCAATGCCCAAATCCTTGAAGATGGGCTTGGCGCCGGTGAGGATCGCGAGATCCTCCAACATCGCCTTCCGCCGATCGCCGTAGCCGGGCGCCTTGACCGCCGCACATTGCAGAATGCCCCGCAACTTGTTGACCACCAGCGTCGCCAGGGCCTCACCCTCGATGTCCTCGGCAATGATCAGCAGCGGACGCTTGGCCTTGGCGATCTTCTCCAGCAGCGGCACGAGCTTGCCGACGTTGCTGATCTTGTCCTCGAAGACCAGCACGTACGCCCGCTCCAGCGCCACCTCCATCGCGTCCTCGTCGGTCACGAAGTGCGGCGAGAGGTACCCCCGATCAAACTGCATACCCTCGACGACCTCCACGGCGGTGTCCAGGCTCTTGCCCTCCTCCACCGTGATTACGCCGTCCTTGCCCACCTTGTCGAAGCAGTCGGCCATGATCTGCCCGATGCCCCGATCGTTGTTCGCCGAGATGCTCGCAATGTTGACAATGTCATCACGCCGGTTGAGCCGAATGGGGTTGGACATCTTGCCCAGCTCTTCCACCACGGCCCGAACGCCCTTCTCGATCCCTCGACATAGCGCCATGGCGTCAGCGCCGGCAGCCACGTTCCTCAGCCCTCGGCGGTAGATCGCCTCAGCCAGCAGCGTGGCCGTCGTCGTCCCGTCGCCCGCAACGTCCGACGTCTTGCTCGCCGCTTCCTTGACCAACTGGGCACCAAGGTTCTCGTACTTGTTGTCCAGCTCGATCTCCTCGGCCACGGTCACCCCGTCTTTCGTGACCGTCGGGCCGCCCCAGCCCTTGTCCAAAACGGCGTTGCGTCCCCGCGGTCCGAGCGTCGCCTTGACCGCTCTGGCCAGCTTTTCGACACCCTTCAAGAGGCTCTGCCGCGCCTCTTGCTCGAAGGCCAACTGCTTTACCGCCATCGTCGCCTCCTCCTCATATGGAGCTGTCTACGCACCGTTTGAAATTCGATCTCGCGCCATCCAGCCGACCGCGGACAGACTCTGTCCGCTCAGCCACATTATCGGGTGAAGCAAAGCCCATGCCAGTCAGCAGCCTCGGCCCAACCAACCTAGGATCATCTGTAACCATTTGTAATTAAGCAGCTTACAATGATCCACCTCGCTGGACGCAGCTGCGCCTGCCGCGAGGCCCCTGCCAGTTCGGCACGTAGCCCACCAGCAGCCGCACGTCGGGAGTGTCATTCTGACAGCCACGGCAAGGCTGCCCGGGTAGCCATCGTGTACGGAAGAGAGGGTAGGGCAGAGCGCCGGTGCCCAGTCCTCGCGTCTGCGACCTCAAGCATTGGGTGCCCCAGCCCGTTCGTCGGGCGGGGGCAGACTAACGCCGGGCGGCGCGTGCGCCAGACTTCGTAGGCGCGGGTCCCCCGTCTCGCCGCGGTGCCGTCGGCCCTGTCACGGCCCTGGACGGCTGTTAGGCGCCGGCTGGGTGCTCGGCTGCGACGCCGCGCCGCGGGCAACCGCTTCTTCGAGTTCCTTCACCAGGTCGTCCGGCAGCGCCTTGAGACCGGGGCAGTCCTTCGTCCGTGCGTGCAGCAGGGCACCTCCCAGCGGCGCGTCGCCGACCCAAGTCGGATGCACCGGCGCAGGGCGAGATCGATACGCCAGCGTCGTCGCGACGTATTCGTCCTCGCACGCCAGGCCCGCCAGATACTCGGCGCGTTTCGCGAGGAATTCCGCTACGTCCATAACGTGTAGCGGCCAGTTCCCCATCGGACTCCACGGGTTGTACAGACACTCCTCTGTCGCCTCTGGACCGGGATATTCCAACTTCCAGTCCTTGTCCTCGGCCCGGGCTCGCGCCGCTTTGATTCGATCCAGAACGTCGTCTCGTTTCTCTCCGGGAGACAGCTTCTTCTCGATCAGTCTCTCGATGGCGTCCCAGTCCTGCTCCTTATCGTCGAGTCCCAGGAGCACGCAGAACCGTAGGACGGCCTTTTGGAGACTGACGCCGCGAATAGCGGTTTCCAGCAGCAACGCCCCTTGAAGCTGCGCGCCGGTTAGGTTCGCCCCTTGAAGGTGTGCGCCGGTTAGGTTCGCCCCTTGAAGCTGCGCGCCGGTTAGGTTCGCCCCTTGAAGGTGTGCAAAGCTGAGGTACGCCCCTTGAAGCTGCGCGCCTAGCAACGCGCCTTGAAGCTGCGCGCCCCTGAGGTTCGCCCCTTGAAGGCGAGCGTCGCGTAGGATCGCCTCTTGAAGCTGCGCGCCTCCGAGGTTGACCCCTTGAAGGTGTGCAAAGCTGAGGCACGCCCCCTGAAGCTGCGCGCCTTCGAGGTCGACCCCTTGAAGCTCCGCGAACGAGAGGTAAGCCCCTTTCAGGATCGCCCCGCGAAGATCGGCGTTGACCAAACGGGAACGGTAGAAATCGGCGCGGCGCAGGTCGCGGCCGCGTAGATCGAGCCCCCTGGCGTGCTTCCGCCACACGTCCTCACCACCGGCCGCGAGAAGCTCGGGCGGCGGCTCGGCCGCAACCAGCGTCATCTCGCGGAGGACCAGATTGCGGTGAAGCAGGTTGTCGAGCTCTCCTGGAACCGGCGGAGGCATCCAGGGACCCAGGACGTACCAGGGAGGCGCATAGACACTCACGAAATCCGCGCTCTCGCCCGGCACGGCAAAGATCGCCACCGATACGAACGCCACCACGCCCGTAGCTGTCACGCCCGCCGCCCACCGCCCGGCGCTCCGCAACGCGCCCCAGGGCGTCCACCGAGGGCGCGAATCCTTGTCAACCGGGCCCCGTACCGTGCGGAAGATCAGTCGCCAATAAATCCAGATCAGCGCCAGATCGCCGATGACGCACAGTCGATGGGTCCAGGTAATCGGCACACTGTGGTACGCCAGGAACTGGCGCTGCGTCCAGCACAGCAGGATCACCGGTACGATCACCACCAGCGACCATACGACCGCCTTCAGCAGCGCGCGAACCAGCCGCGAATGAGCGGTTCCCAGCAGCAGGTGGGCGAACGGAAACGGGTGGATGAGTGCGTAGCGCTCGCCCCGGCTCTCCTCGTCGGGCAGAGCCTGAATCCGGCGGTTGAGTCGACCCAGTTTGTCAGCCAGTAGCGAGAGCTGCAGCAGCAGGTTCATGTGCAACAGCACGTACATGGCCGGCACCACGACGTAGAACGGGACGATCGGCAGCCCCACGCCCAGCAGCGGCAGGGGCAGGCTGCTGCCGCGCAACAGCATCTCGTCGGTCGTGGTGCCGATCGTGATCGCCACGTACAAGCCCGCCAGCGTGAACGTCATCAGGCGGTTCATCGCGTGCTTGGCGGCCTCGTTGACCGCGTCGGTGAGCGCTTGTAGCCCTACAGCGTCTCGATCATCCGGCGGCTCGAGCGCGACCTGGCCGGCCGGGCGTCTGGCTGCCGGATGAACTGGTACGCGCGACACTAGACTGTCCCTCCCCCGGACATGACCTGATTTTGGTTCAATCCTACCCATCGGGATTATAGTCAGGGCATGGTATGTGGCAAGTCCGGAAAAGCAGTGGGCGGAGTCGTGGATAGTGCAGAAGGTGGGGTGAAGTGATTGCGGGCCAGCAACCAGTGGGGTTCAGCCATTTCTGTGGATGCTAAGCCGGTTGTTGAGAAAGGCTTACGAATTGAACTCAACTTGCCCCCAACAGGCCCATTGGGTGGAAAGCCGAGCGGGACCTCGGAAACGCTCGTCTCACGTGATCGGCTGGTTCTCCCGATGGACTTCATTCTCAATCATCCGTTCGGCTCCTGCGTAGACTGAAGGTGTCTCTCTGCAGCTTGACCTTAGCTCCTTTCAACTTACGCAGTCCCTCGTTCAACGTGGTCTCTGAAGCCGCGTGCAGGAACTTCTCGAATGCCGCTACGATTTGGTCTGTCACTGGCTGGGAGTACCAATTCCGGTCTAACTTCTGCCGGTAGTAGGTGAGATGAGCGAGCAATTTGCTGATGCGACTCTGCAACTGCCCTAAGTCTTGGATCCGTGGGCGCACCTGTTCCCATTCATCTGGATCATCAAAGTAATCATCTGCAATGACGTCGTTTGTGCGGGCTTTGCAGGGGTCTGGGTAAAGGAAATCTAGCATATTCCTTGTATGAATAAGATGAGATTCTACAAGAGCCCTGTGCAGCATGCCCTTACGACCAAACCGTTCACTGTCAATCGCCCGAGCCGTGTCCACGAGCATCTGGAATTCGTACTCCAAGTGTTCTGACGTCGTGCGCAGTTCTTCGTGATTCCGCCTCTGACGCTTCTTCTTGCCTCGTCGGTCAGCCATGTGGTACTCCCGTTAACAAGGTCCAGTTGATAGGAGCGAAGAACGCGTTAGGATTGATTCTGCCAGCACCGTATGCGACCGTGGTCATGGAACTCTGGCGCCATGGGACACCCACCCGAATCGTCCATCACATCACGCCCTAAGAACATGGCCGCGCTTCGCGAGGCCATGCCACCCAAGAAGAGATCGGGGCGAGGGCGCGTCCCACCAATGTGAGCCGCCCTGGCACATCGTAATGGTACTACTTGTCCCCGTGGCAGGTCAAGATTGGTCTGCCCCAACCTTTGCTGGCGCATGAGATGGGGCTCGCGCCAAGAGACTCGAGTTCTACCGGATGAAAAAAGGCGGGTGGTCTTCGACGGAGCTCAGACCAAGAAACCCGCACTACGCGCCGGTCAAGAGGCCGCCGCGGCGGGGCACACGTTGCTCTTCTAATTCATTTCCCACCCTTGCTGGCGCAAGGACGGGGCACCCGCCAGGTTGATCTGCCCGCCTAGCGCGAGGGCACAAACTGGCCGGGGCAGACGCTCTGCTCGAATTGCAGGCCGACCTCGTACACCTTGTCGATCTGCCGGCAGTAGACCACCGTCGCACCGATCTGGCGAGGCTGACCCTCCAGGTCGAGCAGGCGGACAGTGCACGTCGTGCCCGGATCGAGCACCTGGCCCCCCACAAATGACAGGCCGCCGTCACTCAGGTTGCGCGTGGCGGCAATCAGCGTAATGTCGCTCTGCTCGTCGCTGATCTGCACGGCAATACCCAACGCCCGGTAACTCCGCCGTGGATGCCCGCGCCGGCTGCTGTGCGTTCGGTCGGTGCAAAGCCCCTCGAAGTCCAGCCGGTCGAGCAAGAGGTCGAGCTGCTCGGGACTGATCTGATCCGCGATACGAAGCGCCTTCTTC
>Ga0272442_10005982_pt1 | contig 16137 bp, 11 predicted proteins | sample SSMForm2O_FD_200262 | JGI IMG/M metagenome (GOLD analysis project Ga0272442, IMG submission 200262) | Marine sediment archaeal communities from Little Sippewissett salt marsh, Falmouth, MA, United States - SSM-Form-2O | ecosystem: Environmental > Aquatic > Marine > Wetlands > Sediment ...
GGACGCGTTGGCCGAGTTGGGCATTCTCGACGAGACGCTGGTGATCTATGCGTCCGACCACGGCGAGACGTGTCGGGCCCATGCCTCGTGGGGCAAGATGATGATGTACGAGGACTCGATCCGCGTTCCGCTGGTGGTGATGGGTCCGGGGGTGCGGGCGGGGGCGGTGGAGACGTCGCCGGTGTCGCAACTCGATTTATTTCCGACGATTTGCGAGGCGACGGGGCTGGGGATTCCCGAGCAGTTTCGCGGGCTCTCGCTTTGGGGACAGCTAACCGGGCAGCCCGATGCGCCGCGGAACGAGTTCGTGCTGTCGGAGTACCACGCCAACGGCTTCCCGGGTGGAGCGTTTGCGATTCGCAGCGGGCGGTACAAATACGTCGAGTGCGTTGGGGAAAGGCCGATGCTGTTCGATTTGCAGGACGACCCGCAGGAGCTGCACGACCTGGTGGTGCACCGGCCGGATGATCTGGACGTGCAGGATGCCATCCGCCGCCTGCGAAGCATGCTTTGTGGGGTTTGCTCGCCGGAGGGTGTGGACGTGCGGGCGAAAGCCGACCAGCGGGCGCTTCGGGCGGAGCTTCTGGCGAGCGGGCAGTTGGTCGAGGAGATGTACAAGCGGGGATACGAGCGTATCCCCGATCGTCTGATCACGCGGAAGGAGATTCTGCCGGACGGGGTGACGGCCTGAGTGAGTGCCGGCCGTGGCGAATGGTTCGGGATGGTGTGAGTATCGGAGGTTTTGCTGATGCTTCATGTGACGCTAAAGGGTGCAGTAATAGGGATGCCGCTGGTATTGCTGGCTGTGGTTCTGTATGCGACAGGGTCGGCGTCGGGGGGGAATCATGCCGATAGTCAGCCGACGTCGCGTCCAGCCAGCCAGCCGGCCGGGCCGGTGCGGGTGGTGATGGAGACGTCGCTGGGCGAGGTCGTCATCGAGTTGGATTCGGTCAAGGCGCCGGGTACGGTGAAGAGCTTTCTGGAGTACGTGGATGCCGGGTTCTACGACGGGACGGTTTTCCACCGAGTGATCCCGACCTTCATGATCCAGGGCGGGGGCTTGGATGCCGATCTGAAGCAGAAGCCCACGCGAGGCCCGATCAAGAATGAGGCCAAGAACGGGCTAAAGAACGCGCGGGGCACGATCGCCATGGCTCGCCAGCAGGCTCCGCACTCGGCGACGAGCCAGTTCTTCATCAACGTAGCCGACAACCGCCCACTGGATTATCCCAGCCGGGACGGATGGGGATACTGCGTGTTCGGCCGGGTGGTGAAGGGTATGGACGTGGTGGACAAGATCCGTCAGGTGCCGACGGGCAGGGCGTCGGGGAAGTTGCTTCCACAGTCGTGGGGCAAGGAACTGAGGTACGTCGATGCCCCGCTGGGGGATGTTCCGAAGGAGGCGGTGGTCATTCGGTCGGTCCGTCGGCAGTAGGGAGGGGCACCGCGGGGGCGCGCAGCCGGAGGTGCCGGTCGGCGGGCGTGTGATATTCAATCAAAGCTCTTGAAGCAGGGGACCGGGTCGGCATACTAACGGCCCGGTCGTGCCGCCACGAGGCGGGTCGGGCCACGGTGCGGTAACCAGCGGGATATTTGCCTTGGCCGTTCAGCATCCCATCGATACAGAGGGTCGTCCCATCGGGCCGCTGCGCCTGCGCCGCGGCATGATCCTCAACGTTATCGGCGGCTGCATGATCATGGTGACGATGGCGGTGATGTCGCCGGGGTCCATGATCGGCACGGTGTTTCTGCGCGAGCAGTTGGGTGCGTCGCACAGTCTGGTCGGTTTGAACAGCACACTGTGGATGGCCGCGATGGTGTTCGGCCTGCCCGGCGCGTGGCTATTCAACCGGCTAAGGGCGCGCAGGCCCACCTGGGTGGTACTGCTGGCGACAGGACGGGCGTTTCTGTGGCTGGTGGCTTTGGCGGCGTTGCTGTCCGGGCGGGAGCAATGGCGGCCGGCACTCGTGTGGGTGGTCCTGTGCGCTAACTTCGCATCTGCGGCTTTCGGTGCGTTCATTGGCTCGGGCTTCTGGGGTTGGATGGCCGATCTGATACCCGAGTCGATCCGGGGGTATTTCTTCGGGCGCCGGCATCGGGCGATGATGCTGACGACGGCGGTGGGCCTGGTGCTTGCCGGCCTGATACTCCACCACGATACGTCTGATCCGGGGGTGTTGTATTTCGCCATCTTCCTGGTGGCGGCCACGCTGGGGGTGATCGATCCGATCCTATTCTGGTGGGTTGCCGAACCGGCGCGGGGACCGCGGCCACGCAATGGATTGGTCCATTCGATGGGGCTGTTTCTGGCGCCTTTGAAAGACCGGAGCTTTGCGGCGCTGATCTGGCCGGCGGCCCTTCAGACACTCGTCGCCACCATGCCGGCCCCATTCTTCTGGCTGTATCAGCGTGGCGAGACTCTGGATGGCTACGCGGTCGGCTGCGGCGCGTCGATACTGTTCATGACGATATTGCAGGTGGGTTGGCTGGTGATGACGGCGATGGTGGCGGCTCAGTGGGGGTACCTGGCCGACCGAATCGGTCATCGCACCGTTTATGTGCTCGGCAGCCTGGCGATCTTCACGACCTCGGCGTACTTCGTGCTGGGACCGCAGAACTACTGGTGGCTGTTGCCAATACAGGTGTTGCTACACGGTCTTATCGCCGCGGGTGCACCAGTGGCCATGCAGAATCTGATGATCGGCATATCGCCGAAGGAGCAGCGGGAATACTACGTATCCACGTTCTGGGTGGTGGTAGCCGGGGCCGGGGCGATCGGTCCGGCGGTGGGTGGGCTGCTGGCCAATGCGATGCCGACGGTTTCGGCCATCACGCTGCCCCACGGTCAGCCGGTCAGCTATCTGCATGTGCTGCTGGTGATCTGCTATGTGGGCACGCTAATGAGTATCTTCCTGATGATGCGGATACCGGACGTCCGCGGCGAGTCGCTGCTGCCGTGGCTGGCTCGAATGGTGAGCGGGGGCCTGCTGCGGACGGCGTGGAACATCAGCGCGGTGGCCGGTGCGGCCAGTCCGGGTCGCCGCACGCGGGCGCTGCGAGGCATTCGGTCTTCGGACGGCAATGTGGTGCTCCAGGATGTTGCCGAGGCGTTGGAGGATCCCGATCCGCAGGTTCGTCGCGAGGCGCTGCTGGCGCTGGGGCGGATTGGGACCGACGAGGCGATCGAGCTGTTGATGTGGTATATGCACGAGCCGGACAGGCAGACGCGAACGGTGTCGGCCGAGGCGCTGGGGGCGTCGCGTTCGAACGAGGGGACCGTTCCTTTGGTGGCGGCGCTCAATGACGACGATAGCCACGTTCGGCGTGCCGCAGCCGACGCGCTGGGCCGGCGCGGCGACGCACGGGCTTCGGAGATTCTGCTGCGTCTGCTGGGGCGCGAGAAGGATGCCGAGGTGCTGGTGAGTGTGGCCTCGGCATTGTCGCGCGTTCGCGAGTTTCGCGCCGTCCGTCAGATGTTGGCGATGGCTCTGGAGAACCCCAACCGGATGGTCAGGACTCAGATGGTGGTGGCCTTGGGCGATCTGTTGGGCCCGCCGGGCCAGTTCTACAAGCTGTGGCGCAAGGAGCGGCGTTTGCCGGGAGCGGCGACGACGAAGCTGGCTCGTCGCATTCGCCGGCAGGGCCGGGCCATGTATCGTCTGCGCCGCGTGCCGGGCCGACCCATCGACCCGCGGGCGGGCGAGTCGCTGACGGGCATCGGCAAGGCTTTGCTGTCGTTCGTGGATTCAAGCCAGCAGGAGGACTGGACCGGCTCGCTCGAGGCGGTTCACGCGGCTTCCCTTGACCTTTTGAGGCTGCGTTACGATTACCACGGGGAGGCCGAGCACGCGCTGGAGTTCGTGGCGGCGGTCGATCCGATCATGGCTGAGCGACACTGGTTGGTGGACTACCTCGGGCAGACCAGCAAAGCGGGCAAGGCGCCGGAGGCCGCCTGGGGCGGACTGGTTCTGCTGGCGGTATGGGCGATCCTGCACGGCCAGCCGCCTACCTGATTTGGGGGTGACTGCGACGCGGGCATCAGTCGGGCTGGCCGTTTGGCCAGACGAGATGCCCGTCTTGCCAAGGGCGGATGATCTGGGTGTCGACTCCGTAGAAGAACTCGTGCCCGTGGGCGCGAGGGCTGTGCCACATACGCTGCACAATCGATGGGTCGCGACGCATTTCTTCCAGTGTAGCCAGGCGTGCGTTGTCCAGCGCGTGGAACCAGAGGCCCAACATGCCGTCGATGACGACGCGACCGATTGGCGTGTCGACTAATGTGGCCAGGTGCCCTCGCAGGCCCATCGAGTAGCCACGAAGCGGCACGCGCAGCTTGTGGCCGATCTTCTCAGCCATGGCGGCACCAAGGCGGGCGGTATCGCCGCAAAAGCTGCCGCCCAGCCTTGGGATGGTACCGATCGACGCAGCCCCCGAGACGCGCGACCAGGTGCTGGAGTGTCGATGGATGAGCGGGTGATGAATCCACATGGCCAGTGCACAGAGGGCGTCCTGCCACTCGTCAAAGCGAGCGGCCAGCATAGCGGCGACCTGGTCGAGGGCGTCGGGCGAGAGCAGATCGACATGAGCCCTGTCGGCCTTGTCCTCGAGATAGAAGTCCGACGGTGCGCCCTGCCGCGTGGTGCGGAGGGTGTAGTCGGGCAGACGGGTGAGGACATAGGTGCGGAACTGCTCGACGAAGTCGGGCGCGGTCGGCTGTGGGCGCTGGGGTAGTGTCTTGCTGCATGGCCCGTACCGCTCGCGGACGACGATCCCGCCGTCGAAGGCGAACGGATAGGAGCCGGCCCACAGCGGGCGCTGGTCCGGGTCGCGGATGGTGAGCTTGACGCGGCCCATGGCCAGCAGGTCGTTGGCCCACTTCGCCCGGTATGGGAAGGTGATGCTTGTTTGGGCCTGGAAGTCCGAGCCGTTGGCCTGCCAAGACGTCTGGGTCTGATCGCAGGCGCCTTCGCCCGGAAGGATGATTTCGGTCAGGATGGTGCCTGTGCGTGGTGCGTCATCGGCGAGTGAGCCCCGGATGATGAGTGTGCTGGCCAGCGGGCCCCAGACGGGGTGGGGTACGTCGAGTCGATCGACACGTAGCGGGGGCGGGTCACGATAGAGGTCACCGAAGATCAGAGGTGCCGATCGGGTCCACGCAACCGGTTCGGGCCACGTTAACGGCTCGGGAATGCACTCCTCGTGAAAGCCGACTCGCAGCATGAGCCCGGCTGGGATATGGGGTTGCGGCCAGACGGCCGAGGTGGGTATGCGCAGTTGGGCGATGAATCGGTTTTGGTCGAGTTGTCGAAACTCGCCCTGTGCGGCAGGGGGATCGTCCAGGGGTTTGGACATGACGTCGGCGGCTTCCTCGCCGGGCACGGCCCACATGGCCGAGGCCGTGACCGTGCCGGTGTCGTCGACCGCGTAAAGCCATTGCGTAGCGTGATCGTGCGTCGGGTTCAGCATGACGGCAAGGTGGGCCCGACGGTGCCATTCGGGGTGCGGCGGCTGGGAGCCGTCATAGTCTGGCCGTGTGGCCAGGACACGGAACTCGGTGACCTGCTCGTCGGCTGCAACTGTTACCCGAGCAGACCGGCCTTGCGGGTCGGGCCCCAGTTGGGCCGTACCTTCCGAGGGCTCCGGCGATTCGCCGGCAGGTATTGGGGCGCGGGGGCAGGCGTCCCAGTGGGGTGAGTACAGCGTGAGTGAGTGACGCACTGTCGTTGGCTCCTTTCGACGTGGTCGTGTTTTTCGAGTCTATCCAGGGGGTCCGCTGCTGGCCAGCAGGGAGGGTTGAGCGGGTCTGTCCCATTGCATTTGCTGACGCGAGGGTAGATAGGGGCGGGTTACGTCGGGACCGGTTGGGTGGTACACTTTCAGAAGGCGAGCGCGTGGGTCTGTGTCGCTGTCGATGTGTGTCCGTTGTGAGTTCGGGCGTCGGGGCCGATGGTCAAAGGAGCGTTTGGGATGCGAACCGAGCCGTGGAGCCCCGGGAGTTGGCGCAGTCGTCAGGCCCTTCAGCAGCCCGAATACCCGGATCCGGGGGCGTACGAGGCGGCGTTGGGGCAGATCGGGGGGTATCCGCCGCTCGTGTCGGTGGGTGAGGTGAAGAAGCTCAAGCAGAAGATCGCGGCCGCGGGCGAGGGCAAGGCGTTTATCTTGCAGGGGGGCAACTGCGCGGAGCGTTTCATCGACTGCCGCGCCGCCAACATCGCCAACAAGCTGAAGATTCTCCTCCAGATGAGCGTGATTCTGACGTACGGAGTGCGCCGGCCGGTGATACGCATCGGGCGGTTCGGGGGGCAGTACGCCAAGCCTCGCTCGAGTGAGTTTGAGGTTGTCGACGGCCAGTCGCTGCCCAGCTACCGAGGCGATGCGGTCAACGGCGTCGAGGCGACGCCCGAAGCGCGGCAGGCCGATCCGTCACGCCTGCTGTCGAGTTATTTTTTTTCGGCTACGACGTTGAATCACATTCGTGCTTTGCTGGACGGCGGATTTGCGGATTTGCATCACCCATATAAGTGGAATCTGCATCCGATCGACAAGAGCCTGAAGTGGCCCGAGTACAAGCACGTTGTTGAACGGATACTCGACGCGATCAACTTCATGGAGTCGCTGGGGGCCCAGGCGGAGACGCTCGGGCGCGTCGACTTTTTTGCCTCGCACGAGGGGCTGCTGCTTGGTTACGAGGAGTCTCTGACGCGGAAGGACGCGGACTCGGATCGGCACTACAACCTCGGGGCCCACATGTTGTGGATCGGGGCGCGCACGCGTCAGCTGGACGGCGCGCACGTGGAGTACTTCCGAGGGATTGCCAACCCGATCGGGGTGAAGATCGACTCGAAGTGCACGCCCGAGGAGTTGGTGGCGCTGTTGGCGGCGCTCAATAGTGCGGATGAGCCCGGTCGCGTGATGCTGATTACCCGGCTGGGGGCGGACCGTGTTGAGCAGGTCCTGCCGTCGCTGATCGAGGCCGCTCGCGAGGCGGGCCATCGGCCGGTGTGGAGTTGCGATCCGATGCACGGCAACACGGTTACGACGGCCGACGGGCACAAGACGCGTGACTTCTCGGTGATCGTCGAGGAGTTTCGGCGGACGTTCCGCATGCACAAGGAATGTGGTTCTCGCCTGGCGGGCGTGCATTTCGAGTTGACGGCCGACGACGTGACCGAGTGTGTGGGCGGCGCCGAAGCACTGACCAGTGACGATCTTCATCGCCGGTACGAGACCTATTGCGATCCGAGGTTGAACGCGTCGCAGAGTCTGGAAATGGCCTTTCTGATCGTGCAACTGCTGCAAACGTCATAGGCTGGGGGATGGCGCGTGGGGAGCGCTTCTCCGTGTTGTCGTTCAGTCAGAGAGGTGGACACCACCCACACGGATGGGGTCTGATGTTCCCTGGCATGAGCCTCAGGGTTCTTCCTGCTTCTGCTCGGCGAAATCGAGTGCGGCAGAGTTAACGCAATAGCGCAGACCCGTTGGCTGAGGGCCGTCGTCGAAGACGTGTCCGAGGTGAGCGCCGCATCGGCTGCACAGCACCTCGGTGCGGCGCATGCCTTGGGTGTTGTCCTGCTCGGCTTGGATGCTATGTGCGTCGGCGGGCTGAAAGAAGCTGGGCCAGCCGGATCCGCACTCGAACTTGGTGTCTGAGCGGAAGAGCGTTTGCCCGCAGCCGGCGCATCGGTAGATGCCCTTTCCCTTGTAATTCCAGTACTTGCCGGAGAACGGGCGCTCGGTGCCTTTCTGCCGCATGACGTGGTACTGCATCTCGGTAAGCTGCTCGCGCCACTGCTGCTCGGTCTTCTCCACTTTGGCGTTCATGGGCGTCTCTTCCTGCTGGCGGTCGCCGGCCGCAACGGTGGGCGAGTCGATCACTTGACCGGGTTCGCCCGACAAGGCCTGAGCCGGTGGAGCGGGGCGGTCGCATCCGACCGACAGGCCCAGCGCCAGCATCGTGCATACATCGACGAAGTATCTCATGCGGTATTGTAGGCGCCCGTGTGAGGTGGCGCATGGGGTCGCGAGGCGAAGTTGTGGCAGGGCGTTGGCTTTGGGTAGTAAGGTAAATGATTTATGGGTAAGGGTTTACGTTCTATGTGAGGGGTGCTGCCCGGGGCGAGTTCAGCCTTCGGTGCGGGCCGGGTTTTGGAAGAGTAGCGGGACGGGGGGTGCAGTGGTACAATTTTGCTTTTGCTGCGCAGAGCGTTGGCGCTGCACCGACAGTTACACGATCTCACGATTGACGGACCCATGCACAGAACTTCTGATTTACCGGCCGCGTTCGCCGAACTCGGCCTGACGACTCCGTTGCTGCAAGCTGTTAAGGCGATGGGCTTTACAGAGCCCACGGACGTTCAGCGAAAGATGATTCCCTTGGTACTGGCGGGCCGGGACGTGCTTGTCCAGGCGCGGACCGGCACGGGTAAGACGGCTGCTTTCGGATTGCCCATTCTTCAGATGATCGACCTGGAGGACCGGCTTCAGGCGATCATCCTCGCGCCGACTCGTGAGTTGGCCGTGCAGGTGGCGGCTGAGTTGAGGCGCCTTCGCCCGTCTGAGCGTTTGCACGTGGTGCCGGTGTACGGTGGGCAGAAGATCCGGCATCAACTGCACCTTCTGGGCAGGAAGCCTCACGTTGTGGTGGGCACCCCCGGCCGCCTGATCGACCTGCTGAACCGGAGGGCGTTGGTCTTCGACCGGATTCGCGTTGCGGTTCTCGACGAGGTGGACCGGATGTTGGACATCGGGTTTAGGGACGATATCCGCAACATTCTCTCGCGAATCAAGCACTCGCATCAGACGTTGCTGGCTTCGGCGACGGTAGGCGAGGAGATCAAGCGTCTGGCGGGCGAGTATATGACCGACCCGATTGAGCTCGACGTGTCGCGCGACGAGTTGACGGTGGAGGAGGTCACGCAGGCATACGTGACGGCCGACCCGTGGGACAAGTTTCGGGTTCTCATGTCGCTTCTGGAGTCGGAAGCGCCTCGTCTGGCGATTATATTCTGCAATACCAAGCATACGGTTCGGAGGCTCACCAAGCGTCTGTACGGGGCCGGCGTGGACGCCAAGGAGATTCACGGCGATCTGGTTCAGCGGAAGCGCGAGCGGATCATGGACCGGTTCCGGCGGCACAACCTGAACGTATTGGTGGCGACCGACCTGGCGGCGCGCGGGATCGACGTGCGAGGCATTACGCACATCATCAACTACGATCTTCCGGAAGATTCGAGTGTGTACGTCCACCGCATCGGGCGAACGGCCCGGATGGGCACGTTCGGCAAGGCCATCAGCTTGGTTACACGTGACCAGGGCCATCAACTCACCGAGATCGAACGTCTGATCAACAAGGAGATTTCGCAGCAGGAGTTGGAGGGGTTCGAGCCTTCTGCGGCACCGCAAATCGGCAGGGTGGAGGCTGTGGCCGTGGGTGTGGGGGCTGGGTCGGTTGCGGCGGTTGCGCAACCGCGTCCGCGGGGCCTCGGTGGGAAATTCCGGCCGGCCCGGCGGCGAAGGCGCCGGTGAGGGCGCAGCTCTGGGTGGCCAAGCGCGGGCAGACGCATCAGACGGACGATTCCAGGCGATCGGCCACTTTCGCCATTTTCTCGATGACCGCCACTCCGAAGGGACAGCGTTTTTCGCATGCGCCGCACGCGGTGCAGGCTGAGGCCTTGACGGCAAGCCGGTCATATTCAGCCTGAACGGCACCGTCGGACTGAAGCTCGGCACGATCGCCCAGGCGAAGCGTTGCGCCGATGTCGAGGTGAACGGGACACGGCAGGCAGTGGTTGCAGTAGACGCACTCGCCCCGACGATGCTGCGAAATGCTGGCGAGCATGGGGCCGTAGTCGCGCTGCTGGTCGTCGGACGTGAGGTACTCGAGCGTGTCGTCGAGTTGGGAGTCGTCGGCAATGCCCGGTATGACGGTGCTGACCCCGATTTGACTGAGCACGTAGCTTAGACACTGCACGGCTGTGACGGCGGCAGGGCAGTCGATGTGGACGTTTTTGAAATCGCCGTGCTCGCCGGACTGGGCGCGAGTCAGTTCGATCGACGCCGCCTGGTCGAACAGTCGGCCGCCGGCGAAAGGCTTCATGGCGATCAGCCCGACGTTGTGTTCGAGGCAGGCGGACAGCAGCGTCTGACGATCGGGCATGGCGTCGTTGGCGGCACTGAGTGGGAACATGAGCACATCGACGTCGCCGCTGCGGACGGCCCGCAGCGCGACCGGCATGTCGTGGCTGCTCAGGCCGACATGGCGGACCTTGCCCTGCTGTTGATACTGGGCGGCCAGTTCGAGCATTTCGCCGCCCCAGGTGTCGTACTCCTGGTCGGTGTCGACCATATGGGCGAACAGCACGTCGATGTGGTCGGTTTCGAGCCGCTGTAACGTTTCGGCGAAGAGGCGCTCGCAGTCGGGTGGTGTGTTGAAATACGCGACTTGTCCGTTCTTGGCGCCCGAGCCCATATGGCTTGCCAGGTATACCCGGTCGCGACAGTCGCGCAGCGTGATGCCGAACTGGTCGAGGAAGTGGTCCACGCCATAGAGCAGATCGATGAAGTTGACGCCTGCATCGATCGCACGATGCACCACCGAATCGACGGTCTGCTGCGGCTTGCCAATCAGGTATTCCGTGCCGAGCCCCAGTTCGCCGACCGACAGCCCGGTCCTGCCCAGCGTGCGGTAGTTCATCTCGACTCCTTGCACCCAACGGACGCTATGAAAGCAAGCCTTCGGGCAACGGCGACGGTAGGGGGCGTCGTGGGTAAACCGCTTCGGTAGCCCGTAGCACAGCAGGCTCGTCAGATGAGAGTGTATAGTGGGTTTGACGTGGGCCACAAGGACGCCGCTATAGGGGTCGTCCAGTTCGGTCAAAGCTTGTGGGCTGACGGCTTTACCGGCATGCAGAGACCGTGGGGGCTCCAGCGTTGCGTCCTAGTCAGTGGATTGGCTTCCGACGGCGAGCCTATAATCAAGTGCGGGGCATCCCGTCAGTGTCTCCGGCCCGAACGACGCCCCGTGTTGGCGGCGGTGCTGTTGTTATCCCCCTTTCCACGGCATCGCCGCTTTTGTGTTGGGCCATAAAGCTTAGAGCATTGTCTGTGCTCTGGTCAGGGCTCGAACGAGGAGCCCTCGGGCTCAGGACCTTACCGGCAGGGGCCTACGGCCGCTCGCCTCGCCTCCCAAGGGCGATGGCCTCAAACGGCAGGCCGAAGAGGGCACCGATGATGCTTTAGGTATAGCATCACGTGCTTCCGCAGCCGAACACACCCCGCGTCAATAACGATCAACTAGTAGCTGCAGAACATCGCAGCCAATAGTATGTGCGACCTGCCGGAGATCGAATAGCTCACACCGCTTAGGGCCAGATTCCTCGACTGACATCCACCATGCTAGCGAGCGGTCCGCCTTGGCAGCAGCCTGCATTGGGGTCAGCCCAGCAGCTAGGCGCAGGTCTCGGATGCTGTTGGAGCCGGCCATGCGGACACCTCCTTTCTGCAAATACGGGGGATGCGCCATTACAGGCTTGGCCTTGATACCCGGTATAGCCGTACTTCCAATATGATCCGACATTTCCCAGATAACCTCGCCCGGCTACGCCGGCGGGCCATGTACAACCGTTGTACAGCGCCCCCCCGTCACGCCTACCACCTTCCGGCCTTCTTTCGCGGTGCCGCAGGAGTTCGGCCCGCTTTTTCGATGGCAACGGGGCTGGGAGCTATAAGCCCAGGTATAAAAGAAAGTTAGATGCCCCGCCACACGAGTGCATGGATGCCGATTCCCGATGGGTGGTACTGTGGCAGTAACGGCCGTGATTTTGTTTATTGCGTCTATTGCTTTTATTGCGTTTGTACGATATACTCAGTTGGGAGGATGGAGGTGTAGCGATGCTTATGCAGGACATGATCGAGCCCGGCGAGGCTGACACAAGCCTGGCTCGGGAGTCCAGCCAACGGCTGGCGCGGTTCCTGGGGTCACCAGGGCCGGTGCGGCTGAAGGTGCATCCGTCTGGCAAGCGCGATGAAGTAGTCATGCTGCCGCAAGCCGCCCTGCGGTTGCTGGTCGAACTCCTTTCGGAGATGGCGCAAGGGCATGCGGTGAAGCTGATTCCTATACATGCTGAACTAACCACTCAGCAGGCTGCTGACTTACTGAATGTCTCCCGGCCTTTCTTGGTCAAGCTGTTGGAGGAACGGAAACTACCGTACCGCAAGGTTGGCACGCATCGTCGGGTGCGCGTGAGTGATCTGGTGGCCTTCCAGCATCGCCACGAAGCGGAGCGGCAAAAGGCACTAGACGAGCTCGTGAGAGAAGGGCAGGAGCTCGATATGGGCTACTAGGACTTGGCGAACTTCACCGCCCTATATGACGCGTCTGTGCTCTATCCGGCGCCCTTGCGGGACCTGTTGATGGAGTTAGCAGGGACAGGACTGTTTCGCGCCCGCTGGACGTCAGAAATCCATCGGGAATGGATGGGGGCACTCCTGAAGAACCGGCCTGATCTGTCGCATGAGAGACTCCATCGCACGCGCGAACAGATGGACAAGGCGGTGTTAGACTGCTTGGTGGAAGGCTACGAGGATCTCATTCCCAATCTAGCTGTGCCCGATCCGAATGATCGTCACGTGCTTGCGGCGGCCATCCGCGCTGGTGCAGACGTCATCGTGACCGCGAATGTTAAGCACTTTCCGCGATCGGCGCTCGACTCGTATGGGATTGACGCCCAGCATCCGGATCAGTTCGTTCGACATTTGGTTGACCTCGCGCCAGCAGTAGTGTGCACTGCCGTCAAGGCACATCGCAAGCGTCTACGGACCCCCCCCAAATCGGTAGCGGAATACTTCGAGACGCTCCTCCGTCAATCGCTGCCGGAGACAGTGAGTGCTTTACGCAAATTCGCGGATCTGCTCTGACGTATACGGCAAGCGCCCTCGACGAAGTGACCGATGCGAAGTGGGGCCTGCATTTGGGCAGCGTTATTAGAAGGTGCGCATGCTCGGCGCTTGCGCCATCGTGTTTGACTCGTGCAGCGCACCAATCGAAGATCATGGCGACATGGGCTTGTGCGCCTAGCCCCATCTGCTGACGGGGTCATAGCTGTCGATCCAGGCGGCGGTACTGGATGGCCTCGGAGACGTGCTCGGGTCGGATCGAGTCGGAGTCGGCGATATCGGCGATGGTTCGGGCCACGCGGAGGATCTTGTCGTGGGCGCGGGCGCTGAGGCCCAGCTCGGTCATGGCCTGGCGGAGCAGCGCTTCGCCGCTGGAATCGAGTTTGCACGACCGCCGCAACAGGCGGGGGCCCATGCGGGCGTTTAGCATGGTCGAGTCGCCGTCGAAACGGTGCCTCTGTCGGTCTCGTGCGGCCACCACCTGGGTTCGCATGGCGGCGCTGTCGGTGCCCGATCGCTCGTCGCGCAACTGGCGGTAGGGGACGGCCGGGACTTCGACGTGGATGTCGATGCGGTCGATCAACGGGCCGCTGATGCGCGAGAGGTATTGCTCGATCTGCCTGGGCGAGCATTTGCACGGCCGGCGGGGGTCGGTGAAGTAGCCGCAGGGGCAAGGGTTCATCGCGGCCACCAGCATAAACCACGCGGGGAACTGGACGCTGCTGTGGGCGCGGGCGATGGTGACCACGCCGTCTTCGAGCGGCTGACGGAGCGTTTCGAGGGCGACGCGGGGGAACTCGGGGAATTCGTCGAGGAAGAGGATGCCGTGATGGGCGAGCGAGACCTCGCCGGCGGTGGGGATGGTTCCCCCGCCTACCAGGGCTGGTGCGCTGGCCGAATGATGCGGCATGCGGACCGGCCGCGTTGCCAGAAGCGAGGTGCCGGCGGGCATCTGCCCGGCCGCCGAATAGATTCGTGTGGTTTCCAACGACTCGGGCAGGCTCAACCGTGGCAGGACGGTGGGTAGTCGTCGGGCGAGCATGGTTTTGCCGGCGCCCGGTGGCCCGATGAGCAGGATATTGTGCCCGCCCGCGGCCGCGACGGTGAGGGCCCGTTTGACCGGCTCCTGGCCGCGGACCTCGCCGAAGTCGACGTCGTAGCGCGATGCGTCTTGAAACACCTTATCCAGGTCGACGGTGGCTGGTTCGAGATCGAGCTGTGCGCTGATGAACCCAACGGCCTGTGTGAGTGACTCGACGGGAATGACCTCGATGTCGGTGACGACGGCGGCCTCATCGGCATTGGCCCGCGGCACGATCACACCCCGGAGGTGGCGCTGGCGGGCGAGCATGGCCATCGACAGCGCCCCCTTGATCGTCCGGACGCGCCCGTCGAGGGCGAGTTCACCGGCGACCAGATAGTCTTCGGTTACATCGCTGGTTATGCCGCCGTCGCCGACCAGGAGCCCGAGAGCGATGGGCAGGTCGAAGGCCGGGCCTTCCTTGCGGAGGTCGGCCGGGGCGAGGTTGACGAGCGTCTTGGTCTTGGGGAACCCGAAGCCGCTGTTGATCATGGCGCTGCGGACGCGGTCGACCGATTCCTTGACGGCCGGGTCGGGCAGTCCGACGATCGTGGTATGGGTGAGCCCACGGCCCGAGACGTCGATTTCCACCTCGCAGGCCACCGCCTCGATTCCCACCAGCGCGACGCTATGAAGCCGAGCTAACACGCCAGGATTCTAGTGGCTGGACGCGGCACGTCGCAAGTGTTTTGGACTCAGTTGGCCGGAGTTTTGGCGGGGACGTCGGCTGATAGTGGGGCGAGTGTCGCCTGTATGGCACTGGGGCGTTTCTCCGCAGGGCGTGCGGCGTTTCCGGCGACCAGCGATGTGCTTGCGGTCGTGGAGGTGGCAAGATAGGCTGCTGCGGCGTTGTGGAACCCGTCTACCATCAGAGGAGGGTATGCATGTTTGTGGCAGGATTTGCGGTTGCAGTCGTGGCGATGGCGAGCGCCTCTGTGGGTGCTTGGGCTACCTCGGGGCCGGTCGGACCATCGGTAATCAAGCTGGACATTCCGGCGCCGACCGATTCTCCCGGCGGCATCATTGCGGCCGACGTCGATAACGACGGGCGGATGGACCTTTTGGTTACGGTGCCGGGTCACCTTGCCGTCTACGCCAGCGACGGCAGGAAGATCTGGATCAAGCAGACGGATATCTGCGTGGGCGGTCAGAGCGAGAGCCAGGGCCTGCCGGGTCATCACGGACCGGGGGTGGCGGCGGGCGACGTGGACGGAGACGGCCGTTGCGAAATCGTCTACCTCACGAAGGATTCGGTGCTGCACGTGGTGGATGGGGCGACGGGCGAACAGAAGGCCCGGGCCAAACCGCCCGTGCCGAGCGGAGCCGAGAAGTGGGAGGTGGCGATGATCGCCGACTTCCGCGGCACCGGGGGCGATGGCGATATTCTGCTACAGGCCACGAATGCGGAAGGCTACCGCATGGGCAAATATCTGGCCGCCTATGCGATTGCCGATCTGCTGGCCGGGCGCGAGCCGATGTGGACCACCGACGCGTTCGTGTCGTGCGCTCACAACTCGGCTCGCCTGGCCGATTTGAACGGCGACAGGCGGGACGAGGTACTGGGCTCGACGGTCTTTTCGGCCGACGGGAAGAAGTTGACCGAGGCCGTGAAGTATCGAGGCCACATGGACAGCGTGTTCGTCGCCGACGTGGTGCCGGCCAGGCCCGGCCTGGAGGTGGTGCTGCTGGAGGAGGGATCGAACTACGTTCAGGTGCTTGGAGTCGACGGGCCGATCTGGCGGCACCACTTCAAGCGGCAGGAGCCCCAGAACGCCGCCGTCGGGCGGTTCAAAGACGGCTCGGACGAGGTGTTCGTGTGGTGTCGGTCGCGGTACAACAAACATCAGAAGCCCTTTGTTTTCGACTCGCGCGGTACGAAGGTTTTCGACTACAAGATGGACGACGTGGCGCCGGAGGGCTGGACGGCCAGCGGTGTGGAGGTAATCCACACCATCGATTGGACCGGCGACCGCCGGCAGCTTGCGTGTGCCAAGGAGCGGCATACGGAAGGGGACGTGTGCCTCTTCGAGCCGCTGTCGGGCAAGTTCCTCGCGCGGTTCAAGGAGAAGGCGGATCGTCTGTATGTAGCCGACGTGCTTGGCGACTGGCGTGAGGAAATTATCGTAGTGGCCGGCAGCGAACTGCACATCTATAGCAACGAC
>Ga0272442_10005983_pt1 | contig 16136 bp, 9 predicted proteins | sample SSMForm2O_FD_200262 | JGI IMG/M metagenome (GOLD analysis project Ga0272442, IMG submission 200262) | Marine sediment archaeal communities from Little Sippewissett salt marsh, Falmouth, MA, United States - SSM-Form-2O | ecosystem: Environmental > Aquatic > Marine > Wetlands > Sediment ...
GACGAACGCCATCTTCTGGGCCATGAACCAACCCGTCCCCAAAGCGAAATAGCATCGCCCCGCCAAGCAACGGACTTGCATAGTCTTACGTCTAACGGCGCGCCTTGCCCCGTCGATAATAGGGACGGATAATAGGGACGTACCCTATTATCCTTGGAGGAGATGGTAGCGCGGGCCTGGCCAGGAATAGCGAACAGATGGGGTACGTCCCTATTTGCGACTTGCGCCAGTACCCCCGCGCGGGGGCGACCTCGAGAATAAATAGGGTACGTCCCTATTATTACGGACAGAGAAGGCGTTGCCTACAGAGGAGGTAGGTCCTCCAGGTCCTTCTGCCCGGCCTCGCCGAACGTCGCTTTGACCCGTTTGGATCGGTCGAAGTACAGACCCCAGATGAGCCCTTGGATTGCGGCAAGGACGGCGCCCTGGGCGAAGACCACGCCATATTGCCACGTCAGAAGTGCCGAGAGCACGAAGCTCGTCAATAGCAGATACTTGATGATGCGCGGCGCGCTTGCCCGCTTCTGGAAGAAACAGATCGCTGCATACAGGAAGAAGATCCCGAGGACGGCGTTTCGGGCCATGGCCGCATGGACGGTCTCTACGTAAGGGGGGGGAATGTTCGGCAATGCCTGCCAATCCATGATGATCGCAATGCCCGCAAAGAGGGGCGACAGGACCAGCCCCGCCGCGGGCAGCAGCAGCCAGCCGGCAATGCCGCGGGTCGGGTGACGCCTCGCCGTCCATATGCCGACGCCGATGAACGCCCCCACGATCGCCAACGGTACGAGCGCGAACAGGGAAGAGCCGGCGGGCCTTATCCCTACCGAGGGCGGGCCGCTCGGGACCGGGGCCGGGTCGGCAGAGGTGCCCGGGACCGTGGTGGGGTCGGCAGAGGTGGCCGGGGCCGGGCCGGGGTCGGAAGGGGTCGGGGCGGCATCGACCGACACGGGCCTCAAGTCCGGCGAGTTGCTCGCCGGCGCGGTGGTCTGACCCAGCGCTGCGGAAGCGGCCGGGAGACAAAGACACATCGCCACGACCACGCGTACCCTTCGCTTGCCCATGTACTTCTCCTGAACCGGGGTTCCCCAGATCGCGTGCGGCCCATGACCGTCCCGGGCCTCCTCGATGATTCTATCGCGTTTCCGGAGATCGGCAAGCTCTTTACGGACGCCGGCAGAAAAGGGGTCAGGTTCATTTTCCGGCCCCGCCCGCGCACCGGAGAAACCGCGCAAGAAGCCCGGAAAATGAACCTGACCCCTTTTTTGATGCGGTTGTCGCCGGGGATGGGGGGGGGTACCATGGGTGCGGGAGCGAGGTGAGACGCCGAGCATGGCGAAGTCCGACGATCTTCGAAAGCGACTGGAGGCGCTGAATCGCGGCCCGCTGGCGCCGGGCGAGGGCGGTCCCGACGAGGCCGAGCTCCGCCGACGCCTGGAGACCGGCCGGCGGACGCGACGCAAGGACCCCCGCGCCGAGCCGATCGTCTTCCGCCGCGACCCGTCGCACGCGGCCGGGCCCAGGCGCCCGGCCCTGGCGGGGGCGGGGCCCCACGTCGAGCTTGCCGAGGCCGTGAGCGGTACGGAGGCGACCGCGCCCGACGGGGGCCGCGCGTATCTCGTCGAACGACGCGTCGAGGACCCGCAGGGGCGATGGCGGGCCCTGTGCGATGCGCTCGCCGACGCCGTCCGCCGCGAGGGCTCGGGACTCTGGGCCCAGGCGGGGCAGATGCTGAGACCCGCCGAGGTGAACGTCGAGGACCTGATCTTCCTCGACCTGGAGACGACGGGCCTGGGCTCCTCGCCGCTGTTCCTGGTCGGGACCATGGCGTGGGACGCCGGGGGGCTGGTGGTGCGGCAGTACTTCGCGCGGGACTACTCGGAGGAGCGGGCGGCGGTCTACTGCTTCCTGCGGCTCTGCGAGGGGCGAAAGCTGCTGATCAGCTTCAACGGCAAGAGCTTCGACTTGCCGTTCGTGCGGATGCGGGCGGCCGCCAACGGGCTCATCTGCCGGTTCGATCCGCCGCACCTCGACCTGCTGCACGTGGCGAGGCGCGTCTGGCGCGACCGCGTGCCCGACTGCAAACTCCAGACGCTCGAACGCGTCCTCTGCGGGCGCCCGCGAACCGACGATATCCCGGGCCACCTCATCCCCGACGCCTACCACGAGTACGTCCGCACGCGAAACGCCGTGAGAATGGTCAACGTCCTCGAGCACAACTTTCTCGACCTCGTCACGCTGGCGGACCTGATCGTGCGCCTGCCCGGGCCGCCTTAGGACCTTCGCCACACCGACACCGTTGGAGATGCGACAAATGAACCGAATGGGCCGACTTCTGTCGCTGCTGACCATGGCCGCTTCCGGCGTGTCGCTTGGCGCTGCCAAAGAGGATATCTCCCCGATCTGCGACGCCGAGACGCTCGCCCCCGGCGAGGTCCGCGAGCCGTGGGTCCTGACGTCGCGAACGGCCGCTGTCGTCTACTGGCAGACGGCCAACCGATGCCGCAGCCGGCTCGAATACGGGCCGGACAGGTCCTGCTCGACGAAGACGCCGACGTCGGGCGCCTCGGCTGTGAGCCGCCTGCCGCACTGGACGCAGGTGCACCGCGTCCGGGGGCTCCAGCCGAACAGCGAAGTCTTCTACCGGCGCGTCTGCCTGGGGACCGACGGCAAGGAAGTCCGCGGGCCGGTCGAGACCTTCCGCACGAAACCGCTCGGCCAGGCGATTCGCGTGCCCGACGACCTCGCCGGCCCGCCCTACGTCCTCGACCGCAAGGGCGCGACCTACGTCCTGACGAAGGACCTGACCATGCCGCTGGGGGGCATTCGGATCTCGGCGGCCGGCGTGACGCTGGACATGGACGGCCATACGCTTGTCTACAATGACCAGCCCGCCGATCGCCCGGGCGACTGGAGCCAACGCGCCTACTGTGACGCCGGCCACGACTTCGGCATCAACGTCACGGTGCGCGGGGCGGTGCGGGTGCTCAACGGCGTCATCCGCCAGGGGCGGGGCCAGACGCCGGGAACGTCCGTCGGCATTGGCTGCAACCCTCTTTACGCCCGCAGCGGGTCGGTCGAGTTGGCCGGCATGGAGATCGTCTGGTCCGGGCGGGACATCTCCGGCGTGTTCCTGCACTGGGCTGCGGGCAGCCACGTGCATCACTGCGTGATGGAGGACACCGGGCGCGGCATCACGAACCGCCACCAGGCGATCAGCACGATCGACGGAAACGCCTACGGGCGGTACGACCACAACCTCGTCAAGCGGACGCGGCAGCAGGGGCTCGTCGGGGCCGCGACGGCGACGCACAACGAGATCTACGTCGATAGCTGCGCGACGAACGCCTTCGGCATCACCGGCTCGGCCCGGTCGCCGAAGCCCGTCGAGGTCGCCCACAACCGGATCCTCGGCATCGGCCAGCATCCCGTGGGGATCGGCATGTTCAAGGCGTACAAGCCCGGCACGGCGGTCCATCACAACCTCGTGGAGGTCAAGTGCACGCGGAGCGGCCCGGAGTACGGCTACACGGGCAGCGCGTGCTTCCGGACCACCTGGGGGGCCGACAACCTCGATGTGCACGATAACACGTTCATCGCCCACGCGGACGTGTACGGGGGCAAGGCGGCCAAGACGCGGGCCGTCTGGGTCGGCCTGCCGAAGTTCACGCCCAAGGGCGCCGCGGCCCCCATCGCCGACGCGCGCGGGATCTTCCGAAGTAACTACATCGCCGCGCTCGGCCGAAAGGGCGCCAAGGCCGGCGGCATCTGCGTTGTCTGCCTCAACGACTCGCCCAACCTCATCTTCCTCCAGAACACCGTTGTCAGCACGTGGGGCAACGTCCTGCTGGGTGACGGCTACGGCCACGCCGGCGGGTACGCGAAGTTCGTCGGCAACACGTTCCGGCGCGTCGGCAAGCAGACCGACTACCACACGATCCGCCACGAACACGCCAGCCAGCCGGGCACGGGCGTCTTCCTGGGCAACACCTACGAAGACGGCGCGACCGCCGAGAGCGTCCGCCTCCAGAAAGGCGGGCGAATCGTGATCCAGGATGTCCTTGAGATTCAGATACGGGACACGAGGGGCAAGCCTGTCGCGGGCGCTCGCGCCACGGTTCGGGATCGCTCCGGCACCGTTCTGTTCACGGGGGTCTCGGCGGGGAGGCGGACGGAAGGGATGCTTGCCTGCGCAGCCGAGCCCGGTTTATCCGTTCGAACGCCACCCAGACCGGCAGCGCGAGGGTATGTTGCTTCCGTGCTCTGGGACGCGGGCGTTCTGCGAACCGTGGTGACACGCGAGGTCCTGACCGCGACGAGAAAGGACACCCACGGCCCGTACACGGTGACTGTCATGAAGGACGGATACTCGGACGTTAGGCGAACGGTGGACGCTGTTGCCTTGCGGGAACTGGAGATTGTTCTCGTCCCCCGGGGTCGCTGAGGCCGGTTTCGGCTGCCACGCCCTTGCAATCGAGGCGCCAAGCCGATAGGTTCGAGCGGCGGTAGACGGCGCAGTCTCGTGTTGGTGTTCCGACTGGATCCCCCCATGGTTCCCAGTTTCTCCAGAGAGTTCGATCCGGAACGAACCGCGTATCTGGATTTCCGCGCTCGATGTGAGCAGGTCTTCACGCCCTTTGCGCCCATCGAATTGCCGGATTTTTTCGTCGGTCGAAGTGACGAGATAGACACACTTGTAACGGAGCTCAATGCGCCGGGACGCCAAGTGGCGATCTACGGGGACCGCGGAGTGGGAAAGACCTCGTTGGCGGCGCTTTGCTCGTTTTTCGCCAACCGCCCCGAGGAGGACACGTATGTCATTCGATGTACGCGGGAGATGACGTACAAAGACATCTTCGGCGAACTCTTGCGGGATGCGTCCGCCGCCTATGTCCCGGACCGCCGCCAGACCACCCGGAAGAAGACCGGTGGTCTTCGGGTCAGACCTGTGGAAATCTCCCGTGGATCAGACTCGACGTCCACAGAGCGAGTGCTCAACGGTACGTTCAAGATCGGGCCCGGTCTTCTTCTGTCGCTCTTCAAAGACAGGAACGGGCTGCTGATCATCGACGAGTTCGACCGGGTCCAGGACGAAAACACGCACGTCAGGATGGCCGAGACGCTCAAGCAGTTCTCGGACGCCCGGAGCCGAACCAAGATCCTCATCGTCGGCGTTGCAGACAGCCTGTCCAATCTACTTCGTGCTCACTCCTCTCTTACCAGATCGGTGGCCGAGATCAGGCTGGACCGTATGAAGGTGGACGAACTAGGGGCGATTCTCGACAGAGGTGAGCAGCGTTTAAAGATCGGGTTCTCTCCCGAAGTGCGGCGCAGAATCGTCCATTTGGCCGACGGATTTGCTCACTATGCCCACCTGCTGGCGAGGTCCGGTACACTGATTGCGGCTTCGGCGAAGTGGTCGCAGGAAAAGGAGGGGTTTGCGGTTGAAAAGGGGGATTACCTTCAGGGACTGAAGGACGCCACGAACAAGGCCGAGTTGACACTCAGGGAGACGTACGAGAGGGCAATCATCCCACTGAAGAAGAAGACGCAACTCTTTCAGTACGCCGTCTGGGCAGCCGCGATGGCTGAGGAAGTTGAGGTCCACGTCGGCGAGATCGTCCGCCATATGTCCGAGATCTCGGGAGAGGAAGTGAAGCCACAGAGCATTACGTATCACCTCAGCAAGCTCGTGGCCCCGGACAGGGGCAGCATCCTCCGACGTGTCCGGGAAGGCTTCTATAAGTTCAGCGATCCTCTCATGCGTGGATACGTGCGCCTCCAGCTTGAGGCCTACAACATCGTCGAACGAGACGGCCAGCTTGCGTTTCCTTTCATGAAGGCGGGTCGGGGACGCTCGCCGCGTGGCTGGGCGCCGGTCGTGGATGCCCAATAGGTCTCGGCCCAGCCGCTCAGGATGGATGCCCCGTCTACCGTCTCGGCATGGTCGGGGACCGTCACTACGCACGTCGGATAGCTCGAGCGAGTTGCCAGGCAACCCGTGTTCGCATCTTGTTTGGGTTCTCCCGTCGTGGTAGGATCCCCGGCCATGGACGTGGACGCCTTTCTGAGAGAGATTCGATCGTCGCCCGGATACCGGGATCAGATCGTGCACGTGCACGAGGTCCCGGCGCGGGCGGCGGTGTACGCGCGGGCCGAGCCGGCGATGAGCGATGCGTCTCGGCGGATGCTGGCGGCCTTGGGCGTCGAGCGGCTGTACGGTCACCAGGCGGAGGCGATCTCGGCGGCGCTGAACGGGCGGGACGTGCTGGTCGTGACGGGCACGGCGAGCGGCAAGAGCCTCTGCTACGTCGCGCCGATCGTGGAGATGCTTCAGCGGGACCCCGCCGGGCGGGCGCTGCTGTTGTTCCCGATGAAGGCCCTTTGCCAGGACCAGTTCCGGGCCTTCCGCGGAGCCCTGGACGCTTCCGGGCTGGACGACGTGCTGGCCGGCGTCTACGACGGCGATACGCCGCCGGGCACCCGACGCAAGCTGCGCGACGGCGCGAGGGCGGTCTTCTCCAACCCGGACATGGTGCATGCGGCGATGCTGGCCCAGCACGGGCGGTGGGCGACGTTTCTCGCGGGCCTGCGATACCTCGTGCTCGACGAGATGCACGTCTACAACGGCATGTTCGGGGCGAACGTGGCCAATCTGCTACGGCGGCTCCAGCGGCTCTGCGAGCATTACGGCAGCCGCCCGCAGATCATCGCCTCCTCGGCGACCATCGCCAACCCGCTGGAGCTGAGCGAAAGGCTCACCGGCCGGCGAATGACACTCATCGACCGCGACGGCAGCCCGCGCGGGCGGCGGGTGTACGTCTTCTGGAACCCCCCGCGGCTGCGCGGCACGACGTGGCGGTCGCGGCGCAGCGCGAACGTCGAGGCCCACGAGCTGATGGCTGAACTCGTCCGTCGGCAGACGCCGACCATCACGTTCTCCAAGGCCAAGATGACGGCCGAGATGATCCACCGCTACGTCTGCGAGGCCCTGGCCGAGGCGGCTCCGCACCTCGCGGAGAAGGTCACGCCGTACCGCGGAGGCTACCGCCCGACCGACCGCCGCGAGATCGAGCGGCGGCTCTTCGCGGGCGAGCTGCTCGGCGTGAGCTGCACGCGGGCGTTGGAGTTGGGCATCGACGTCGGCGCGCTGGAGGCGTGCATCGTGGTCGGCTATCCGGGGACGCTGGCGAGTTTCCTCCAGCAGTCCGGCCGGGCCGGGCGCGGCGAGAAGGACACGCTGATCATCCTGATCGGCCTGGACACGGCCGTCAATCAGTACGTGATGAGCCACCCGGAGTACCTGTTCGGCCGGGCGGTCGAGCAGGCGGCGGTCGAGCCGGACAACCCGTTCGTCATCATGGGCCACGTGCGGTGCGCGGCCCACGAGATCCCCCTGGCCGAGGCCGAGGCGGGGCGGTTCGGGCCGCACGAGGAGATTGTCCTTGGCGTGCTCCAGGAGAACCACAAGGTTCGGCGGATCCGCGACCGATGGTACCACGCGACGTCGGAGACGCCGCAGCACGAGACGAACCTGCGGGATGCGACGGATCGCAACGTGCTCATCGAGGACGTGGACACCGGCGAGGTCCTGGGTGAGGTGAGCAAGTTCGACGCCCCGCCGATTCTGCACCCGGAGGCGATCTACTTTCATCGGGGCGAGACGTATCGCGTGCTGGAGCTGGACGTCGAGGAGAAATTCATCGCCCGCGTGCGGCGCGTGGACGTGGACTACTACACTCAGCCGATCGGCGGGACCGACGTGCACCACATTGACGCCCGACTCCGCGAGAAACCCTTCGGGACCGGCTGGGCCTACTGGGGCGAGGTGACCGCCTATTTCCGCAACCTGCTCTACGAGAAGGTCCGCTTCTACGAGCTCGACGCGATCTCGCGACACGCCCTGGACCTGCCCACCTTCCAACTCGAGACGATGGCCCTCTGGCTCGTTCCGGGCGAGGACCTCATGGAGCGCGTCCGCCAGGCGGGGCTCGACGCTCACGCCGGGCTGCGGGGTATTGGCTATGCCACGCGGATGATCCTGCCCCTGTTCATCACGTGCGACACGCTGTCGTTTTCCCACACGATCGGCAGCGCCAACTCGCCCTGGCAGACGATCTTCATCTACGAGGGGCACCCCTTCGGGCTGGGCTTCACGCGGAAGGCCTACGAGCGCCTCGACGCGATCATGCCGGCCGTCCTGGATACCCTCCACTCGTGCCCCTGCGACGATGGCTGCCCGTGCTGCACGGGCAAACCGCTGCGCCAATACGCCACGTGGGACGTGCAGCGCGGCGAGGCGAGCATTCCCTCCAAGGCCGCCGCGACGATGATCCTCGAAGGCCTGCTCGGCGACGGCAGCCGTCTGCGCGAGCCGGACACGGCCCACCTCAGCGACGACGAACAGGCCGACGCCCTGCACCTGGCCCAAGCCCTTCGCCGACGCCTCGAACGCCAGCGCGAGCCGCGGGTCTTCCACCCCATCGAGCCGAACATCGAGACGAAGTACCCCGACGTCGAGGATCCGACCACGCTCGACGTGCCGGATGTCGACCGGCGCGGCAAGCGGCGGCGGGACTTCCACAGGCTCCTCCGCAAGCGCCTGGCGAAGAAGCTCGACCCCGGCGGCCTGAGCCCGCACGCGCCGAGTCAGGCCCGGCCGAAGGGCGTGACCGGCGGTGGCGTGGTCAAGCCCACCGATTTCCCCGGGCGCCCCGTCGACGAGCCCGCCCCGGGCGGCGAGGCCGACGACCCGCAGGCGGACTCGGACGCCACGCTGCACCTGGGCAGTTCGCTCGCGGCCCGGGCCAAGAGGCGCAAGAACCAACGCGACAAGAGCACGTAGGGACTCAGCATGGAAGCCAGTACGTTCATTCGGCGGGTCAAGGGCCTGGAGTTCTTCCGAGGGCAGGTTCAGCACGTGGAGTCTCTGGCGCCTCGGCCGGCGCGGTTTGCGGAGGTTCCGGGCGGGCTTCACCCGGCCGTACGCGATACGCTCGCCCGCGACGGGATCCGCGAGCTGTACAGCCATCAGGCCGAGGCGATCGGCCAGGTCCGCCTGGGCAAGCACGTGGTGGTCGTCACGGGCACGGCGAGCGGCAAGACGCTGTGCTATGACATTCCGATCGTCGAGGCGGCGATCGCCGACCCGTCGGCGACGGCCTTTCTGCTGTACCCGACGAAGGCGTTGGCGCAGGACCAGTTACGGGGCATCGGGCGGTTCGCGGGCTCCGAGGGCGGCGCGGAGTTCATGGCGGGCACGTATGACGGGGACACGCCGCAGGGTCTTCGCCGCAAGCTGCGAAACGCGGGGCACTTCATCCTGACTAACCCGGATATGCTCCACCAGGGCATCCTGCCGAACCACGCGAGGTGGAACCGCTTCTTCACGCACCTGAAGTACGTCGTGATCGACGAGGTCCACGCCTACCGCGGCGTCTTCGGGTCGCACCTGGCCAACGTGCTCCGCCGTCTCGGGCGCATCTGCCGCCACTACGGCGCCGAGCCGCAGTTCATCTGCTGCTCCGCGACGATCGCCAACCCCCGCGAGCACGCCGAGCGAATCACTGGCAAGAAGATGGAGCTCGTGACGGACGACGGCTCGCCGCGCGGTCCCAAGCGATTCGTCCTGTGGAACCCGCCGCCGCTGACGACGGCCGCTCGGGGCAAGGAAGGGGACTTCCGTACCGGCGGCGATCGGCGGAGCCCCCTGTGGGAGGCCGTCCACCTGCTGGCGTCGCTCGTCCAAGAGGGCATTCAGACCATCGCCTTCACTCGAACGCGCCTGGCCGCCGAACTGATCTACAAGAACTGTCGCGACCTTCTCCGTCGGCGGTCACGCAAGCTGGCCCAGTCGATCCGCGCCTACCGCGGCGGCTACCTGCCCGACGAGCGGCGCGAGATCGAGCGCCAACTCGTCGAGCGCGAGATCCTTGGCGTGGCCAGCACGAACGCCCTGGAGTTGGGCATCGACATTGGCTCGCTCGACGCCTGCATCATCGTGGGGTACCCGGGCACCATCGCGAGCCTCTGGCAGCAGGCCGGGCGGGCCGGAAGGGGGCTCGAAGAGTCCATCGTCTTCCTGATCGGACAGAACTCGCCCACCGACCAGTACCTCATGACCCACTGCGGGTATCTCTTCGCGCAGAACCCCGAGCAGGCCGTCGTGGACCCGGACAACCCGCACGTGGCCGTCGATCACATCCGTTGCGCGGCCTACGAGCTTCCGCTGAGCGACGACGAGGCGGGCCGGTTCGGGCCCTACAGCCAAGCCATCCTCGATCTGCTGGAAGAAGACCAGGTCGTGCGGCACATTGACGGGAACTGGTACTGGGCGTCCTCGGACTACCCGGCCGCCAAGGTGAACCTGCGGAATATCGCCGGGGCGGTCTACACGATTCAGGACGAGGCCGCCGGCGAGCGGGTGATCGGCACGATGGACGAGGTGTCGGCCCTGAGCCAGCTTCACGACCACGCGGTGTACCTTCACGGGGCGGACACGTACTTCGTCAACAAGCTGGACCTGGCCGAGAAGATCGCGTTTGTCGAGCGTCGTGACCTGGACTACTACACGCAGTCGGTGCAGAACTCGCAGATCCGCATCGACGAGACGACCGAGCAGGGCGCCTGCGGGCCCGGGACGTTGGGCTTCGGCGACGTGACGGTGACGACGACCATCCCGATGTTCAAGAAGATCCGCTTCCACTCGCGCGACAGCCTGGGCTTCGAGCAGCTCGAGCTGCCCAGCCAGACGCTCGAGACGGTCGCGGTCTGGCTGAGTCCGTCGGAGGAGATCATCGAGGCCATGAAGCGCGAGGGTCTCGTCGTCGGGGAGGGCCTGATCGGCATCGCGAACGTGATGGTCGAGGTGGCCCAGCTCTTCGTCATGTGCGACGCGCAGGACATCGGCACGGTGGTGGACGCCGCCAGCCTCGGGCGCGACAGCCTGTTCCTCTACGACCGCTATCCCGGCGGCATGGGCTACGCCCGGCGGTGCATGGACTGCATGGACCGGCTGGTGGCGACCGTCTACGACGTGATCGCCGGATGCTCCTGCCCGGACGGCTGCCCGTCGTGCGTCGGGGCGGCCGTGCCCGCCTTCGCCATGGGCGACCTCGACAGCTCCGTCCGTGGACGAATCCCCGACAAACGCGCCGCAAGGTTCCTCCTTCACGCCCTGCGTCCGTCCTGACCGCCAGAAAGCGGGGGAAAATGCTGGTATGTCCCTGGACGAATGCGTAGTCTGCCGGCGGCAAACCGGGGTGTCCGGGAAGAACCGGCGCAGCACCAACGCGCCACAACTCTGTCGTGGGAAGGAGAACGCGATGCCATCGTCACTACCCGGCAAAGGCGCGTCGGCGGTCTACCGGATTACCGTGGACGAGGTCCTGGACGATTCTCTCGTGCGGCTGCTCGTGGCCCCCCTGGCGGCCGGCGTCGAGGAGATCACCGACGACGATCTTGCGTACTGGGGCACCGAGAAGGCGGTAATGGCCACGGCGGATGACGTTCTGGAGAAGCTGGGTCTGACCAGGCACAGGGCGCTGGTCGCGGGGGTGGTCAGGCATTGGGCCGGCGACGACAACTCGAAGTCAACGTCGCGCGAGCGGTTCTGGCAGATGCTGGCCGAGGGGCAGGTCTACCTGTTCGGGCGGTTCAAGGTGACGGGCAAGCGGGAGGACCCGAAGGCCATCCGCGTCAGGCGGGGTCCGAAGGACCTGCTTCGGATCGACCGTCTGACGGCGGTCAAGGACGGCGCCAAGGCCCTGTATGCGGCGGCTCTGGTGGGAGGTGCGAACGATGGCAGATAAGACGATTGGCCTGGACGACATGGTGGTGCATGTCCTGAACGTCGGGTTCGGCGACGCGATCGTCGTGGAGCTTCCGAAGAACTCGCAGGGCAAGCGATGGGTGGGCATCGTCGACTGCTACAAGGGCCCCAAGACGCTGAGGTACCTCCGAAAGATCCGCCAGATTCGCCCGTTTGAGGGCATCGCGTTCGTCTGCGCGACGCACCCGCACCAAGACCACATTGCAGGGATCAACGCCGTGCTGACCGACGCGATGGCCCAGGGGTGCGAGTTCTGGGACAGCGGGTTCCGGCACCAGTCGGCAACGTACAAGAAGGTCCTGGAGACGGTGCGCAAGAAGCACATCCCCATGAGACGTGTCTCGTCGGGGATGGAGTGGTATTACGGCAAGGTGAGGATCACGGTCCTCGCACCGTCGGTGGCCCTGCGGAATCGATACGCGACCTACGGCGTGGACATGAACAACGCCTCGGTCGTGCTGCGACTGGAGCACTGCGCCGACGACGCCGTCACGGTCCAGTCGCTTCGTTACACCGGCTCGGCCGACCCGGACGCGGTCCGGTCCGCGGGAAAGTCGGTGGTGATCCTCGCCGGCGACGCCGAGTTCGACAGTTGGGCCCAGGTCACCGAGGAGTACCCGTTCATCGAATCGGGCAGCAAGAACAAGCCGCTGGTCAAGAAGAGGGTCAACCTGCTGAACTGCTCGGTGATCAAGGTGGCGCACCACGGCAGCATGCACAGCGCGCCGCTGGACGTATACGAGCGAATGACGCCGACGCTCGCGGTCGTCTCGAACAAGCAGTCTGTCAGCCCGAAGACGATCCGGGGCAGGAAAATCAGGCGAGGCCTGTTCCCGCACCAGACGACTTCGCTGTCGCTTCAGGAGGTCGGCTCCCACGTGCTGACGACCGATGGCTCGCACGAGACGAGCACGAACGCGGCGCGCTACCGGCACGCAGGCACGGTCGTCGCCGTCGTCCCGGCGGGCAAGAAGCCCTGGTACACCAAGCTCAAGGACAAGACCGCCCAGACCCCCGAGCCCCCGCACAAAGTCAAAGCCAAGGACCTCTGCTCGTAGCGCCCGGTCTCCACGAGCCGCGGCCGCGCGGCGGGAGCTTCCGGGGCGGTAGGTTGCTTGGCCCTTGCGGGGCCGGCGGACACGGGACATGATGGTCTTGTCAACGCGAGCCATTGGGAGGACAGGCGGATGAACGGTACGATCCTTACGGCGTGTGGTGCTTTGGCGGTGGCTTTGGCGTGTGCCCCGGCCGGCGCGGGGGCAGTCGAGCGGTGGGGGCGGTTCGAGTGGACGGGCCAGGCCCGCAAGACCCACAAGAACCCCTTTACCGACGTCGAGCTGTCGTGCACCTTCACGCGGGGTGACGAGAAGGTCACCGTCGCGGGCTTCTGCGACGGGCCCAAGACCTACAGGATCCGCTTCATGCCCTCGACGGAGGGCGCGTGGTCGTTCCGGACGCAATCGAACGATCCCGGCCTGGACGGGCGGACGGGCTCGTTCGAGTGTGGCCCGGCCGGTGAGGGCAACCACGGGCCAGTCGTCGTCCGCAACAAGACGCACTTTGCCTACGCCGACGGGAGTCCGTACTTTCAGATCGGCACGACGTGCTACGCCTGGGCCCACCAGGGCGACGCGATGGAGGCCCGCACGCTCGCGACCCTCCGCGACGCGCCGTTCAACAAGATGCGCATGTGCGTCTTTCCCAAGAGCTACACGTACAACCAGAACGAGCCGAAGCACTATCCGTTCGAGGGCAAGCCGCTGAAGAAGTGGGACTTCACGCGGTTCAACCCGGCCTTCTGGCGCCACTTCGAGCGGCGCGTCGAGGACCTGATGAACCTCGGCATCGAGGCGGACCTGATCCTCTTCCATCCGTACGACCGCTGGGGCTTCAAGAGCATGTCCCGCGAGGCCGATGACCGCTACCTCCGCTACGCCGTCGCCCGCCTGGCGGCCTATCGAAACGTGTGGTGGTCTCTGGCCAACGAATACGACCTGATGCTCAAGATCCCCAGCAAGAAGATGACCGACTGGGACCGGTTCTTCCGGATCCTCGCCGAGAGCGACCCTTATGGGCACTGGCGGGGCATCCACAACTGCCGTGGCTGGTACGACCACAACAAGAAGTACGTCACGCACGCGAGCATCCAGAGTTCGGACTTCCGCGTCGCGGCCGAGCTGCCCGGGCGATACCACAAGCCGTGCATCTACGACGAGTGCAAGTACGAGGGCAACATCCCGCAGGGCTGGGGGAACATCTCGGCCCGGGAAATGGTGCACCGCTTCTGGATGGGCACGTGCAGCGGCTGCTACGTCGGCCACGGGGAGACGTACAAGCATCCCAAGGACATTCTCTGGTGGTCGAAGGGCTCGGTGCTGCACGGGCAGAGCCCGCCCCGCATCGCGCTGCTCAAGAAGCTCATGCAGGCCGAGCCGTACGAGAAGATGGTCCCCGACCGCAAGCTCTCGCCCGGCAACTACGTGCTGGCCCAGCCCGGGCAACGGTACCTTGTGTATTGCCTCGGCGCCGGGGCGTCGACGATCGCCCTGCCGGCGGGGAAGGCCTTCAAGGTCGACGGGATCGACACGTGGGAGATGACCGTCACCCCGCGGGGCACGGCCCGGGGGCCGAAGTACGCCTTCACGCCGCCGAAGGCGCCGTACCTGCTCCGGCTGGCGGCGTACGCACCGGGCGAGCCGCTGCGCCCGGAGGCGACGCTGGCCGCCGACGTCACCGAAGGCGTCGCGCCGCTGAAGGTGACCTTCACCGGCGGTGGGGGCAAGACGTACCGGTGGGACTTCGGTGACGGCTCGACCGGTCGGGGCGCCCGCGCGGTTCACACGTTTGCCAAGCCGGGGCTCTATACCGTCTCGCTGACGGCCAAGGCCGCCGGCGGCACCGAGGGCGTCGCGAGCGTCATGATCGGCGTGGAGGTGCCCGGGGCGGGTGCCAAGCCCATCGTTCGCGTGGGCTTTCCCGATGGCGACACGCCGGCCGTCACCTGCCACGGAAAGGTCCGCCGCGGCAAGGACGGGTCGTTCGACCTCGGCCGGGCCGAGCCGTGGAAGTGGGTCACCGTTGGCGTGAAGCCGATGGCGGCCCTCGAGGGGCTGCGGAGCCTGACGGTTCTTGGCTGGGCCCGCGCCGAAAGCCTTCAGACGGGGATGGGCGGCAACCGCATCGCCTTCAACCTGAACTACAGCCGCAACGGCATCGACCTGGTCCAACTCGACAACGGGCGGCTCCGACTGGCCGTCAACGAGTGGCCCGACCGCGTCCGAAACGACAGCTCCGACGGGAAGATCGTCGCGGGCAAGTGGGTGTTCTTCGCCGTGACGTACGACGCGACGAAGCGGTCGAACAACGTGCGGTGGTACTTCGGCGACGAGATCGCCTCGGCCTCGCGCGACCGAACGACGAGCTACGACCGCGGGCCGACCGGTACCGACAGCGGGCCGCTGACGATCGGAAACTACAACGAGACGATCCATCGCCACGGGACCGACCGGCAGTTCCGCGGGCAGCTTCGTGCCGTGATGATCTTCGGCAGCCGGGTTGGCTCCGGCGGGGCCCTGAACGTCGCGGCGATCCGCAAGGCGCAGAGCCAAAGCCACCCCGGCGGCAAGACGGGCGTGATCGTGCTGGACCGCAATCGCTGCGACGGCGCGTACCGGCTGCTGTCGAGCCGGCAGAAGGAGACGGCCCGCGTGGTCGACCTCGACGGGCGGGTGGTCCATCGCTGGGCGTACGAGCAGGGGTTGACGTGGCACTACGCGGAGATGCTGCCCGACGGCCACCTGGTCGCCATCGCCAAGGACCACATGATCCTCGAGGTCGACTTCCGGAGCCGGCTCGTCTGGAAATGCCCCCTGCGAGCCCACCACGACTTCGCCCGCCTGAAGAACGGCAATACGCTGGTCGTCTCGCGCCGAGACCTGACCAACCCGTGGACGAACAAGGGCAAGCTCACCTGTGACGTGCTCGTCGAGGTGACCAAGACGAACGAGGTCGTCTGGCAGTGGAAGGTCGAGGCCCACGCCGGCGAGTTGGCGAAGCTCGTCAAGCTCCAACTCCCGCCGTCGGAGAAGTTCTGGGACTTCCCGCACGTCAACACGCTGGAGATCCTGCCCGACAGCCCCGCCGCTCGCAAGGACCGGCGTTTCCGCGCGGGCAACCTGCTGGTCTGCGGGCGGCACATCGACACGATCTGGGTGATCGACCGGGAGACGGACCGCGTCGTCTGGGCCTGGGGCCCGGGCGAGCTGCTCGGGCCGCACATGCCCACCATGCTGCCCAACGGGCACAT
>Ga0272442_10005984_pt1 | contig 16136 bp, 12 predicted proteins | sample SSMForm2O_FD_200262 | JGI IMG/M metagenome (GOLD analysis project Ga0272442, IMG submission 200262) | Marine sediment archaeal communities from Little Sippewissett salt marsh, Falmouth, MA, United States - SSM-Form-2O | ecosystem: Environmental > Aquatic > Marine > Wetlands > Sediment ...
ATTACTGGCTGAATACGCGCTCAGGACACTGAGTGAATGGACGGGTTTATCCGGAGCAGGAAAACGGGCCTGTTTTTCGCCTGTCTCTGTCAATCATCGGGCAAAAACCGACACTGTTGAGTGTTTGAAATCGAGATCGGCACTTCCTCATCAACAATTCTCCCCTTCGAAACACTAATTGCCTCTGCCTCTCATTCGGTGTCTGACACCGTGTATGCTCAGTCTTCTTCGGGCGGTTCGGACTTCCTTCGAGCGAAAAAGCTCTTGTCAACCAGTCCATATCTGCCGGGATTCTCGTTCGAAGGCGGGATATTGGAAGGTCTCAGGGTTTGCGAAGGACCCGATGAGTCAAGTATTAGCTGTGCCACAATCGATCCCGGCGGCACGATGTTTTTCTCATCGCCGAATGTCTGGAAAAACCTCTCGAGATTGTTGATATATCTCACAGGAAAAGGATCCAGAACCACATCCAGCATCCAGCGCTCATCACTGACTTTGCTGACTTCTTTCGTTCTTACAACCTGGCCCCTGCAGCTGAAATATCCCGAGGAAGTAACATCGATACGGGGTAAGATTGCTATCGCGGTCCCCTGTCCCAGCTTGGAGAAAGATTCGATAACTATCCTGTTTGCTTCCATAAAACGGACAGTGCCGATACTCAGTCTCCCGACCCTTTCGTCCGTAGCATTCTTTTCTATTTCAACATGCGGTGTCGGACCTACGCTGTCTCTTCGGCTTTCAGTCATAATACGTTTCCGTTTTCCAGAAAATTATTGGTATAATATCCATCATATTACAGTAGCTCAAGAAAATATGATATCATGGTATAAATAATTTATATTGTTATTATTCACAGGGTGGTTTTATTCAATTCGATGGAGGTTTTCATGGGAAGTCGCAGAAATATTACTCTTGCCTGCATGAGTATCATGCTGCTGTTTCTTCTCTGCTGCTGTACTGAAGAAGTCCAGAAATGCGCCAGCTTTGATTATCACGCCAAGGAAATATACTCCCCCAGCGTAGTCAAGGTATACTTCGGCCTTCATGAGTGTGAAGGCCCACCGCTTTCAGGACTCAATGCTGGAGATTTCAAGGTGAGCGAAGACGGAAGAGAAGTGCTCGCGGCCCAGAGCAGCATGACTCTTGTACAGGAACCTTCGAAACTCAGGCGCTCCACTCTGGTTCTCGTGGACATGTCCGGGGGATTAAGCGACGGCCTGAATCTTCAGTATGTACAGCGGTCGCTGCTGGATTTCACACGTAGACTCGCAAGCACACAGGAGACGGGAATCTATGCATTCGACGGGCGCGAGGAATTGCAGAAAATCATCGGATTCACATCCGATACGCAAAAGCTCGACAAAGCAATAAATGACCTCGACAAATTCAAAGTCAAAGACAAATCGTCAAATCTCAACGGCGCCGTTATCCTGGGGCTGAAAATGCTCGACAGCATGCAGAAACCCATGGTAAACGGAATTTTTACCGGTTCACTCCTTATAGTTACCGACGGCATAGACCACGCCGGTTACGCTCCTGAGAGCCGGGCGGTATCAGATTCACAGTTCAGCGATCATGCGATATTCACAATAGGCATAGGTGAAGGCATAAACCCGGACTATCTGGAAGCCGTAGGAAAAGACGGCGCTTATATCCTGAGCGGCGCTGAAGAGGCAGGCAGGAATTTCGCCGACATAGCCGGAAAAATTCTCGAAACCGGAAACAGTTACTATATACTCGCCTACTGCAGCCTAAGCCGGGCCGGCAGCCATAAGTTAAGCATAGAAGTCAGGGGATACGGCGGTCGTATGGAGCTTGACTTCAATGCAAATAAATTCACTGGAGGCAATTGCGGCACTAAAGATTTCAAAATGGGCGGTACTGATGCCGATGCGGACACCGACACTGACATCGACACAGACACTGATACTGACAGCGATTCAGACGAAGCTATCTCACCCATGTCCGTCGGGAACAGGTGGACTTTCGAAGTAACCGGATTTACTGCGGACCCCACCTGCAGTGCCGGCACGTACGACTCTGAAGTCATCGACATGGAAGAAATCGACGGATCCGTTGCATACGAAAAGAGAACCTTCTGCTCGAGAAACGGAAACCAGAGCACTTCATATTTCAGGGTTGACGGAGACAATGTCGAAGTGCTCGTGAACTCCGAATGGGAAACACTGCTGGATCCGCCCGTGCAGGACGGTCACGAGTGGACAAGCTACACGGGCTCGGCAAGACACTGGGAAGAACGGGGCCAGGTGACTGTCCCGGCCGGTACCTTCGACGATTGCTGGGCAGCGGTATCCGAATCCGGCGACTATTATGTAACTTACTGCCGTGGAACAGGGCCTGTTAAAAGCGCCCTCGAAAACGACTACGAAGCCGTGCTGACTGATTACGAGCTGCACTAAAACTCTTATGGCATTACATGGTCATCCATAACCAGAGAAAGGAAAAGCAATGCTGCGACCGGGAATGATCTTAATCGCCGTAATTCTGATTGCGGGATGCACCCCCCAAAGAAAAGACGAAGAGATTAAAAGCAGAATAGCAGAGAATTTAAAGGATGGGGTAAAGGACTGGCAGAAGGAACAGAAACACCTGAAAAATCAGCAGAAAATGATGGCAGAAAAAACCCTTTCCATCGGCGATGCAGAAATAAAGCTCGTTAAAAATGGCAAAAGCCCACTGAAACCGATCAGATATACATTTGTGCCGGGCGATCACGGTACTCTGAAAGTGGACGTCGGACTGACCACCAAAATCCCCAGGGACGAAAAGATGGTTGATTTCAACCTACCGTTTTTCAGATTCCTTCTTAGTGTCAAAGGCGAAAAAGACGCGGAACAAAACGCATACCGGGTGGATTTCAAGTACACTGGCGGAGACATATTTGCGGAAAACCAGGTTCCGCCTGGACTTATCGAGCATATGCGGCCCGAACTGAAATCACTCGAAGGTCTCTCCGGATCCGTCTGGATTGACGAGCGCGGTATCACGACCAGGGCCCGGATCCCTCTTCCTCCCAGGGCGAGGCTCAGACTGAAGCAGACATTCGACCTGCTACTTGCACTTCTGTACCAGACAGTGGTCCCTGTACCGAAAGAACCCGTTGGCACCGGCGCAACATGGAGAGTTTCACGTACTATCATGACATTTGAGGCCGAAGTGCAGCAGACTGTTACGTATGAACTGACCGGCATTACCAACAACAGTGCTTCCTTTAATGTAAAAATTATCAGAACAGCAGAACCACAGCCCTGTGCAGCTCCTATGAAAACTCCTGCAAATCTGAAAGATTATGCATACAAGGCGGAAGGAAGCCGCACGGTCAGCCTTTCCTCCCCCATGCCCTTTATCAGCATGAAATCGGAATCCACCCGGACGATGGCTGCAGAAAGCGCCCCGGGGGTACCGATGAAACTGAACGTGACCTTCCGTGCATCAGCACAGAAGTCAACCGAGCCCTGAACACTGCCGCCCTTATGCAGAAAAAACCTCAGAACAGCAGCATCATCAGATACTGGCTTGCATGTGCAATTGCAGCCACTGTGGTTTTTGCGGTCACAGTCCCCGGACCTGCACGGTATCTTCCACGACTCGGAATCATAGACGGGGGCGTTGTCATCATCATGTTCATCGGCTCTCTCAAGCTGTCTTTGTCCAGATTCATCAAAGCGATCAGGCGTCCTGACATCATCATCCTCTGTCTGATATCGACTTATATACTTGCCCCTCTTTTTTCCATTGGAATCGGATCAATTACGGGCCTTTCGTCACCCGAAGACCGGCTTGCCATCCTTATATCCTCGGCACAGGCATCAACCCTGGCCACGGCAATAGTCCTGACAGAGATTGCCGGAGGCAATGTGGCATTGGCAATGGTGCTCACGATCACTAACAACCTGCTTTCCGTTTTCATGACCCCGCTCGTGTTCAGAATACTCGGGGGAACAGAAATAGAAGTTGATTACATTTCAATGTCCCTGCAAATCGCATTGAAGATCGCAGCTCCCGTAATCGCGGCACAGATTGCGCGCATATGGCTGTCCAGGTGGGCTTCGCGTCATTCAAGAAGTCTGAGCCTGACTTCGCAGTTCATCATTCTTGTCTATATTTACGCCGGAGTATCAGCAGGGGCACAAACGCTTGCCGGGACAGGACAGATTCTTATTAACGTGCTGCTTCTCGTATTGCTCCTGCACCCCGTCCTGCTTGCAGCTAATGCACTTATTATGAGGCTTGTGTCGAAAGATCCTGGAACAAGAACAGCCTTTGTGCTCTGCAGCTCCCAAAAAACCCTGCCCGTGGCGGTGATGATATGGAAAAATTTTTTCCCCGCCCTTCCCCTCGGCCCGCTTGTTGCAGTTGGATATCACATGCTGCAGCTGATTGTGGATTCAATCATCGCTCCCGGGTTCAGGCGCCTGCCCCTGATCAGAAATTAGCCGCTCGCTTATGTCCCAGAGTGCCGCACCATTATCCGGATCCCTAGCAGCCGCCGAGACCTCCTGTATCGGCTTTCTTACTATCGAATTTAAGGCTATGCTTCAACGCGCCTGTGACCGGGCCGGAATTAAGGGGCTCAGTATTCAAGTCCGAATACGTCCCTTTCAAACTGTCCCAGTGGATCAATCAGGTAAAGCAGCACATGACGGCCGGCCGTATCTTTCATTTTCACTATCTCCGTGTACACCACATACCGCGCCTCTCCGAGAAGTGCGCCTCCGATCGGAGTCCAGATCAGATCGATTGCCGAGGGCTGCACAGACCACGCCTCGATTACGTATTCCCAGACACCGGTCCATGCCAGAGCCATCGCCATGGAAACATAGGGATCATGCAGCGTCTGCCTGTGCCTGAGATAGAATTCCGAGCCCATGAGCGTATGCCCGACTGCATTCTGATACCAGGGATTGTAATCCCACTCGAATGCGTTTCTTTTTGCATCAAACTGTGGATATGTGGACCACGAGGTTTTAAAGTTGTCCCAGGCCTTCTGCGGTTCAGTTACATCGAATGATTCCGGCCAGATAATCGAAAGACCGATTCTCTGAAGCACCAGTACGCCTGCGCAGTGAGCGGACGGAATCAGCCAGTCCGGTGTGGATTCCACTTCGAGTTTTTTATTTTCTGCTAAAGTAGCCCGGGCCTCATCACCGTCAGTGCCGCTAGAATAAAACAGTATAACGGCTGCCATACATACACAGGCATTGAATCTTTTTATTAACACACAACATGTATGCCATAAAAAGGGTCGTTATTTCCATATGTTTCGATTTATCGCAGCATGTCGGATCTTGACACCAACAATGCCCCCTGATTTGTTCGATTATGACCAGAAAGAAAGGAGCCAGGCTCATGCTTGACGCATTGTTCAAACCCAAATCAGTAGCCGTTATCGGAGCATCAAACCGTAAGCTTACAATTGGATACAGGATTATACAGAACCTGATAGATTCAGAGTTCCAGGGCCCGGTTTTTCCCGTTCATCCAAAAGCGGCGTTCATAAAAAACCTGCCGGCATACCCCACCGTCAAGGACGTTCCCTATGATGTGGATCTTGCGCACATAGTTGTGAAAAACACGCTCGTGCCTTCTGTTGTCGAGCAGTGCGGCGAAAAAGGCGTAAAGGTCGTGATCATCAATACAGCCGGATTCAAGGAAATCGGCGGGGACGGAATTGATCTCGAGAAGAAAACCCTCAAGATCGCAAAAAAATACGGCGTGCGCGTCTTCGGACCGAACTGCCAAGGCATAATTAATTCTGACCCTGAAGTCCGCGCATACTGCAACTTCACATTCACTCCTCTGGAGGCGGGCAGGGTTTCTCTGTTTGCCCAGTCCGGGGGCGTCGGAGAGGTAATTAACAACCGCCTGTTCGAGCTTGGCGCCGGCCTGAGAATGTACGCATCGAACGGGAATGCAGCCGATATTGACGTATGCGATATCCTAGAATACTGGGCTGAAGATCCGGGAACAAAAGTCATCGTGGTACATGTGGAGAGCCTGTCCGATCCGAAACGCTTCCTGGATGTGGCATCGCGTGTTTCCAGACTCAAGCCAGTGCTCGGCATGAAAAGCGGTCGCACCGAGCTCGGCGCAAGGGCTGTCTCATCTCACACCGGCGGCATGATGAAGCAGGACACTACAACCGAGCTCATTTTCAGAAAAGCTGGAATTGTTTCACTCTCAAACGAAGAAGAAATATGCCAGGCAGCCGTAGCACTAGGATCCCAGCCCGCGGCAAAGGGAAACAGGATAGGCATAGTAACCAATACCGGCGGGCCGGGAATCATTGTAACGGACGAAATCATAGAGGCCGGATGCACAATGCCCGACCTCGAGCATGAACGTCAGATACTGCTGAAAGAAAAACTCTATCCCGAGGCGATTGTATCAAACCCGATTGACGTGCTGGCTACTGCCACTCCAGAGCACTACCGTATGGCTGTAGAAGCCCTGCTGGAAGACCCCAACATAGACATCGCTGTCGTCAACTTCATAACGCCCTTTTTCGTAGACACCGAGGGAGTTGCAAGAGAAATCGTGGACCTTGCATCAAAGGCTGCAAAGCCCGTATTGCCCGTTGTCATGACAAACAAATCAGGCTGGAAAAAGACCCTTGCCATTTTCGCTGAAGCAGGGATTCCGGTATTTGATCTTCCCGAGACCGGCGGCCGTGTTGCAGGCGTATTCGCACAACACGCGGCGCTTGCATTAAAAAAAGAAGAGAAACCCTTCTCCCCGACAGGCATCGACACGGAAAGTGCCCAATCTCTGATAGAGTCTGCAGAATCTGACGCATATCTTAAACAGGCCGACGCATTCAGTCTTCTCAAGATGTATGGAATTCCCGTAACTGAATATGCACAGGCCCGGAGTCCTGAAGAAGCTGCGGAAAAAGCCTCCGGGATCGGGTTCCCGGTCGTTCTTAAGGTGGAAAGTTCCGATGTCGTGCACAAAAGCGACGAAGGTGGCGTAATTCTTGATCTGAAGGATCACAAAGCGGTCACGGACTCAGCGAAATCAATTCAAAAAATATTTCCCGGAGCGTCCTTATTCGTCCAGTCAATGGTCGAGCCCGGAACAGAAATAATTGCAGGAGCTTTCCGTGACGATCCTGCCGGGCACGTAATTATGTTCGGACTTGGCGGAATTCTTGTTGAAGTAATCAAGGACGTGTCATTCCGTCTTGCCCCGCTTACGCCGTCCGAGGCCGACAGCATGATAGCCGAAATAAAGGCTGCACCAGTACTTGATGGAATAAGGGGCCAGAGGCCTAAGGACCGGGACGCCGTCCGCGAAATCATTCTCAGGCTGTCCAGCCTGCTCTCTGATTTTCCACAGATTGCAGAAATGGACCTTAATCCCATCATCGTTTACGAAAAAGACCGAGGCGCTGTCGTGGTTGACGCCCGCATCCGTATCGGAAACCAACTCAAGGAGTAGCAAATGTCTGCCAACTGGCTGAATTTAGGACAGATTTTCCCCGCAAACGTGCGCAAGTATCCTGATCATATCGCCTTCATGGACAGGGACAGGTCCTTTACGTATCCACAGTCCAACAGGCGCATCAACCAGCTCTCGCATGCGCTTTTATCCCTGGGACTGAAAAAAGGCGACAAGATATCGTGCTATCTGGAAAACTGCATCGAGATATGTGAGCTGTACGTGGCCTGCGCCAAGACCGGCATAATAATAAATCCGATCAATTTCAGGCTCGTTGGCGATGAAGTTCAGTACATTATGGACAATGCGGACTCCAAAGCCGTATTCGTGCATGACGAATTCACCAAAACCATTGATTCGATACGTGGCCGTCTTTCAAAGGTTAAAGACTATTTTGTGATCGGGAGCGAAGTTGAAGGATACACTGAATACGAATCCTGGATATCGAAACAAGGAGAAGATGAACCTGATGTGAAAGTGAACCCCGAAGACATCTGGATACTTCTTTATACATCAGGGACTACGGGAAAACCCAAGGGAGTTCTGAGGTCACATGAATCCTATACCGCATTCTACCTGATAAACGGATGCGATTTTCATTTTCATGCCGGTGACGTTGTTCTTACCTGCATGCCTCTGTGCCACGTGAACACGACTTTCTTCTCCTTCAACGTTACATACCTTGGAGGAACAAATTACATTCATCCTTCAATGGGATTTCGGCCACGTGAAATACTTGATATAATTGACAAAAAAAAGATCACATTTATCTCTCTTATACCCACACACTACAACCTTATACTGAACGAACCTGAAGATGTGCTGAAAAGTTATAATCTTTCCTCAATCGACAAGCTTCTGTGTTCATCCGCGCCGGCGCGAATGGAGCATAAAAAAGCCATCATGAAACTCATACCCGGAGTAAGGCTTTTTGAGGGATATGGCTCTACTGAGGCTGGCATTGTCACGACCCTGATGCCTCACGAGCAGCTGACAAAGCCCGGCAGTATAGGCAAGGAATCCTGCGGCACGAATTTTGTCAGAATACTGGATGACAAAGGAAACGACCTTCCTGCAGGTGAAGTCGGAGAACTTTATTCCAGTGGTCCCATGATGTTTTCTTCCTATTACAAGCTCCCGGATGTGACGGCATCTTCTTTCAGGGGCGAGTATTTCACTGCCGGTGATATGGCGAAAATGGATGAAGACGGGTATTTCCACCTTGTAGATCGCAAGAAGAACATGATTATCACCGGCGGAGAGAACGTTTATCCCTCGGAAGTGGAAAACGTCCTGGTAACACACGAAGCGGTCTTCGACACAGCCGTGATCGGTCTTCCTCATGATAAATGGGGCGAGCAGGTAACGGCCGTAATCATACTTAAAGAGGGAGAAAAAGTCTCCGATGAAGAAATCATGAACTTCTGCAGAGATAAGATGGCCGGTTACAAGAGGCCCAGAGAAGTAATATTTATAAAGCCGGACGAAATGCCCCGCACCGGAACGGGCAAGATCCTTCACCGCATACTGCGCGAGCGCTACAGCAGCCGGTAGTTATATTCCTTACTGTTCCGCCTTCTTCTTCGTAGCTTCGATGGCTTCCTTGATGGCAGCGTACTGAGCAACACAGTTTTCCTGGAACTTCTGCAAAACCGGCTGCTTTTTAGCGATCTCGGGTCCGTATTTCTGGGCTTCCATGCCGAACTTGATCATCATCTGAGGATTGGCGTTCTTCTGCATTTCTTCGGCCTTTTTCCTCATTTCCTCGAGCTTGGCCCTGTGCTGCTCATGAAAGTCGTTCACAAGCTTGCCGGCCTTTTCACAGTCATCGATGTTCTTTTCGATTATAGCCATTATCGCAAGTGAATATTTCATCTGGCCGATCATGGGATTCTCATCGTCAAAAGGCGCTGCCTTCTCATCCTGAGCAGCTGAGGCCTCAGCCCCCCCTGCAGCCGGCTGTGCGCCCTTTTCGGCTTCCTGAGCAGAAGCTGCCGGAGGCTGAGCGGACTTTACCGCCTCAGGTGCAGGCGCTTTTTCCTGCTGTGCTTCACCGGCAGGCTGTGGCGATTTTGAACACCCGATGAATAAGGTTATTGTCAATGTTGCAAAAAACATGATGCGAATTAAGTGTTTCATATCCGACCCCTTCCTTTTCTAGGATTCGTTAACCTTTTTCCTGACGATCTCGACTGCCTCCTCAACTTTTATTCGGTCCTGTCTCATGTCATCCCGGTACCTGATTGTTACCGTATCGTCTTCCCGGGTCTGCGTGTCCACGGTAATACAGAACGGTGTTCCCGCCTCATCTTGGCGTGCGTAACGTCTTCCTATCGCGTCTTTTTCATCATAAAACGCATTTATCGAACTGTTCCAGAAATCTCTTACAATCTCTCTTGATTTGCCCACGAGCCACTCGTCCTTCTTGACCAGTGGAAAGACGGCCACCTTTATGGGAGACAGTCTTGGATGAAGCCTGAGCACTGTACGCCCGTCCTTTCGAGCTTCTGATGGAGGTTCTTCCTCGTAGGCATCAAGCAGGAACATCAGCGCTGTCCTGGTTGCTCCCGCCGCGGGTTCGATAACATATGGAAGAAACCTGTATCCGTTCTTACCAGTCTCGGGATTTATCTTCTGCGGGTCAAAATAGGTCAGCTTCTTGCCGGAATGTTCCTGATGCTTTCTGAGGTCATAATCCGTGCGGTTGGCGATTCCCTCCAGCTCATCCCATCCCCACGGATACCTGTACTCGACATCGTAGCAGGCCTTTGCATAATGAGCGAGTTCTTCCCCTTCATGCGCTCTAAGACGCACTCTGTCCGGCTTTGCCCCGAGCTTCAGGTACCAGTTCAACCGTTCCTCTTTCCAGTAATCGAGCCAGTGATCGTCCGTTCCCGGCTCGCAGAAGAATTCCATCTCCATCTGCTCGAACTCGCATGAGCGGAAAATGAAATGCTCCACAGTAATCTCATTACGAAAACTCTTACCCTGCTGGGCTATTCCGAACGGCAGCTTGAGCCTGTATGTCTGCTGAACGTTAAGGAAATTGACAAACATTCCCTGTGCCGTTTCCGGTCTCAGATAGACGGTTGAATCATCACTTTGAAGTGATCCCAGATTCGTTTTGAACATCAGGTTGAACTGCCGTTCTTCACTCAGGCGGGGAGATCCGCATTCAGGGCATACATAGTCCCGTTCAGCGGTTTCGTTGAGGGTTTTCCCCTCAAACCTGAACTTCACCGCCTCACCATTTTCCACTCTTGGCGCCTTGTCGGCCCTGAACCTCGCCCTGCATACAAGACAGTCCACAAGCGGATCGGAAAAACCGGAAACATGCCCGGATGCTTCCCAGACTCTGGGACTCATGATTATGGACGAATCCAGGCCGACAACGTCTTCTCTCTCATGAACCATTACGCGCCACCATTCATTCATGATATTGCGTTTAAGTTCCACACCCAGAGGACCGTAGTCATAAGCGGACCGTAATCCACCGTAAATCTCACTCGATGGAAAAACGAAGCCCCGTCTTTTACACAGAGAAACCAGCTTCTGCATGATTTCAGGCTCTTTTGATGAGGATTTCTTGCTTTTGCCTGTCATTGAAAATGTTCCCGGAAATGCCCTGTGGGTTTTCTAGAAACGGAACTGGAACCCGGCATTGATATCGAAGTTCATCGCAAAGTCCGGCACCAGTATGTCTATGGGGATTTCAAACATAAGCCCGAATACATCGGCAAAATAGTAGGCCATGCCTATGCCGACAGAGATGTCGAACATTCCCGACTCCGGAAACACCTTCATCTCCGTCGGATTGCCGTTGGCATCGAGCACGTCCGCATCGTTGTATACGACCCTGTGCTTTATGCTTCCGTATCCGAGACCACCCCATGCGTACATGTCAAACGCGTCAATATTCAGGAAAATATACCGTGCGCGAAGAGTAAGAAGCCATGCCATCGGCTCCGTTATCTCTCTGGTCACATAAATATTCTGTCCATCTATCTTTTCCTGAGACCACTTGGTGTCCGGACAGATTTCACCTTTGTCGAGAGTTTTATCGCATACGTACTCGGTTCGCTTGTTGAAATAGAGATTTGCCCTGAAGTTAGCATCGATGGAGAGATCTTCGATCACGAAAACCCCGAGGCCCGCACGCAGTTGCATGGGACTAAGGGCAAAACCACCGCCCACGTCAACGCTGCGCTGTGCATCTTCGGTGTGATAGGGATCAGGAGGCAACTTCATCGACTGGCTTACAATACCGCCACCGGTACCGAATCCAACGTCGATATGCACTATGGGCTCGCCTGCGGGTCCTTCGTCCCCGGATGACTCGCAGAAACCGTCGACGCATTCCATGCCATCTCCGCACTTGTTCATGTCATTGCATGGATCACCGAGCTGACCGCTTGCCGTACCCATACCGCCTCCGCATTGAGGATCCCAGGGAGGACAGGCCTCACACCTGCTCTCGGGTGCGCCGTCCGGAAAAGCCGGTGGTTCTCCCGTAAGCTGATCCACCATCTGTATAACGTATGGATCCTCCGGCGTTCCTACTTTGCAAAGTGGCATTCCGCCGGCGTCCATTATCCAAATGTAATAATAAATAATATCAGGATCAAAAGCCCTGATGTTGTCACAATCAATCTTTGCTCCGTAGCCTGTTGCTCTTTCGGGCATCTCTTTCTGGCTGAAATTCGGCTCGCCTTCATTCTTGTAAAAAAGAATTACCTTGCCGAGCTGCATTTCCATGGTTGCATCCATCTCCAGATATACCGGGACCGGATGTGTCTTCAGCTGCTCTTCAACCGGAATATGGCTCGCACATGTGGGAACGGGAGTAGCGAAATCATCTACAGGTTCCTCTTCTATGAAGTCGAAACCCTCATCCGGCTGCGGCTGAGGCTGCGGAACAGGCTGAGCAGCTCCTGCTCCGAGTGCCTGACACGATCCAGGAGACTGAACCTGTGTCTTGGCAAGCATGAATGTAGTTTTCATGTCCGGAGTGGAAACGAGAGGATCCAGCTGAATATTCTGATCATAGCAGACGGCTCTCTTGAATGAATCCAGCGCCGCCGCGTTGTTCATGAAAAATCCGGCATTTACAACGCCTTTGCTGATCTGCACACGGGCCATCGTGCTTCCGGTTATGCCGTTCTGGGTTGCAATGGCCTCTGCCTGGTTCAGCAGATTCATCGCTTCATCGCCCATCAGGTTGTTGTACTGGTTCATGGCATCACTGACCAGGCCAAGAACCTGCTGCTGGGCTCCCTGCGCCAGAATACCTGGAGATACTGAAAGAATAATCAGCGAAAACAGGACAGCGCGTGCCGCCCTCTGCAACATACCTCTTGTACTCATTGCTCTCCTTCTCGCCCGCCCGGAACTTTAGCCATTTATAATATACTTTTCAGAATAAATCCAAACGTTTATTACAAAAACCACCGCTTTCGTCAGAACCTGAGAACCAGCGGCTGCAGCACAAAATCAAAATTACAGCCAAAAGTCGGGAAAAGTATGTCCATGAGAACCTGCAGTCCTATTCCGTAAACATCCGCCACATAATAAACCGCTTCCATACCGCCAAAAATATCTGCGTTACCGGAGACTCGCATAATTGTTCTTGTGCTGGTATACAAAGGTGTTCCATTATCGTTGACTTGAAACTCCCCATCCTCTTCATAACAGCTGGCAATGGCTCCTTGTTTTTTGGGAGCCTCTGCAAAGCAGTCCTGGAAAAACAGACGGTGCTTGAACTGTCCAAAACCACCGCCGCCTACGACAAAAAGCTCAAAAGCCTTGTCGTCTGTCTGAAAAACCCTGTACCCCAGCCTGGCTCCGAGGGCGAATGTCGCAGACTCACCTGAAAGCACCATCATGGGGAATCCTACACGTACTCCGAGGCCAAGTGTAAGGTCCTCGATAAGAAAGAAGTCCGCATTAAGTCTCATTGCAGGCTCTCCCATGCCTACTGTAGACGTGGGAGGAAATTTGTAATCCCCCTTGTTGTCCCCGTCGATATCATACCCTTCCCACAGGGCACATGGAGGCGACCCGTTTGTATCCTGGCATGATGGCACGTGTATTTTTTCGCCGGAAGTAACGCCGAAACCAATACCCATACCAAGTCCGATGCGCATGAAGGATTCTTCATCGCCACCGCCGCCCCAATCATCGTCATCACCGGAAGGCATACAGGCGTTTTCGATACAGGCCAGACCCGGCCTGCAGTCCTGATCCATTTCACAGTACCCGCCTACGTCCTGCTTGAGGCCCTGAGATTTCTGATGACAATCAAGATCCCACGGAGGACATTCTCCCTGACACTGCTCCGGAGGAGGCTGACCCGGAAGAACAGGAGCCGGGCCTGAAAGCTGGCTTACAATATTAATTCTGTATGGCGCCGACTGATCACCGGCAGTGCCGAAAAGCTGATCCTGAGGCCCGAATATCGCTATATAATAATCCAGTCCTGCCGGATCAAAAGTCTGCATTACATCACAACCGATGTTTGTGCCGTAACCATCGGCAACCTTAACCATTGGGATTTGCTGAAATGCCGTTTCTCCCAGCGTCCTGTAGTAAATCACCACCTTTCCGACATTCGCCCTGGGATTTACCCTGACAAATATCGGCACAGGATACTGTCTAAGCTGTTCAGTCACTGGAGTATGCTCGTAAAGCTGTGCCGGTGCTGGCGCTGGAGCCGGTGCCGGTGCCGGTGCTGGTGCTGGCACTGGAGGAGGGGCTCCCCTGTCACTGCATCCGCCGGGTGCCATTGCCTTGCTCCGTGCAAGCGAAAATGTGGTCTGTATGTCAGGAGTAGAAGTCAGAGGATCAAGTTGAATGTTTCTGTCCAGGCAGATGGCCCTGCGCATGTATTTCATTCCCGTGGCATTATCCTGGAAACCACCGGCGTAGACCACTCCAAGATTAAGAAACGTTCTCGCAACAATTGTCGGAGAAACACCACCTCTCTGCGCAATTGAAAGAGCCTGCTCCAGCTGCTGTTTGGCTTGATCGACCTGAAGATTGTTATACGCAGACATCGCCTGTTTGTTCAGTTGAAGCACCTGTGTCTGAGATTGTCCCTGTGCATGTGATTCCGTCGTTACTAGAACAATGCTGCAGATGCCCAGTGCTAGACATAATGGAATCTGCCATTTTATCTGCGTCTTTCTCCAAGTCATTTTTTATCCACCTTGCTTGAACAGATGAGTACGCGAAAAACAGGCAGTCCGGCTGCTATTGCTGCGGAACATCTGTCCTGACGAATTCCACCCTGCGATTCTGAGCACGTCCTTCCTTTGTACGGTTACTGGCTATGGGTCTGTCTTCGCCATAACCAATTGACGTCATCCTGGACGAATCAATACCCTGACCGATGAGGTAAGTGCGCACCGACTTAGCCCTGTTGTTGCTCAGTTTCTTGTTGTAACTTCCACTTCCTCTGCTGTCTGTATGGCCCTCTATTCTGATGGCTATATTCGGGAAGTCCTTGAGCACCCTGGCAACCGTGTTCAATATCGGATAAGAAACAGACCTTATTTTGGATTTATTGTACTCAAAATGAATCTTCTGGTTTATCTTGATGTGTGTATCCGTGATTACGACATCAGTATACTCCCTGGGACATCCGTTTTCAGCAGGAGGTCCGGCCTCGTTGGGGCAGTTATCCTCAATATCAGGAGTCTGATCAAAATCATTATCCGGATCCGGACAGCCGTCTTCGTCCTTGTATCCATCCGGATCTTCAGGGTCATCAATGCATTTATCCTTTTCGTCCGGTATTCCATCAAGATCGTTATCCGGATCCGGACAGCCATCATCATCCTGGTATCCGTCTCTATCTTCCGGCACCACTACACATTGATCCCTGCTGTCCATCACTCTGTCTTCGTCTGTATCCTGATCCTCCGGACAGCCGTCTGTATCTTCCACCCCATCGAAATCTTCCGGATCTTCCGGGCACTGGTCTGATTCTTCGCAGATACTGTCTCCGTCATCATCAATACACTCCTCAAGCAGAACCGCAGGAGGAGCGCATTTCTCGGGTGGAGATTTGTCGTAGGCGGCCTGTGCTGCAGGAGAAGCTATATTAAAATGGTATTCGGCCCTGCTGAAATAACCCTCATTGAATTCCACTTCAGCGAATTCAGTATGTGCCTTTGCTCTGGCAAGCTCACGGGGAGCACATTTATATGCTCCATTCCGTTCCGCCTGCATTACCTTGTCCTTGACAGTGATAAGCCGGCCCTTGAGCTGTGCACCTTTACTGCACGAGAAACCGGACAGCAGGATAAGCAGCAGAAAAAGGAATCCGACAATAAAGGATGTACGCTTCAATCGCAATTCTGAAGCCTCCGAAAAAAAATTAACGCCCTCTTTCTCTGCGGCGTCTGGTGGCTATTTCGTATGCCTGCTCGGCGTATGTTTTTGCTACCTGAGCGAACTCAAGCGCCTTCTGGTAATCCGAATAACCGACTTCCTCCCTGGCTTTGTTAAGATACTCTCTCGCAAAGTAGAACTCGAAAGGAGCGTGGCATGTATCATCCTCAGTAATTATCCTGGAAACCGATTCATCTTCTTCGTCAGTGCTGCTCTCGGCGATGACGACTCCTTCGGTTTCCTGTGTCTGCCCTTCATCATCCTCCTGCTGTGCAAGGGAAGAC
>Ga0272442_10005985_pt1 | contig 16136 bp, 12 predicted proteins | sample SSMForm2O_FD_200262 | JGI IMG/M metagenome (GOLD analysis project Ga0272442, IMG submission 200262) | Marine sediment archaeal communities from Little Sippewissett salt marsh, Falmouth, MA, United States - SSM-Form-2O | ecosystem: Environmental > Aquatic > Marine > Wetlands > Sediment ...
GAGGCTGCCACCCTTCCAAGCTTATAAACTATATGAACAACAGCTTCGAATAGGATTCTCCTCCACCCTAAAGTGGTCTGATCCAGATGTTCCGGAAGCGGACGGGATTGTTGTGGGCCGAAAGGCTAAGCGGCAATTTCTCCAGGATCGGCTTGTCGTACTTCGGGAGAATCCGGTGGCCGGTCGGGCCGTAGATTTCCTGGTTGTGGTGGACGAGCACACCATTGTGCAAGACGGTGACGCGAGCGGGTTTTTCGAGCGTGCCGTCCTTGAAAACCGGAGCGAAAAAGATAATATCGTAGCTTTGCCACTGGCCGGGCGGGCGGCATACATTCACCATAGGCGGGGTCTGGCCATAGACGGAGGCCGCCTGGCCGTCGGGGTAGAGCTGCGTCGTGTAGGTGTCGAAAATCTGAATCTCGAACAGGCTCATGAGCAGCACGCCGTTGTTGCCGCGGTCCCACTCATGCCCCTGAGGCGGATTCGGAGCCTGCCATTCCAGATGCAACTGACAATCGCCGAACGCCTGCTTCGTGCTCAGACTCCCGGAGACGGCGATCAACTCACCATCCTCGACTTTCCAATCGGAGGGCTTCCATTGTGATAAGTCTGCACCCTCGAAAAGAATCACGGCATCGGATGGAGCAGCAACAACGGCCAGTGGGCCCGATGTTACTTTCGGCGGGGCGGGGCGGGGATCGTGGGTGTGATAGCCGCACCAGGGCAGGATCGGTGTGTCCTTGTAGCCAACGATGCCGGAGCCGTCTTTAGCTTTCACGAGTTTTTTCTGAATTTGTCCCGGCGTGATCCGTGTAGAACAAAGAAGTAATAATGCGGCAACGAGTCCTACGACTAAAATGATTGTTCGATAACGATACATAACATTGGACCTCCAAGACTCAGTCAACGAATTTGATTATCTGAAACGATCACCATCCCTGATAAGATTTAACGTCAATTGCAAAACTGTGTCTACGCCTTTTGCCGTGTCTTCCGGCTTTTGCTTAACCTCATAATCCGGTATCACGCCTCGGCCATCAGGCTTGCCACCAGCGCAGACAAAGCGTTTTGCTGCAACACTAAAAGTCAGTCCGGAGTGGGAAAGCGTAAAACTCGGACAATCGCCGTAATTAACGAGTGTATCTTCTGTTTCCTGACCCACCAGAGTACCTATATCAAAGTGCTTTATCGTTTGTGCAAAGCTCACTGCTGATGATGCCGTTCTTTGGCCTATCAGAATAAATGTTTGCCCGGAGAATCGTAAAGGATTTTTACCCGGTCGAATCAGGTTGCCTTTTAATGACTTTATTGAACCCTTCCGTGCAAAAAAGTACTTCCGTTTGATCCACTTTTGTACTTTGCACAACTGGGCAGAAATCTTTATGTCAACTCTTTCATATTGTAAGAATGGCTTATCCGTCAAAAATTTTAAAAATTCATCTCCAAGCGAGCTACTGCCTCCCGGATTTTTTCGAATATCAATTATTAAATTGGATACATTTTGTTCTCTGAGTTCTTTGAAGGTTTCATTGAGGAATGCTCTGAATTTTTCAAGGTCACGGAAGGAGTTAAATTCAATCAGACCCGTATTATCGTCAGGGATAAAGCGATAGGTATATCTGGCATTTTTACCTACAGATGACGCCATCGTTTGATATTTAAGTTTATTATTTTCAATTTCAGATTCTATTTCTGTTTTACTGAGTGATTGAATATTGTATTCTTCTACCGTTCCTTGAGTATTTTTGATACGTAACTTCAGCGATTCAGCCTCACGCTTATCAAGCCATAAAAACATTGAAAGAATATCCCTGCGTTCAAGAAATCCCAGGTTGTAAGCCTTGTTCTCTGAAGGCAAGTACCGTGCAAGCTTTGTTAAAAATTCTTTGGCATTTTGATTTTCGATAGTCAGAACCTCGCCGCCAACAGGCATATCAATAGGATTAACATAGCTTTTTAGAATGACGTTTGTCCCATTCCAGCACAAGACAAGCGGAATTCTTTTGCCGCCTTTTAGAACATACTCTGCAAACGCTCCTTCGGGCGGTCGCATGTAAGTATGTCCGTTTTTCAAAGAAGCAACCACTGGAGCGACAAGCTTATAAAATTCAAGGCCGCTCATTGGTCGGTTTATATCCCTATACAATTGTTCGCGTCGTGAGTCGAAATTTTCTTTGATGGTATAGGCATACATATCCGGATGGACCTCTACGATTGTTTTAAAGAGAAAATCAAGATCTTCTTTCAGTTTGCCCGGCGAAATAGTCTTAAGATAAGCAGGGTGGTTAGACTCGTGATTTTGTGCTTGCGATTCGGCGAAAGTATGAGCTGTGCACAAACCGAAAGACAGCACTGTCAGACACATGATTGTGATTATTCTTTTCACTTTTTCGCCCCACCGTTCTTTATGAGGTTTAACGTAAATTCAAGAACCGTATCAACACTCTTCGTGGTATCTTCGGGTTTTTGCCTGACTTCATAATCAGGTTTGACACCACCCCGATCTTCCATGCCGCCCACCGTGATAAAGTGGGCCGTTGAAACTTGACCCTCCAGTCCGGAATTGGGCAATTGAATGGGTAAAACTTGGCCATAATGGTCTTTTTCGCCGCTTGTTTCCTGGCCAATCAGAGTTCCCATTTCAAAATATTTCACCGCAGCCGCAAAATTCGACGCTGCCGAAAATGTGGGGTTTGCAATAAGTAAGTAGGTTGAACCTTTGAATCTATCCGAGGATTTGTGTGGATTCTTTAACGGTATCTGTCCGGTAACTGTAATCCCGGGTTTATATTCTCCCTTCGATTTGAGGCTTTCTAAATCAATTCCATACTCATCCAACATTGTCTTGTTAATATTCAGGCCATATTGCTCACATAGCTCAAAGAATTCGGGAACAATCTTCTGTTCAATTTTTTCAATTTGCCTGAAGGGCCTATTTGCCAAATGCTTTAGAAGCTCATCACCAGCCAATCCACAACCACCGCCGTTACGCCTCACGTCAATCACTAAATTGGTTACTCCTTTTTCTTTGATTTCTTTGAAGGTTTCTTGAATTTTTTTAGTGTATTGTTTGACCTGATCCGGCATCCCAAACCAATTGATAACTATTAAACAGGTATCATATTCCGGAAAGAAATGGTACGAATAAGGCCCCTTGTATTCTTTCTTACGAGGCGCCGGAACATATCGAGCATTTGTTTTTGAACTTCCATCCTCTTTGACAAGTTTCTTCAATCTCTCACCAAATTCCCTCATGGATTCGGTGATTGGGGGCATTTCGAAGTGAGAAGGTTGCTCAATCCTAGTATGACTGTCCTTCAGACAAATAACTACTGCCCGAACATAGAGGAAAAATTCAGAGATGCTCATGGCATGGTTAACTTGTTTATAAAGCTCATTTTTAACCGGTGCATATTGTTCCCTCTTTGTATAAGCATACATATTCGGATGCACTTCTTGGATCGTTTTAAAGAGAAAATCCAGATCTTCTCTGAGCTTATCCGGCGAGACGAGCCTGGCATTCACAGGTAGAGCGGATGTCTGACTTGGCGTCCGAGATGTAACGGTAGTCTCTGACGCATACGAGCAGAGGCAGAGAAGCATTAGTATAACGACTTTTCGTATACCCGCCATTGATCCCTCTCTGCAATTGGAATTTTATGGTTTCAAAGTTTGGATAGCTTCGTCCACGCTGGCGTTGTGATGAACCATTTTGCTCAGGGCCTGGACCATTTTGGTGGGATCGTCGTGCTGGAAGGCGTTGCGGCCGATGGAGACGCCCGCCGCACCGGCCTGAAGCGCACCTTCTACCATTTTGAAGATCTCCTCGTCGCTGCCCATCTTCGCCCCGCCCGCAATGACGACCGGTACGGGACAGCCCTCGACCACCCCCGCGAAACTCTCGACGCTGCCGGTATAGACCACCTTCACAATATCGGCGCCCAACTCCGCCCCGACCCGGGCGGCGTGCTTGACGTTCTCCACGTCGTATTCATCCTGAATCTTCGGTCCGCGGGTGTACATCATCGTCACGAGTGGCATCTGCCATTCGAGGCACCGCTCGCTGATCTGCCCCAATTGCCTGAGCATTTCCCTATCGGTCTCGGCCCCGAGATTGATATGCACGGAGACCGCATCCGTCCCGAGCTTGATGGCCTCTTCGACGGTACAGACCAGCTCCTTGGCGTTCGGATCGGGGCTCAGAGATGTCCCGCCCGAAAGATGGATTATCAGGCCGACGTCCCGACCCGTGCCGCGATGCCCGGCCCGAACGATCCCCTTGTGCATCAGGATAGCATTCGCCCCACCGGCCACCACCTTGCCGATCGTCGTTCGCATATCCGCCAGGCCCTCTATGGGCCCGACCGTTACACCATGGTCCATCGGAATGATGACTGTTTTGCGGGAATCACGGTCGATGATCCTCTCAAGTCGTATTTTTTTGCCGATCATAGCCAAATCTCCATATCATCGTTACTTTCATTCCGCTCCCCTGAGCGAATCTACTTTACGTACCAGCATTAGAATCTATCCGGAGTCGTACAAAAAGCAAGAAAAAACGATCCGCTCGATGAATCAACTCACAGGGTATTGAGTAATTTTTGTTTAAATCCAAGCTACCTTTTTCATATAATAATACCAATGAGCAGACAAAAACAAACGTATAACATCCCAATCGTTGTATTATGCGTGTTTCTCCTCTGGCTGACAACAGACCAGGCCGCAGCGCAGGACGCTACGACTGATTGTGTGAAACTTCGCAATGCCATCGCCGACCTGATTGAAACCTTCGGCAGCCGTTACTCCGGAGGTACCGATTATCTCGACCGTTTGCGGCGTATGGAAGATCGAATCCGACGGGGCGACCCGGTCGCTATGCGGGAACTCAAAACGCTGCGCCAAGAAGCCCTTCTGGCGAACCCTTTACTGACGGAACTTCCAGGCATACTTCTCGTGAAGCGCAAGCCAAAAAACTTAAAGAAAGAGGGAGTCTTCACAGCCGAAGATCACCAAATCGGCTATTCCGCCGGACCGGGTCGTGAGATCGGCATGCCGTCCAACCATGAATGCAACGCATCCCTGGAGAGAGAAGGATACGATAACGAGATATGCCTGCTCTCGCCCGTTGCTCCCGATGGGAGCCTGCGGACCGTTTATCGCCCGGACGACGGCGGCTACGTCGGTGAGATCGATCTTCATTTCGACGGCAACCATCTGTTATTCACAAAATCCGATGCCGTTAACTGGAAACTAATGGAAACGGACATCCACGGAACCCAGGTACGTCAGATCTCACAGATGCCGGATGACGTGGATGCCATGGACGGCTGCTATCTACCGAACGGCCGGATCGTTTTCGGATCCACCGCGTCATATCAATCGGTTCCCTGCTGGCACGGTCGCAAGCGGGTCAGCAACCTGTATCTGATGGACGGAGACGGCTCAAATGTCCGGCAGGTTTGCTTCGATCAAGACCACGACTTCCACCCTGTCATACTAAACAGTGGACAAGTACTCTACCTGCGTTGGGACTATACCGGGATTTGCCATATCTTCCTCCGACAGCTCATGACGATGAATCCGGACGGCACGAAACAGCTTGCACTATATGGCAGCAACTCCTGGTATCCCAATTCGCTGTTCTTCCCCCGTCCGATCCCGGGATCGAATCGCCTGATCTGTATTCTTTCCGGCTACCACGGCGTCCATCGCATGGGGCAACTGGTCATTCTCGATCCGAGGGCCGGGTGGTTCGAGGAGCGTGGGATCGTCCAGCGACTTTCAGGACGCGGAGAATCCATCCAGCCAAAGATTCGCGATGCCCTCGTCGATGGCGACTGGCCGAAGTTTCTCCATCCTTATCCCCTCAGTGATAAGTACTTCCTGGCCAGCGGCTGGATGAATAAGAAGTCTTCATGGTGTCTCTATTTAGCGGATATTTTCGATAATCTTGTCCTCGTGCATGAATCTCCGGGCTACGCGCTGCTCGAACCAATTCCTGTTAAACCGCGTCCAACACCTCCCATCATCGACGGCCAGGTCGAATTAGACAAGGACGAAGGAACGGTGTATATCAGCGATATCTATACAGGAGAAGGTCTGAAGGGGGTGCCGCGCGGAACGATCGAACAATTGCGGGTCATGGGATTCCATTTCGGCTATCGCGGTCTGGCCGGTGCGGACAAGATTGGATACGGCGGCCCGTGGGAAGTGATGCGCATCATTGGAACCGTTCCCGTCGAAAAAGACGGGTCGGCAAGCTTTCTCGTCCCTGCAAACACGCCGATTGCCCTCCAGGCGCTCGATGCGGAGGGCAAAGCCGTGCAAATCATGCGAAGCTGGCTCACGGCGATGCCCGGTGAACAGATCTCCTGCGTCGGATGCCATGAGACGCCGAGGGACGTCACTGATCCACGTCCCAACGTCGCCGCGTCGCGCCCGTCACGAAAGGTGACGCCGTGGTATGGTCCTGCACGGGGTTTCGACTTCGAGCGAGAGGTTCAGCCGGTCCTTAACACCTACTGTGTGTCATGCCACGACGGCTCAAAGAAGGGTGCGGCCGATCTTCGTTCGGAAAAAGACGGTGGACGCGTCGAACCCAAACCAATCGGTTACGTGCCGCGCCTTCACCCGGATATGCTGGCGGCTACGGGCGGCAAGCTTCGGTACAGCCCGGCGTATGATGTGTTGATCCATTATATTCGGCGCGTGGGCGTCGAGGACGACGTGAGCCTTCTGACACCGGGTGAATATCACGCCGATACCAGCGATCTCGTCCAAATGCTCGAAAAAGGACATTACGGCGTCAATCTCGATAAGGAAGCCTGGAGCCGCATCATTACGTGGATCGATCTGAACGGGCCGTGTCATGGGACGTGGAACGACGTCTTTCCGATTCCGGACGGCGCTCACGAGCGACGAATGGAGCTTTGCAGGCTCTACGGCGGGCTGTCGAGCGATCCCGAGCAGATATTTCAAACCACCTGGACATCAATGGATCCCATGAACTCAAATGAGGCGTTATCCCACAAGCCTTTCCAATCTGAGGGAGAATCGCTTTCTACATTCAACGCTCGTCATCAAAAGAATCTGTACGAACCGGTCCGGCGGCAGATCGACCTTGATGGGGAAAGACTGACGCTCGTCCGCATCCCGGCAGGGCGGTTCGTAATGGGCGGTCTGAGCGGCAGCGCGGACGAATGTCTTCAACAAATCGTAACGATCGACAGACCATTCTGGATCAGCGAATGTGAGATTAGTAACGCCCAGTTTCGCCGATTCGATCCGTCGCATAACAGCGGATATTATGTGAAGCGGCGTGACCGCGCCGATGGAAAGGGGCTGTCGCTCGACGGCGACCAACAACCGGTCGTGCGTGTTTCGTGGGAACGGGCGATGGAATTTTGCCGCCGTCTGTCCAGGCGGACGGGACTGATGGTGACACTTCCGACCGAACAGCAGTGGGAATATGCCTGCCGGGCGACAACCGAAACACCCCTGTATTACGGAACGGCTGATGACGATTTCTCGATCTGGGCGAATATGGCGGATCGAAGTTTCAGCACGGGGCTAATGAACGCAAACGGACGTTTTATGCCGGAGGGCGGCGTAACACAGGCCACAGGAGGCGTCCCCCACGTCGTTCTCGAAGGAGCCAAACTCGCACAGACGCAATTCGACGACGGCCATCGTGTCACCGCGAACATCGGCTCCTATCGACCGAATGGTTGGGGGCTCTGCGACATGCACGGCAACGCTGCGGAGTGGACGCTCAGCGACTATGATCCATCCGGCCGCAAGGTCGTTCGTGGTGGCTCGTTCTTTGACCGGCCCGAGCGCTGCCGGAGCGGTTTCCGCTGGCGCTATCCGCCCTGGCAGCGGGTGTTCAACGTGGGTTTTCGAATCGTGATTATCGAGACCGATACCGGGAGATTGACCCGTTACTCACTGCGATAAAAGGATTTCAACTCATAAGGGCAGCGGACCGGTATATCCCGTGTCGGCTAATTCCATTTTGTACAGTTGAGCGAACAGTCTGAACTGTCGTGCGAAGTCCCCGCAGAACAAGAGATTATGATGGCCTTTGACCATGCAGGCATCGGGTCGATCCGTAATCTCGATTTCCACATTTGTTGCACATCCGGCGGCCGGGGGCATTTGATGTGACTTGACGACACGGCCGGCATAGACATCCAGCGCGGGCTTATCGCCGGGATAGTACTTAATCATCGTCACCGGGTCTCCGGAATTCCAGAAGGTTTGAATAGCACAACTGCCTTCATTGGTGTGCGCGAAGCGACGCAACAGATAATCCAGTTCAGGTCCCTCAGGGCCGTACATTTTAGTCGCACACGTGCAGTGCGAGGCGTAGTAATGGTTTAGCTCCGTTTCGTAGCACGGATTGTGTTGAAAGCCCGGCCGGCCGATGAGAAGTTGTCCGAGTAACTGAGTATAGGCGGCAGGTAAATCATTTTCACAAGCAACCGGGATAAGCCCGCTGTTCAGGATCGAAAAGCTCAAACATGGTTTGAGCATTCCCCGTCGCAGACAATTCATCGTCAGACCATCGGCCTTCTCGATACGCAGCAATTCCTTGAGGGCGAGGTGGGCCCACAGGGCGTTCTTCAGACTTTCTTGATTAAGGCCTCTTATCTCTTTTGCTTTTTGGGTGATCTTCTTCATCAAATCCTGAACGGGTTTGTTGATTTCGACTTGATGGAACAGGTTGGCATAACGCCTGAAGGGAATGACACGGACTTTGATACCGAAAAACTTTTCGATTCCTTCGCGGGGTTTGTCTGCTTCCGTGATGCTTAGAAGCAAAGATTGCTTTAGGTGTTTCCGCGTGTTAATCATCCGCATCCCATATTCGATGGCCTTGAGATTGTCGAGCGACTGGATGAAATAGACGCCCGGCCGACGATAGTGGCTGACCGAGCCATGCTTGACACCAAGACCAATGAAGAAAACAACAGGGATATCCAGCTTCTGGGCCGCTTCCAAAAGCAGGTCGGCCTGCGGGAGACTCCGGTTATAAAACATAATCAGGAGCAATCCGTCGGGACAAGTTGTTTCAATTTCCCTTATCAGCTTTCCGACATCCGGATGACCGGCGACGGAGCGATTCTGAGTCACGATCTTCATCCCGAGGCGCTTTTCGATTTCCTTCAGCTTCGCAGTATAGCTTTTCTGGCGCCCTTCGGCATCGAATTCGTTGCCGGGCCAACTCCACCAGCCGTCCGGATCTTCTGAAAACGTCGTCGACGGAGGATAGAGAAACACCGCTCGAACCGTGGCCCCTTGCTTTCCGTGGGAAGTCGCCCGGACACTTTCGGCAGCATTCACCGCGAGCCATGGAACCGCCAACGCACCGTATGTGCCACCCATTGCGGCCAGAAAACGACGCCGGTTCAGGGTATAGCCCGCTTTAAGATGACGATAGTCCTGCATGTTGAGCTCCTTCATATTGTTTTGGCTTGGATAAGCATGCTACAGACCATATATCCTTTTGGGATTCTCCTCCCATATCGCCTTTTGCTCATGATCGGAAAGCTGCGCGATGAAATCAGCGGCGATGCTTACGACGGCGCCATATTGGCCCGCCAGCGTACAGACCGGCCAGTCCGATCCTATAGTTAGCCTTTCAACACCGAAGGCCTCAAGCACCACCTCCATGTAGGGCCTGAAATCCTCCGCGATCCAGTAGTGCCAGTCGGCCTCCGTTACCATGCCCGATATCTTGCAGGAGACGTTTTCACAGGACGCCAACTTCTTGATATCGCTGTCCCACGGTGACATTTGTCCATCTTTGATATAGGGCTTAGCCATGTGATCCAGTATGAACACCTGCTCTGGAAATCTTTGTACCAGCTCAATAGTCGCCGGAAGCTGGTGGGGGAAGATCAGAATATCATAGACCAGGTCATAGGCCTTCAGCCTGCTGATACCGCGCATAAAATCTTCCCGGAGGACAAACCGGGCATCAGGCTCATCCTGCACTACATGCCGGACGCCGACCATCTTCGACCTGTCCTTGAACTGCTCCAGTTGTGCCTCCACATCGGGGCTTCTGAGGTCCACCCAGCCGACAACGCCGCGGATAAAGTCATACTCTTCGGCCATGACTAATAGCGCTTCTGTTTCTTCAACAAGCTGGCGTGCCTGTACGGCGATAGTTCCCTCGATGCCACTGTCTTCAAGCAACGGATTGAGATCGGGAGGAAGCCTGTCCTGGGCGAGAATTTCCATGCCCTCTCCTATCCAGGGGTATTCCTCCTGGCTATACGTCCAGAAATGCTGATGGGTGTCGATCTTCATATCCTTGTCGTTAGTAGTCTCCTTTGCCTTCAGGATGCTTGATGAAGTTCATAGTCAGCAGAAGGTTGGCCCAGTTGCGCTGGTCCCCGGTAGCTATCATCAGCGCCGTGTCGGGCTCCCGAGCCTTGTCATAGAACTCAAGCCGCTGCAGTTTGGTCAATTCCATGCCGGGCAGCAATTTCTTGAACTCGGCAAAGATGGGCTGATCCGCTTCGTCAGGGGGAACCATGACAAAGGCCTCTTCAACGGGTATGATACTGGTTAGCGCCTTCAGTACATCGGTTACCCGAAGCATGTCCGGCATCACGTTGAGCCATACTTTCTTGGCCGAGGCGGGGCTTCCTGTAATATGGGGATAGCAACCATCGGATATCAGTATGCGGGATCCGTGCCCCATTTTCCCGACTGCTTCCAATATTTCAGGATGAATGCATTTGGATAGTAACATGATGGTTTCCTTTCGTTGGGCTTAAACGTTTGTGTTTCTGGACATTCTTCTATAAGCCGTTTGAACCACTACGCCACTGAAAAACACTCTTTGAACGCACGCATCGTTTGCTCGGCAGCAGCGTCAGGATCCGGCCAGGGAAAAGCCTCGGCAGAAGCATATCCCGTATACCCCACGTCCGTCAGGGCCCGGGCGATATCCGTCATATCGGTATGTCCCATGCCAACGGGCCGACGGTTGCTGTCTGCAAAGTGAAGATGGCCAATATGCCTGGCATTGGCCCGTATGGCGCCTGAAAGGGACTCTTCTTCGATATTCATGTGAAACAGATCCGCCAGTAACACCACATTCGTAGTGTCAAGTGTCTCCAAAAAGTCGGCGCCCGCACCGAGCTGATTGAACATATTCGTCTCATAACGGTTCAGCGGTTCGTAGATCAGACGTACTCCTTGCTCTTGGGCTCGTTTGCCCAGCTCGTCCAGTCCCTCAGCCAGCCAGGCGACAGCTTGCGTCCGTGCGATCCCCGGTTCCACGTTTCCCTGCATCGATCCTATAATGGCCGGCGCGCCGAACCTGGTCCCGAACGTGACCATCTCGCTGATAAATGCAACCGCCCTTTGTCTGACGTGTTTGTCCGGACTGGTCAGGGTCCAGCCATGGAGCACCTTGCCCGCCCCGGTTCCTACCGCCGCAATCTTAATCCTGTTCGCGTTGCAAAGCTGTTGCAACTGTTCAGGATCCACCGCGTCGGCCGAAGCGGTAAAAAGTTCCACGGCATCAAAACCAAGTTTCGCGGCCTTGGGTATGCTGATCTCAGGTCTCTCCCAGTATATCCAGGGACCTGTCTTTATCTCAGCAACCAACGCAATCGTCGCGCATGATTTGATCATCGTTCGAATACCTTATTATCAAGCTTCTGTATCCAATAAAATCTTGGTGACCGGCCCGGGGTTTTCCGACCATTCGGCAAGCGCCTTTCCGGCTTCGTCCAGGGTAACGACCCGGCTGATGACGTCATCCACCGGGAATTTACCCTTCTCGAGGTATGCGATGGCCGCCGGAAAGTCAACGTCCTTCTCACAGTTCCTCGAACCATAGATTTCAATCTCCTTCCTGACGAACATCCCTGTTTCGTATTCTACCGGCTTCTTTGCATAGCCAATGTACACGACCTTTCCGGTATAGGCCACTTCATCCACTGCCGCCCGGTAAGTCTGCGAATTGCCCACGGCTTCAATGATCACATCCGGCCCTTCTCCCTGGGTTATTTCACTGAGGGCCTCGTGCAGGTCCGTCTTCCTCGTGTTGATCGTGTGTGCGACTCCTGTTTTGTGTGCAATGTCCATTTTGGAATCGTCGATATCAATGGCAATGACTTCCGCCTGACGTGATACTGAAGCCGCTACCGCTCCCATTCCCACGATACCGCATCCGATGACCGCCACCTTCTGGCCGGTACAAATCCGCGCGCGGTTGACCGCATGAAAACCGACGGTCAGCGGTTCGACGAGTGCCAACTCCTGCAGCGACAGGTGTTCCGATGGAAACAGAACCTGCCAGGGAACCGTTATATATCGGGTCATGGCGCCGGGACGTCTCACACCCATCGTCTTGTTATCCTGACAGGCATTGGGGCGTCCCTTCTTGCAGGACGTGCAGATCCCACAATTCAGATAGGGATATACCGTCACTTTCGTGCCGACACTGAGAGAACCTGGAACGCCGGCCCCCATCTCTTCAATGACGGCCCCGACCTCATGGCCGAGAACAACGGGATATTCCTGCAGTTCAAAAAGCCCCCGAAAACCGTTCAGGTCTCCACCGCAAAATCCGACCCGGCCGACCTTCAACAGAACCTCGCCGTCCTTGGGAACCGGGCGGTCAATGTCACGAATTTCGGTTTTCCCCGGTTCAATTAAATATAGAGCTTTCATGCGCTCCTTTCACTATCCGGCTTCGGAATATTGTTTTCAGGCCTGCCTTCAAACCACATTCTGTTCTTCACGGGATTGCAGATGTCCATCACTTTTTCCATTAAATCGTCCGGTATCTTGAAATCCAGGACCTTGATGTTTCTCTCGATATTCTTGAATTTGGACATGCCCACAATCGTGGTAGCAATATCCGGATGGTCGAGGGCATACCGGTTGGCCACATCACCGAGGTTAACTCCATATTCTTCACAAAGGGCAAGAAGTTGCGGCTGAACATCCTGGACTTCCTGCGGTGAACGGTGCCACTCGGGAATCGGCGAATCAGAAAGGATCCGTTGCAGCAGCGGCGAAGCATTGATCAGGCCAAATCCCTTTTCTTTGGACAATGGGACAAGATCGTCATTGATTTCATCTTCCAGCAGATTGTAATGGGCCCAGGAGAGCACGGTATCCACGTCAACCTCGCGCGCTATAGCCGCAAGGTATCTGACGGGAAGGCCGGTGATACCGAAAAACCTGGCTTTCCCCTGTTCCTTTACTTTCCGGGCCGCGGGAACGGCCTCATTAAGCACTTGTTCCCTATCCACGAATTCTATGTCATGCAGTTGATAGACATCCACATAGTCGGTCTGCAAACGCTGAAGGGATTCGTCAATACTGGTCAGGATCCGATTGTAGCTGAAATCGAACTTGTCCACATCATACCGGCCGCATTTGGTGGCCAGGAAGACGCGATCTCTCTTGCCCTTTAATGCCACACCCAAACGTTTCTCCGCCAGAGTCACGCCGTACATGGGGGCCACATCGAAGTAATTGATGCCGTGATCGATCGCATAATGAACCGCCCGGATGCCCTCCTCAGGATCGGCCGGATCGAACACACCACCCAAAGGCGAAGCGCCGTAGCTCAGAATCGAAACCTTCATTCCTGTTTTGCCTAATGTTCGGTATTCCACTTTCTTATGCTCCCGTTAAGTAATCTGACATTTGCCATTTAAACGGTTATTCAAAACGATTTTCCACATACGACATCAATAATCGTATAAAAATTCCTCGAACAATCAAGAATTAAGAGGATTGATGGTGCACTCGGAATTCTGATTCATTTTCACTCTATGTTTAGATTTTGGGCTTCTTCATGTCAGGGGCGGGTTGGGCTTCCGTCGTGGGCAACCATTGTCTCAAACGATGGATGACTTTCGCATTCTCAGGATCGCCGGCGACGTTGTACCACTCGTTGGGATCTTTCTGATGATCGTAGAGTTCCTCGGTGCCGTCCGCGTAACGGATGTAGCGCCAGCGCCGATCGCGCACGGCGTGATTGCCCCGCATATAGGTCATCAGGGCCGGGCGGGTCAACGTCGCAGCCGAATTCTTGAGAAGCGGCAAAAGGCTGATACCGTCCAATTCGGGCTTCGGCTTCAAGCCGCAGAGCTCGATTAACGTCGGGTAAATATCGATCAGACTGACCGGGCTGTCACAACGGGAACCGGGACGGGTTATCCCCGGCGCAACAATAATGAAGGGTACGTGATTGGTTTTTTCCCACAAGGCAAACTTTTCCCAGTGCTCTTTTTCGCCCAGATGATAACCGTGGTCGGACCAGAGTATAATAACAGTGTTGTCAGCGAAATCGCTCTCGTCCAGCGCATCGAGAATCCGGCCAACCTGGGCATCAGCAAAGGTGGCACTGGCCTGATAGGCGCGCACGGCTTCTTTCCAGGTCCCGGGCGACTTTGCTTCGATCTCCATCAGTTCCCTGAAGAACCATTTCTTGGACGATAGTAATTTCCCGGCCCCGGTGGGAAGATCGTCGATATCTCCCTTCAATATCTCAGGCATGACGACCTGGTCGGGCGGATAAAAATCAAAAAACCGCTGTGGTGCAAAGAACGGCATATGAGGTCGAAAAATCCCGGCGGCCAAAAAAAAAGGCGTATCATGTTTTTTACGGAGGGATCGAATGACATAATTGGCCGTCCTGACGTCGATGGCATCCGCTTCATTAGCGGGCCAGGGGCCCCAATCCGTGTTGGGGCTGCCGTATTTTGCAAGACCGTTCAGTTTCTTTTTCGGCATGGGCGTATCGGGCGGGTCCGGCATCAAAAGGAAATCGTCAAAAGACGCCTTATCATGAAAAGCGCCGCCGTAATGGTGATGAAAGATTTTTCCCGCTCCCTCGGCGCGGTATCCGTGAGCCATGAAATGTTGGGGCAATGTCACCGCGTCCGGCAGGGCGTTTCGCCAGTCCGCCTTGTTCCCATAAACGCCCGTGGTTGTCGGACGCAAACCCGTCAGGATGGCCGTACGCGACGGATTACACGCCGCCGATGCGCAATACGCATGGGTGAACAACGTTCCTCGCTTCGCCAATCGTTCGATATTCGGGGTCCGGATCGGCGCCTCAGGATTGATAAACTTGATCCAGTCATTCAGATCGTCCAAAGCGATAAACAATACATTGGGCTTTGTTACCGTATCGGACCGTGATATCGCGGGTAGGCTCAACGATAAGGCCCCCATTCCGGCTATCTTTAGAAAACGACGTCTTTTCATTACTGAGATTTCTCCTTCCTCTTCCAGGAGTACGAATCAGGATCAAAATGGTAAGCGCTTTTTGAAAGTGCGGGCGGTGCATCACTTTTCGGAAGCCAGTTGGCCAGGTTCCGTTTTATCGAATCAAACGTTGAATCCCCAGACAGATTCGCCCACTCGTGGGGATCGTTGTCACAATCATACAGTTCTTCCGTGCCGTCGTTGTAGCGAATATATCGCCAACGCTCAGATCGAACGGCATGGTTTCCTCGTTCAAGCGTCGTCACCGAAGGGCGCTGCCAGGCAGTCTTTGGACTTTTTAGCAGGGGAACCAGGCTAATCCCGTCAAACGTCCTATTTGCTTTCAAGCCGCATAAATCAATAAGCGTCGGATAGATGTCGATCAGGTTAACCGGACGTTGGCATACCGATCCCGGTTGGGTCACTCCAGGCGTTGCAACAAAAAACGGAACGTGCGTGGCGCGTTCCCAGAGCATCCTCTTGTGCCAGGCCCCTTTCTCACCCAAATGCCAGCCATGGTCGGACCAAACCACAACGATCGTGTTGTCCCGGTAGGGGCTTTTCTCCAGGGCGTCCAATAGATGCCCGACCAGCGCATCGGCAAAACTGATCGAAGCCAGGTAGGCCCGGACGGCTTGCGGATATTGCCCCGCCTTCTTGACGAGATCGAAATCGGCACGTCGTGCTTGAGCCATCTTTCTGCCCGCAGCGGGGACGTCTTCCAGATCGTCTTCTTTAACTTCGGGCAGTTTGATTTGGTGTAGGGGGTACAAGTCGAAGTACTTTTGCGGGACATACCAAGGCAGATGAGGATGGTAAATTCCGGCGGCCAAAAAGAACGGTTTATCATGGGATCTTTCGAGAAAGTCGATGGCCCATTG
>Ga0272442_10005986_pt1 | contig 16136 bp, 12 predicted proteins | sample SSMForm2O_FD_200262 | JGI IMG/M metagenome (GOLD analysis project Ga0272442, IMG submission 200262) | Marine sediment archaeal communities from Little Sippewissett salt marsh, Falmouth, MA, United States - SSM-Form-2O | ecosystem: Environmental > Aquatic > Marine > Wetlands > Sediment ...
TTTTCTTTATCACGATATTTCAAAACAGCCTCGGCAACTCCCTTAGGCTCGAATATCCTCTGGGAGACCGCTGCCCCCGCCGCAAGATTGCCGCTTCGAACAAGATGAAGTCTGTCACCGATTTGTGTCCCTGCTTTTACTATCACCTCACCCGTATCCGTATCCACTATCGGTTCTACAGCCCACATATTAGGTGTCAATTTATCCATTGTCGTGATTTTCGTCGGATAAAAGAAATGTATTATACTCTCGGTACTGCCGAATTCCGGTGCTATCGCACGAAGAAAAATTGATGCCGGCATCTTGCTCGACTGGTCGATTTTGACCACCAAAACGTCTTTCTTGGTTACACTTATCTCTATCCAGCTGCCTCGCTCAGGTATGATTCGGCCCCCGTGAAGAATTCTATCTCCTTCCTTGCTGTCGATTACAAAATCAACTCCGGGGCTGCGGTGAAGCTGGCTCACAATCACTCGCTCGGCGCCGTGAATCACAAACTCTCCACCGCCTATCATAATCGGTATCTCCCCGAGGTATATTGACTGCTCTGTCAAATCTTCTCCATCCTGCCGACGAAGACGGCAACTAATCTTCAACGGATAGCCGTAAGTTAAACGAAGCTGACGACACTGGGTAAGAGTATAACGTGGCTGCTCAAGCTCATAGTAGAGATATTCAAGACACATACTCTTATCGTAGCTTTCAATGGGAAATATCTCTCGAAAAAGACCCTCTAAGCCGAAGCATTTCCTTTTCGTAGGAGCAGTCTCACTTTGTAAAAAACGTTCGTAACTTTCTTTCTGTATCGCTACAAGGTCCGGTATCTTAACGGCTTCACGGACTCGCCCAAAATTGCGAAAGCTCTTTAAAGCCATTTCAAACTCCTAAATTTGCCACGGCGTATAACATTCGGTCTCGTAAATACGGAACTCTCTTTTTATACCAATTCAACTGTCGCACCAGCGCCTTCAAGCTGCTTCTGAACTGTCTCGGCCTCTTCTTTGCTTAAGTCTTCTTTCACGGGCTTCGGTGCACCCTCTACAAGGTCCTTAGCCTCCTTAAGGCCAAGGCCTGTCAACGCTCTTACCTCTTTGATAACCTGAATCTTCTTCTCGCCAAAAGACTTGAGCACAACATTAAACGTACTTTTTTCTTCCTCCTCCTCTCCTCCGCCCGCTGCCACACCTGTCGCCGGGCCCGCCATCATAACAGCCCCGCCTCCTGAAGGTTCAATACCATATTCCTCTTTCAGATAATCGCCAAGCTCTTTCGCCTGCATCAACGTCAGCGCAACTATCTTGTCACCAAGCTTCTTGATCTCAGAACTCCATTCCTTGGCGCTTTTGCCTTCAGATACTTCTTTGGCCGCTTTAGCCTTCGGGGCTTCTTTGGCCTCCTTGGTCTCTTTAGCCTTCGGGGCTTCTTTGGTTTCCTTGGCCTCTTTAGGCTTCGCTGCTTCTTTGGTCTCCTTGGTCTCTTTAGCCTTCGGTGCCTCTTTGGCTTCCTTGGCTTCTTTAGCTTTTGGAGTCTCTTTGGGCTCCTCAGCCGTTTCTGCTTTCTTTGCTTTTTCTTCTGCCATTGCTATTAACTCCTGTTAGCTATTGCCTGATGGTAGCCGAATGAACCCACTTTGCGCTCAAACACAAAATCGAGAACCCGAAACTACGCCGTTTCGTTTAACCCATTAAAGGGACAGCCATACAGGCAATTGATAATAATCTATTCTTTAGGCCGCTTGTTTCTCTGCCTTTTCTGCAATTGTTCTTATGCAGCCGGCTATAATTCCAGCCGGACCTGCAATACCGCCGGCCAATACTCTTGCAGGAGACTTCGACAGCATTATTATTTCTCCCTGCAATTCTCTGCGATTAGGCATCTTCGAAAGCCCCTCCGCTGCTTTGCCATCCAATGCTTCTCCTTCCAGAAAGGCGCCTTTGACCTCTATAAAAGGAATCTTTTTGCTCCAATCCATCAGATCCTTGGCAACCTCCACAATACTGTCGCCCCCGTAAGCTATCGCACAAGGGCCGCTGAACAACGCCGACGCCGCTTCCATCTGGCAATTAACAAGAGCACGCCGGAAAAGAGAGTTTTTTACCACTGACAACTTCACGCCCTTCTTCTTCAACTCTCCCCGAAACTCATTCCCGTCAACGCCCCCCAAACCCTTGATACTCACAACCAGAAAATCTCTGACATCTTCCTCGACTATCTTCTTCTCAAGCTCCCCCTGAAGTAATTCTTTCACATATTTACTCATTTTATTTCACTGCCTTTATTTCACGTCTTAATGTCTGACTGTCAACTTCCCTTCATTAAACACTAATTGCCACGCTTGGGCTCATCGTTGCAGAAAGGCACATCTTTTTGATATACGTTCCTTTTGTCGATGTCGGTCGAATCTTTTTTATATGCGATACAAATGCCTCGATATTGCCGATGAGTTTTTCTTTCTCGAAGCTTTGCTTGCCGACCACAACATGAATATTGCCCCCCCCATCATTTCTAAACTCCACTTTGCCGGCCGCAAACTCAGATACCGCCTTCGCAACATCTGCCGTTATCGTGCCGTTTTTAGGCGAAGGCATTTTACCCTGCGGACCTAAAATACGACCGAGCTTGCCAACCTTGCCCATCACTTTAGGCGACGCAACTGCAACGTCAAAATCCATCCAGCCGCCCGTTATCTTTTCTATCAATTCGTCACTACCTGCCTCCACCGCCCCGGCGCTCTGGGCGGCCGGGATATCCGAATCCTCGCAGAATGCTACAACCTTTTTCTGCTTGCCTATACCATGAGGTAAAGATATCGAACCGCGAACCAGCTGGTCGGCCTGCTTTGGGTCGATGCCCAAATGCAATACACACTCTATGCTCTGGTCGAATTTGGTCGAATTAAACGATTTAATCTTCTCAACCGCTTCAGCAATGCTAATCGGCTCTTCGCTTAAACGCTCGGAATCCTTTTTGTATCTTTTGCTTCTATATCTCATAATTATTCACTTCTCGTAATAACTCCCGTCCCGAAGTCTCCTGCATAATCTCTAATCGATTATATCTATACCCATACTTCGGGCCGTTCCGGCTATTATCTTCTCTGCCTGCGCCATATCGTACGCATTCAAATCCTTGAACTTTGTCTCTGCTATTTTACGAACCTGCTCGGAGGTAACCGTGCCCACTTTTTCCTTGTTAGGAACTCCGCTTCCCTTCGCTATTTCCGCCACCTGCTTCAAAAGAACCGCCGCAGGAGGGCTTTTAACCTCGAACGTAAAACTTTTGTCTTTATAAACTGTTATTACAACCGGCACTGTCGTGCCGTTAAGCTCTTTCGTACGCTCGTTGAACTGAGATACAAACTGACCGATATTAACTCCATGCTGACCCAGAGCCGGCCCTATCGGCGGAGCTGGTGTCGCCTGACCACCAGATGCCTGCAATTTAATAGTCACCGCTACTTCTTTGGCCATTATACACCTTTATTTTTCTGCTCTTAGCTCACAGAATAAAAAATAAAAATTAAAAAACACCGAAAATTACAATTTCTCTATCTGCCAATACTCGATATCAAGCGGCGTGCTTCGACCGAATATCGTTACAATCACCTTCACAATCCCTCGTTCGGGGTCAATCGAATCTACCACTCCTTCGAAGTTCTCAAATGCGCCTTCCCGAATCTTTATCTGATCGCCCGGCTTAAACTCCACTTTGATGCTCGGCGCTTCTTCCGGCCTCTCCGCCTCCAAAAGCATCTTCGCAGATTCAGTATCACGCATCGGACTCGGAATCCCTTCCGTACCGATAAAATCACCAACGCCCGAGGTCTCTTTAATCATAAACCACGCCTTCTCCGGCGCACGACCCTCTTTCGTCGTTTCCATCTCCATAAAAACATAACCCGGATAGAGCTTGCGCATATGCACCGTCTGCTTATTCCCGCGAATTCGCTTTACACGCTCCACCGGAACCTCTATCCGACCGATAACGTCGCTCAGACCCTCCATCTGCACCTTCTGGGTCAGAGCCTCTTTCACCTGCATCTCTTTATTTGACTGAACTCGTAAAACGTACCACTGCATATCAAAGCCTGTAATATAAACATAAAGGAAACCGAAATCTCCGACTCATACGACACACCTGCTTATATGTTTCTTTTTATCCCTACCTGCCATAACCGCCGTATTCGACCTTTATATCTCCCGGCCGATGACTATACCGGCCGTCTTCATCAAAAAAATTCAGCGCAAAAACCACCCGAATATCAGCTCGAAAACAAAATCAAAAAATCCCAAAAGCAACGCTATAACAATCACCGTCACAATAACGATAAACGTCGAAACAGCTATCTCCTTCCTGCTCGACCAGCTGACCTTTTTCATTTCTCCTTCTGCTACCACCATAAAATCCGCTACCGACGGCTTATTTATCAGCCAGAATATTAAAAAAGAAAACACAACAAACAAGCCCGCCGGAACCATTGTCGCTATCCACAAAGTCCCCTTTGGCCCGAGACCAAACTCTACCGCCTCAAGCTTCGAGTATAGACGAAGACAACCCAAACCTGCTATTATGGCCAGACCAAACGCGCTGCAAAGACGTGTATATGTCCCCTGACCACGCTTATAAATACTAAAAGCCATAATATATTACCCCGTCAACCCTTCAAATAAAAGACTTAAACAGCTATATTGCCGACTTCTTATAAAACACCAAAAAAACCTCGTTACTAACTTCACTCACTGCAACTCAAACCAGGCCAGGGAGGAATTGAACCCCCAACCTTCGGTTTTGGAGACCGACGCTCTGCCAATTGAGCTACTGGCCTAAATCTTTACCATTATCCTTAAAACTCTCGATTTTTATTATTATGACGTCTGTCTCCTTCAATGCTCTATACCATTGCTACTTACGACGTATCCTGTGAACCGTATGTTTGCGTTCCGTCCTGCAAAACTTCTTTAATTCTATTTTTGGTGTACCTTCCGCAACGCTGACGTTCGTCCGGTAGTTCCTTTGGCCGCACTCTCTGCACTCAAGCCAAACATATTCTCTTTTGCTTTTCTTTTTGGCCACTAATACTGCCCCTGACAAAAAAATACTCTTATTCCAGAAATACTACTTTTACCTTCAGAAGTCTAACCTGCAAAATACGAACATCATCGCTTTACTTGCACCGTTTAATCTTTCTTAAGAAGAAAACTATGCAATCACCTTCGTTACAACTCCGGCGCCTACTGTTCGACCACCCTCACGAATAGCAAAGCGAAGACCATCCTCCATCGCAATCGGAGAGATGATTTCCACCTCCATAGCTATATTGTCACCGGGCATGCACATCTCCGCCTTTTTGCCGTCCCGGCTCATTAAGGCAAGAACTGCTCCGGTAACGTCGGTTGTTCTGAAGTAAAACTGTGGTTTGTAATTCGGGAAAAACGGTGTATGACGACCACCCTCTTCTTTCGTCAGAACATAGACTTCAGACTCGAACTTCGTATGAGGAGTTATACTCCCTGGTGCTGCTACAACCTGACCTCGTTCAAGTTCCTTCTTTTCCACGCCACGAAGAAGAATACCGATATTATCACCGGCCTGACCTTCATTCAGTGTCTTGTTAAACATCTCTACGCCGGTACAAACGGTCTTTCGAGTCTCTTTGGCAAGGCCGACTACCTCAACTTCATCACCTACGTGAATTTTGCCGCGCTCAACTCTGCCCGTACCTACCGTACCACGGCCTTTAATGCTGAAAACATCCTCTACCGGCATAAGAAATGGCTTATCAACCTCACGCTCAGGTACAGGAATATAATCATCCACAGCCGCCATTAGCTCATCGACGCACTTGCATGCCTCGTCATCTTTTCCGTCACTTTCCATTGCCGCCAGAGCTGAACCCGAAATAATCGGAATATCATCTCCCGGAAACTCATACTTGCTTAAAAGCTCCCTTATCTCAAGCTCTACAAGCTCAAGAAGCTCCGGGTCATCAACAAGGTCAACCTTGTTCAGGAAAACAACTATCTTCGGTACATTGACCTGACGGGCAAGAAGAATGTGCTCGCGCGTCTGAGGCATCGGACCGTCGTTGGCCGCAACCACAAGAATAGTGCCGTCCATCTGCGCCGCACCCGTTATCATGTTCTTAACATAATCTGCGTGACCAGGACAATCCACGTGAGCATAGTGACGCTTTTCCGTCTCGTATTCTACGTGTGCGGTATTGATCGTTATCCCGCGCTCCTTCTCTTCGGGTGCGTTGTCGATATCATCGAACTGTTTGATATTACCACCACCCGCAAGATTGGCAAGTCGCATCGTGATTGCCGCTGTCAGCGTCGTTTTTCCATGGTCGATATGACCGATTGTACCGATGTTAATGTGTGGTTTTGTTCGTTCGAATACCGCCTTAGCCATCTTTCTATAAACCTCCAATGTGCCGTTAGCAATTCCTTGTTACCAAACTGACCAAAATTTTTCCCAAATACTAACCTTCTATAATTAATTCAAAGCCAAGATTAAAATAAATAAACCTGACAATACGCCTGCCGGATAATCCTTATCTCGGCCTGACCTGCTTGTATTTAGCTGCTGATGGGGCTTGAACCCATGACCTCGTCCTTACCAAGGACGCGCTCTACCACTGAGCTACAGCAGCAACTGCTTTTCGACTCCTTTGTACCTTTATAACCTGTTATAAATAAACAACTTCCCCACTCAACCGACAAAGGTCTTGCAAAAAATATTCCAGACCATAAATACTCACAATAACCCGCGCCCGCTGGCTAAAATAACATATAAAACCGGCGCAGAAGCCCGGAAATAACAAAAACTCCAATAATGTAAACTACGTAGTTTATAGAACAAAATACAAATCTGCAAACAGAAAAAATAAAAAAAATTTTATTTTTTTTAAATTTTTTTTCACTTTTCCCAAAAATTCCCCACAAAAAACCCTCTCAGCCACCCCAAAACGCAAAAATACCAAAATCCCTGCTTCCTGCCCCAATATACCCCCTTTTCGCCCCGCACACCCCAAAAAACCACATTTCCCGCCCTTAAAAACCACCACAACAATGACTTCCAGGGAATTTTCATTATCATTTAGCCTTCAAACGACAGTTCGCAGGATTCTATTCTTTTAGGTGAATTTACCCTCAGCGCAGTCAAATGGGCTTGCTTATCTTTTATATTCTTTCCAAATTATTATGTTAAATTATGCTTCTCCACATAAGCTATCCGTGCACAAAGGGATTTCTCATCGAAGCAATAACACTTATCATATCCTTTAGTCCAAACTTTCCCTTCGAAGCCCACTGCCTTCAGCGCCACCCGCGCTGCATTCTTGTAGCAACCTGCCAACACACCTATCGGCACATCCACATACTCACACACAATGTGCACATGATTTGAACAAACTGCAATCGCATGTATTTTCTGTTTGAATCGTCTTGCTGCCGACACAATCGCATCCCGAAAAATCTCCTTCTGTTTCCTTCTCAAACGCACCGCTGAGTGTTTGAGTTTCTCTTCGCAATCTCTTTTAAGTGCAACATTCCATCCCCGCACTCGGCCGTCCTTGACAAACCCCTTTACCTCCCCTTGCATCCACGTCCCGTATGTCGTCCATGTCACCATATAACCAATTGTTTTCGCCATCCTCTGCTTTTACAACATAACCACTGGCCCCGCCTGTGGTCGTATTTAGCCCGGTCCTCAGGGCCGGGGTGCAGACTATTAACCTATTGTGCTGCCTCCGGTTCGGACTATTTTTATTTTCTCCGCTGCTGCGCACCTGCGAAATACTGTATGTGCCGAATGGTGGCCTCCGCCAGCACCTCGCAATTTCTAATTGCGATTGGGTAAAAAAACAAAAATTAATCTCGTCACATCTTAAGTGAGTTTATACTGAGCGAAGTCGAAGTAAGCCCTGCGGGAAAACTTCAAATATCCATCTATCCGCAGGGCTCAAACGACTATTTTGAGCAACCCTGGTGTTCTTTCTGTCTTCTGAGTCCTGATGTTGTTTCAGAGAGTTGCCGTTTTAAAAACTTTACAGGTTTATCACAAATTCATATAATTACAAATCAAGCTATCTGCGGAGAATTGCATCTGCGGCGGCCAATGAATCCGTGATTGCTAAATAGTGATTAGTGAATTGTATTTGGTGAATAATATCTGAGGTACCTTTCTATGGAATCATCCGCCTTACACCAATTACAACAAACTCCCGGCGTTGGTAAAACTATTGCACGGCACATGCACAGTATCGGCATCAATTCTATTGACGACCTTAAGGGCAAGCAGGCCAAGCAGCTTTATGATAGACTCTGCGAGTTTAAAGCCTCTCCGGTCGATAGATGTATGCTTTACGTATTTCGCTGCGCAATATACTACGCTTCGAATACCGAACATGACCCGCAGCTTTTAAAATGGGAAAACTGGAAGGATAAGAAATAACTAACTGCTCACGTGCAGCCAACTGAATCTGGCTCACCCGGTAAACTGGAGTTGACTTTTTATCCCCGATAAACTAAATTGCTGTCAAAAAAGATTTGCGTAGCGAAAATCAATCCAGCCAGTTCTCAGCAAACTCCCACAAGTCATCCATATCCACTCGGCCGTCGCCGGTAAGGTCAGCCCCGCTGCACGCATCACAGACGGTATCCAGCCAGCGTTCTGCGAAAAAGGCAAAATCCACCAGGTCAACGTCGTTGTCGTCGTCAATGTCAGCCGGATAAAATGGTTCGGCCTCGAAACCATAGGTCGTAATGTCTGATGACGGTCCGTCGTAAAAAAGATGAATCATTTGAATATCCTGAGTTCGCAGTTCATCCAGTATATCCTGTGATATCCCCGGTTCGAGTTGAGGCTCGAATAGGAACTCCTCGTCAAAGTTGTGGTGGTGCGGGAAATAGGTTTGCGAGTAATATCCACGAAGAACTATTGGCTCGGTGGTGTATCCTTCGATGACCGTCTCATCCCAGCAGACCAGCGGAGCGGTGTAACCGGCTGAGAATCCGGGTGGTGGCGGCCAGAAGAAAGAGGTCGTGATAGACACATCATTTACTTCGTCGTAAAAGCTGCGCTGCTGCCAAACATCGTCTACATGTGGCTTTGGGCAGGGACAGAGGAGCACTTCATCTGTGGTGGTCGTGGAAAACCAATACGATGGGACCGGCTGATTGTAGTCTACGCGTAAGCTTAGCCTTCCGGGTACAAGGCCAAAGTCAGCCAGCGTAAACACAGGACCCTGTTTTGGTGACACCAGGGTCTGCACGTTATCCGTGCGCAATCCATAGCTTCGCGGATTCTGCAGGTGATGCATAAGCCACTCGTCGGTTGTGCAGGGCTCGTAAGGCCAGGTCGACGGAGTTTTGTCAAAGTTATGCCAGGAGAAGGGCCACACTGGTAGTTTTCCGGTGAGGCTGCGGATGCGACCGTCGGCCGCGTACTCGATATGTGCATCGGCATAAAAGCTTTCGGCAAGATTGGCTTCATTCACCCAGAGGTTTTTGGTTTCAAGCGTCCACCGTGATTTAAGCCGATGTTTGCTAAAAACCATATCAGTCTCTTTATGAGTCTCCCCCTGGAAGATACAGTATTTCACCGGGTCGTTGAACAAAAACGGCGTGATGCTGCGTGTCTCGTCCGGCTGCGGAATCTCGCGAATCTGCTTGACGACCAGTCCGCCCCCGGGCATTGCAGCGCCGCCGGTAGCGACCTTCTTATATTCAAAATCCAGAATGTAAGCGTTTTTACCTGTCACCTGAGCAAATTCTTCAGCAGCCGCTACAAGCAACTCTGATAATTCAATATAGTCGTCCTGCCATTGCATCACCTTAGCGCCAAGCGGCAAGAGATTCGACGCACGGATTAACCTTATACTCCCGATTTCCCCCGAAGAATAAACATTAACGCTGACTTCCTCCGGGACAGAACCATCCTCAGGATTGGCAACTGAGGTTGCACCCAATTGGCTCACCAGTCTGATGTCCGGACCAAGTGGATAAGGGTCGGAGTATTCCTGGTCAAGGGTCGCTACGCCGTTGGCCAACTCAAACTCGTCCGGGAAAGAATGGTGCACCAGAAGCGCCATACCAACGTCGGTTTCGTTTACGTCGTGGCGAAGCCGTTCAAGGAAGGCATTGTCGTTGTAGAAACTGGCGAACACTTTGCGAATTGCTCTAAAAACTCCACGTTCATTGTTCTCTTCAGGGTCACATATACATGGCCCCGCGTCATCGCCGTCCAGTTCGTCGGCCAGGCACCCGCTGTAGCTGTCGTAAAGTCCGGCGCCGGTGAACTGATTGCTGTCTTCGACATTCGTCGAACTTCTAAAACGGATTTTACTGTTAACATCGAATCCGTAATTCGGGTCCTCAAGCACAGCAATAACCGCATCCTGCAATTGCTGACTGAAACTCGTAACGCTGGCATTGGTAATCATATTCCGAATCACCGCAAGATCTGCCGATAACGCCGCAATATCAGCTGGTGGATAGCTATAACCGCCTAATCGATTGGCAATCTCTTGGCGAAGGGTGCTGCCGCTGATGCCTGCCGGAATCATCCACTTGGTTGCGTCACTTTCATCATCGGTCAAATACATGCCGCCAAGTTCAATCGCACTCGGCCCTGCGTTATATAATTCAATCCAATCCGGATATCCGCTTCCCTCCGGGTCCTGAATGGTACTATCGTTGTCAGCCATAAACTCGTTGATAAACAAGCCTTCTGTAGGGCCGCCGCTGCCCGTATTCGTTGAATTTGGTGTGGCTGTACCACCGGAAAAGAATACCCAGTTATCGTTCCCGTCGGGTGACCGACCATAAGACACATCCCCGCTTTGAGGCCCGAATGACAGTCCGTCTATCAAAGTCGTCCCATCAATGTCATACAAACCAATATATTCGCCATCGGCGCTGAGTTTGAAATTCGTATGCAGCGCACCCTGTTCTTCGTCATTGTCCGCCCAGAAAAGCAGATAACCACCCGCCTCGATTACAACGCCCTCGTGTGGTGTAAAAGTCTGATCTAAAAACTCATTCCACAAATCGAACGAAAACGCTGTCGCAACAGGACAGTTGTCTGGTATCGCATCGCGCAAAATTCCATAGTTCGCCGCCTTGCCGCCGAAATATTGAATGTCCCCCGGAACAAGGTCATTAGTATCAGCGCTGTAATCGCCGAATGAAGCCATCGGTTGAATATTCAACTCCGGCGGCTCTTTCAGCGCAAGGATTTCCGCAATTGTCGTCTCGTCAAGAGCGCCCTCCACATCGATTAACTTCACAGCGCCGCAGGCACGCAGAACAACCTTGTGACCGATGAGCTGCTGGGCATGGTTGGCATCCTCAGCCCGAGCTAGGTGTGCGAAAGGCACGCCGAATGTCCTCGCTAAAATGGCCACGTGTGAATTCGGCGTTGAGGGCAGCAGCGAAAGAATCCCGGCAACAAACGGTATCTCGGCCGGAACGCCATCGGTTAAAAGAATATCCTCCGGCAAAAGATTGCCGGAAAGATACGCCGCTTCAATCTGGTCACCGGGAAAAAATTTCAAATCGCCTAACGCCCAGCCTTCGGAGTAGCAGGCGTTGCCCCCGGCCCACCGTGCAGTAGAGCTGACAGGTATCCCCTGGGCCTCAAACCAGTCGCGGTTGGCCTCGGCTGCGGCCAGCTGTTCGTATGTTGGAAAATAAAATGCCTCCACGTTCGGGTCACCAAGGCAGGGATCGACAATGATTTTTGTTTTGACCACGTTGAACATATCACGAATTTCTTCTTTTAAATAAGGGTCATAACGAACGAACTGTATGCCGTACTCCAAAAAGAACGGTACCGGAGGTTCGTTGTCTGTAAGAGGAGGTAATATTACCGTACCTAAGACAGCCTGTTGTCCCTCCTCATGGAGTGTAACATCATAATATTCACTTGGGCTCATTCCTATAAATGGTGGCAGAACCGCAGTGGCAAAATCGTAGTGAAATAAATAGAGCTGACTGTCCTGGAAGTAAACCGTGTTGGCATCATTCAGTTTGATTGTGAACTTCACCCACCCAGGGTCATTTTTAAAGACACCCTCGTTCCGAAAGGAATCATCGGGAAAAACTATCTGGTTTTTCCAGTCCTGTCCGTACACGGCTGTGGATGTTGCCGCCACTAATAAAAGCATTAAAAACGCCGACCCGATTTTTAGATTTACCCTTTTCCACATCTCGCTATTTCTATGGGTGCCGGTTTTATATGCATCTTCCGACGAAAGCGTTCCCTTATTTAAGCAAACACAATAAGCATTATAACACATAACAGGCTTGAATTCAAGGATAAAAGTCTTATTTCAGCCCTTTTACAGGTTTGCACTATATAACGGCCTCTTTTGTGCTCGATGTGATGATTCACGATATAGATATTGTTCTGTCCCTCGCTGGCGGCAGGATTAAAAAAGTCGACGCCGTAGGAGTTAATGTAATAGAGGATAACGAAGATATCTGCAGCGCAAGGCTCCTCTTCGATAACGGCTGCATAGCAAATATCACCGCCTCGCGCATCGCCTTAAAGACAGAAAGAAAGGTCAGGGTTTTCAGCCGTCAGGCTTATCTAAGTGTCGATTATTTCAAAAAGACCGGCACCGTAATAAAAGCCGACCCAAATACGGATGTTGTTCAAAAAGTAAGGGAGCTTAAAAAAGCCGGCAAATTCAATCTCCTAAAGGCCGGCTGGTCCGACATGCTGCATATAGAAAAGCTCAAAATCGACGACAGGGAGCCGCTCCGTCTTGAGCAGGAGGCCTTTCTTCAGGCCGTAGCCGACAGGTCAGCCAAACCCGAAGTCAGCGCAGAAGAAGGCCTCGCCGCAATGCAGTGCGCCGAAATGATTCTCGCCTCCATCAAAAAACATAAGTGGGAATAAAGAAAACTTAGGGATTTTTCATTCTAACTTTTACCTTTTTCTTTCCCCTGTCGTCCACACAGCCCCTACAGACCGTAATTTGCCCCTAAATTACAAATTTCACACCTTTTTTTCAAAAATTTCCCGAATTTTACCAAAAGAAACCGTTATAAAAAGCCTTTTCACCGCACTACATACATAGCCGGTTAAACTTTTTCCGCAAATTCCTGAAAGGACGAAAAAATGCCAAAAAGGATTCGCAGCATTTTATTGGCGTTTATTGTTAGTTTGGCTGTATTGCTACTGGCCCCTGCCCGCATCGCATGGGCATTGATTAGAAAATGCAGTGATTAAAGACTGTATGGCTGGGTTCGTGAGCAGCCATAATATTGTTATCATAAACTTTGGAAAGGATAGAATAATGCAGTATAGAAAGAATTTGACAATTTTGGTTTTGGCCCTGGTATTGGTTTTCTGCAGCGGGCAAACGGCTTTTGCCGGCTCGATAATTGGCTGGGGAAAGCAGGTCGTCGGGGGTGACCTTGACGGCGGTTTTACCGCCATCGCCGCAGGAGCTCGCTACAGTCTTGGCCTTAAAAAGGATGGCTCGATAGTCGTTTGGGGATACAACGACTATAAACAATGTGATATCCCTTTGCCTAACAGCGGCTTTATAGACATTAGCGCAGGAACTAACCACAGCCTGGGCCTTAAAGCTGATGGCTCGGTAGTCGCTTGGTGGTGGGATGGCTATGGCCAATGCGATGTTCCTTCTCCTAACAGCGGCTTTATCGCTATTAGCGCTGGAGGTATACATAGCCTGGGCCTAAAGGACGATGGCTCGATAATCGCCTGGGGACACAATGGGTATGGCCAATGCGATATACCTTCACCTAACAGCGGCTTTATCGCTATCGCAGCAGGAGCCCTGCACAGTCTGGGACTAAAGGAAGATGGCTCGATAGTAGCCTGGGGTGCCAACGATGAGGGCCAATGCGATATACCTTCACCCAACAGCGGCTTTATCGCAATCACTGCTGGAGAACGGTACAGTCTGGGCCTCAAGGCCGATGGCTCCGTAGTCGCCTGGGGACGCAACGACTATGGCCAATGCGATATCCCTTCACCCAACAGCGGCTTTATCGCAATCACTGCTGGAGAACGGCACAGTCTTGGCCTTAAGGCCGATGGCTCCGTAGTCGCCTGGGGAGACAACAACTTTGGCCAGGGCGATGTCCCTTTCCCTAACAGCGACTTTATCGCAATCTCAGCAGGAATGGAGCACAGTTTGGGCCTTAAGGCAGATGGCTCGATAATCAGATGGGGAGACAACGACTTTGGCCAATGCAATATCCCTTCACCTAACAACGGATTTATTATAATAGACACAGGAGGCTATCACAGTCTGGGCCTTAGGGCCGATGGTTCTATCGCCGCCTGGGGATGGAACGGACACGGCCAATGTGATATACCTCCGCCTAACAGCGACTTTATCGACATCGCTGTAGGAACTTTTCACAGCCTTGGCCTTAAATCAGATGGCTCGATTGTCGCATGGGGAGAAAATGAGCATGGCCAATGCGATGTCCCTTTACATAACAGTAGCTTTATTGACATCGCCGCAGGAGGCTATCACAATCTTGGACTTAAGGCCGATGGCTCCATAGTAGCTTGGGGACCCAATGGTTGGGGCCAATGCGATGTCCCACCGCCTAACAGAGGCTTTACCGCCATTAGCGCAGGAGCACTTCACAGTCTGGGCCTAAAGGCCGATGGCTCGATAGTAGCTTGGGGATGGAACAGGTATGGCCAATGCGATGTCCCACCGCCTAACAGCGATTTTATCGCCATCAGCGCAGGTTCGCGCCACAGCCTGGGCCTAAAGTCCGATGGCTCGGTAGTCGTCTGGGGAGGCCTATCCGATGTTCCTTTGTCTAACAGTGGATTTACCGCTATCTCCGCGGGATTATTATACAATCTTGGTCTTAAGGCCGATGGTTCAATAGTCGGATGGGGCAACAACTCCTATGGCGTATGCGATGTTCCCGAGCCTAACAGCGGATTTATCGCTATCGCCGCAGGATATGAATACAGCTTAGCTATAAAGGAGATTCCGCCGCTTGAAGTTGCTGTAGATATAAAGCCCGGAATTTGTCCAAACCTCCTCAACGCCAAAAGCAACAGTGATCTGTCTGTAGCTGTCTTGGGTTCTCAGGACTTTGACGTAAGCACTATTAATGCGGCTTCTATCTTCTTGGAAAACATCCCCCCTGTAAGCAGTAAATACAAAGATGTGGCTGCTCCGGTAATAGATGGCAATGATTGTGACTGCACAGCATCAAGGCGCGATGGCTACACAGACCTTGTCCTTGAGTTCGAAATTCAGGAAATTGTAGAACAGCTTGCTCTCCGGTATGGTGAGCTATTTAAGGACCAATGCATTATGTTGACTCTTACCGGTGAGTTATCGGATAGTACAGCCATCCAGGGAACTGACTGCGTTGTTCTTACCGGCTTTCATGGCACAATCGTTTACCAACCGAGAACATATTATGTCGATGACGATGGCCCTGCGGATTTCGACAATATTCAAAAGGCAATAGATGCTGCCGTCAATAGCGATACTGTTATCGTAAATGACGGAACTTACACCGGCCGGGGCAACCGTGACATTGACTTCAAAGGCAAAGCAATTACCGTCAAATCTGAAAAAGGCCCTCAAAATTGCATAATAGACTGCCAGGCTACCCGGGAAGAACCGCATCGCGGCTTTTGTTTCCATAGTGATGAAGGCATTGATTCTGTGGTGGATGGATTTACCATCAAAAACGGATTCGCTGAATTTGGCGGCGCAATCTTTAACAATAATGCAAGCCCGACGATAACCGACTGCAAATTCATAGAAAACTCGGCAAATTATTTTGGTGATGGTGGCGGGATGTTAAACGACAGCAATAGCAGCCCAACGCTGACAAACTGCGAATTCGTCGGCAACCACGGAGGCTATGGAGCAGGCATGTTTAACCGGAGCAACAGCAGCCCAACGCTGACTAACTGTAAATTCGTTGGTAACGACGGATCCTGTGGTGTAGGCATGTGTAACTATATTAACAGCAGCCCAACACTGACCGATTGTAACTTTGTTGACAACGATGGAGCCTGGGGCGTAGGAATGTACAACGGTGGCATCAGCAACCCAAAACTCACAAATTGCATTTTCAGCAACAACACGGCTTCTTTGGTCGGTG
>Ga0272442_10005987_pt1 | contig 16134 bp, 15 predicted proteins | sample SSMForm2O_FD_200262 | JGI IMG/M metagenome (GOLD analysis project Ga0272442, IMG submission 200262) | Marine sediment archaeal communities from Little Sippewissett salt marsh, Falmouth, MA, United States - SSM-Form-2O | ecosystem: Environmental > Aquatic > Marine > Wetlands > Sediment ...
CCGCCGGGAGCGGACGGGTCCGTCCAGAAAAGAATCATCAGGCAAGCACGGCGCGAATGCGCTCAAGAGCCCAGTCCAGTTCCTCTTTGGTTACGGTCAGTGGCGGCGCGAAACGAATGATCCAGTCATGGGTTTCCTTGGCCAGGACTCCGGCTTTCTTGAGGGCGCTGGTATACTGGCGGGCCTTGCCGGCTTCCCGTTTCATGACAACCGCGTTCAACAGGCCCTTACCCCGCACCACATCCACCTTGGGTGAATTCATGGCCCGCAATTCCGCGCGGAAATACTCACCCAGCCGCTGGGCGTTTTCAGCCAGGTTTTCATCCATCAGCACATCAATGGAAGCTTCGGCAACCGCGCAAGCCAGAGGATTACCGCCGAAAGTCGAACCGTGGGAACCGGGAGTGAAAATTTCCATGATGGGCTTGTCGGCCGCTATGGCGCTGACGGGATAAACGCCGCCGCCCAGGGCCTTGCCCATGATAACGATGTCGGGATCGATCTCTTCATGTTCGTAAGCGAAAAGTTTTCCGGTGCGGCAGAAACCGGTCTGTACTTCATCGCATATCAACAGGACATTGCTCTGGTCGCAGACTTCCCGCAAACCCCGCAGGTAACCGTCATCCGGGACCATGACCCCCGCCTCGCCCTGGATAGGTTCCACCAGGACTCCCACGGTGTTCGGAGTAACCGCGGCCCGGACCGCTTCCACGTCATTGTAGGGCACGAGCTTGAATCCCGGGGTGTATGGGCCGTAGTTGTCCCGGGCCACGGGATCGGTGGAAAAGCTGACGATGGTGGTTGTCCGGCCGTGGAAGTTCTCGCACATCACGATGATCTCGGCCTGTTCCTGGGCGACTCCCTTTTTCTCGTAACCCCAGCGCCGGGCAAGCTTGATGGCGGTTTCCACGGCCTCGGCACCGGTATTCATGGGCAACACCATATCCTTGCCGATAGTCCGGGCAAGCTTTCGGGCGAAAACCGGCCAGCGGTCGTTGAAAAATGCACGGCTGGTCAAGGTAAGCCTGTCGGCCTGATCTTTCAGCGCCTGGATGATCCGTGGGTGACGATGACCCTGATTGACAGCTGAGTAAGCGGCCAGACAATCCATGTACTTGTTGCCTTCAGGATCCCATACCCAGACACCTTCCGCCCGGGAAATCACCACTTCCAGGGGATGGTAGTTGTGGGCACCGAATTCGTGTTCCATATCCATTAACTGCTGAGACGTGTATTCAGGCATGTTCACCTCACTTTGTGGATTATTGGCGGGACACTGCCGCGCCGTCATATTGTATCAGGTTCCCCTTTGGCGTCAAGTTCATCGGAGGACGGAAGAGATGCGGATCTGGGGATAAGCGTTTCCGCATGCATGAGTACCGCCTTGAGGAAGACGCGCAACCATATCACGGCCTGGAGAACCAGGAATACGAGTATCGGGGAGAGGGTTCGCGAGGCTCCGCGCAACACCGCGGTGACGGGGAAAAGCAGCAGAAACGGAACCAGGAAGAGTATGTAGAGGAAAAGAATACTCCCCGCGTTCCCGTGGACGAAAGCAATTCCGGATCGAAAGGCTCGCCAATTCCCTCCCGACCCCTGCAGTCGCCGGATTCGCGAAAAATCATAAACCGCCATTCCATATGCGTACATGACCAATACCAGACAGCCCCAAACCATGGCGATCCAACGGAATGCCGCTTCATTGCCGGTATCGCGAAGGATTCCGGATAGTACGGCCGAACCGGTAATGGCGACCAGAAGCAGGGGGATCCATATCAGCCAGCATGTAACGAACAGCTGCAGGAAAGATGGGAAAACATTCCACCCATTCCGCAGGAACCGGCGAAGACCGGGAGATGCGCGATGGATAAAAAGATGGAAAGCCCCTCCGGAGAGAAAGACGGAGAAAAAGACAAAAAGCGGAATCAGCATCAACAACTGAAATCCCAGCAGCCGGAAACCCGCCCCGCCCCGGTTGAACAATTCCATCCAGACCGTAAACGAACCGTACACATCCGTCCGCTCAAGCAACAGGCTGTCGCCGGCAGCGCCGGAAATCACTCTATTGAAGCCAAGCAGTGCGGGAATGGTGAAGGCCAGATTCGCCAGCCAGAAGTATACCGCCACCACGGCGGTGCGTCCCCGGAAACTCCGTAAGTATGCTTGAATGGCTCTCATGGTCAAGTCTCCCTACATAGACAACATCCCCAACAAGGTCTGGAACAGGAATCCCAGGTTCACCGCCCGGCGACGATGTTCACGCGGCGATTTCCGCACGACCCTGGAGTTGTTTGCCAGGTCGTGATCCAGGGGGATGAGAAATTCCGGATCGATCACCACCGCCCGCAGGGGAGACTCATGGATGAATTCAAGATCCTTCCAGCGTCCCCGATCTTTCCACAGGTAACGTACTTCCCGGTCGTTTTTCAAGCATATCAGCACTTCCGCGGGGAAATATCCCTCCCGCCTCACCAGCCGAACGCGATTGCGGTATTGGACGGGATCTCCCTTGAGCTTTTCCGATGAAATCGAATGTACCGCCAGGTCCAACCGGGAGGTGCCATTGATGAATTGATTGAACGCCCATTCCAGGTCCTGCCCGGTTACTTCCTTCAAGGTGTCGATAAAATCCCGGCTGGTGGGATGACGATACGCGTACCTCCGGGCGTAGAGGGCGAAAAAATCGTACAGTTTGTTTTTGCCCAGATATCCTTTCAGGGTATCGATAAATACCGCGGCCCGACTGTATACATGGGAAGAGTAATTGCCCGACGACAGAAAATGCCAGGAAGGTTGGTTTACTTTCTCCACCACGGGCAGGTTGCGAAGTGACAGTCGGCGGCTTTCGGAATCACCAAGGCGCAGCCATGACAGGTCAACCAGCGAGGGGCCGGCACCGAAATAGGCTTCCATGATCTCGCCTTCAAAGAAGGTGTTCACACCTTCATCCAGCCAGGCTTCACGAAACTCATCGCTGGCGATCAGGCCGTACCAGTACTGGTGCCCGAATTCGTGGATGGTTACCATTTCCGTGAAGCGGGCGCCTTCGGGAATCAGGGAACAATGGCCCGCGGTGATCAGAGTCGGGTATTCCATGCCCCCCGATTTCATGGCCGGCAGGGGTGGATCCACAACGGTAATCCGATTGTATGGATATGGGAAAAGTTTTTCCGATAAAAATCTCATGGCGAAAATAACGGAACGAAAATACCGGTCCCGGGCCGCCTCGTGCCGGGGGTCGAGAAGAAGGACAACTTCCACGGGCCTGTCTCTTCCGGGCACCTCGGCCTGACGGCGCAACTCCAAGAATTTCGGCCATGCGGTCCACGCGAAATCATGAATCCGGTCCTGGACATAGGTATGGGTTTTCCTCCCGTCATTCCCGGTGGTAACGGAAACCGGATCCCCCGTCGCGCCGACCACGAAACTCTGCGGCAGGGTGATGGCCACCCGGTATTTCCCGAAATCAGCGAAAAACTCCGCACTGGCGTGGAACTGGTGGCAATGCCAGGTTCCGTCCTTCTGGAACACTCCGATTTTGGGGAACCACTGGCCCAGGAAAAAATAATCCTCCCAGGAACCTGTCCGCGCGAAGATCTCCGGGATTTCGAGTCTGAAGCGGAAACGCAGGCGAACGGTTCCCCCTGGTGGAACCGGATCTTCCAGGGGAATCTCCATGACCGTACGATCCTGACGGTTGCCGTCATCCGGGGCGATAAAAGCCATCCTTTCCGTCAGGTCGGGGCCGCCGATACGCCGGACTTCCAGAACATCGATGCCCCCATAACGATACGATTTCATTGTATCGTCAAGACGGAATCTTCCCAGGGCCGATTCTTTCATGAAAGTGGTTTCCGGACCGCGGAAGGCGTTATAGTAGAGATGGAAACGAAGCGTTCGGGCCGGGTGGACCGTGGAATTCCGCCAGGTGAGTACCTGGGTGCCCTCGAGGCGCCGATTCACGGGCAGCAATTGCGCATCAATGGAGTATTCAACCACCGCTTCGGGCCCAGTGGTTTTCCCCACGGGATTTTCCACCTGTCCGGTCGCGGGCAGGTGCGAAACCATGGCAAAAGCCATGCAGACAATTGCGATACCGGCGCGTCTCATTTTTCCTCCTTTCGGGACTGGAGCTTACATTCCCATTCCCACGCGGCTTTTATGATTGCATCCAGATCATCATGAGCCGGCGACCAGTGCAATTCCCGACGAACCCGCCGGGAATCCGCGACCAGCATGGGGGGGTCTCCCGGCCGGCGTCCGGTTTCACGCACCGGGAAGTCCCTGCCGGTTACCCGACGCACGGCCTCCAGAACTTCCCGCACCGAGAATCCATGCCCGTACCCGCAATTCATTACAAGATTCCTGGGATTCTCCATCAGGGCTTCAAGAGCCCGCACGTGCAGGGATGCGATATCTTCAATATCAATATAATCCCGGACGGCGGTGCCGTCGGGAGTGGGGTAGTCGGTACCGAAAACAGCCAGTTCCGGCCGCAATCCCAAGGCCGTCCGCAATGCCAGGGTTATCAGGTGGGTTGCTTTTGGATAACTCTGCCCGATCCGTCCGCGCCGGTCCGCGCCGGCCACATTGAAATACCTGAGAGCCATGTAATGGAAATCCTCATTGGCCCGGGCCAGGTCCTCCAATATCATCTCCACTACCAGCTTGGTTCGTCCATAGGGATTGATCGGCTCCAGAGGAGCCTTTTCGGAAACCGGTAATTCCAGAGGAATACCATATACGGCGGCGGTGGAAGAAAATACCAGTGAACGAACTCCGTTCTCCATGCAGGTGCGCAGAAAGCTCAGGGTTCTGCATACATTGTTATCGTAATAAACCCAGGGGTGGGTGACCGATTCTTCGACCTGAATGGCGGCGGCGAAGTGCAGAACATCTCGTATTCCGTGCTCGCGGATGACTTCGGCGACCCGGGGGGCATCGGATATGTCGGCCTGAACAAGCGGGATATCCCCGACATACGCGGCATTTCCCGTCGAAAGGTTATCCAGAACCACCGGGTTGAACCCCGCCTCGGCCAGGGCCAGCGTGACGTGGCTGCCGATATAGCCCGCGCCCCCGGCCACTAGGACGTTTCTTTGCCTGGAATCGTTCATTCCCCACCTCCGGGGAAGGGAGCCTCTCCCACTCCGTTGCTCTCGGTCGGGCCGACCCGGTCAAAACCCGGGGTCACAACGAGTTGTCCACCACCCTGGTTTTCAGTCGGGAAATGCAACCGGTGATGTTGATATGCTTCGGACATGCCTCCATGCAATTAAAGATGGTGTGACAACGCCAAAGTCCATTGCGATCGTTGATGATATCGAGACGCTCGTCCGTGCCGTCGTCCCGGCTGTCAAATATGAACCGGTAGGCCTTCAGCAGGGCCGCGGGCCCGAGATAATTCTCGTTGGCCCACAAACTGGGGCAGGAGGACGTGCAGGCGCCGCAGAGGATGCAGTAAGCCGATTCCCGTATGCGGGAAAATTCCTCCGGGCTCTGAAGGAATTCCTTGTCCGGAACGGGCTTCTTGAGGATCATATACGGCTTCACCCGATCCATCTTCTTGAAGAAATCCTCCATGTCCACCACCAGGTCCTTGATGATGGGAAAACCGGGCAGAGGTTCTATCTTCAGGGTGCTGCCCTTGAACTGATGCATGGGGGTTTCACAGGCCAGCACATTGCGGCCGTTCACCTTCATGGCGCAGGATCCGCAGATGGCGCTGCGGCAGGAACGCCGGTAGGCCAGAGTCCCGTCGTGGTTCCAATGGATTTCGTTCAGAATATCCAGGATAGTGGAATCCGCGGGCACCTCCAGACGGAAAATCTGCCAATGGGGTTTCTCTTCTTTCTCAGGCTGATAACGAAGTATTTTGACCGTAATGGATTCTTTCATGATGGCCTCCTAGTACTTGCGTTCCTGCGGCGGGAAGCGGTCCATGTAGATGACCACTTTCTTGTCATGGGTCAGACGAACACCCGCGTCGGTTTTCCAGGCCAGGGTATGCGCCAGCCAGTTGACGTCATCCCGCTTGGGATGATCGGTACGGAAATGGGCTCCCCGTGACTCCGTTCGTGCCAGTGCGGCTTCCACGATGACCTCGGAGAAATTCAGCAGATGGCCCAGTTCAATGGCTTCCAGCAGATCGAGGTTGAACGCTTCGCCCCGGTCGTCTATCCGCATATTGCGATAGCGTTCCTGGAGCTCCCGCACAATGCCCCGCAGCCGACCGAGACCCTCGGCATCCCGGAATACCCCGGCATAGCGAGTCATGTTCTCCTGGAGTTCCATGCGGATCCCGGCGTGCTTTTCGCCGCCATCTCCCGCGCGCTCCATGAGTTTCCGGATCTGCTCAACGGGGCGATCCAGGGGGGCCGGCGGCAAAGCCGGGAAGGCCGCGTCCTGAATGAACCGGGACATTCTTTCTCCCGCGAGTCGACCGAACGTCGCCGCGTCCTGCAGCGAGTTGGTACCCAGGCGATTGGCACCGTGCAGTGAGAGGCAGGAAGCTTCACCGGCGGTGTACAATCCGGTCACCGGATCCCCCGCCGCGTTATGGATCACCTCGGTGTGGATGTTGGCGGGAATACCTCCCATTGAATAATGGGCGGTGGGTTGAATGGGAATCGGCGCTTCAATTGCGTCTACCTTAAGATAATTCAGGGCCAGTTCCCATACCTGGGGCAGACGATCCATGATCTTGTCCCGGCCCAGGTGACGCAGGTCCAACAGAACGTAATCCTGGCCGTCAACGCCCCGGCCCTCATTGATCTCCGTTTGTTCCGCCCGGGATACCAGATCTCTCGGGGCCAACTCCATTTTTTCCTTGGCGTAGGCGGCCATGAAACGATCACCTTTTCCATTCAACAGGTAGCCGCCTTCCCCGCGGGCCGCTTCGGAAAGCAGGATACCGTGCCGGAAAAGTCCGGTAGGATGGAACTGAACGAACTCCATGTCTTCCAGGGGCAGTCCCGCTTCCAGAATCAATGAAAGGCTGTCGCCGGTGTTGGCATGCGCATTGGACGTTATCTTGAACGCCCGGCCATAGCCTCCCGTAGCCAGCAACACGGCCTTGGCGTGAAAAACGTGCAGCCCTCCTTGACGGATATCCCAGGCCACGACCCCGCGGGACACCTGGTCTTCGATCATCAGGGAGACCACCTGGAACTCGTTGTAAAAATGAACCTGGTGGAGTACGCATTGCTCGTACAACGTGTGCAGCAGCACGTGACCGGTGATATCGGCGGAGAAACAGGCCCGGGGGGAACTATGCCCGCCGAAAGGCCGCTGGTTGATGCGTCCGTCCTCGGTACGGGAGAATGGTACGCCCATATGTTCAAAATCGTAAACCGTCTTGCGGGCTTCCTGGACGAACAGCTCGATGACGTCCTGATCACCCAGGTAATCGCTGCCCTTGATGGTATCGAACATATGCAGTTCCAGGGAATCATCCGCGACGTTTGCCAGGGACGCCGCGATACCGCCCTGGGCGGCGCCGGAATGGGAACGCGTGGGATAGACCTTGGACAACACCGCGACCTGGATGCCTTTTCGGGCAAGTTCCAGGGCGGCCCGCAGCCCAGCCAGTCCCGCTCCAACGATCACTGCGTCAATCTGGTGCATATACTTGGCTTCTTCTGTTTTCATGTCGAATCCCTCCGGGATTACCCCACTTTCAGGACCGTGGCGGTGCCCACGAACAGCAGGACCAGCCCCAGCAGCAACAGGACGGAGACCAGCACCAGACGGACAAGGCGTCCGTGCAAATAGTCTTCGGCCACCATCCAGATACCGTTCAGCCCATGGAAAATCCCGGCAAACAGGAAAAGCACCTGAGTCAGGTTGAACCAGGGAGAGGCCATTTTCTCACTGACCTGTTGATAGGTGATGGTACCGTCTCCGATAAAGTGATAGGTCACGTAGTGAATCAGCAGCAAAACAAATATCACCCCCGCGGAGATACGCTGCAGGAGCCAGAGGGTACCCCCCCGGCGTGACGTTTCATTGAAATCTTTTTCCGGCATGATGCTCTCCGATCAATGAATATGGCCGATTATGACGGCACTGCCGGCGGCCCATAGAATAAACGCCAGCAATATCAGGGCCAGGAAAAGCTTTTTCTGCATCAGGGCCCCGCCGAAGAAATCCACGATGATCACCCTTACGCCGTTAAAGGCATGGAACAGGATGACCCCCCAAAGACCCACTTCGAGAACCCGGAACAGCGGCGAACTGAGAAAAGTCATCAACCGGTTGAACGACTGTTCCCCCTGGGTCAGGGTGTGAATTACCCAGACATGGAGACACAAGTAAAAAATCAGTGCCAGGCCGGATAACCGGTGCAGGATCCATGCCCATGAACCGACAAAATGAGTGTACGACAGATCATAGGGTTTTCGCGGTTTGTACAATATCCACCTCCTCCCTCGCGCCCCTTCCCCGGGACCAAGGCAGATTCATTCTATAATGCGACAAAAAAAGGTACAATCCGGTTTGACTTTTTGAGAGGAAAAAAATATTTTGAACCCATGAGCGACGAGGTACAGGATGTTGTTCCGGAGGCGATTGAGCCCGGGGACCTCGCCGAGCGCCAGATCCACGAAAAAAACCGCTGGCTGATCCACCTGCGATGGATCTTCGCCGGGGCGATCCTGATCACCTGGGGCCTGGAAAGAATTTTCCCCAAAGCCGGGTCCACACCGCGGAACGACCTGCTCCTGATTATAGCGCTGGTACTGGGATGCAACGCCATGCTTTTGTGGTGGATACGGCGCCCGGCCAACGAATCGGAAAGCGGCTACCGCAGGTTGTATCAGATGGTATCACTCCAATTGGATTTCGACCTGGCGGCGCTGGCTTTGGTGGTGTACCTGTCCCACAGCACCCGGGATTACACCTGGGTGTTTTTTGTTTTTCACATCGTCGTGTCCAGTTTCTTTCTGGTTTTCGAAAAAGCCTTGCGCAACACTCTGGCCATTATCTTCCTGGTTACCCTGATCTCATTGCTGCACAACGGCTTGGCTCCGGAATCCATCCAGATAATGGTGCTTGTATTCAAAATCCTGCTGATTCTCCTGGCATTTTTTCTGGCATACGGTACCGCCCGCCACTCTTTCCGTAAAGAAAAACTGTTTCAGGAATTGTTGGAGAAATCTCGGGAACTCTCCATTACCGACGGATTGACCCATCTCTACAACCAGACGCACTTTTTTTCCCGGCTTTCCCGCCAACTTGAGGAATCCCGCATAAAGGATCGCCCTTTTTCGCTGATTATCTTCGATGTGGACAATTTCAAGAACTATAACGATAAAAACGGCCACATCAAGGGATCCATGGCTTTGCAACACATGGGGAAAATCATGAAAAGCGCCTTCCGTAAAAGCGACATTCTGGCCAAATACGGGGGCGATGAATTCGTGGTTATCCTGCCCGGAACCGACAAAGTCGGCGCATACCTGGCCGCGGAGCGCCTGCGCGAAAAGGTGGAAAAAAACAAGTTCGCCGGCGGAGAAAACCAGCCTCAGGGGCGAGTAACCGTTTCCGTGGGTATTTCAAGTTACCCGGAGCACGGAGACACGGAAGATATCATCCTCGACCGGGCGGACCGGGCCATGTATATTTCCAAGGAAACCGGCCGCAACCGCACCACCATCTACGCCAGCGAACTGGAAAACCTGGACCTGGAAAACTATTGACCGCTTCCATCCCGGTCGTACCCATCCATCATCATGATTTTTTCCAATGGCAACCGGGGCGGCCGTTCCCGCTCCGCCTCGATTTGCGAGGCTGGTAACAGATTCTCCGGGTTCTCCGCCGCTACTCCGCAGATAATCAAGGTGATCAGCATTGCATTTTCGGGAATCCCCAGGTTTTCCCGCACCGCTTCCGCCTTGAATCCGGCAATGGCATGGGCGACCAGGCCCATTTCCGTCGCCTTCAGCATCAGGAAACCAGTAGCCATTCCCGTATCAAACTGATAGTATTCGCGCTCCCTTACCACGCAATCATCATCCCGGCTGGAGCACACGGCCACGATCAGGGACGCCCGGCGGGCCCATTCGTTCCCGACGGACAAAGCCTCCTTTATCCTGTCCAACTGCATTCGGTCGCGAATGAACACGAACCGCCATGGCTGGTTGTTGAAACATGAGGGCGCCAGCGCCGCCGCCCGGACCATCTTTTCCATCAGCTCCCGGCTGATGGGTTCGGGTTCCAGGGCACGCAGGGAACGCCTTTTCGCCAGGATCTCATCCAATTCCATTTTTTCTCCTTCATCATTACACTATATCTCTCCCGGGAAACCGTCAACCATCCGCGAATATTGGCAAAACCCGTCGCGATTTTGTATGATGATGAAAAAGGAGAACCAGGGGAGGTTTGGAAATGAAAAAGCAAATGCTGGCCATGGCTGTGTTCCTGGCGAGCGGATTAATGCTCTGCGCCCAGGGGCAATGGGAAGTAAGCATCCACTACTCCGGATGGTCGATTGATGTAGTGGATACCGCAATCGAAGACAACTTCGTTCCCGATTTCGATTATTACGATCCGGACAAAGGCAAGCTGAACTTCGATTCCAACGGCTACAATTATGGATTGGAAGTCCGTTATTTCCCCGGAGGGAGCAACGGCTGCTTCTCCATCGGGCTCTCATATGAACGCAATTATTTCAGGGGGGACCTGAGCGGTTCCTATGTTGAAACCGACAACCAGGGCAATCGGATCGACGTCGAGGGCCGGGGAATTTTTGATTTCAATCCCCATTCCATCAATATCAGCCTGCGCTGGGACCTCTGGCCCAGGCTGCGGATTCATCCCTATATCGGTTTCGGTTTCGGTTTCGGACCGCTGAACGGCAACATGACGATGGTAACCACCGCCACCACGCATGCCGGCGGCAACACATTGATGGAAACCAGGACCGAAACCTGGACGCTAAAGGAAGCCATCGAGGAGTTGGAAGAGGAAGAAGGCGAGGAGTTTCCTCTGGGATTCTTTCCGGTGATTCAATTCCAGTTCGGTATCCGCGGCCAAATCGCCGGACCTGTCCACCTCATACTGGAAGGAGCGTTCTACAACGGGCTCATCCTCAGAGGCGGGCTGGCGATCCGGCTTTGATCCTCCCCCCGGCGGCGAGGCCGCCCTTGACAGCCTGACGGACTTTCCTTTATAGTCAAACGTTGGCCAAAAGGAGATAAGCATGAGTATCACCCACGCAAAAACCCGGGATGTTCTGGACGCTTTCGAACAGATCGCCGCCATCCCGCGTTGTTCAAAACATGAAGAAAAGATCGGCCGCTGGTTAATGGAATGGGCGGCCAAGAATGAATTCAAAACCCAAATGGACGAAGTCGGCAACATCGCCATTGAGGTTCCCGCTTCACCGGGATATGAAGATGTGGCCACAGTCGTGCTGCAGGGACACATGGACATTGTCTGTGAAAAGACCAAAACATCCACCCACGATTTTTCCAAGGACCCCATCCGCTTGATCTACGACGGAGACTGGTTGACCGCGGATGAGACGACTCTTGGCGCCGACAATGGAATCGCCATTGCCATGGCAATGGTCATGGCGACCGACAAGGATACGCCCCACCCGCCAATGGAACTCTTGTTCACCGTGGACGAAGAAACCGGTCTGACCGGAGCCAACGCGCTGCGACCGGGATTCATCAAGGGAAAAATCCTGATCAACATCGACTCGGAAGACGAAGGCATTTTTACGGTCGGATGCGCCGGCGGCATCAACACCATGCTCAACCTGCCCCTGAAGCCGGTGGAAACTCCCGGCGGATACGTGACCATGAAACTGGAAGCCGGTGGCATGAAAGGCGGCCATTCCGGAATTGACATCGCCCTGGAAAAAGCGAACGCCATTCGTGTGATGGGACGGCTTCTCCGTGAAATCGCCAAATCCGTTGCATTCCTCCTGGTGGACCTGAAGGGCGGCAGCGCCCACAACGCCATCCCCCGGGATTGCGAATCGGTAATCGCGGTTCCCGCTGACGCGACGGATAAGGTTGCCCGGATTGTCGGCGAATTCGAGTCGGTAGTGAAAAAGGATTTCCGCAATACGGAACCTGAAATCGCGCTCAAGGCAGAACCCTGCGAGGCTCCGCGTTCCGGAGCTTACTCCGCTGAATCCACCGCCAGAGCCGTTCAGATGATCCTGGCAATGCCTCACGGCGTCGCCTCCATGTCAACCGACATTGAAGGTCTGGTAGAGACTTCCAACAACTTCGCCAATATCAGCATTCAGGATGATGAAGTCCATATCCTCAGCAGCCAGCGCAGTTCCGTGGAATCCCGACTGGAAGCCCATACCGCGAGCATTGAGTCGGTTTCACTCCTGGCCGGAGGTAGCGCCGAAAGCGGCGAAGGATACCCGCCATGGCCGCCGAACATGGATTCCCCCCTGTTGAAAAGAAGCATCGACGTTTATAGAAAACTTTTCAACAAGGAACCCGTGGTGGAAGTCATCCACGCCGGACTTGAATGCGGCATCATCGGCGACAAGTATCCCGGTATGGACATGATATCCATAGGACCTACCCTGAAATTCCCCCACTCGCCGGACGAAAAAGTGTGCATCAGTGACATCGGCAAAATCTGGGATTTCATGGTTGCTCTGTTTGAAGATCTAAAGGAAAACGCCTGATTCGATAGAAGATGCCCGGGGACGGTTCCCGCCGTCCGCGGGCTACTCTTTCTTTTTTATCCGCTGCTGAATAAAATTGCGGGCCAGGTTCCGGATTACGGGACTGGCGTTCTTGTTGCCCATAAGCATTTTCAAATCCCGTTCCCGTAGTTTCTTTATGAATCCCAGGGCCGCCTTCGTGGGCGTTTTGGGATTGTTGACCAGTTCTACAACCAGGTTGTAATTCTTCGTCCATTCCCGATTGCCGGCCACCTTTTGTATGATCTCCCCGGAAATACTGCGGTTGCGTACAACCAGCATCACCTCATCCTCGCTGAGTTTCGGGCTTTCGATAACCGCCGAGGAAACCATTTTATTCGCGTCACGGATCAGAATCATTCTTTCCGTCTTGGTTCCGGTCAAAGCCAGCTTGATCCGCTCCGATACCGGCATCTGATTAATACGTTGCAGGGTTGTCAGGGTCTGGGCCTGGACCAGGTCTTCCAGCGCCTCGTCGGAGACCTCCGATTCCGCTGTAACCTCTTCCTTGACGATTGCTTCGCGTAGTTCCGGAGTGACCACATCGACGGGGATCTCCTCCGCGGGCACGTCACTCAGGTAGTCGTCGCGTATTTCACGGATCCGCGACTGAATAAATGGACCTGCCGCGGGATTCGCGGCCATGATCTCCATGATTTTTGGATATGCGATCAATTTTATCTGATTCCCCAGAAGACATTCCAGCATGGCTTCATCGCCATGGCGGGCGATCTTCTCGAGAAAATCGGTAGGCAGGGACTGGTTACCCACAATCGCCGCCACCGCATCCATGTTTTTTTGGTTTACCCCTTCCACCAGAACGTAATAAGCCACTCGACCGTCACAATTCCGCTTGCGGGCATAAGCAGCCTTGATGGAGGCAGGAAGCACTTCCAATAGTTTTCGCGCCGTTTCCTTGTCTCCCGGATCAGACAGACGGTAAACCAGGGCTTCCAGATATTCCTCTTCCGTAAGGGGTAATTCCCGGGCGAGCAGCATGGCGACCAGGTCCGCCCCGGCTTTACCGGAGGCAATCTGTTCCACCAGGGGATTACGGGACAGGATCGGGCTCATGCTTGTTCACAATGAAGGGTGAAGTGGTATCCACCGGAAAAGTCACCGGGCGACTCATCTCTTTGAACCGGGTTTCCCTGATTCCGTTAACCGTCAGGGCTACCGCCGCGGGATTGCCCAGACTTACCCGCAGGTCATATCCCCGAGCGTGGAATTCTTCGCCGGGCTTATACATCCGTGCGGTTTCAATCCGTCCGCCCCGACTCAATTGTACCCAGCAACCAGAGGAAAAGCCCGCTCGGATGGAAGCCGGCGCCCGGGAAATCCCCCATTCTCCGGTTTCCCGGTCCAACCAGGCAGAGATGGAATCATTCCGCCCGGGTACAATCGGAGAACAACGGCCCGGTTGAAGCCATCCGGGTTCAAAAACAGCGCCGGCCGCCACGGGAGAAGATTCGGGAGAGAACCAATGGACAATCCGATCCCGGTTGGGAGCGAACAGAAAAACCGCCGCCGCCGCCAGCAGGATCAGGGCCAGCAGCAGCCTCAGGCCCCGGCGTCTACGGAATCGGTAAACCTGGATCTTCCGCACCGTCTGGGCGGCCGAGCTGAGGCCGGATCCTGTCTCTTCCGTTTCGGGGAGCCGGTATTGTTCCAGGAAAGGCGCGGGATCTTCTCCCAATGATCGAATATACTCCCGAACGAATTGCTGAAAATAGAATTTTCCGCGGATGGAACGGAAATCTCCGGATTCCATTTCCCGCAGAATTCTCGGTGATATACGGGTACGCCGTGAGATATCCTCCAAAGAGCAACCATGGCGGATACGGATTTCCCGTAATGCTTCACCCACTCTCTCCATAATAGCTACATTGTAGGAGAATGAATCGGGATGTCAACAGCGGAGCCGGGCGACGGACTAGGAAACGAGATGGGAACGAAAGCCCCGTCCCAGAACGGCGTAAGTGTCAAAGATCACGACAAACGCATGGGGATCGATTTCCTTGACGAACTCCCTTAACTCGGGGATCTGCTTGCGATGGATGACCGACATGAGCAGTTCCCGGTCACGTTTCAGATACATGGACCGGGATTTCAGGGCCGTTCCTCCCCGCTTCATGGTGTACAGGATGTATTCCTCGACCTGTTCCCCCTTGGTCGAATTGATCAATACCATCTTGTTGTGGTTCCAGCCTTCCAGTATAAGGTCGATCACCCAGGTTGAGATATAGAGCACTATATAGCCGTAAAGAGGGGCTTCCCAGGAGCGGAAAGACAGGCCGGATGCGGATATAATCACAAAGTCAACCGCCATGATCGCCATGCCCACGGTCACGCCGGTCCATTTGCTGATCATCTGTCCAATGGTATCCGTACCTCCGGTGGAGGCCTTGCTCCTGAAAATAATTCCCAGGCCGACCCCGATACACACTCCGGAATAGATAGCCGCCAAAAGGGGATTTTCCGTGGCCGAGGGAAGCTTGAGTATCTCGTAGAAGAAATCGATCAGCAACGACGAAATCACCATACCAACCAGGCTTTTGGCTCCATAACGAGTACCCATGACCCGGATCCCAATCAAGAAGATGGGAATGTTGAAGATCAGGATGAGGATCCCTACAGGCAGGTTGAAAAAGTAGTTGATGATGATGGCTATGCCCGAGACACCGCCGGGGACCAGATGATGGGGAATCAGGAACAAGGCGTATCCCAATCCCATAATCGTACTGCCCAGAACGATCTTACCCATATCCCTGGCCTCTTTCCAGAAGGCCTGCTTTCTGGCGATTTTTTTTGCGTTCATTGTATACCCGGAACCGGGGGATTCGCCCCGTTTTTATGAAGCCTGTATTGTAGGCTTTTCAGCGCCGGGGATCAAGTCCCGGGTGGTTGATTTTTCAACATTCACAACCTATAATATCCAGCCCATCATGAAGAGATCCGTGACTACATCCGTATTATGGTTTACCGCCGTTGCCGCGGCGATGGCCATCGCCGTGTTTCAACGCACCACCGGGCCGACCTGGCCGGTTCAGGGGCAGGCAGTGGTGGAGGGGAAACCGGTTCAATTCCGCTTCTCCCGCAGCCACACCGCCGCAACACCGATGAAGGTTGCCGTCCGGGCGGATGGCCCCGGCCTGAGTTTGACTCTGGCATATCGACGTTTTCGCGCCGGCGACAACTGGAGTTTCGTCGCCATGGATTGGGATGGAGATGCCTATTCCGCTTTTGTCCCCGGCCAGCCCCCGGCGGGCAAGATGGAATATCGGGTATATACGGGATCGGATACGAATCCCGAATACCTGGGACCATCCAGTATTGTGGCTCGTTTCAAGGGCGAAGTGCCCGCGGTATTGCTCTTCCTGCACATCCTGTTCATGATGGCGGGCATCGTACTCTGCGTGCGAACCGGACTCGAGAGCCTCCGCAATCAGCCGCGC
>Ga0272442_10005989_pt1 | contig 16130 bp, 14 predicted proteins | sample SSMForm2O_FD_200262 | JGI IMG/M metagenome (GOLD analysis project Ga0272442, IMG submission 200262) | Marine sediment archaeal communities from Little Sippewissett salt marsh, Falmouth, MA, United States - SSM-Form-2O | ecosystem: Environmental > Aquatic > Marine > Wetlands > Sediment ...
TGGATATTTATGAATTTCTCGAGTAGCGGGGCCTGAATTGAGGTCTGACAAATTCGATACGATCGCACTGTTTGCGGCACTCTCCCTGTTTCTTTCCATCATCGAGCTGCTCATTCCGAAGCCTTTTCCCTTTTTCAGGATCGGGCTGGCTAATCTCCCGCTTCTGCTGGCCTTGACGTTTTTTACTCCCGGAGAGTTTATCCTGCTCGTTCTGTTGAAAATTTTCGGTCAGGCGATTGTGGCGGGCACTCTTTTCTCATACGTATTTCTTTTTTCAGCGGTTGGAAGCGTAAGCGCAGGACTGGTTATGCTTTCATTCAGGCGGCTGTACCCCCGTTTTATTTCTCTTGTGGGGATCAGTGTCGCCGGGGCGTTTGGCAGTAACTGCGCCCAGCTGTTTTTCGCGGCCTGGATGATTTTCGGGCGAAGTACCAGATTGATTGCCCCTCCATTTTTATTGGCCGGCACCATCAGCGGGATACTGCTGGGTTCGGCTGCCATGTTCATGCTGCACAACTCAAGATGGCTGCAGGGGTATTCCCCGGCGGCTGTACATATGCCGGCTTCCCCGAAGGCGGAAGAGACGATCCTGAAACGATCTTACATGAAGAACACGCGGGGGGATATTTTGCTGCTGGCAGCCGGATTGGCGATGATTCCTCCCTTTATTTTTCAATCCTCCATCGTTCTGAAAGCAGTCCATATAGTCCTTTTTTTAATCTACGGTTTCGTACTCGGTAAACGGATAAGAATAATTCCGGGGATAATCATCCTGTGTACCGTGACAGCTGCCTCGCTGTTGGATCCTCTCGGAGAAGTGTTTCTCTATATAGGCAGTTTTCCCCTTACTATGGGGGCGTTTCGTCAGGGCTTGACGCGGGGCCTTAACCTGATTGGAATGGTCTATCTCTCACGCTGTACCATATCAACACGCCTGCGGATACCCGGTGAATATGGACGTCTTTTTTACAAAGTCTTTTTCTATTTTGAAGAGCTCAGTTCAATCAGATTGGAGAAGGGATTTTCCGGGGGACTCATGAAAAATATACGTGAAAAACTCTCTCAGCTCGACACGCGCCTGATGATGTGGAGTTCCGGGCACACTGAAAATACTGTGAAACCCGCGGAAGATGCCGTGGAAAATGCCGCGGAAAAAAATAGAAGGTTTATCTGCATTACTGTCCTGATTATGATGTTTCTGCACTGGGCATTGTTTTTTATTGTCAAATTCGGTCGATAACCGACTTGGCCTATTGACATAAGCCGGCTGGATTGATAGCGTCTTTTCTAATTATACTTTTTTTCTCATATAAGGGGATATCTCTATGCAAAACGCAGTAATTATTATGATGAACATTACTTCCATTATTATTCTCAGCATCATCATTATTATTGCGGGCATAGTGTCCCTGTCTTCTCTACTCATTCTATCCATCATTATCCTACTCATTATTGCCGAGCGGGGTATGTCGCGTTGTTCCTTCCGTAGTAATACGGCTTTTTCTACCTGCTAAACAGCAGACTTAGAGAAAAAAACAGGAACATTTCGACACCTCGACTCTCACGGCGCATGTGTATAGCCATATCCGGTACGGGTAGCGGCATATATACGGGCCGGACTTTAAGCTCCCTGGAGGCGAGGCACCGTTCCTGTTGTTTTCTCTGAGATGAAAGCGAGAGCGTAAAGGAGGAGACTATGAAGGGTGCACGCATTCTGATCGAATCACTGAAGAGGGAAAAGGTAGATACACTTTTCTGCTACAACGGCGGATCGGTCATCACCATCTTTGATGAGCTTATGACCCATGGCGGCTCCATAAAGCAGATCCAGCCGCGTCATGAACAGGGAGGTACTCATGCTGCCGACGGATATGCAAGATCTACCGGAAAGCCGGGTGTTGTGCTGGTGACTTCCGGCCCGGGGGCGACAAACACCATCACCGGGATCGCTACAGCCTATATGGATTCGGTGCCCATGGTCATCTTTACCGGGCAGGTCTCGACGGGAATGATCGGAACTGATGCTTTCCAGGAAGCCGATACCGTGGGTATTACCATGCCGATCACAAAGGCGAACTTTTTAGTAAAAAATGTTGAAGATTTGGCCCCCACCATAAAAAAAGCTTTCCATCTGGCCACCACCGGAAGGCCGGGACCTGTGGTAGTCGATATTCCGAAAGACGTCCAGGCGGATGAAACTGAATTCGAATATCCGGAAACAGCGGACCTGCCTGGCTACAAACCAAAGAATGTCGGACATCCGAAGCAGATAAAGACCTTGAAGAAGATGCTGAATGAGTGCGCTAAACCCCTGGTATTATCCGGAGGCGGGGTTATTTCTTCAGGATCCACACACCTGGTCAACAGATTTTGCGACAACTACGGGGTGCCTGTGGTGAATACGCTCATGGGGCATGGTGTGGCCCCGGAGAATGATGATCTCTACTATGGGCCCATTGGAATGCATGGATCTCTTTACGGGAATTACGCGCTCCAGGAATGTGATCTGCTGATTGTCCTGGGTTCAAGGTTCTCCGACCGTATTATGGGTGATCCCCTGAAATTCGCGGAACAGGCCCGGGTGGTACATGTGGATATCGATGCGGCGGAGATAGGAAAAAACATCGAGGTAAGCCTGCCGCTGGTAGGGCCGGTTAAGATGGTGCTTGAAGAATTGATCCGCGAGAAAAGTTTCGGCGATTTCAGCGGCTGGGTAGAAGAGCTGAAGGAATACAAAGACGGGCACCCCATGGAGTATCCCGCCGAGAAAACCCTGCAGCCTCAGTACCTTATTCAGCTGGCCAGAAAGTATTTTCCCGACGATACGATCGTTGCCACGGATGTGGGACAGAACCAGATGTGGGTGGCACAATATTTCCGTTTTCATCATGAAAGACAGTTCCTCACATCAGGCGGTCTGGGAACAATGGGATTCGGTCTGCCGGCCGCTATCGGTGCCGCGGTTGGCAATCCTGATACACAGGTGCTTGCTGTTTCAGGGGACGGTGGTTTTCAAATGAATATGCAGGAAATGGCCACCGTGAAAAGATATGGTCTGAAGGTAAAGATGCTCATTCTGGATAACAGTTATCTGGGGATGGTCCGGCAGTGGCAGCAGCTCCTCTTCGAAAAACGGTATTCGGGTACACAGATGAACGACAACCCCGATTTCTGCATGGTAGCGCAGGCGATGGGAATAAAATCCCGAAAACTGATCAAGCTTGAGGACGCCGAGGAGGCGATGAAGGCCCTCGCCGAGAGCGAAGATAGTATGCTGCTCCACGCGGTAATCACGGGGGAGGAAAATGTGCTGCCCATGGTTCCCGCCGGAAAGCCGCTGGATAAAGTTATCCGGAAAATGTAGAGATCATAGAACTGAGAGGAAAGGAGAAAATAATGGGTGAAGATAAAACTGCTTTAACGGATCATATAATTTCCCTGCTTGTGCTCAACCATCCGGGGGTCCTTTCGAAGATTACAAGCTTGATCACCCGGCGTGGATTCAATATCGACAGCATCACCGCCGGTCCTACAAAGGACAAGGACAAATTCAGGCTCACCATCATCGTCAAGGGTGATGACCGGGGGGTGGAACAGATACAGAAGCAGCTCTACAAAATTGTCGACACCGTGAAGGTAATGACCATCCATCCTTCCCGCAAGGTGGAGAGGGAAATTGGCTTGATCAAGGTAAATGCCCCGATGGGACAGAGAAACGAGATCCTGCAGCTGGTTAATGTCTTCAAGGGTCAGATTCTCGACTCCGGTCCGAAGGGAATTGTCGTGGAGATCACCGGCAACAGTGAAAAGGTGGATTCGTTTCTCAGCCACTTTACTCCGCAGCAGATCGCGGAAGTGGCCCGGACCGGGATCGTCGCTATGGACCGATGGGAAAAAAACGGGGCATAGGTCCCTTTTTATACACACACAGAAAAACTGAGGAGAAAGAAATGGCTGAAATTTACTATGACAAAGATGCAGACCTGAGCATGCTGCAGGATAAAACAATCGCGATTATTGGATACGGGAGCCAGGGACATGCCCACGCGCTCAATTTGATGGAAAGCGGCTGCAAGGTAGTAGTCGGACTGCGTGAAGGAAGCGCGAACTGGGAAACGGCCCGCAAGACAGGTCTAAAAGTGGCCCCAGTGACCGAAGCCGCCGAACAGGCTGATATGGTGATGATGCTGATCCCGGATGAACTGCAGAAGCAGGTGTATGAGCAGGATATCAGAAAAGGTCTCAAAGCGGGGAACATGCTCATGTTCGCGCACGGCTTTTCGATCCATTTTCATCAGATAAGCCCCGCGGAAGGCGTGGATGTCGTTATGGTCGCTCCGAAGAGCCCGGGACACATGGTCCGGAGAGAATACCAGCAGGGCAGAGGGGTCCCGGGGCTTATTGCTGTATACCACGACGCCTCCGGCCGGGCCGATGACCTGGCGAAGGCGTATGCCATGGGTATCGGCTGTACGAGGGCCGGATTGTTCCGGACCAGCTTCCGTGAAGAAGCCGAAACGGACCTCTTTGGTGAACAGGCAGTCCTCTGCGGGGGGGTGACTTCGCTGATGAAGGCCGGGTTCGAGACCCTCGTGGAGGCGGGTTACCAGCCCGAGATGGCCTATTTTGAGTGTATCAATGAGATGAAGCTGATCGTGGACCTGATCTATGAAGGCGGATTTGACTACATGCGCTACTCCATCAGCAATACGGCCGAATATGGTGATTTTATTACCCAGGAAAAGGTGATCACAAAAGAAAGCAAAGCGGCAATGCAGGGTATTTTGAAAGATATCCAGACCGGCCGTTTTGCCAGGGACTGGGTCCTGGAGAATAAGGCCGGACAGCCCTATTTTAAAACCATGCGCCGTCTTGAATCGGAGCATCAGCTGGAAACAGTGGGAAAGGAGCTGCGCAGTATGATGTCGTGGCTTAAAAAAGAGGAGTGATATCGGTATGAAATCGGATATAATGGTATATGATACGACCCTGCGGGATGGTGCCCAATCAGTGGGGGTCACTTTTTCTCTCGGTGATAAACTGCGGCTGATGGAGGTCCTGGACGCTACTGGTATTCATTACATCGAAGCGGGGTGGCCCGGTTCGAACCCGAAGGACGAGGCTTTTTTTGCGGAAGCCTCCCGGAGGACCCTGACACAGGCCAGGCTTGCGGCTTTCGGATCCACCCGTGCAAAGGACATAGCTGCCGAAAAAGATCGGAATCTTGAACTGCTGCTCAGAAGCGGAACCCCCGTCATCACCATATTCGGAAAGGCATGGGACCTGCACGTCCGGGAAGCCCTGATGACGAGCAATGAAGAAAACCTGGAGATGATTTATTCTTCGGTCCTCTATTTGAAACGAAATGTGGATGAGGTGATTTTTGACGCGGAGCATTTTTTCGACGGGCTGCACGCGAACAAAAAGTATGCCATGGCTTGTCTGGAGGCTGCCGCCCAGGCGGGAGCTGACTGGCTGGTCTTGTGTGATACCAATGGAGGGAGGCTGCCGGACCAGGTGCGGGAGGGTACAAAACAGGTTCTCGACACCTTCGATATTCCGGTGGGAATCCACGCGCATAACGATGCCGGCTGCGCGGTTGCCAACACACTGGAATCAGTGGACCTGGGCGCGAAAATGGTGCAGGGCACCGTGAACGGTCTGGGCGAAAGGTGCGGAAACGCGAACCTGTGTGTGGTACTGCCCAATCTTTCCCTCAAGAAAGGCTATACGACCATCGGAGAGGAAAACCTGCAAAAACTGCAGACCGTATCCCATTTTGTATCAGAAGTCTCCAACACTACCCCGAATGACCACATGCCCTTCGTGGGTCAGCATGCCTTCAGTCACAAAGGGGGAATTCATGTCTCCGCCATTCGGAAGAATCCACACACCTACGAACACATCAATCCTGAACTGGTAGGCAACAGGCGTTCAACGACAATTTCTGAATTATCCGGCAAGAGCAATATTTTTGAAAAGACAAAGGCGATGGGATTCGGACAGGAGATAAGCGGAGATACGGCACGCAAGATAGTAGATAAGGTGAAGGAACTGGAGGCCAGGGGCTATCACTTCGAAGGCGCCGAAGCTTCCTTTGAACTTCTTTCGGAGGCCCTCACCGGCAACTTGAAGGAATATTTTACCCTTCACGGGTACCGGGTGATTATCTGGAACAATGGTGACGGAAACACATGGTCCGAGGCGACCATAAAGGCTTCTGTTCCGGAGGATGTGTCTCATCGTCAGGGGCATTCAGACTCCGTGGAGCATACCTCCGCGGATGGAAATGGTCCTGTTGAGGCCCTCGACAAAGCCTTGAGAAAGGTCCTGGAAAAATTTTATCCGAACATAAACGAGACACGGCTCATCGATTACAAGGTACGTATTCTGAATGAGGAATCCGGATCTTCAGCCGTGACCAGGGTAATTATCAATACCGCGGACGAAGAGAGCAGCTGGGGTACAGTGGGTGTGTCGGAGAACATCATCGAGGCATCCTGGCAGGCCCTTACGGATTCGCTCATTTTCAAACTGAAGAAGGACGAGGAAAAGACCGGTACCGCCGGCGGCAGAACTATTGAAAAAACCGGAGGAGAAGCGCAAAAGAAGGAGGAAATATATGGCTCGTTACATTAAAATTTTCGACACTACCCTCAGGGACGGTGAACAGTCACCGGGAGCTTCGATGACCCTGGCCCAGAAAGTGGAAATGGCTGAAGCCCTTGAGAGTCTGGGCGTGGATGTGATTGAGGCGGGTTTTCCGGTCTCTTCGAAGGTCCAGTTCCAGGCGGTTCAGGAGATTTCGTCGCTGCTGAAAAAAGCGACAGTCGCAGGTCTGGCACGATGCGTGCGTAAGGACATCGACGCTGTCTATGAATCACTGAAAAATGCCGCCCATCCGATGCTGCACGTTTTTATCGCCACCAGCCCTCTGCATCGTGAATATAAACTGAAGAAGGACTGCTCTGAAATCCTTGCATCCATCGCGGAGCACCTTGATTACGCCAGGACCCTGTTTGATAGAATCGAGTTTTCCCCCGAGGATGCCAGCAGAACGGAACATGATTTTCTCCTGGAAGTAATCGATACGGCCATCGAACACGGGGCAACAACAATAAACATCCCCGATACCGTCGGTTTCGCCATGCCGCAGGAGTTCGGCAAGCTCATCGAACTGATTGTGGAGAGGACCCCGGCTATAAAGAACGGCACGGTGGACCTGTCGGTGCACTGTCACAATGATCTCGGGCTGGCCCTGGCCAATTCTCTGTCAGCGGTGCTGGCCGGAGCAAATCAGGTGGAAGTCACTCTGAACGGAATAGGTGAACGCGCGGGTAACTGTGCCCTGGAGGAGCTGGTGATGAGCCTGGAAGTACGGCGGGATATCTATGATGTGGATAACAATATCCGTAAAGAATACCTTTATCCTACCGGCAAGCTCCTGCAGAACCTGACCGGTATGGTTTTCCCGAGGAACAAACCTGTTTTCGGGGACAATGTTTTTATGCATGAATCGGGAATCCATCAGCATGGAGTTCTGTCAAACCGGGAAACGTATGAGATCATGAACCCCGCCACCATCGGACGTTCTACGGAAAGCCTGGTGATGGGCCGCCACTCCGGAAAACACGCCATGAAGGAGAAACTGGAGCATTACAATATCAAGCTTTCGGAGGAGCAGTTCCAGAAGGTTTTCGAAAAGTTTTCGGTGCTCGCGGATAAAAAGAAGGAAGTCTATGATGAAGATCTTTTTTCCATAGTATCCACTGTGCTCGGCAGTTTCATAGACGGGTACCGCTTGATGTACTTTCATGTATACACGGGAAATAACCTGATTCCAACGGCTACCATAAAGGTCAGGGAGAAGGAAAGTGAGATTATCACTTCCGCTACCGGGGATGGTCCGGTTGACGCGATTTTTAAAGCCATCGAGGATGTCTGCGGTATCACCGGCATACTGAAAGAGTATATAATCCAGGCAGTTGGCTCCGGTAATGATGCTCAGGGGCAGGTAAAACTGATGCTGCAGATTGATGATGAGCTCTATGCCGGGAAAGCCTCGTCCACGGATATCATTGAGGCTTCCGCCCTGGCATATATCAACGCGGTGAACCGCTATGTGCTGAAAAACATGACCAATGGTCATAATGCTGTGACATGAAGGAATAACGAATGAAAGTAACAATCACGCCGAAAACAATGACGGAAAAGATTTTTTCGTCCAAAGCCGGCCGGGATGTACGGCAGGGTGAATATCTTCTGCTGGAAGTGGATATTGCCCTCGGAAATGATATCACCGCGCCTGTGGCGATCAGGGAGTTCGAAAAATTCGGCGGACGACAGGTCTGTAATCCGGAACAGATCGTCCTGGTGGCTGACCATTTCACGCCGAACAAGGATATCCAGTCGGCACAGCAGGTAAAAATGGTCCGCGATTTTGCCCTGGCCCAGAAGATAGAAAATTTCTTCGACGTGGGCAGAATGGGGATAGAGCATGTTTTACTGCCTGAGCAGGGACTGGTCAAATCCGGAGACCTTGTATTGGGGGCTGACAGCCACACCTGTACCTACGGGGCCCTCGGGGCGTTTTCCACGGGAGTGGGCTCCACAGACCTCGCTGGGGTCTTCTTTACGGGAAAGGCCTGGTTCAAGGTCCCCGAGGTCATCAACGTCAGCCTGACCGGAAAGTTCGCTCCCGGGGTTTCCGGTAAGGACCTGATTCTCTATCTGATTTCGCTCATCGGGGTCGACGGGGCCAATTACCAGGCCATCGAATTCAGCGGTCCGGGGACGGCTGCCGTGAGCATGGACTCCCGTTTCACCGTCAGCAATATGGCTATCGAGGCCGGCGGCAAAGCGGGGATTTTTCCCGTGGATGAGCTGACCCAGCGGTATGAAAAGGAACGCGGTTTTACCGTAGATGCTCTTGAACCTGATGAGGGCGCCCTGTACAGCCGTACTATTGAGATCGATCTCGGCAGTCTGGAACCCATGGTAGCCCGGCCTTTTCTTCCTTCAAACGGGGCCGGAATAAGTGAAGTCGAAAAGGAAGAGATACGTATCGATCAGGTGGTGATCGGAAGCTGTACCAACGGCAGAATCGAAGACATGAGAAATGCCGCCGCCATACTGGAGGGAAAGAAGATAGCCCGCGGAGTTCGGTGTATAATTCTCCCCGGCTCTCAGCAGGTATATCTGCAGGCAATGAGAGAAGGTCTGTTTGAGATATTCGTCGAAAGCGGATGCGCCGTATCCACTCCCACCTGCGGACCCTGTCTTGGAGGTCACATGGGTATTCTTGCGGATGGAGAAGTCGCTGTGTCGACTACCAACCGGAATTTTGTGGGACGTATGGGGCACGCTGCCAGCAGTCTGTATCTGGCCTCACCGGTAATCGCCGCGGCATCGGCACTGTCAGGGAAAATATCAGGCCCGGAACAAGCTGAGCTGGAAAAGCTCACCCCCGGTGTGTGAGATAAAAAAGGAGTACAACATGCTACGAGAAGGTCTTGTATTTAAATTTGGAGATCATGTAAATACCGATGAGATCATACCGGCCCGCTACCTGTCGACCTCGGACCCGGAGGAACTCGCCCTGAACTGTATGGAAGACGCGCGACCGGGTTTTGGAAGGCGGGAGGATGTGAGGGGAAGCATCCTTGTAGCGGGGGAGAACTTCGGCTGCGGCTCCAGCCGTGAACACGCGCCTATTTCCATAAAGGCGGCGGGAATCCAATGCGTGGTGGCCAGAAGCTTTGCCAGAATATTTTTCCGGAACTGCATCAACATCGGTCTGCCGATCGTTGAAATGGACCGGGTTGAAGAAATCGAAGAGGGACAGAGGATCAGAATCGATTTCACCAGCGGACGGCTGCATAATCTGGACCGGAAGACGGATTACTCCATCAATACCTATCCTGAATTTCTGCAGCAGATTATCCAGAGCGGAGGATGGCTCTCCTACGCTACTGCCAACATCGCTCCTGAACGGGTATTTGAGGAGAGACGATAGATGAAAAAAAACATTGCCGTCCTGCCGGGTGACGGAATAGGGCCCGAAGTGATGGATGCCGCCCTCGTCGTGCTGGAAAAGGCCGGCGAGAAGTATAATGTTGAGTTTGAATACAGCACGGGACTCATCGGGGGAGCAGCACTGGATGAAACGGGGGAGCCCCTGCCCGAAGCTACCGTAAAACTGTGCGAGGCCGCCGACGCCGTCCTGCTCGGAAGTGTGGGCGGACCAAAGTGGGACAATATCCCTCCTGAAAAAAGACCTGAGAGAGGAGGCCTGCTCGCGCTGAGAAAAAGGCTGTCTTTGTACGCCAATCTCAGACCGGTGAGGATATATCCATCCATCGCCCATCTTTCACCCCTTCGGACGGAGCGGATGGGAGACGGCGTGGACCTGCTCACCGTACGGGAATTGTCCGGCGGGATCTATTTCGGCGAGCCGAAAAAAAAGGACGGGAACACCGGATTGGATACAATGGTCTATGAGGCCGATACGGTCCGCAGGATCGCGCACCTGGCCTTCCAGTCCGCAGGGGCCCGACGCGGACTGGTTACCTCTGTGGACAAGGCCAATGTTCTCTACACGTCTCTCCTGTGGCGTGAGGTTGTAGAAGACGTGGCCGGGGAGTATCCCCATATCAGACTTGAACATATGTATGTGGACAATGCCGCGATGCAGTTGATACTCAATCCCGGCAGGTTTGACGTGATTCTGACCGGAAACCTCTTCGGAGACATATTGTCGGATGAATCAGCGGCGCTGCCCGGATCTCTCGGGCTTCTTCCCTCGGCTTCTCTGGGACCAGGCGTTCACCTGTATGAGCCATCAGGCGGGTCGGCTCCCGATATCGCCGGCAGGGGAATCGCGAATCCGCTCGCCCAGATTCTTTCGGCCGCGATGATGTGCGAATACAGCCTCGACCTTGGCGAAGCAGCCGCTTCCATCAGGTCCGCGGTGGAGAAGACTATTGATGAGGGTATTATTTCCGCGGATTTGATACTTGATTCAGGCTTGAAAAGTTATGGTACTGATGAAATCGCTTCCGCGGTGGCGGGGAATCTATAAGTTTTACGACTTGCCTAAAATCCATTTTTAAGGTGTAATAGGAGGTTGGTGGACAGTTGATCATTTGAGCTTTGCATTTTATCTTCCATCAACTCCATACATTCTTTGAGAGGCAACGTATGTACAAGGTTATAGAAAAAAAACAACTTTCAGACCAGGTTTTCAAGATGAAGATCGAAGCTCCTCTGATTGCCGAAGAGAGAAAAGCCGGTCAGTTCGTGATTGTACAGAAAGACACGAATTACGGGGAAAGAATCCCCCTTACCATAGCCGACGCGGACAGTGAAGCGGGGACAATTACCTTAATATTTCAAACAGTGGGAAAAACCACCACCGAATTGTCCATGTTCGAGCCGGGTGATTATATCGAGAATGTACTCGGTCCTTTGGGCAAACCTACCCATATCGATAAGCTCGGCACTATCGTATGTGTCGGCGGAGGTATAGGTGTCGCTCCCATGTACCCCATCGCCCAGGCCTTGAAGGCGGCCGGTAACCGGGTAATCATCATTATCGGCGCGAGAAACAAGGACCTGGTGATCATGGAGGATGAGATGCGGGCCATAGCCGATGATCTGATCATTGTGACGGATGACGGCAGCTATGGAAGGAAGGCGCTTGTCACCGGGCCCCTGAAAGAACTCTGTGAAAATGATCCTCCGGACCAGGTGGTGGCCATCGGCCCTCCCATAATGATGAAGTTTTGCGCTGAAACTACAAGGCCATTCAAGGTGCCTACAGTGGTGTCTCTCAATACAATCATGGTGGACGGTACAGGTATGTGCGGCGGCTGCCGGGTGAGCGTCGGAGGGAAGACGAAGTTCGTCTGTGTTGACGGCCCCGAATTCGACGGACATCAGGTTGACTTTGACAATATGATGCTGCGTCTGGGATCATACAAGGAACGCGAGAAGGAAGAACTTCACAAGTGTCATCTCGAAGGTCAGATTAAGGCCAGGGAGAGGAAGTCGTGATGGAAGCGAAGACTGTTCAGGCAAAAACCAACGCGGACCTGAAAAGGGAAGCCGACGAGCTGTTTCGGGAGATCGATGGCAGGGAACTCAAGGGTAAAGACCGATTGAAATTACCTCCCCAGGAAATGCCGACCCAGGACCCGATGGAAAGAATCAGGAATATGAATGAAGTAGCCGTGGGCTACTACGAGCACCAGGTACGGGTGGAAGCGGCGCGCTGTCTGCAGTGTAATCCGGCCCCCTGTATAAAAGGCTGTCCCGTGGCGATCAATATCCCGGCCTTCGTAAAGGCCGCGGAAGAGGGAGATTACCAGGAATCGGTGCGGATTATCAAGGAAAGCAGCCTGCTTCCTTCCATATGCGGACGTGTATGTCCCCAGGAATCACAATGCCAGGCTACATGCACTGTCGGCCGGGCAAAAAAGGACCCCCTGCTGTCTGTTTCGATCGGGAGGATAGAAAGATATGTAGCCGATCTGGAGCGGGAAAGCGGCCGGAAATCCATTCCGGAAATTGCCCCGGATACAGGGAAAAAGGTCGCGGTAGTCGGCTCGGGGCCCGCTGGCATCACCGTCGCGGCTGATTTACGAAAGGCCGGTCATGAAGTGACCGTTTTTGAGGCCTTTCATAAACCCGGCGGAGTAATGGTGTACGGGATCCCTGAGTTCAGGCTTCCAAAGGCCATAGTTGAAGAGGAGATTGAGACCCTGAAGCAAATGGGGGTGGAGATCCGGACCAATTTCCTGGTCGGCCGCACCCGCAAGCTGACGGACCTTATCGAAAAGGACGGGTTTGACGCCGTCTTTATCGGCAGCGGCGCCGGTTTGCCCAAATTTATGAATATTGAAGGTGAAAACCTCGTTGGAGTGCTGAGTGCCAATGAATATCTCACCCGATCAAATCTTATGAAAGCGTATGATGAAGATAATGCCGATACTCCTATTTTTCATTCAAAACGTGTCGCGGTTCTCGGCGGGGGAAATGTCGCCATGGACTCGGCCCGTACCGCTCAGCGTCTCGGCGCGGAAAAGGTCTTCGTGGTGTACAGAAGGACCCTGAAAGAAATGCCCGCCCGTGTGGAAGAGGTCCATCACGCGATGGAAGAGAACATCGAGTTTATGTTTCTGCACAGTCCGCAGCGTATTCTGGGTAACGAAAAGGGCAGGGTGAAAGCCCTCGAACTGCTGACTTATGAACTTGGTGAGCCGGATGATTCCGGACGCCGCCGGCCTGTTCCGATTGAAGGAAGCGAAAGTATACTTGATGTCGATACGGTCATTGTCTCCATTGGAAACGATTCGAATCCTCTGCTTGAGCATACAACGGATAATCTTGAGACGAATAAGTGGGGAAATATCGTTGTGGATGATGATCTGAAGACGTCAATCGACAAGGTCTATGCCGGAGGCGATATCGTGCTCGGTGCCGCCACGGTGATTCTGGCGATGGGGCATGGCCGAAAAGCCGCCAAAGCAATCAACGAAATGCTGTCTGCGGAATAAGCGCGGAATAAATACATACATAGAAAAGGCGGGCCGCCTCAACGGCCTGCCTTTTTTTTCAGCTGCTCCGTATTATCTTTCCCCCAGCGATCAGCAGGGGGAGCGGTATATCATGGTCTTCGTGGGGAACTGATTCTACCAGCTGGACCGAATAAAGCACTCCCGCGGCATGTATTGTGCCTTTCTCGAAATACACACTGTTTTCTGAAAACCAGCGGTCGTAGTAGCCCTTGCCCCTCCCCAGCCGGTACCCGTGATGATCGAAAGCGAGTCCCGGGCTGATAAGGAGAGTATCGCGCGCTGTGCCAGGTGTGTAGGTTTCAGCTTTGAGCGGCGGCTCCCAGATCCCGTAGCCGCTGTATTCAAGATGAAATTTTTCCGGTTGAAATATCATCTCCCCGACACGGGGTCCGCCCGGAAGGGGCCCGGAAACATGGTGAAATATCATTCTGCCGCCGTGAAGACGCGGAGCCCAGATATCCTTCCCCGAGCGAAGCGCCTCGGTGATTATTACTCCAGTATCAAACTCGCCGGACATGGGGATAAAAACAAGCAGTTCCCCGCATTCTTTCCATATCCGCAGGCTGAAGAGACTTTCACATGTCCGCTGTTCCTCCTCGAGCCTGACGCGAGGCGTAAGTTCTTTCAGCTTTGTCTTTATCTGTTTTCTTAATAAACGTTTCTCTTCCCTGGTCACACGGGACCGCCTTTCTGCAGTGTGAGGACCGCCGCTGTTTCGAGATGGTAGGTCTGAGGAAACATATCCATCGGCTGTACCGTACGCAGTGTATATCCCGATGAGATTAAAGCCTGCAGGTCCCTGGCAAGTATGGCCGGGAAACAGGATACATAGATCAGCAGAGGGGCCTGTATGGAGGCGATAAGCGCCGCCATGTCGAAAAGGCCCTGCCGGGGAGGATCGCAGATAAGCGCCTTTACTTTTCCCTTCAGGTCCAGTAGTTCTTTTTTTGAGTTCTGTACCGGAGCGTGTTTGTAGGTGAAATTTGAAAGACCTCCCGCCGCCGCCTTACTGACGGCCCTTTTTACAGCGGCTTGAGAAATATCGTAACCCAGCACCCTCACATCGAGGTCCGAAAGATGCAGTGTGAGGTTTCCGTCACCGCAAAAAAGGTCCAGGACGAGGTCCTCCCGGCGGGAAAAATCAGCAATCCACGTGCGGATAAAGTTCTGCAGCCGCAGATTCACCGCCGCGTTGGCTTGTATGAAGCCCAGTTTTGAATGTTCTTCGGAGAAAAGAAAGGCGAACTCAGTTTCGCTTCCATCCTGTGAAACAAGTTCAAGCTCTGATGGGCGGGGCGTGCGGGCTTTAAGATCCTCTCTGATAACAGGCAGCCGGGCGTTCAGTGTATCTTCGAATACCGGGCAGCTTTGGACCGGAACGATCTGTCTGCTCGCCCTGGCGAAGAATCCGAGATCTCCGGTTTCAGTGATCTGCATTCGTCCGCTTCTGCGATAGTGATAGGTCCCGGGGGACGGATATATTTCCTCAACAGGGAAATCAATACCGGCATTTTTTTTCAGTATCTGTTTCAGATGCTCCTGCTTTGCCCTCAGCTGCTCCTTATATTGTATGTGCTGCCATTGACATCCTCCGCAGGAGCCGAATAACGGACAGCGCGGCTCATTCCGATATGGGGAAGGGGTGATGATTTCCGTCAAGCCGGCCCGGAGAAACTTTTTCTTCCGTTCCCTTATCTCAACTGAGACTATATCTCCCGGAGCGGTATAAGGGACGAAGCAGACCATGTTTTCTATTCGGCCGACTCCGTCTCCTCCAAATGCCAGGTCATGTATTTCCATCGTGTACTCTGAACTCATTGAACGGATAACTCCCGCGGTGCTGGGGCTAAGCTAAAGCTTGGAAATTCTTCAACACTGCTATACAATATGATTCATGTTTTACCCATTTTCGTCAAACCCTTTTATGGCGGGGTACGTATGACAGCAGGGATCAATATCGGATCATATCTTGTCTCCATATACTTTCTCTTTACGATCGTGCTTACCATTCAGATCATCCTTGATAACAAGCCCCCCGAAGTTGCCATAGCATGGATCCTGGCGATTTTTTTTCTCCCATACGCCGGTGCCGTAATATACCTGCTCGGCGGTATAGACTGGAAGAAGCGAAAGATCATGAAGCAGCTTCCGGAGAAGACCTTTAAAACCTACCTCGGGCCCATCCTCGAGCGGCAAAAACACTTTCTCCAGGAAACATCGGGAAGTTTTGATAACGATATTGTAAAAACGATCAGTCTGGCGCTGCAGGCGGGGAACAGCATCCTGACGGTGAACAACAGTGCCAGGTTTTATTATGAAGGGGAAGGTTTCTTTGAGGACCTGATCGCAGACCTCGAGTCCGCCTCCGATTCGATTCATATGGAGTTTTTTATCTACCGCTCGGATGAACTGGGCAGGAAGATCTATGATATTCTGGATCGTAAATCCAGCCAGGGAGTGAAGGTCAGGATGCTGTTCGACGGTGTCGGATGTTTTAACAAGATGAGCTGGGGTTTCAAGCACACCTTAAAACGATCGATGATAGATGCCCGT
>Ga0272442_10005990_pt1 | contig 16129 bp, 11 predicted proteins | sample SSMForm2O_FD_200262 | JGI IMG/M metagenome (GOLD analysis project Ga0272442, IMG submission 200262) | Marine sediment archaeal communities from Little Sippewissett salt marsh, Falmouth, MA, United States - SSM-Form-2O | ecosystem: Environmental > Aquatic > Marine > Wetlands > Sediment ...
CTGGGGGAGGTCGCCTCGGCTGTGGCGCGAGGCGTGTGGAGTTTTATCGCCGGGTGGCGAGAAATGGTGAGCGTGGTGGGGGATCGTTGGCGGCTGTGTTGGCGGGTGAGTGGTGGGTTGATATAGAGTCTTGAGGGGTGGTTAGTGGTGGTTGGCGTTTTGGGTGATAGCTGGCGTTTTGATTTTTGGCGTGGGTGGGTGGATTGTTTTGGACGGTGGTGGTAAGCGCGGCAGTCGTAAATATCCTCGGCGGTTGGGAGGTGTGAAGCAGAGAAGGTAAGGGTTGAGCAGTTGAGCAGCAGATGAAAAAGGGCTGGGAGTGTTTTCAACTCTCAGCCCTTTGGTTTTAATTTGGCTGGTCAGGGTGGTTATTGATTTTTTAGCAAGCGCCGCTGTTGGGGCTGTCGGGGGTCAAGGATAGTAACAAAGTCAGAGCCGTAAAATTCCTGGCTGGTAGTTAAATAGCCGACAACTTCTAATTGCACCTGTCCATTATCAGGGACGGCTTCGATCAGTTCTGACTTGTCGAAGAAGGCAAAAATTCTCACACGCCTATTGGCTTTTTTCCCGTGCTCAAAAACATGCTGGAGTTTGGCTTCAATGCCGCCGGGATAAAGTAACAGCGGCTCATTACTGTCTATCTGGTCTTTGGTTATATCTTCCGGCAAACGCAGCCACGCCATTATGAGTTTCTTTCGGCTGTGTCGGATAATTCTTTGCGGCGTTAATTTCATCGCTACTTTTATCGGTGGCAGAACCTCCTTTATAGCTAAGCTGTGGCCATCTCCTGCGGCGATAGCGGTAAAGCCGCTATTAGGCTCTGGGATATCGCATTGGCCATAGTTGTTTACTCCCCAGGCGACTATCGAGCCATCTTCCTTAAGGCCCAGACTATAACTGCCCGAAAATCCTGTTCCTGCGGCGATGGCGATAAAGCCGCTGTTAGGCAAAGGGATAGCGCATTGGCCATACCAGTTCCATCCCCAACCGACTATCGAGCCATCTTCCTTAAGGCCAAGGCTGTGGTCCCTTCCTGTGGCAATGGCGGTAAAGCCGCTGTTAGGTGAAGGGATATTGCATTTGCCAAATAAGTTGTCTCCCCAAGCGACTATCGAGCCATCGGCCTTAAGGCCCAGGCTGTGCGACTCTCCCGCATCGATGTCAATAAAGCCGCTGTTAGGCTCTGGAATATCACATTGGCCAGCGCCGTTTGCTCCCCAGGCGACTATAGAGCCATCGGCCTTAAGGCCCAGACTGTGCGACCCTCCTGCGCTAATGGCGGTAAAACCGGTGTTAGGCTCAGGGATATCGCATTGGCCTGAGTTGTTGTTTCCCCAAGCGATTATAGAGCTATCTTCCTTAAGGCCAAGGCTGTGGGAATATCCTGCGGCGATGGCGGTAAAGCCGCTGTTAGGTGAAGGGATATCGCATTGACCATAATCTGCGTTCCAACCCCAAGCGGCTATCGAGCCATCTTCCTTAAGACCAAGGCTGTGGTACCATCCTGCAGCAATTACGGTAAAACCACTGTTAGGCCCAGGGATATTGCATTGGCCGCCGCCGTTGTTTCCCCATGCGACTATCGAGCCATCGGCTTTAAGGCCCATATTGTGGGCCGCTCCTGCGGCGATGTCAATAAAGCCGCTGTTAGGCGAAGGGTTATTGCATTGGCCGTTTCTGTTGTCACCCCAGGCGATTATTGAGCAATCGGCCTTAAGGCCAAGACTGTGGTAATGTCCTGCGGCGATAGCGATAAAGCCGCTGTTAGGTGAAGGGACATCGCATTGGCCATAGTCGTTGTTTCCCCAAGCGACTATAGAGCCATCGGTCTTGAGGCCCAGACTGTGGTATTCTTCCGAGGCGATGGCGATAAAGCCGCTGTTAGGTGAAGGGATATCGCATTGGCCATAGTCGTTGCGTCCCCAGGCGATTAGCGAGCCATCATTCTTAAGGCCCAGACTATGCCACTCTCCTGCGGTGATGGCGGTAAAGCCGCTGTTAGGCGAAGGTACATCGCATTGACCATACCTATTGTCTCCCCAGGCAACTATCGAGCCGTTCTCTTTAAGGCCCAGACTGTGCCATCCTACTGCGGTGATGGCAGTAAAGCCGCTGTTAGGTTCTGGGATATCGCATTGGCCATACCTATTGTCTCCCCAGGCGACTATCGAGCCATCTTCCTTAAGGCCAAGATTGTGGCTCCCTCCTGCAGCGACAGCGGTAAAGCCGCTGTTAGGCGAAGGGATATCGCATTGGCCGCCTAAGTTCCATCCCCAGACGATTATCGAGCCATCGGCCTTGAGGCCCAGACTGTGATAATGTCCTGCGGCGACAGCGGTAAAGCCTCCTCTAAGGTCCACACCGACGACCTGACTTCCCCAGCCGACAATCGAGCCGGCAGAAGCCGTCCACCCGCTGCAGAAAACCAATATGAGGGCCAAAAGCAAAATTGTCAGATTCTTCCTTCGTTCCATTTTGCGTCTCCTTAAAAATATTATGACGGCCGGGGCACGCACCCGTACCGATTTTGTCTGAATTCGGCTTGTTTGCACTTTGTTAAGCTTAGCTCCAAAACCACGCCTTCTTTCATTATCCTTTAACAAACAGGATGCGCAAAAGCTGGTTTCTGTTCCCTGAATTCTGCTTTTTTCGCTTTAAACCCTAAGCGCAGCAGTAATACAAAAAAACAGGGCTAATTTTGGAATGGCCGGTTCGGTATGATAAAAGGGGTACGAACTTATGATAACAAACAATTTTTATGATAAAAGTTTTTGAGCCTGCCTTATTCCCTTTTCACCTTTCAATTTCTTTTTCTTGTATATTTATTTTACAACAATACATGCAGATTTTGCAAGGTAAATCTGCGATTTTTTTCTCCAATATTTTACCATTTAACCAAATTACCCTTTTCCACCTGCCTGAGAACCAACCGCTTGTGCCCGGCTACGGCAATCGGCCATCAGCTTTTTGTCTGTCCGGATAACTCAGCGAATCGGTTAAGACAAGTTTATTTTCAGTACCACACGGTAATAATAAGGTTTGGCTCGGTTTTTTTTGCGGCGACCAGTCCGGTGACAGTGTTGGTCCGCTTAATAACAACACCGGGGTTTTCCTTTAACCAGGCCCTGATTTGGTCGTTTAGAAAGTCGATACTGCCGGCGTGGAGCTTTGTAAAGAAGGTTTTAACTCCGGTGATTCGGTCTGAAGAGACAATTTTTTCGGCCGGTTTTCTTATAACGGGCGTCGGCATTTTTATCTGCGGGCTCTCAGCCTTGTCCTCACCACCTAAAGTTAAAGGGGCATGTGAGACTCCGGAGCCTCCGGCGTCGCTGTCAAAAGGAATTGTCTTTTCGTCATCCAAAGAAATCGGCTCGTCGGTGGAATCCGGCATTGGGATATCACTTATATCGAAATCGTCATCCATTTGTTCGCTCCCAATAAAAATTAGTATTGTTAAGTTTCAAAAAACATTGTTTATTATGCCATTACCTGATGGAATTGTCAATAGGCTATAGCAGGAAATTCGACCGTTATTTATTGTCAATTTTCGGATATGAGCCGACGGAGAGCTGATTTGAGAAAGGCCCTATTGGCTGCTTTTGTTGTTTTGGGCTTCGTGTTCGGGGGCGTTTAGATTGTTGTTTAGGTCTTTTAGCATCAGTTCGACTTTTTCTGCTTCGACCCTTGCTTTTTCGGTTTCGGTTTTAAGTCGCGTCTGTTCGGCACCTGGCTGTTGCTCGTTTTCGTAATTTTTGGTATCCAGGACGTCAAAGATAGAAGGTGGTTCGTGTTTTTTTCTAATATTTTCGACCATTTTTTCGTTTGGCATACCGCCGGTTGAGATGGTGGGAGTTATTATGAATATGATTTCCTTTGCCCTTTCTTCGAAATCCCTGCTGGAGAACAAGAGCCCGAGGATGGGAACGTCTTTTAGTACGGGCACACCCCGAATAACATCACGTTCTTCGCTTTTTCTTATACCCCCGATGATTAAGCTTTCTCCATGCCTTATTCTGTTTTCCTTGTTTGTAACCTTGCGCTCGGTGATTATAGGTATTTGCTTTACACCTTCAGGGGTTGATTTTGAGCCTATCTGTGCGGTTGTTTCCAGGCCGATATAACCATCGGCAAATGCGTGAGGGGTGATTTCGAGTGAATCGACGACCCACTGATATTCTGTAGTCATATAGGGATAAATCAGGCCGTTGCTTACCACCTCCACTTCTTTCGGCAGCGGCACAAAGTCCCTGGCTTCAATCTGGGCGGTTTCGCCGTTTACAACTTCAAGCGTGGGGTTCATCAGGATTTTTAAGTATCCCCTGGAAACCAACAGGTCAACCAAGGCCTTGAACTCGTGGCCCTCAACACCCAGATTTCTGGTATATCCGACCTTAAGGCCTATGAGTTCGCGGGCCTCGTCGCGTAAGGAAGCACCTGGAAATGCAGGCCTTAATACTTTTTCAAATGTACTACCGGCTTTCTCCCAGACTTCTTTGCCACCGAGATTGATATTTTCGCCGAAGAGATTTTGTATTTTTAGGGTGGTTTCGCGGTCCATGGTGAGGTCGGCATAGAGTTCTGATATGATACAGTCAATTTTAACCTGAATCGGGGGGACATCAATTTGTCCGAGGAACTCAAGAGTTATTTGTGCCTCTTCAGGGTTGGGACAGTCGATAATCAACTGGTTTGTCGCGGGGCTTTGGCTGACTACATATCCGAGCTGTTCTTTAATAAGACCGGCGAGTTTATCGACGGTGTGGTGCTGAGTGAAGTAAAAGAGTCTAACGCCTTTTTTTGTTTCGAGAATAGCGGGTGGCTCTTTGTATATATACGGCACTCCGATATTTGGGTCGGAAACGGGCCTGATTTGCTCTAACTCGCTTAGAATTGCTTTTGAGTGTAGTTCGGACGGTTTTTGAGCAAAGAAGTCTCCACAGCCGGTGCTGAAGAGTATATATAGAACGGTACATGCCGCTATAATTGAACGGCTGCAGCCGGTTTTTTGGCGGTTATCACCCATAATCACAAATTCACCAGTGTCTAAACGTGATAATCATTATATACTTGTTGTGTTTGTTTTGCAAGGTATATCTTTGGCATCGGCGTTTTTTGGTGTTTGCGGTTAATATATTAGACGAAATGGCGGTTTTTTGCTATTTTTGTGTTATGAAAAGGAAGAAAACTATAACGGTCGGTTTTGTCGCTCTGGGGTGTCCTAAAAACATAGTTGATAGTGAAAAAATGCTGGGTGAGATTGCCAGCGCCGGTTTTTTGATATGTTTTGAGCCGGACGAAGCCGATGTGGTTGTGGTTAATACCTGCGGTTTTATAGCGCCGGCTAAAGCCGAAGCGCTTGATGCGATTAGTGAGGCAGTGAAGTGCAAAAACAAGGGCAGCGTTAAGAAAGTAATTGTGGCCGGCTGTTTGCCTCAGCGATTAGGTGCGGAGCTATTTAAGGAAGCTGACGGGATTGACGCTATTGTGGGACTCGGTCAGCGGGATTCGATAGCAGAGATAATCGAAGAGACTATTGACAGTGGGGAGAAAAAGGTTTTTCTCGAAGGCCCGCTGGGGGATATCGAGGGGAAGATTCACGACGACAGGGCGAGACTTCTGATTACGCCGGGGCATTGGGCGTATCTTAGAATCAGTGAAGGCTGCGACCAGCAGTGCTCTTTTTGCACAATACCGGCAATCAGAGGGCGATTCAGGAGCAAGCCTTCAGAGCTTGTTTTGGCTGAAGCGGCTGAGCTTGTCGGTGCAGGGGCGGTAGAGTTGAATATCATCGCACAGACGAGCACCAGCTACGGTCGGGATTTGAAAATTAAAGACGGGCTGGTGAGTCTATTGGCGGAGCTTGAAAAAGTCGCGGGTTTGAAGTGGATTCGGCTGATGTATCTATATCCGTCGGGGATTACGGAGGCCCTTGTGGAGGCTGTCGCGGCAAGCGAGAAAATCGTTCACTATTTAGATATTCCAATCCAGCATATAAACGACAAAGTCTTAAAAGATATGCGTCGCGGCGATAGCAGAGAGGGCATTTGCCGTTTGATTGAAAAATTGCGTTGCGCCATTGGCGATATTGTGCTGCGAACGACGGTTATAGTTGGTTTTCCCGGCGAGAGCGGTGAGCAGTTTTCGGAGCTTTTGGAATTTCTCGCATGGGCGAAATTTGATGCTCTTGGGTGCTTCAAGTATTATCGAGAAAGCGGCACGGCGGCGGCTGAGATGGCCGGGCAGATACCGGAAGATATAAAGCAGCAGCGGCTTGAAGAATTGATGCTCACCCAACAGAGAATTGCTTTTGCCAAAAACAGAGAGAGAGTGGGTACCGAACTTGTCTGTCTGGTTGATTCTGTTGAGAGCGGGTGCGGTCGGGGGCGGTACTACGGACAGGCGCCGGATATCGACAGTATCTGCATTATAAAAAACTGCAGGGCAAAGGCGGGGCAATTTATCAATGTAAAAGTTATTGGTACGAAAGACTACGACTTAATCGTCGAGCAGATTTAGTGTCGAGTTGTTTTTCTGACAGAAATAAATATCGCTGGAAATTTTCTCTTTTATTGTGATATTGTTCTTGTTATAGAATTTCTAAATCGGTAAACTTTATGTTATGCTGAGATTCATTCCGAACATTCTGACTTTTGGCAGGCTTGTATTAACGGTGATTTTCCTGATTATGATACTTTATTCGCCGCGCTTTTACAGTCAGGGTGAAGTGCCGTTTCCGGGTTTTCTCGATATTGCCTTTATCCTTTTTGTCATAGCGGGTCTGACGGATATGGTTGACGGCGCGGTTGCCAGGAAACTGAATGTTACGAGCAAGTTCGGGCGAATGCTGGACCCCCTGGCCGATAAAGTTCTTGTCTGCGGAGCTTTTATCTGCTTTGCCATAATCGGCGAGCCGAAACTTTTTGATTTTAGCCCGGCGGTTACAGCTTTAATACAGTGGTCGGTGTCGGGGGTTATAATTTTGCGAGAAGTTTATGTAACGGTGCTTCGTCATATTGCCGAGGCCCGGGGGGTAAATTTTGCGGCGACATTTTCCGGCAAAATCAAGATGTTTTTGCAGTCTTTTGCGATTGGCACGGTGATAATAAAGTCGGCGCACGTTCAGACGGCAGCCTGGGGATACTGGTTCACGACGGTAATTTTTTTACTTATGCTTTTAGTTACGGTTGTATCGGGTCTGAGAGCCACACAGCGAAATTCCTGGAAAAAAGCGTCAGTTTAGTTTTTGTTGTGTGTTTTTTTTGAGTACGAGTCGATGAAGGTGTCGGTGATTTCAAGAGGGTTCAAGCCTATTTTTTCGAAGATTTCTTTTTCTAATCTGTAAATTAGAGGGTCAACTTTGGCAGTGTTAATCTTACTTTGAGCCTCTGTGCCGTGCAAATGAACGTTTCTTTTATGGCCGTCTTTCAGTCTTTGTTCCAAGGGTACAATCCTGTCGTGCATAACCCTCATATCCGCATAATAGAGGAGTTTTTCCTCCCATTCAGCCGGCCTTGTTTTTTCGTCCAGCATACCCATATATCTGTGTTTTTTTATGGTTACGGCAAGTTTAGGATATTTATCTTTTAAGATTTCATAAGCGGCGTTTTCATGGCCGATTTTTTTGTATTTTGCCCTTATACCGCCCCATTTTGCCTTGTCGCCCTCGGTAACAGTTTGCTCGAATTTACTGCAGTCCAGCTTGTCAAAGTCGCAGACCCTTGCGATATCGTGGAGCAAGGCGGCCCTATCCAGCAATTCAACGTCAAGGGGAATAGATTTTTCTTTTAATCTTTCCCCTAAAAAAACAGCCAGTTTAGCAACAGTCAAACTATGTTTTATGACCCGCTGAGGAACGTGATACTCTTTTATTATTTCAAAGCACTGTTCGGGCGTTGGAAGCTGATATTTTTTCATTTATTAGACCTGCAACTTTTTTGCCCGACTTAAGCATTCCACCGAAAATCGGGCCCATTCTCGGCAGATTATAAACGGCGCAGACGGACATTCCGGTAACATAAAGGCGTGGATAGACTTCGCCGGTTTTTTCCACGACACCGGCTTCAGAGGTTTCCACATCCATAAAACTTTCTTTTATCTGTTTTGGAAAAAGTTCTGGCTTTCTTTCCTTCAGCATACCCACTATTTCGGCCGGGTGTCCGGTTGCATCAACAATGTATTTTGAAGAGATGCAGAAAGGATCCACGTGAAGACGTCCCATTTTAATGGGTGTGCTGTTAACCACGATTCCCTCAATGACGTCTTTCTTTAGGATGATATCCTCGGCTTCGGTTAAATTAAATATTTCTGCACCAGCTTTTTTGGCTTTGTATGCCAGTGCGGTTGCAAATTCTATGGCATCGGTCAGGTAGAGGTCGTTTTTCTTTTTTGAGTTGATATCAAATTCATCGAGAAGAGAGCTGTCCTCAACGGCGATTACATTGTACCCGGCAGCGCCTCCCCAGATTCCGCCGCCAATCGAGAGCTTTCTCTCAAGTATGGTGGTTTTAATGCCAGCGGCGGCCAGGTGGTAACCGGCAGCCAGACCCGCCGGGCCTGCTCCTGCGATAACAACGTCATTTTCAAGATGCTCTAATAGTTTTTTGTTATATTCTTCCAGTATTGCCCTGGAAATATCAGTCTCTATCATGATTTTTTCCTTTCCTTCATGTGAAAATGAAAAGTTCTATTTGTTGTCTGTATATTCTACGTCAAATCATTATAAAAAAACACTCCCACAACAGGAGTGCTTTAAGTTCGAGAAACTTTGCCTTCCTTCGCGGGTGCTAACCCGAGCAGGTTCATAGGGTCATCATCATACCATTGATTTCTCAGCTTCAAGCCAGCTCGATAGCAGACTTTAGCTCCCCTGGCAGATTCAATTTTTTCAAGTGTATTTTAGTAGCATCGATTGCCTGTTACAAGAGTTTTTTAACTTGTTAATAAATTCTTTGATGGGTTAGTTTCTTGACATTGACTAATATAATCCATATTATACAGAGGCAAAGGCTTTCTTTAGGATACCCAACTTATGGCAGGTAAAGGATTTACGCATCTTCATTTACACAGCCAGTATTCACTGCTGGACGGTGCTATCAGCTTTGAGCGATTGCTGAAGCGCTGCAAAGAGCTGCAAATGGATGCAGTGGCGGTTACGGACCACGGAAATATGTTCGGCGCCGTCGAATTCTATACCAAGGCACTGGCCGCCCACATCAAGCCAATCATAGGTATCGAGGCGTATGTGGCTCCTAAGAGCAGGCACGACAGGACCAAAAGTTCTATCAGCGATGCCGCATATCACCTGATACTTCTGGCTGAGAACAATACCGGGTATCGAAACCTGTTAAAGCTTGCAAGTATCGGTTACACAGAAGGATTTTACTATCGTCCACGAATCGACAAGGAAATTTTGTCCGAGTTTAAGGAAGGTTTGATTGCCACTTCAGCCTGCCTAAAAGGCGAAATTGCGTCATCGCTGTTTAAAGGTGACGAAAAGGCCGCACTGAGGGCATTGGAAAGTTATATAAAAATATTCGGTACCGATAGATTCTTTGTGGAAATCCAGAGCCATGAGGGAGACGACCCACATATTAACGAGGCTCTGATAAACCTTGCCGGGAAAATGGGACTTGGTCTTGTTGCAACAAACGACGTGCACTTTCTGGAAGAGGACGACTATGAAGCCCACAATTGTCTGTGTTGTATAAGTACGGGCAAAAGGTATGACGACCCATCCAGGATGATTTATCCAAAAGATGTTTTTCTAAAAAATCCCGAACAGATGCGCCGGCTTTTTGCCGACATTCCCCAGGCTGCTGATAACACTACCGCTATTGCAGAACGCTGCAATGTTGAGCTTGACTTAAAAAGCCGCCACTCGCCCGTCTTTAAACCGGAGGATGGCTCAACGGCTGAAGATTTTCTTACTAAAAGATGCTACGAGGGCGCAAGGAACCTATACGGCGAAGTTACCGAACAAATAAAGAAGCGACTTGACAGGGAACTGGATGTAATCGAATCGAAGGGTTTTGCCAGTTATTTCCTTATCGTGTGGGATTTTTGCAACTACGCCCACGAAAATAATATCCCCGTAGGCGCAAGAGGCAGCGGCGTAGGGACGCTGGTGGGCTATTGTCTGGGGTTGTGCGATGTGGACCCGATTAAATACGACCTTCTTTTTGAAAGATTTATGGACCCGCACCGCAACGAGATGCCGGATATTGATATTGATATCTGCCAGGCGAACCGTTCTGAAATGATAGAATATATCCGCCAAAAATACGGTCATGTGGCCCAGATTATCACCTTCGGAACAATGAAAGCCCGGGCGGTCATCCGTGACGTCTGCAGAGTGCTGGATGTACCTTTGAGCGAGGCCGACAGGCTGGCCAAACTCGTTCCTGATTCTCTTGGTATGACTCTTGATAAGGCCATAAAAACCGAGCCCCAGTTAAAAGAAGCCTGTGAACGTGACCAGATTACCAGAAAAGTCATTAACATCTGTAAAAAACTCGAAGGCCTTGCCCGTCATGCCTCGGTGCATGCGGCCGGAGTTGTCATTGCCGATGAGCCGCTGACCGACTTTCTGCCGTTATACAAGGCGCCAGGTTCGGAAGATATCATAACCCAGTTCGAAGGGCCTATGGTTGAAAAGGTCGGGCTGCTGAAGATGGACTTTCTGGGATTGAAGACTCTGAGCGTATTGGAACGCACCCGTCAACTTGTCAAAGAGATTCACGATAAAGATATCGACCTGGAGAAAATAGACATTAGCGACTCGGATGTCTTGCGGCTTTTTTCAAGTGGCCGGACAAAGGGTGTTTTCCAGTTCGAGTCCGGCGGGATGCAGGATTTGCTGATGAAGATGCAGCCGGACAGACTCGAAGACCTGATTGCAGCAAACGCCCTTTACCGTCCCGGCCCAATGACACTGATTGGAGATTATGTTGACCGAAAGCACGGTGCAAAGTGGCAGTTGCCGCATCCGATTATGACCGAAATCCTTAGTGAAACATACGGTATTATGGTTTATCAGGAACAGGTGATGCGGATTTGCAATCGTCTCGGCGATATTCCCCTTCGGGAGGCTTACACCCTAATCAAGGCAATCAGCAAAAAGAAAGCAAGGACCATCGCCAAGGAAAAGGAGAGGTTCATCGAGGGCTGTCTGAATAAAGGTTTAAGCAATCATCAGGCAAAGCAGATTTTCGAGCTCATAGAGCGATTTGCCGGCTATGGCTTCAATAAAAGCCATTCGACCCGCTATGCTTTTATAGCGTACCAGACGGCTTATATGAAGACACATTGGCCGGTCGAATTTATGGCAGCCGTTTTGACTTATGAGATGGGCAACACGGACAAGGTGGTAGATTATATCGGTGAGTGCAGAAATATGGATGTCGAGGTTCTGGCGCCTGATATTAACGAAAGCGGTGTAGATTTTACGCCCCTTTACCGTAAAAAGGACGAGCAGAAAAAGGGCGTCATACGTTTTGGTCTGGCTGCGGTCAAAGGTGTCGGCGAAAAGGCTGTAGAGCAAATTATAGCGGCCCGCGGCAAGGTCGGCCGATTCCAGAGCCTGTTCCATTTTTGCGAAAATGTTGAATTGAGAGCCGCCAACAAGCAGGTAATCGAGGCTTTGATAAAAGCGGGCGCCTTCGACAAGCTCGGCGGCACCCGCCCTCAAATGCTTGCAGGGCTCGAAAAGGCGATGCAAAATGGCGCCGAACTCCAGGACGACAGGCAAAAAGGCCAGATGAATTTCTTCGGCCAGGTTGGGGGAGAAAGCGATTATTCCAAAGACCATCAGCGACTGCCAAATGTCGCCCCGTGGCCGGAACCTATGATGCTCGCCTATGAAAAACAGGTTCTCGGATTCTATGTAACCAGCAACCCTTTAAGCCACTGCGCCGAGAAGATAAATATTTATTCCACACTCAATACTTCACAATTAGCCGATGCAGTGCAGGACCAGCCGGTCGTTATCGGCGGGATGATAAGCAAGGTCAGATACCACCTGACAAGAAAGGGACGAAATGCCGGCTCTAAGATGGCTGTCATTATCCTCGAAGACTTGCAGGGTCAGGTTGAGGTCGTGATGTTCCCTGCCGTGCTGAGTAAGTACACCGATTTTGTTGTCAAAGACAAGGTTGTTTTTGTAAAGGGAAGGGTTGACTGCAGGAGAGAAAAACCTAATATTTTTGTCGAAGAATTAATAAACCTGGAAGAAGTAACTGAGAAACTGGCTGCAAAAGTGAATATAAGGTTGAACTCCAGGGAGGTTACAAAAGAGAAAGTGATAACAATAAAGAGCATCTGTGAGTTTCACAAAGGAAAAAGCCCTCTTTATGTCTCCATAAGAACCGACAAAGGCAGGGTTTTTGTCGCCGCCGATAAAAACTTGTCGGTAAATCCGGATGTGGAGTTTTGTCGCAAGATGAAACAGCTTGTCGGGCCTGAAAATTTTCAGTTGGCAAGATGATATTTCAGTAAGAACTTTTTGGTGAGGTAAAGGAAAAATTTCTTTTGAGGAAGTTTTTGTGAAAAATAGTCTGAAGGGTAAATTTATAGTTCTCGACGGTCCGGACGGCTGCGGAAAAAGTACGCAATGTATACTGCTCTCACAGTGGCTGACGAAAAACGGTGTCGAAGCAGCAACTTTTCGCGACCCCGGAGCGACCGTTATCGGCGAGGAAATTCGACAAATTCTTCTCAATCCCGACCACGCCGTAATGAGTACGCGTACGGAGTTGCTTTTGTATATGGCGTCCAGGGCACAACTGTGGGCTGAAAAAATGGCGCCGGCCTTAGAGGCAGGTATGTGCGTAATCCTTGACAGGTGGCTGTCGAGCACATGTGCATACCAGGGTTATGCAGGCGGTTTCGGGATGGAAAAAGTTATTGAACTTGCTGAAGGCTCTCTGGAAAGGTGCTGGCCGGACTTGACCATCATTCTCGACGTCGACCCAAAGGTTGGCTTGAGTAGATTGAACAGGAAATTTGACAGGATGGAACAAAAAGAAGATGCTTATCATCAAAGGGTTCGCGAAGGGTTTCTGGAATTGGCAAAAAGTCGCGAGGATTTTGTTGTTGTCGATGCCGCCGGTGATATCGAAACGGTGCAAAAAAGAATATTGGAAATAATTGAAAGAGTCTTTTAGTCGCAGACTTCCGCGGCTGATTATATTATGTCGCTCAAAGATATATTCTGTCAGGACAAAGCGATTTTGATATTACAGCGGGCCTTTGCCGCCGGAAAAATGCCGCACGCACATATCTTCGCCGGCATAGAAGGTGTCGGCAAATACAAAACCGCCTGCGAATGGGCTAAACTGCTTCTCTGTGAAGATGTTACTATCGGAGGTGACTTTGCCGACAGTTGCGGCCGGTGCGAATCATGCCGGTCGTTCGATGCCGGCTCACATCCCGATTTCAATTTGGTCTATAAGGAATTGCTGCAATATACCAAAGATAATAAGAACAAAACAACACCTCTTCAACTCCCGATAGATGTTATCAGAGAGTTTCTAATCGAGAAAGCATCCAATAAACCGGGACTGTCAAAGCGCAGGGTGTTTGTCGTTAGTGAAGCTGAGAAATTAAACAACTCTTCTCAGAATGCCATGATGAAAGTTCTGGAAGAGCCGCCGGCATACTGCTGTATCATTCTGCTATGTACGAGAATGGAAAATCTTTTGCCGACAACTAAATCAAGATGCCGGATAATACGTTTTTCGGATATCGACGAGGACAAAATCATCGAGAAGCTGGAACATATTGGCACAGGAAAAAAACAGGCTCAATACTTCGCCCGGCTGGCACAGGGCAGTTTGGGCCGGGGCTGCCAATTGGCTGAGCTTGAATTAGCTGATGCAAATCTGTATGAAACTAAGAAAGAACTGATAAACTCACTGGCGGACTGTCAATATCGCGATTGCCTCGAACTTGCCCAGTGGCTTTTGGGCGAAAGTAAGAATATAGCCGATATCTGGGGCAAGCTGGAACCAGATACCAGCAAGAGCGATATTAAACGCCGGAGCCAAAAAATCCTCGTCGAGATTATCATTTCGGCGCTGCATGATGTGGTGAGGCTGAATGTCACAGGTGAAAAAGAGCTTGCCAATTTCGACCAGAAAACACAGGTCAAAAAATTGGCCGAGCGATTCGACACCGAAACGGCAGGTGAGAAAATCGCTGATTGCTACCGGACACTGCGCTGGATTGAGGCAGCCGTCAATGAAAAACTCATTTTCGACCAGCTATTGTTAAATCTTGCGATATCTGATACAATAGAGAGCCGATAGGACAAATGCATAACAGCGCTGTTAATTTAAGTGAATTAAATGGCAAAAACTTCGGCGACAAAGCCCAAGCAGGCAAAGCATAAAAAATACATATTGGTTAGTTACAGCCGGATGGGTTTGCTCGGTCTTTTCGAGCATAACGAGTCACGTATACCTAAACTGCCGACCCGCGTTGTTGTAAAGACCGACAGAGGTCTTGAACTGGGCCACCTTGTAGGACAGCTCACGACGTACAGGGGGGGGCAATTCAGGTTAAGCGAAGACCAAATCAAGCAGTATTTTGATAACAGTGATATCGATTTATCCTGCAAACCCATTGGTAGATTAATCCGTTTCGCAAGTGCAGAGGATATAAGCGAAGAAAGACATCTTCGCAAAATCGCAAATGACGAAATAGAAACCTGCAAGCGCTTCGCGAAAGAGCTGGGACTGGCTATGAAAATTGTCGACGCCGAACACATATTCGGGGGGGAGCGCATCATATACTACTTTATGGCCGATGGGCGTATTGACTTCAGGGAACTGGTAAAAAAACTCGCCCAGGAATATCAGTCAAGAATCGAAATGCGGCAAATCGGCTCCCGTGACGAGGCCAAACTTCTCGGTGACGTTGAAAGCTGCGGACAGGAATGTTGCTGCAAGAGGTTTCTCAAGGCACTGAAGCCGGTTAATATGCGGATGGCAAAGATGCAAAAGGCAACTCTTGACCCGTCGAAGATATCCGGGTATTGCGGCAGATTAAAGTGCTGTTTAAGATACGAAGACAATACCTATACCGAGCTTAAAGAAAATCTGCCGAAGAGAAACTCGGTAGTAAACACCCAGTACGGCAAGGGCAAAGTCGTTGATGGACAAATACTGACACAGCTTGTTGTAGTAGAGCTTGAAAGCGGTTCGAGAATCGCCGTTGGTGTCGAGGAAGTTAAAGTAATTTCCAAGCCGCCGGCACAGGAAAACGACCAAAACGGTACCGTAAACAACGAAGCTGGTACGAATAAAGAAAATACTCCAGATGAGCAGGGCGAGGACGGAGGAATTCCGGAGTAGAGATGTAGAGGAATAGGGGTAAAAAACAGAAAATATCAGCTTGTTTGGCGGGGAGGGCAGGTTTGTTTTTGGGCTGAAAATGGGGGTGGTTGTCTACCTAGGGCACAAGTACCTCGGGCATAAATTTTCTATATATTGAGCTGAAACTTGGAAAAAAACGCGCACAGAAGGGCTAAAAAGGGTGAAAGGGGAGAATAATTTGACCCAAAAGATGTATTTTTGTGTGTAAAGCTGTGTTTTGTTGTATTGGGGGATTTTGGGCACCCTTGATTTTGGGCTGAAAATGGGGGCTTCGTAATTTACTATTTACTATTAAATATTGACTATTGGGGGAGGAAACAGGAAAAAAACGTCAAAAAATTGAAAAAAAAGTTACAAAAAGTTTTTAAAAAGGGGGAAAAAAGAAAAAAATGAAGAAAAATTGAAAAAAATGACTCGTTTTGTTGTGTGTTTTCTGCAAAAATTGCACACCGGATTCAAAAAGCTCTTTCGGTGTTAAAATGGGTGGATTTTTGCGGGGGAAAATTCTCTTCTCAACAAGAGAAAACCAAAAATGTTAAAATGGGTAATTTGGGCAGGATAGAGAAGTAGCAAGTGTGGCTAACTCAGTTAAATTCTAAAACCTAATTTCCTAAATCCTAAACAATCTCTAATACCAACGGCCTTAAATAAATTCGCTTTCAACATATTTTGCTCTGCAAATTGATTTGATTTTTTTCTTATCCAAACAAGTTTTCTGCCATGCGTCTATTGCAGCGATTCGCAAGGCATCGTAATCT
>Ga0272442_10005991_pt1 | contig 16127 bp, 20 predicted proteins | sample SSMForm2O_FD_200262 | JGI IMG/M metagenome (GOLD analysis project Ga0272442, IMG submission 200262) | Marine sediment archaeal communities from Little Sippewissett salt marsh, Falmouth, MA, United States - SSM-Form-2O | ecosystem: Environmental > Aquatic > Marine > Wetlands > Sediment ...
CAGGTGGACGCATCGCTATGCGGTTCGTCGTAGCCGCGACTGCCGTACTCGTCCTCCCCGCCACCGTGGCCAAGGAACGACTCCCAGATGTTGAGCATCTCGGCTGGAGTGAGGTTCTGATTATCCGAATAAGAACTGTAGTCGTCGTCTATGGTCGTGCTGTCCCACACATCCCAGAGGAAACGAGCCACGTTGCCTTCCATCGTATGGTCGCTGGCGTCACCAAGCTCCACGCACTCAACAATATCAGAGCTATCGTCAGTGTAGGTCTCCCATGTATCACCCTCAAGCCGACTGTCCTTGTGATCGAGGTGCCCGGGGCAATTCGTCATGTCGCCACAGTACCGATTGAACGGCTCGGTTGAGTTGTCGTTGAAGTGAGTTGCTCCGGCGAAGAAATGCGCCCAGCCTTCCGATGTACCGCAAGCTTCACTGCCGTTCGAGTCATTCCAAACGTGCCCGGTACACCATCCGGTCCCCCCAGAAAGACTGCCGGAGTAGCCCATGGCTCGACGGTTAATATTGTGGCCGATCTCGTGCGCAATGTAGTGATTATTGTCCCAATAATCCTGACCAATGTTCGAAATATCATAACCGGATGAGCTATTACCTCCTGCACCGACAGGCCAGCGCAACTTGATGCGGTTGGCCGATGATTCCTGGTAAGCCCCCCACTGCTCTGCCACCATGGTTCCGGTGATGTACACGTTGCTGACACGGTGAGACGTCTCGTTGTAATCCGCATGACCTGGCCCCGTGCAAGAGCCAGAGTAATTATCCGGACAGCTGGTGTTTACAGCCACGATCGATGGTTCTGAGGTGGACTGGAACCAGCCACCATTGTCGTAGATCGTGGTCGCGTATAGAGTGTCAGATGAGTTGGTCACCCAGTGCCAGTACGTACTGTCATACTCGCTGGCGTAGTAAACCGATACCAGGTACTCAGGATACTGGCAGCTGACACTGGCGAATGTATTGGAGAAATACCCCCCCGATGTCGCGTACTTGAATCCGCTGTAGTAGTAGTTGGCGCCACACCGGGCCGTGATGTAGTAAGCCACATACTTGAGCGCGCGGTTGGTATCGACGCTCGTCAACCGACTACCGGTACTGTTCGCGTACTCATTCCTCTCATCGTAGAATCTGATGTACCCGTAGATTGAGCGCGTGTAAGCGAAGGCCTTGACCGACATCCCCAGGCAGAGGGTCAGGGCCATGAGAGCGAGTGCGATTCTTTTCATGACTGCCTCCTTCTATCGACGCCGAGAGATGCTGTTCAGGTCGGTGATGCTGGGATCCAGGTTGGGGCTTGCGAAGCAACGACTTTCTCGGCGCACGTGTAGAGCATTAACGACACACTACGGGCTATCAGTCTGTTGCCCTGAGAGGCAATTCAGCATGTAGGTATAGTACAGACTGTACTGAGTGTCAGCGTAGTACCAAGACACCATCCGGTAGTCATAGCCATTGCGTCCGTCTTCATTGTCCCAGGTGGACGCATCGCTATGCGGTTCGTCGTAGCCGCGACTGCCGTACTCGTCCTCCCCGCCACCGTGGCCAAGGAACGACTCCCAGATGTTGAGCATCTCGGCTGGAGTGAGGTTCTGGTTGTCTGAGTACCCACCATGGTCATCAGTGGCGGTGGTGCTGTCCCATACATCCCAGAGGAAACGGGCCATGTTGCCTTCCATCGTGTGGTCGCTGGCATCACCTTCAGCAACACACTCAACCGAATCACTTCCAGAGTCACCGAAGTCTTCCCAGGTGTCCCCCTCGAGTCTCCGATCGATATGGTCGAGATGCCCGGGACAATTCGCCATATCAGCACAGTACCTATCGAACGGCTCGGTTGAGTTGTCGTTGAAGTGAGTTGCTCCGGCGAAGAAACCCGCCCATCCCTCTGAACCTGCGCAGGTCTCGCTACCGTTCGAATCATTCCAGTCGTGCGGAGAGCACCACCCGGCCCCCCCGGCGAGACTGCCGGAGTATCCCATCGCTCGGCGGTGGATGTTGTGGCCGACCTCATGCGCTACGATGTGGTTGTTATCCCAGTGGTTCGGGCCGATATTTGCAATGTCGTATCCTGAAGAGCTACTTCCAGCGGCTCCGTATGGCCAGCGTAAATAGATACGGTTGGCCGATGATTCCTGGTAAGCCCCCCACTGCTCTGCCACCATAGTGCCAGTGATGTATACGTTGCTGACACGGTGAGATGTCTCGTTGTAATCCGCGTGACCTGGCCCCGTGCACGAGCCGGAGTAGTTATCCGGACAACTGGTGTTTACAGCAACGATCGATGGTTCCGAGGTGGACTGGAACCAACCACCATTGTCGTAGATCGTGGTCGCGTATAGAGTGTTGGACGAATTAGTCACCCAGTGCCAGTACGTGCTGTCATACTCGCTGGCGTAGTAGACTGAGACTAGGTATTCGGGATACTGGCAGCTGACACTGGCGAAGGTATTGGAGAAATACCCTCCCGATGTCGCGTACTTGAATCCGCTGTAGTAGTAGTTGGCACCACACCGGGCCGTGATGTAGTAAGCAACGTACTTGAGTGCTCTGTTGGTGTCGACGCTCGTCAAACGGCTACCGGTGCTGTTCGAATACTCATTCCTTTCGTCGTAGAATCTGATGTACCCGTAGATCGATCGCGAATACGCGAAGGCCTTGACCGAAAACCCTAGGCAGAGGGCCAGGGCCATGAAAGCGAGTGCTGTTCTTTTCATGACTGCCTCCTTCTACCGGCGCCGAGAGATGCTGTTCAGGTCAATAACATTGGGATCGAGTCCCGGTCCCAGGGGAATACCTTGCTCCTGGGCTTGCTCTCCGAGCGTCTTGAAAACGGAGGCGATGTACTCTTCAGCATCGAGGAAGTACAGCTTCCCATCCTTGGCTAGCCAGGGGTAGATGACCTTGGGGAATCGCCCTCTGACGTTGCCCTTGTCGTCTATAATGCGGACTCTCACGTCAATGGCATGGGGCGTATGGTCTGGGAGAGTGATCTCAACTGAATCCGAACGAACCCGGTCAGAGATACCGAACTCTGAGGTCTTGAGTGATGTTCCCGATTCCACCGTAGAATCCCGTGGCATGAAGATCTCGAAGGAGACATACCAGTCGCAAGGGTATTCCTCGAGGTTGGAGATATTGGCGACCAGTCGGATCGAAATCGCCTCGTTGGGCTCGAGGCCGGCGTTGTTGTCCAGTTCCGCATCGAGGGTTAGGGACTCCGGACCCTCTTCGCATGCAGTCGAAACAGCCGGGAGCAGCAGGGAGAGGCAGAGAACGGTCAGTACAAAGATCCTGGTTTTCATGACTCGGACCCCCTTCTGGTTGATGGCCTTCCGCACCGGAAAGCTTCTGATTTGGACTCAAGCAGGAGACACGACTTCACGTCTGCTCTATGGCTATCTAGATTAGACTTCATCGTGACGCCGAGCCTGCCATCTCCCAGAATGCCTGTCAAGCGGTAACCTGCTGTATTTTTTTTTTTTTCTTGCCTTTTTCTCGCTCGGTGGCCTTTCACTTTTGCAATGTTTCTTTCACATCTGCAATGAACCTTTCACTTCTGCAATGTTCGGCGTAACACTCAGGAAGACCCGCACGACGGCTTGAACCCGATCCCCAGCCGCCGCATCTTGCGCCACAGCGTGGTGTCGGAGATGCCGAGCCGCTCGGCCGCGAGCTCGCGGTTACCGTTCACGGCCTCCAGGGCCGAGAGGATCTGGTCTCGCTCCACTTCGTCGGTGCGCTGACGCAGGGTGCCTGTGCTCGCCTTCGCCTTCTTGCGGCCGGCGCCTCGAGCCTTGGGCTCCTTGGCTGCTGATCCCGCGCCCCGCTCGGCTCGCACGTGCTCGGCTACAGCGCCGAGCAGACGCCGGTTCAGGTCCATCAGGTCAAACGGCTTCTGCACGAAGTCGAAGGCACCCGCGCGCTCGGCCTTGTCCTTCAGGTCTGCCAGCTCCTCGCCGCTGTACACCACCACGGGCAGGAGCGGATACTCCTGGTGGATCCGCGAGGTCAGGAAGAGCCCGTCCGCGCCGCCGGGCATCACCACGTCGATCAGGGCCACGTCGAAGGCGTGCTGCTCGAGCAGCTCTATCGCCTCCTCCGCGCTGGCCGCGGCGAGCACCTGGTGGCCGAGTTTTCCTAGATTGCTGGAGGTGTACCTGCGCACGCCGATCCGATCGTCCACGAGCAGGATCCGCAGCGGGTTCGAAGATTCTTTCCGAAGCGCGTCGATCGAGGCCATGGTCTCCACCCCCATGATGACCAGCCCTGAGCGCATCCTCCCCGGATCGGCCGAGGGCTGTCAAGGCGCCGACAGCGGCGCTCGGAGATTCAGTGTCCGGGCCGCGAGCAGAGGACTGGTTTTCCTTCTGGAGGTGAGAAATCGAACGTGCACCGCCCTGCCCTGCTGTGCTATGCTGCGCCCGGGTGACTAGCCTCGGTGCTCGGGCCGGAGCCGTCCTCTTCCACCCCCTTGGGTGGCTCCGGCCTCTCTCCTCGAGTTCACATAAGGGCAGTATTATGGGACCCAAACTCCACCAAACATTGACGACACGATCCTGCTCTCACACGACCTCGCCCAGCCTCCCCCGCTCACGCCCGATCCGCACTCCCACAAGAAACTACTGAACAGAGCCCCCCGAATCACCCACCTGCAGCCGGATCTGGATCTCGCGATTGCTCGCCGTAGCTCGCGTTTCCTGGGGTGCCCAGATCACGGGGGTGCAAGGACCCGCGCCGGGCCGAGATCGTGGCTCTCAGAGGCGCTCACGCGGCCGGAGCTGGCTACCGCGGCCCCGTCAGAACAGAGGACAGCTTTCAAAAAGGGAGGGCAGGACCTGGGCCGGGGCGAGATCGGCGCTCCTGCAACGGCTCACGCCGCCGGAGAGCCCTCGCCCGTCAGGGCTTCATCTCCTCGAGCAGCTTGCGCGCCTGCCGCTTGCCCAGCTTGCGCAGCGCCACCAAAGTCGCCCGGATCTTCCCCCGTGGCCGCGACTTGCCGCCCTCCCACTTGCTCACCGTATGCGGAGACACGCCGACGAGCCGAGCGAGCTGGGCCTGATTGACGCCGAGCTTCTTGCGCAGACGCTCGATCAACCACGGCGAAAACCGCGACTGCTCCACCGACTCGTCCGCCGGATCCGGCACGTCGGGCAGATCCGGCGGCTTCAACGCCTTGGCCTGGATGCCCACGATCCGGCGCAGTGCCACCAACTCGCGCCGCTGCTCCCGCACCTGCCGCATCACCGGGTCGACCGCGGCCCGGACCTCGCGCCGCGCCAATTTCAAAAATTCCTCACGCATCGCGCTCTCGAGCTTGCCCATGAAAGACACCTCCCGGAGGGAAACTTGAAATCATGGCCTGCGGAGACGGGACCGCATCTCTTTGGATGGCTTGAACACCGGCAGCCGCTTGGGTGTGACCTCGATCGCCTTGCCCGTCTTGGGATTGCGGCCGGAGTACGAATCGTAGTGCTTCACCGTGAACGACCCGAAGCCTCGCAGCTCGATCCGCTCGCCGCGGAGCACGGCGTCGCTCATGGCGCGGAAGATTGCATTCACCATGCTCTCGGCCTTGACATTGGTGATCCGGCCCCTGGCGGCCACGGCATCGATCAGGTCGCTCTTCTTCATCGAACCTCCCCCGGATACGACGAGCAGACCGGAGCCAGGTACCAGTTTCTTGCGTGACGCGCAAGACCCACCAGGTGCCGGATCCGGAGGGGTATCAGACCTCGCGTCGAGCCGAGATCGTGGCGCACAGGGCGAATCAGGGCCCCGGTTCCGAGGCAGAACCTCGGAACTGGGGCCGTTCCGGGTTCCTGGTTCCAAAGTCCAGGTTTCAGAGGCCACGAGAACAGCGAAGGTCGCGGCTCCTGCGGGGTCTCAGAGCGTCATCGAGGCTCGTGGGTTTCTTCCTATTCGATGGTCCGGGTAGTAATCCGCGAAGGGCCGAGGCCTCGCCCAGGTCCTGGAGCTGCAGCGCCGAGCTCGAGGCGCCGGCGATCGCCGGCGAGGCCGCGGCCGCGGCGAAGCCGTGGGAGCCGGAAATCCGCATAGCAGAATGGCATCAGCGTCAGCCCCTCCGGACGGTCCGGAGCAACTCGGCCGGCGGGAAGCCGCGAAGGAGCGTCGACGGCGGCCCGGCGTGGGCCCAAGGCATGGATCGCTATCAGCGATCACGATTCGCAACTCGTCGATTCCATGATTCCATGTCAGCTGCGATCCGAGCGACCGCCCTCCCCCACCAGGACATCGTTCAAGGCCTCGGACAGCCGCTCGGTGGACGCGGCCGGCGAGCACCCATGTTCCTCGAGCAGACACACCACTCCCCTTCCGGGCCCAGAGCCCGGTGAGCTGGCGAGCCAGCTGATCCACGCCCAACCTGCTAGCCTACTGCAGGTAGTACAGGGCGAGGGCGACGAGCGCCAGGCTGCAGCCCATGACAGGCTCGCCGGCGGCGATCAGCGCGAGAGCAACGTTCATCGCCCAGCGCGATGGCCCAGAAGACAGCTTCATTCCTCACGGTTCCTCCTTTCGAAAGATTTGGGGTGTTACGTCTAGGCCCCCATGTCCCATTCTATATGTTTTAATTAATAGATTCCAGTAGCGAAAATGCACAAATCGTCAAAAAAACGATACCCCCAGATATGATAATAACATAAATAATGAGATGCACCAGCCCCGTCGGGCAACAGCCCGAGGCACGGCGCGCTGGCCAGCAGGCAAGGCTGCGGTGCGGAGGAGGTGTCGGCCGGGCCGGTGAGTACGATGGGACCAAGTGGAGTGGGGAGCTCCACACGCAGGACCGAAAGGGGAAGGGCCTGAACCTCACCGGCCCGGCCGAACAGGGACACCCTACTACCGCGGCGGGAGGAGCGCCAGCACAAGTAGCAGGACATCAACCGCCTGGCTTGCGTCCTCGCTTCAGAGGCTCCGCAGGAGGCTGGAACGGCTCACCGCCGTTGTGCCGTTTTGCCAGCTTTGCCAGCATTGCCTGCAAAGACAGCTCGGCCAGGCGATCAAGGGTCAAATACTCGGGCTTTCCAGAGAGGTCACGCGCTGCCCCCCGGCACTGCCCGGCCAGGTCAGGGGGCAGACGAAAGGTCATCTTGACCGTCGCTGGCGCGTGGGTGACAGAAGTCTTGGCAACAGGCCCGGTCTTCGGTCGCCTAGGAGCGGTCTTGCTCCTGCGACGATCGGGGACTACCTTCGCTCGTGGCTTCGGCTCCGGTCTCGGCTCCTCTGCCGCGCCAGGAACCATCAAGTCTTGGATGGACGTGCCTAGCCCTGCTCTCGGCTTCGCCACGATCAACTCCTTTTGCCATCTTTGCTGGCTATGCCAGCAATTCGCGGCAATAGCTCACGCGCTACTGATCGATAGTCTTCGGCTCCCCCGCTACTCGGCGCATGAAGCGTGATCGGCACGCCGAAAGATGGCGCCTCGGCAAGCCGCACGGTCTCACGGACCATGGCCTCAAGCACCACCGAGCCGAACATCTCCCGGAGCTGGGCCGCTACGTCCTGGGCAAGCCGCGTCTGGCCCCGCACCCTGCAGATCAGGATACCGATCAGCTCGAGCCCGGGGTTGAGGCGCTTGCGCACAGCCTCTGCCGTACGCTGCAGCTCGGCCAGCCCGGGCAAGGCGAGAAAGGCCGCCTCGGTCACGATCAAGAGCGCATCCGCCGCGGCCAACGCGGACACGGAAACCAGACCAAGGGACGGCGGACAGTCGAGCAGAGCGAAGTCCCACCGGCCAGCGTCGAGCTCACCGAGGGCGTCACGCAGGACCAGCTCAGCACCAGGCTCACCGGCCAGTGCACGGTCGGCCGCGGACAGGAACCGTGACCCTGGAACCAGATCCACGCCAGGTGCTGAGGTCTCCACAATCAGGGGACCGAGCGGTGAGTCTCCGGCCAGGACCTCGAGCAGCCGGCGGTCATCACCGCCCGGGACGTTCCCCGCTCCCAGGAGCCCCGTGGACGCGCTCTGCTGCGCGTCAAGATCAAGGACCAGAACTCGGTGCCCATTCTCCCCTAGAGCTGCAGCTAGATTGACCACCGTGGTGGTCTTCCCCACGCCGCCCTTTTGATTCGCAACCGCAATCGTCTTCATGGGATTCCCCTCGTGATTGCCAGCATAGCCAGCATGAGCCATATTTGCCAGCAATTTCTTTAATTGCCTGCAAAGCCAGCCCCAGCACCTGGTAACAAACCAGCGAACAGATACCGTACATGGATAGGGGAGGGCGAGGAATCGCCCTCCACCGGTCAATCCATGAATACCGCGGGTAGAGTATCTTTGCCTGGCAGGAGACCTCTTCTGCTGTCGGGCCAGGAAAGGAGGTGGGACGTGGACACCATCAGCATCGAGGTGACCATCCCAGCGCTGACCGCAGCTCTGCTGCTCGTAGTGCTGCTGGCCCGGCTCTGGCCGCAGTAGAGCGCGACGGAGAGGGGAGGGCGCGGACCTATCCCACGAGCTTGAACTCCACGCGCTTGTCCAGCACCCGGGCCGCCTTAGCGATCGTCTTCAGCGTCGCGGCCCCGTCGTTCGGGTCCAGCAGCTTGTCCAGCGCGGTGCGACTCGTCTCCATCTTTCTGGCCATCACGGACTTGGACAGGCCCTGCTCCTTCATCGCCTGGGCCAGCTGACGCGCCACGCCTCGCTTGATGGCCACGGCCGTGCACTCCTCGAGGATCCCCTCTTCAACGAGCCAATCGTCAAGACTGGATCCGATTCTTCCCTTCGCCCTCTTCTTTTCAGTTTTCATTGTCAGTGTGCTCCAAAATTCAAAAAACAGTAATTATTCGTAATATCTAACGACTGCACACTTCCTTTGCTCGTCGTAGTGCCAGTTCCTTGTCGGTCTTCCGGATCTTCCGGTCCTTCTTGATCGTCGAGTGAACGAGAATCGCCAGCCGGCCCTGCAGGCAGAAGAACACGCGAGCCTCGCGCTTGTCCCGGAGCTTGGTCCGCGAGGCCCAGAGCCCGGGTGCCACCTTCTCGCACGTCGGCATCCCGACCGGCCAGTTGAACTCGATGTCCTTCAAGTCCTCTCCGATCTTCCTCCTCTCCTCCCGCGGCAGCCCCCGGAGCCACTCCCGCACCGGCTCGCTGCCGCTTGAAAGCTCGTAGAACCTGACCTCGATCACCTTCCCTGCCGCATTCGGTCCAGCCATCTCTCTTCACCTCATCGCTTTCAGAATAGGGCACACCCACACAGACGTCAACAAATAAGTGCACTAATTTTTGTGCGTTCCCGCGAGGATTTCCCGGCCGCTTTTTTAACATTTCCCGGTTGATTTTACGGTGCACCGTATTTCAAAAAATGGCGGAAATTGCAGAAATGGCCAGCCGCACCACGCTACGGCCCCCTCAGCAGCGTGCCCAGCCCGAAGAAGGCCACCTGATGCACCACGTGGAACAGCACGGACGGCACGACCGAGCCGCTCATCCCTCGCAGGTACGTCCACAGCGCCCCGAATCCTCCCAGCACCACGACACCCAAAGGGCCGGTCAACGGATCCAGGCCCAGGGCAGGGCCGTACAGAGAGTGCACCAGCGGATACAACACGGCCACCAGGCCGATCGACAACGCCCTACCCATCACCGACTCGGCCGCCTCGTACAGCACGCCTCGAAACACCAGCTCCTCGAGCACCGGCACCGCCAGGCCCAGGGTCACGGCCCACAGCGCCACCGGCGAGCGAAACCACTCCAGGTACAGCAGACCGCCAGGGTGATACCGCATCACCCCCAGCACAACGAACGCAGGCACCAGCCACACCAGAAACATCTTCAGCAGCCACCAGCCCTGACCGTCCACCGGCTCACGTAGCCGAAGTGGAAACGCCGACTGCAACCAATCCCTCTCCGGCCGACCGCCCGACTTCGAGGCCTCCACCGGCCCCTCGAGCTTCACCTGGTCCCAGTCCGCCTGGGGTAACCCCCGATCTAGCACCAGGCAGTGCACCTGGTCCGTCACCTTGATCGGGAAATCCTCGCCGGCCGGGTGACACACCCGGATCCCTCGAGCCTTCAGGCCGAGCACCATCCCCGCGGACACCTCGACCAGGCCGCGGATCGACTCCAGCTCCTTCCGGCTCAACCCCGAGCTCGAGGACCTCGCCGCCGGCTTCGCCGGCGACGCCGCGCTGCTCGATGACGGCAGGGCAGGGCCCTTCTCGGCCGAGGCCTCGGCCGACGCCGGCGGCACCACCACCTCGGCGAGCAGATCGTCCAGCTCGTCGCCGTCGCTCACGACTCACCCCCGATTCGCTTCGCCAGCTCCAGCGCGGAGCGCAGACGGTCCACGTCGAAGGCCAGGCTCCGACCCTCGGACTGCAGCCGCTTCAGCGCCGCAGGCGCCAGCTCACGAAACACATGCCCAAACGACGAGGCCTCGACCAGGCCGGGCACCGGCTCGAGCCGGGCCGACTCCACCGCGGCCTTGAGCCGACCGCCGTCCACCAGCTCGCCCAGGACTCGGCCCCCGAGCTCGCGGCCAACGGTCGACAGGAACTCGGTGAAGCAGGAGCACAGCTCACGAGCCGGGGACAACACCTGCTCACGCAACCACTCGGCCGCGGACTCCGACCCCACGAACACCCGGAACTCACCCCCGTCACCGGACTTGGACCACACCGACTCGATGCTCTCACGCCGTGCCTCGGACCGAACCACGTACGCCAGGGCAGGGCGGCTGCCGCGCAGCCCGGAGAACAGCTCCCGGTACGCCCGGTGGTTCCCGCGGATCCGCTTCAAAGGCTTGGTGCCCCGGTCCACCTCCACGAAGATCCGGCGACCACTGCCCAGCACCTCGAGCTCCACGTCCGGGATCACACGCACCAGGCGACGCCTCGCAGCCCTCCGGCCCGGCACCGCCTTGTCCGTCACCTCCAGCTCGTGACGAGGAGAGTCCAGCCAGCCGAGCCAGCTCCGCACCCGGGCCCGCTCCTCCGCACTGCCCACCGACGACAACGCGCAGAACAGCTCGGCCACCTCCAGCTGGTGAGGGATGCTCGCAGGCTTCAGCTCCTTCCCACGAACCGACTCCACCGCGCAGTCCAGCAACCGAGCCGCCTCCACCGTCCCCTCAGGCGTCAGGCTGAACACAGACTCCACCCGACGGTCCGGGAACGTGAACCGAACCCCTCGCACCAGGCCCGCTCGCCGCCACCGGGCCACCACGTTGGCCAGCACAGGGTCGGACTCCGTGCCCGGCACCACGTACCGCCGCACCTGGGCAAAACCCAAATACCGCACCCGGCCCAGGGTCTGAAGCATCTCCTCACGGCGATCACGACCCACCCGGATGCAATCAGACCGGCCGCCCTTCTTCCGAGACACCCCCCGAGACGCCTTCGCCGCTCCGACCGTCTCAGAGCCCCTCTCGCTCGCGATCTCACCCGAGCCCGACCCAGCGCCCGCGCTCGACCCCGATCGCGACCCTCCGCCCGAATCCGCCACTCTCGCACCCGATCCGACACCAGACCCAGACCTCGGATCTCCACCTACACCGGATCCTGACTCCGACCCAGCTCCCACATCGGACCCGACCGACACCCCAGCCTCCACAGATTCTCCACCACCAACCTCCCCAGACCCGGACCCAGAACCAGACCCCACACCCGAACCCCCACCCCCTCGAGCTCCTCCCCCTTCTCCACTCTCTGATCCTTCCTCCAACTCTCCTGTCCACCTACAAGATGGATATCCACTACAACCCAGAAATCCCTTCCCATCAGAACCCCGCCGCCTTACCACAACCTCTGAACCACACCTTGGACACTGCTTCACTACTGACATGAAATGCTCCAAAACTGAAACCACACCTACCAACACAATATGCCTGCTCTTATTGCCCCACCCCTTGACCTCTCTACCTCGTTGGGGGAGAGAGGTCAAGGGGTAGGGCGAACATACAGCAGGCTACTATAAGTAGATTTGGTGGGGAGGCGGCGAACATCAAAGCGATATCAACACAAGCATCCGAACCTCGGGTTTCATATGGTGCTGCCTCTCGTGCTTCACACCGGCGGCGGCTCGAGCGAGGGCATTGCCCTCGCTCAGAGGAGCGCCATTGGCGCGACGGAGCGGACCGGCCATCAGGCCGGGCAGGGACCCCGGCATCAGCCGGGGGACCCTGCAGCTCCACGGTCTCCGTCAGGCCCGGAACTCTCCTGGCCCCCCAGGGTCTCGACCAGGCCGCCCACCAGCGAGCCTTTTTAAAAGAGGTGTTCCCCAGAGGCTTCATGCTGGGTAAGGAGCATGGCCTGACGAAGGGTGCACGGCCATCGGTACGGGTCCTCCATTGGAGGGTTGTTCTGGGGAGCCATTGGCGACCCAGAGGGTTGGGGGGCAGGGCCGGGCATTGCCCGGCCGGGGGCCGTACTGCAGCTTGCAGCGGGGTGGGGGTTCCAGGGGGAGGGGTGATGGCTTCGGAGTGCGCCTCGCGATCGCGCGCGTTTTGCGTACTGGCAATGCTTTTCCTTCTATCTCCTTAGGTTTTCTTAGCTCGGTTTTCTTGGCGGAAACAGAAAGTGATCCCATGATGATAAGCCCGATCCGCGCCCATGCTATCCCGTGCCTTCCGCCCATGCTATCCCGTGGGACCGCCCATGCTATCCCGTGGGACCGCCCATGCTATCCCGTGGGACCGCCCATGCTATCCCGTGGGACCGCCCATGCTATCCCGTGCTCATATGTTCAGTGAATATCTGTCAGGGCTGGGGTCGCACGAACCAGAGCTGATCGTCCTTCAGCCACCAGGACGCCACCGCCCCAGAGGAGCGAAGCTCACCCATGGCCTTCCGCACCAGCTCCCTGAACCGACGGAGACGAGCGAGCTCTGACCCGCACAGCGCCCGCAACCTCTCGATGCCGATCCGGTGGGGAGCAGCCTTGGTGGCGCGGTGGGACCGGACATAGCCATCCAGCCACTTGGCCAGGTCCATCTTGAGCTGCCTCCGGGAGTCCCAGTCGAGGTGCGTCACCTGGTCGGCGAACAGGTCGGCGAGCTCCGGATTCAGACGGAGCTTGTACTGCAGGCGATCCTTGTCCCAGGCAAAGGCTTCGACCAGGTGGCCCGTGTAGGTCCACCCGTCCAGCTCCAGGTCAACGGTGGAGTCCGTCAGACGCCACATCGACCTCTTGAGCCACTCGTAGTCGTGCTTGCCGGTCTTCCGGCCAATGCGCTTGAGGAACTGCCTGGCGCTGATCCAGTGTGGATCCCGAAGGTCTCGCCCCCGGAAGAGCTGGAGCGAGTGAAGCCACACGTCCAGATCGGCCTGGTCGAGACGGTATCCCGTGTATCGAAGCTCGCATCCCTTCCACGCGGCAAGGGACTCCTCGAGGAGATGCCGCCGGCGGCCGCGGCGGACGATACCGAACAGGGCAGACCGCAGAATAGCGCTGGGGGCAGGCCGCTTGGGTGGAGGCCACAGGGGAAGCTGGATGACCTTGGCCATTGCCCGCTCGGCCATCTGCTCCTGGACCCGCTTGACACGTTCCGGGCCGAACCTCTCTCGAGGATCGTCGGCTTCAGTTTGACGCCTGGGCTCCGTGGAGGTCTTCTCTGCCACGATAGCTCCCTTGATTCCCGCGCTGGTCGCCAAACCTCAAGGCGGGAATCTGTCTCTTGCGACCGGCGGAGAGCTTAGCAGGCCGGGGCAAAGAGGCAAAGGACGGATTTGTCGCGCTTCGTCGTATGGACTACTTACTGTGCGTGGCCTACGACGACAACCTGTCGGAATTCAACTTCCGGCCACAATTCGTTGTATTCCGCGGGAAGCATCCTGCGGTGCGATTCAACGACAAGGACTGTGTACTCCCTTTCTTCAATCTCCAGAGTACCGACATCCCTGGGGGGAATTTCTACACTCGCCGTTCCGGCGGTCAATCGCAATGACTCAACTTCCTGGTAAGAGTAGTACTCGTCTCTGAACGGGCAGCCAATAGACACAGGTTCAATCGAGAGTTCGGGTAATACCACTTGCCACTCATCAGCTCTAAATTCCACAGACGCATAAAGAAGAACACCTCCGGAGTCTCTGATCACCAAAGCGTCCCCAAGCTCATGGTCCCTGGGGTGGCCCTGTGGCAACGCCCTGGAGTATTCGACCGCCACTGTTTCTCCTGCCGAAAGGCTTAAACCCTCACCTGCAGGGAGAGGCAGTTGAACGAATACTTCATAACGATCATCATAGTCTGGAAATCTTATCGTAGCCCATTCCAGATGATCTTGACTCTGCGACACGATTACTTCATCGACAACAGACGAGTAGTCGCCATCTTCCCGATCGAGTCCGTCAGATTGATATACAGAAAGCAAGGGATGAATAGGGCCGAAACCACCTTCATAGCAGACTGGGTCCGCCAGAGGATCACGGCAACGGCCACTACGGAGATCGCAATACGTGTCTCCATCCGGGCAACTGGATATCAGGCATCCGGGACGACATCGCAGTACGTCCCTATCACAAAATGCCCACGGAGGATCGCAACGATAGCTCAATTCATTACTACAACTACCGCTCATACAAATCCCAGAGGCTTCGTCACAAGGCGAAGCCCCTTTGCAGGGCGTATCCGGGCATCCGGCCACGCACATCCCTTGGTCGCAGACAGGGAAGTCGGCAGGGCATTGTTCTGCATCGACGCACTCCGAATAAGACAGAACCGATGTTATTATTGCCGTGCCACCGCAGCCAACACCGTCACAGCTGACGTCAAACGTTGGATTCGACCCGGTGTACCAGGAGGCAAGGTTGTGTACTGCATACGAAACCGGCCCATTGCTGATTTCACTGGTTGTCCCAATTTCTATCTCTTCAGGATCGTCCGATTCGAGAGGACCGACAACCAAGGAACCCACAGCCTGCCACCACGAATGGAAGCGTCTCGGGGGACAACCAATGTCAATCTGTGCGTAACGCAATCCCGCTGGGACTGCTGGATCGTCGCCCTCAGCTATGGAGAGAGCTAGCGTGTAGAGAGGAACCCCGGTTCTGCTCGAAAGGGTGAGAACTCGTCCATCGTCGTCCAAGTCGTGTATCTTCGCAACGACAATCTCACCTACAGGCAGAGGATCCTGTCCTGCCCAGTCGAAGGGTAATAAACCCTCAACCAGAGAATAACCGGAGCGGTCTATCCTGAATATCGCGCCTGTCTGCTCCTCTGCCTCATCGAATTGAACCAGAACACCACCCAGTTGATGCTCTGAGGGTAGGGCTGTTCCTACGTCCATTGAGATTTGATTGCCCCCGAACACCACTCCGAATGGCACGGGTGTAGAAGGAAAAACAGAACAAGACACGGACGGATCTGGTTGCAGACACTCTCGAGAGAACGTGTCACACACCTCCTCCGGACCGCAGCCGGTCACACTGCAGGAACTTTCGCAGCTCCAAGTATCCCAGCTACAGTACCTTGAGTCGTCCTGGCCGCACATCGGTGTGTCGTAGCACTGCAGCTCACCACACGTTCCGGTTGCTGGAATGCAGAAGTATGGAGGAGGGCAGTCCAGGCTGTCTATACACGCGCGCGGGACACAGCGATCATCAACGCACAGGTCGGGTTCGGTGCAGTCCGCGTCAACCTTACAGTGTTCGACAGAATCATCGTCAGCATCAGAATCCGCATCTGCGTCAGCATCATGGTAATAATTGCTGTCGGTTTCGCAACTACAGGCGCCAGCGTGCCAGCAAAGAGCTAACAATAGTATCGACATCTGTCTAGAATTCATGAACACGCCTCCCTCCACAGAACGGAAGTGATGTTAGGATCAGTACCATTGAAAAGCAAGTGACCCGATGCAGTGCACACTGCTTTGCGAGGTGTGATCCGGACACAGTTGCTCAGACTCCAAAGACCACGCGAGTGAATCAGAATGAAAAGGAAGAGGATGCGCTACGGGCTGTCAGTCTGCTGCCCCGACAGACAGTTAAGCATATAGGTGTAGTACAGGCTATACTGCGTGTCCGCATAGTACCAAGACACCATCCGGTAGTCATAGCCATTGCGTCCGTCTTCATTGTCCCAGGTGGACGCATCGCTATGCGGTTCGTCGTAGCCGCGACTGCCGTACTCGTCCTCCCCGCCACCGTGGCCAA
>Ga0272442_10005992_pt1 | contig 16127 bp, 10 predicted proteins | sample SSMForm2O_FD_200262 | JGI IMG/M metagenome (GOLD analysis project Ga0272442, IMG submission 200262) | Marine sediment archaeal communities from Little Sippewissett salt marsh, Falmouth, MA, United States - SSM-Form-2O | ecosystem: Environmental > Aquatic > Marine > Wetlands > Sediment ...
TTTTTTTTGATAAATACTGTCATATTTCCGGGAACAGGTTTGGAAACTATGTCTCCCGGTTGATTATAGATGTCTTTTATGCTGAGGTCAAAGAGTAATTTTGCTTCCTTATCTCCGATATTATATAGCCAGACCTTGATCCATAATCTATCGCGGTCGTATTCAGAATAGATCATTTCATCTTTTGTCTCGGACCATTTCAGATCGAAAAATCGATCATTGGTTCGAAGTAATTCTTGGGGATTATCCCTGAAGGGAGCTTCCCAGCGCATCAACTTATCCCGGTAATCAACTTCAACTTTGGGATCTCCTTCATCCAGAGCTTCCATCCAGATTAGTGAAGCTGGTTTTAGAGCTTGCCACTTGAAACGACGTGGTCCTTTATATGTGCCTCCAATTGGGATCTCATCCTGAAGAGCTCTTTCTTGAATCAGGACGATAAAATTTCCCTCCTTATCCCAGAGTTCATACCTGCGAGGGAATCTGTAATGAGGAACCTGATAAGAATAAGGTTTGATGATCTTTTCAATCAGAAAGTAATTTTCATCCGGTGAGACACTGATCTGATCAATAATAGCTGAATTCCCTAATTCGGTAATTTTACCTGTTCTTAGGTCGATTTTTACCAACTGGGATGTGAAGTAATATTCGAAGAGAATTTTATCGAAATTATCCTTCAGTAAATATTGATAAGTCCTATTCGTACTGAATTTACCGCTTGTCTCTTCAATGATCGGACTTTCCGGAACTAATGATTTTACTGGTGGTTTTCCTCTACTATTTACCAGAGTTTTCGCTATGATCTTTTGAGAATCCTGAGTCCACCAGAATCCCTCATCTGAAAAAATATCATTAAGTTTTATTCCTTTGATCTTGGTTGATATTCCATTCTCAAGCTGGATGATATATAAATCCAAAGCCAGATCACTTTCAACTGATATTGCCAGTTTTTGATTATCCGGACTGATCTGATAATCCCTGATCCTGATTTCTTGAGGTAAATCCACTGGGATAATCCTGTTTTCGTTGAGATGATGAATAGTGATAGAATTCTTGGGATAATGAGTTAAAGAAGTATTTAACCGGATGGAGAACTTTTCTCCAGCCAGGAAAGCACTCGGTTCAGCAAGTCTTTTCAGAGTAGTTTTATTTTCATAATTAAATTCGATAGCAGTAGGATTGAACGGGACAAAGTAGATAAAAGGTGAGGGGGGTGTATCATAAATTTTCCTGATCTGATCAGGAGGAACTCTATAGCTTGGTTCGCAATAACTAGGTTTCATATATAAACTCCCTAATAATAGCATTAATACTATTTTCTTCACGCGCATCTCCTTTTATGGTGATTATAATTAGTCTGTATTGTTGTCAAAAAAATTTATCATTTCATTTTTCTTGACTTCGAAAAATTGGTTTCTCTAATTATAAAATGACGAAGGATAACGAGTTGCTCACTATGGACATAAAATATCTCAAGGGTGTAGGAGAGAACCGGGCAAATTTGTTGAAAAAGCTCGGTATACAGACGATCTCAGATCTGTTGGAGTTTTTTCCCCGGGACTACATTAATCGTAAATCCGGCAGCAAGATAAAAGATCTTGAACTCGAACAGCGCTATTCCCTTGTAGGTGAAATCGCTTCTGTCGAAAAAAAAGGATACGGAAAAGGAAGATCTCAGCTTCATGTTGTGATAACCGATGGAAATGATTACCTGTTCTGCACCTGGTTCAAATTTCCAAAGTGGTTGCTTAATAAATTTGAGGTTGGAGATAAGATCTGGGTAAGTGGATTTGTTACCAGTTTTGCCGGTTCCAAGCAAATATTACACCCCGAATTCGAGATTCTTAAATCGAAAAAGCAAACAGATAATTTCTGGCATTCCCGAGATGTTCTTCCAATCTATGCTCTTACTGAGGGATTAAATGTTAATACAATGAGGAAGCTGATTTTCACTGCTTTCAAACTTTATCATAACAGGATTGAGGAAACTTTACCAGAAAGAATAATCAAAGAATATGGTTTTTCTCCACGTAAAATTGCTTTGCAAAAGATTCATTTCGGGCAGGATCTGAATGTTATTAGCAAGGAAAAGAAAAGATTTGCATTTGAAGAACTTCTATATCATCAGATAATGTTGGCAAGGTGTAAAAAAAAGCACAATCAGATAAAACAGGGAATCAGTTTTGTTTTGAAAAAAACCTTTACAACTAGATTAAAAAATTCCCTTGAATTCGAACTTACAGTTGCCCAGAAGAAAGTGATAAGAGAAATAGTAGATGATATGACATCTCCCAAACAGATGAACAGGCTACTCCAGGGTGATGTTGGTTCGGGTAAAACGATCGTTACTCTTTTTGCCATGCTGCTGGCTCTGGAAAACGGATACCAGGCGGTTTTAATGGCCCCTACCGAAATACTTGCCGAACAGCACTATCATAATATTGTTAAAATGCTAAAAAATCAACCTGAGATTAATATTACCCTTCTTAAAGGTGGTAACTATAAAGGAAAAAAAAAGATCAAGGAACAAATTGAATCTGGACAAATAGAAATCATTATCGGCACACATGCACTCATTCAGAAGGATGTAAAATTTGCCAGGATCGGTATAATCGCTATCGATGAACAGCATCGTTTTGGGGTAAGACAAAGAGCAAATCTTACTCAAAAGAATACGAATCCGGATCTGCTTTATCTTTCGGCTACACCAATCCCAAGATCACTGGCATTAACGGTGTATGGTGATCTCGATGTTAGTATAATAGATAGTTTACCCCCAGGAAGAAAACCTGTTGAAACATTTTGGATACATGCTGAGGATAAATCTAAAATCGAAGTCAGGATCAGACGTGAATTGGATAAAGGAAGACAGGCTTACATCGTTTGTCCCTTGGTTGAAGAGTCCGAAAAAGTAGATCTCAGGGATGCAGAAACTGCTTTCGCCGAAATATCCGAGAAAATCTTTCCTGATTTTCGTTCAGCACTACTGCACGGGAAAATGAAAAACAGTGAAAAAGATAGAATTATGGATGATTTCAAACAGGATAGGGTCAGTATTTTAGTTTCAACAACTGTAATTGAAGTGGGTGTAGATGTTGCTAATGCTACTGTAATGGTAATTGAACATGCCGAAAGATTCGGTCTCAGTCAATTGCATCAATTACGTGGTAGAGTTGGTAGGGGGGCTGATGTCTCCTACTGCTGGTTGGTAGCTTATCCACCTCTCAGTCGGGAAGCTGGTGAGAGATTACAGACAATGGTAACAACAAACGATGGTTTCAAGATTGCAGAAAAAGACCTCCAGTTAAGAGGACCTGGAGAATTCTTTGGTACTCAGCAATCGGGAATGCCTCAATTTCGTCATGCTGATGTTACAAAAGACAGGAAAATACTGATAGAAGCGAGAAAACAGGCTTTCAGGATAATTGATCTGGACTATAAATTAAAGATGGATGAACACAAAATATTAGCTTATAATTATTTCACTAAATATCTAAGTAGAGAAGACCTCTTCGCACACTAGTGGGGCAGTATATTTAATTCTTCCAATAGATCATTTAATAAAAGTATCGTTTTCTTCTCTTGAGCAAGATGATTATCCTCAGGCTAATGAGCAATATAACAAGGATAATCAGGATTATGAATAGAATACGCCATGCTTTATTTCCCTCACCGTGATCTGCTTCTATTGCATTGTGCTGGGATGCTTCATATTCTTCTATGCTGACAAGGTCAGATTTCACTATGCCGGCAAGGGAATCTGATTCTAACATCATAGTAAGACTGTCTCTTATAGCAAGATAGAGAGACATTTCATCCTTGGGTACCGGTGGGCCGGAAACATTCTTAAGTTTAAGTGGATTAATAGCCTTATCATGTTGGTATATAGTGTAATGAAGATGATTACCGGTTGAAAGACCGGTGGATCCTACATAACCGATAATATCATGTTGTTTTACTCTGTCTCCGACTTTGAATTTACCGTAGCTGCTCAAATGACCATACAGAGTTTTGTATCCATTGGTATGTCGTATCATGATGGTTTTACCATAACCACCACTTCTTCCATTCACGGTGGGATGTCCACCCTTCCAGCCCCGATGAATAACAACACCGTCAGCAGAAGCTTCTACCGGTGTTCCGTAAGCAGCAGCGTAATCAACTCCATTATGCAATCTAACCTTTTTTGTGATTGGATGCTTCCTATAACCAAAATAAGAAGAGATCCTTTTATAATTTAGGGGAGATTTAAGAAATGCTTTTTGAAAACTGGTACCTTTATCGTCGTAGTAATGGGTTTTTCCTTTTTTGTTTGTATAGCGAAAGGCCGTGTTTTCGTAATTCCTGCTTATATAACGGGCAACCAGGATGTCCCCGTATTTAACGAAATGATCATTTAAATGATATTGTTCGTAAACAAGCTCAAAAAGGTCATCTTTTTGAGGATCTATAAAGAAATCTATGTCCCATTGGAAGATTTGGGTAAACATAACAGGTAGGGCACTGCCTTCACCTTGATCAATCATAGCCTGATAAAGAGAGGATTCAATTTTCCCTTTGCATTTTTTTATTTCCTTAATCAATCTGATCGTATCAATTGCCGTATGATAATTATCTAGGGTGTCCTTTTTAACACTGTATTGATATTGAACATCGGGGAAATATACTAATTCGTGAATTATGCCCAGGGTATCAAGTTTCACGAAAAAACTGTCTCCTGGATGTGATCGACGCAGATTATAGATAGAATCAAGTTTATTTACCAGTTTGTAGACTTCAACATTATTAAGGTCTGATTTGATCAATGCCTCTGCTAGGGTCTGACCTTTTTCAAGTATGCCTTTTTTATATAAATATGGGTCCTCAACCTGTTCAATCTGATCAGACCTTGAACAGCTCAGTAATATGAAAACACACAGAAAAATTATATACTTTTTAATCATTCAAATCCGATTTTTTTTCGACAGTCTAATTGATTGACAGTCAAAAATTGTCAAACTAAATTAAGCTCTAATATTTCTATTTTATTGGAAAATAGCCTGTTTAAAAAACTTGACCTCAAAGAGGAATGGGAAGATTTAGTAATTGGAATTTTTGTGAATAGAGGATAAATGCAAAATATAATTGGAGCAATTGTTGTATTGGGAATTCTAATCACGGTGCATGAATTAGGTCATGCTGTAGCAGCGCGTTTGTTCGGGATCAGGATCGAAAAGTTTTCCATAGGATTTGGACCCAAACTGATAGGATTTATGCTAGGAGAGACCGAATTCAGACTATCATTGATCCCTTTAGGTGGTTATTTGAAGATGCAGGGTGAAAATCTCGATGAAGAGGTAAAGGATCCTGAGCGTTCTTTTAAAACAAAAAAATGGTGGCAACGTTCATTGGTAGCCTTCGCGGGTCCTTTTTTTAATCTTATCCTTGCCTTACTTGTTTTCATAATAAGTTTTATGATCGGAAAAACTTACAAAGACAATTTGCCAGTTATCGGTAGGATCAATTCAACTGAATTTGCCGTATTCCAACCTGGCGATAGGGTAATATCCTTCAATGGTGAAGAGATTGAAGGTTGGAATCAACTCATTCAACTCACTCGTGAAGAAGAAACCAATACTGTCGAGATCATCCGTCAGGAAGAAAACATGGTAATAGAATTGCCATCCCTGGATAAATCTATCTGGTATAACCAGTTATTACCTTATGCTCCTGCTGTTGTTGGAGAAGTTGCACCGGGTCTTTCAGCTTATAGAACGGGGATTGTCGAGGGTGACTCAATCCTGGCAGTTAACGGAAAACCGGTGAACGATTGGTATGAAATGCGGGAATTGATAACTTCAAATCAAACAGAACGGATTCAGCTGAAACTTAAAAGAGACGGTCGCTTAATTGAAAAAGAGCTGGATTTGGAAGAAAATCTTTTAGAGGACAACAGAATCATCGGGATAACCCAGCAACTTCCGGTAAGGATAGAAGAGCGTTACTCAATTCTGGAATCGATAAGATACGGAACGGTTAGTACAGCGTCTTTTGTTGTCTTGAATTATGTGATGCTATACAAGCTTCTAGCCAATCCCGGTAGTATAAAGAGTAATCTGGGAGGACCAGTCATGATCTTCACTATGTCCCAGCAAACGATCAAAGAAGGATGGGATACAATTCTCGGTTTTATTGCAGCGATCAGCATAATTTTGATGATAATGAATCTTCTTCCCATCCCGATCCTAGATGGGGGTCATATCATGTTCTGTTTGATCGAAGGTGTCTTCCGAAAACCTTTATCCCAGAAAGTTCAGGTTGCACTTCAGAATATAGGTTTCCTGATCCTTATATCCCTAATGATCTTTGCTTTTTTCAATGATTTTAACCGGATCTTCAACCGCAAAATGTCTATGCAGGAAGAGACAAATAAATCCACTGAATTTCAGAACCAGGATCAACCTTGAATCAGAGGAGACAAAAAATTTTTGAATTTCAAATAACAGCCTGCTCGGGAACAGCTAGAACGGGTGTGATTAAAACATTACACGGCACAATAAATACCCCCGTATTTATGCCTGTTGGAACCAGGGCAACCGTAAAAACGCTTTCTCCTCATGATCTTACTGAAATTGGAGCCGAGATCATACTGGGTAATACATATCATCTTTATCTTCGCCCGGGACATGAATTGATCCGACAGGCAGGAGGATTACACAGGTTCATGAGCTGGGATGGTCCAATCCTTACCGATAGTGGAGGCTTTCAAGTTATGAGTTTGAAAGGTCTAAGGAAGATCACTCCTGAAGGAGTTAGATTTCAATCCCATATCGATGGAAGCCATCATTTCTTTTCACCAGAAAAGGTTATTGAGATTCAAAATGATATAGGTGCTGATATCATAATGGCTTTTGATGAATGTCCACCATATCCGGCAACAAAAAAATACGTTGCCGAATCTCTACGAATAACTCTGGATTGGGCACAGAGATGCAAACAGGCTCACAAAAATGCCGATCAGGCTCTTTTTGGGATCGTTCAGGGAGGTGTATATGATGATCTGCGGAGAGAAAGTGCTTTAAAATTGATGGAAATGGGATTTCCAGGATATGCAATTGGTGGTCTTTCTGTGGGCGAAGAAAAAAAAGATATGCTCAGGATTACTAAAAACATGAACAATATCTTACCTCCTGAAAAACCGCGTTATCTTATGGGGGTTGGAACCCCTCTGGATCTTGTAAATAACATCGAAAACGGTATCGATATGTTCGACTGTGTTATGCCAACTAGAAATGCCAGAAAAGGAACTCTCTTCACCAGAAAGGGTAAGTTGATTATTAAATCTGCAAAATACAAGAATGATTTTAGACCAGTAGATTCTGAGTGTAAATGCTACACTTGCAGAAATTTCAGCCGAGCTTATCTTCGTCATCTGTTCAGTGTGGACGAGATCTTGGGGATGAGACTTGCTACAATTCATAGCCTCTATTTCTATCACGAATTGATAAAATTTGCCCGGGAAGCTATCAAAAAGAATCGTTATAAGGAATTCAAGCACAAAATGAACGAAATACTGAGGGAAGAACAATGATCACCATTAAGAAAAAAATATTGATTCTGATGAGTCTATTAGTATTGATTTTCAGCTTGAATGCTTTTGAATCAGGCAAAAAACCTTTCAAGGCAGCGGCACTTTCTCTGGTAGTCCCCGGCGGCGGGCAATTTTATAACGAATCTTATTTGAAAGCGGTCTTGGTTGCGAGTCTGGAATGTACCTTGATCGGATTAACAACCTATCATTATTTCAAATCCGAAGATTACTATAATAAGTACAGAACAACTGGTAATGAAAAATATTATGATAAATATCTAGACTATTATTACAAAAGACAGAATGACCTGTGGTGGACCGGTTTAACAGTATTTCTTTCTGTAATAGACGCTTTTGTTGATGCTCATTTGCACAATTTCGAAGGGAAGAAAAACGATATCAGAATAAAATTTGAGGATAATGCATTGTTAATTTCCTATTGTTTTTAGTCGCAGCTTAGATAGAGGATATATGAAAAAAAGACTCGTTATTGCGATCGATGGACCAGCAGCATCTGGTAAGAGTACAACTGCCAGATTGTTAGCAAAACACTTAAAATATATATATATTGATACCGGAGCCATGTACAGAGCCTGTGCTCTAGCCTCTCTCCAAGAAGGAATAAAACTTGAAGATAGAGTCAAACTGGAAGATATGCTGCAAAAAATCGAGATCGATATTAGATATGCGGAAACCGGAAACAGAGTTTTACTCAACGGTAATGATGTAACGAAAAGGATCAGAGAAGCAGATATCACCAAGCTTTCGTCGGAAATTGCAGTAATAGGAATTGTAAGGAAAAAAATGGTGCAATTACAAAGAAAAATGGGTGAAAATGGCGGTGTTATAATGGACGGAAGGGATATTGGAACGGTGGTTTTTCCTAATGCTGATCTCAAATTTTTCATGATTGCCGGGGTCAACACCAGAGCAAAGCGAAGATGGAAAGAGGTTCGGGAAAAAGGAGAGGATCTTAGTCTGGAAGAGATCGAGAAAGAAATAATCTGGAGAGACAAAAATGATTCCCAAAGGCAAATAGCTCCTCTACAAAAAGCAGAAGATGCAATAGAAATAGATACGTCTAATATATCGATCGAGGAACAGACCCAGCTTTTGTTGAATATTATTAAAAAGAAGCAGTATGATTAATCTATACAGTATTCTAAAGGTTTTTCTGAAGTTTTACATGACTGTATTTTATCACTACCGTGTGATCAATAAGGAAAAAATACCTCTAAAAATGGGGCTGATCATTGCATCGAATCATATATCAGCCAATGATCCACCTTTCATTGGGTCTATTATCCCAGCAGAGATAAATTATATGGCCAAGATCGAGTTGTTCCGAAATCCTTTGTTAGCAAAACTGATCACCGGATTAAATGCGATTCCAGTAAAAAGAGGTACTGTTGACCGTAATGCTATCTTTAAGGTTGAAGAGAAACTCAATCAGGGAGAAGCAGTATTAATCTTTCCAGAAGGGACAAGAAAATCGACAAAAGTAAGAGCCGGAATTGGGAAGATGGCTTTGGAAACTGGACGTGATATCCTCCCTGTATATATCAAGAATTCTGAATATTTCTGGTCTTGTTTTTTGGGTATTAAAAGGCTTAAGATAGTAATCGGCGATCTGGTTAAGATAGAGGATTTCAAGGAGTATGGTTCCACTAAGGAAAATTACCAGAGAATAAGCGAATATGTAATGAATAAGATCAGGGATTTGGACAATGAATGTTAGAATTGCGAAATATTCAGGTTTTTGTTTCGGGGTTAAAAGAGCCATCAAAATTGCATTGGAAGCTGCAGAAAAAAACCATGAAATAATTACTCTCGGTCCTTTGATCCATAATCCCCAGATGGTAAGGAAACTTGCTGAAAAGGGAATTAATAGCATCGAAGATTTTCGCCAAGTCGGAGATAGAGCAATTATTATCAGATCACATGGAATCGAAAAAGAAATTTATGATTATCTCAAAGAGCAAGGTGTGGAAATAATCAATGCTACCTGCCCGTATGTATCCAAAACACAGGATTATGCAGCCCATTTGAGCCAAAAGGGTTATAAGGTCATAATTTTGGGTGATAAAACACATCCGGAAGTAATTGCTCTTAAATCGTATATTGAGGGTGAAGCGATAATTGTAAGTAAAGCTGAAGATTTACCGGAGCAAAAGTTTGATAAAGTTGGAATAATTTCTCAGACGACCAGAAATATTGAAGATTTTAAGGAATTGATCAATAAAGTTTTACCTTTATGTGGTGAAATGAGGGTTATTAATACTATCTGCAATGCGACTACCGTTCGTCAGAATGCAACTTTTGAATTAGCCCAAAAAAGCGATCTTATGATCGTAGTGGGAGGCAAAAATAGTTCTAATACGAAAATGCTTGCCAAAATTAGTGAAAATTTTGTAGAGACATTCCACATTGAGACAGCATTTGAAATTGACAGAAATTGGTTATTGAATAAGAAAAATATCGGTATAACTGCAGGTGCTTCAACTCCTGATTGGGTTATACTTGAAGTTTATAATAAGATTTTAGAATGTATGGGGAATTCAACGCTAAAGGTCACAAGACTGGATGGTATTCCCGGATTCAAGGAGGAATAAAATGGTTAACGATCAAAAAGAAGAAAAGGACCTAAAAGATCCTGAAGAAGAAGCTAACGAAGAAGTTAAATCGAAAGCTGTAAAAGAAGAGAAAAAAGAAAAAGCAGAAGAAATCAAGCAGGAAGAAGAAAAAAGCCAGGAAGAATCAACCGAAACCAAATCAGAATCAGAAGCAGAAAAGGTGGAACCGATATCGGTAGAAAAAAGTGATAAAGAAAGTAAAAAAGAAGAGAAAACCGAAAAGAAAGAAACCACCTCCGAAGAGGACATGATGAGCCTTCTGGATGAGCATTTCAGTAAGTTCGATAAAGGAAAAATTGTGGAAGGTATGGTCGTAAGTCTCGACGAAAGGTCGGTTCTGGTCGATATCGGGTTCAAATCCGAAAGTGCGATCTCGATCAAGGAATTTTCTAATTCTGCTCTTCCTGAAGTTGGTTCCAAAATCAAAGTTTATATAGACTCTGTAGAAGATGGTTCAGGACGCCTGAAACTTTCCAAGAAAAAAGCTGATTTCTATCTTAATCTGGAAAAATTAAAAGAAATCCAGAAGAATAATGATACGATCAAAGGAATTCTGCGCAGAAGGGTAAAAGGTGGAATGATCGCAGAAATCGAAAATCTTGAAGCATTCCTACCTGGTTCTCAGATTTCTACCAAACCCATTCCCAATCTGGATCAGTTTATCGGTAGAGAATGTGATTTCAAGATACTCAAGATAGATGAAGACCGCAGAAATATAATTGTATCCAGGAAAAAAGTACTGGAAGAAGAACAGGTTACACGCCTGGAAAACCTAAAAGAAAAAATTCAGGTTGGGGCAGAGCTGGATGGTGAAGTTAGAAACATAACCGATTACGGTGCTTTTATAGATCTGGGTGGTATTGATGGATTGTTACACATCACAGACATGAGCTGGGGACACATAAAGCATCCCTCGGATATGCTTAATATCGGTGATAAAATAAAAGTTAAAGTACTCGATTACGATGAAGAGAATGAAAAAGTTTCCCTGGGAATTAAACAACTTGTACCCCATCCTTGGGAAAATATAGAGACTAAATATCCCGAAGGTTCGATCGTCACAGGCAAAGTAGTAAATATTACTAATTACGGGGTATTTGTTGAATTGGAATCTGGAGTAGAAGGTTTGGTGCATATTTCAGAAATGTCTTGGACTAAAAAGATAAAACACCCTAAACAATTACTCAAAATGGGTGATACTATCAAAGCGATAGTGCTTTCAATATCTAAAGAAGAACGCAGGATATCTCTTGGGATAAAACAGATGGAACCCAATCCCTGGCTTACTATCGAAGAGAGATACCCAATTGGGGAAGTAGTCAAAGGAAAAATCAAAAGTATTACTCCCTTTGGTGTGTTTGTTGAAATAGAAGAAGATATAGAAGGATTAATACATATTTCTGATATTTCCTGGACCAAAAGGATCTACCATCCCAAGGAAGTTTTCAAAAAAGGTGAAGAAGTAGAAGTTAAGGTTCTGTCGATCGATAAGACCTTGCATCGAATTGCCCTAGGTGTAAAACAACTTACCAAAGATCCCTGGGAAAATCTGGATGAAAAACTTCCGATAAACACTGAGGTAAAAGCTAAAATAGTAAAAATAATCTCCAAGGGAGTATTGGTAGATGTTGTGAAGGATGAGTTGACCGTCGAAGGATTTGTTCCTCTTTCCCATCTAGCTATACCGGGACTCCGCAAAGCAGACATGGCTTTTGAGGTTGGAGAGGAAATTCCTTTAAAGATCATTGAACTTGATCTGGAAAATCGAAGGTTGATTCTGAGTGTAAAAGCATTTTTCTTTGCTAAAGAAAGTAATGATTTAAAACAATTTGTCGATCAACACCAAAAGAAAGTACAGGAAAAAGAAGAAAAGCGAAAAGCGATCAGGGAAAATCTGGCTGAAAGGGAATCAAAGGAAGGTGGAACTAAAAAACCTAAAACCGAAGGAAGTAAATCCGAAGATAAGGATCCTGAAAAAAAATCAACAGAACCTGAAGTCCAAGCTGAAAAAGAAGAGTTGATCGAAGCTGCTCCACCTGAATCCGAAGAATCAGTAAAAGCAGAAACAAAGGAAACAGAACCTCAAGATAAGAAGGAATAAACATATAGTATAAAAGGAAAGGCGTTCTTTGGAACGCCTTTTTTATTCTATGAATATAAAAATCTATCTTATTGGTTTCATGGGTAGCGGTAAAACATTTCTGGGGAAAAAACTCGGAAAGGCATTGAATCTTAAATTTGTTGAACTGGACAATGAAATAGAAAAATATACTTCAACTTCGATCGAAAAATTTTTTACCAAGTTTGGGGAAGCAGAATTTCGGGAAATTGAGTCTAAGGTTTTACATCAGACTTATTCTTCGGGCATAATTGCCACTGGTGGTGGGATAATCGAAAAAAGTAAAAACTGCGAGTTTATCAGAGAGAACTCCGATTTAACCATCTGGCTGAATCCAGCCTGGGATATAATTGAACCAAGGATCATAAATTCGAATCGTCCGCTGATAAAAAGGCTTTCTAATATAAGTCTTAAGCAACTGTGGGAAATGAGAAAAACTAAATATGAAGAATGTGCCGACCTGATTTTTAAAGGATCAGAACCGGATGTCTTGATCAAGTTAATAAGGGATTATTTTGCAAAAAAAACCAGTTCCTGTTTCCAGGAACTGGTTTAATAGTATTTAAGAGACTATTTCATCAGGATCATTTTCTTAACAGAGGAATAATTGTTTGTCTGCATTCTGTAGAAATAAATCCCAGATTCAACTTCCCTATTATTATCGTTTTCCCCATACCATTCAACCGTATAACGTCCAGCAGGAAGAGACTCATTTACCAGAGTTTTTACTTTTTCACCCTTAAGATTATAGATAACTATACTGATCCTGGATTCTTCTTTAAGAGAATAATTAATCGTAGTAACAGGATTGAAGGGATTAGGATAATTACCACTTAATTCTGTAACAGCCGGCAGCTCATCATTCTCATTTTCAAAAGAATAATATTCAACATAGACAGTTTCGGTAGGATCGCTTTCGCTGTTGTTTGTATATATGGCTGTTAAATAGTATCCGTATGTTCCGTATTCGGTCAATGGATCTGCATAGGAAGTTTGGGTGGTGGCGTAAATCATAGAGAAATTTCCATCATTGAAGTTTCGGTAAATTTTGTAATACTGTAATGGTCTGTCTCCATCTCTTGCTCTGGTCTTATTCTGTAATTTTTCTTGATCGACGGTTCTAGTCTCAGGTGCTTCCCAGGTTAGATTAGCAGTTGAGTTATCAAGTGTTACCTGTAGATTGGTTGGGGGAGCGATGAAGGGTAAGTTGAAATCAATCGTAACAGTTTGATATGGTTCAACTTCTACATCCTCTTGGGTAACTGTTTCATAACCCTGCAGAGAAGCTGCAACATCATAAATACCATAAGGTACTTCCAGCAGGTAATATCCTGTTTCATCTGCATTGGTTGTATATTCGCCAGCTGTTATAATGGTATTTTCATAATTAGCAGGAGGATTACATGTAATATTACCCGATATATAACCTGATGCTCCAATAGCATTGGGCGGGAAAATGATATAGTCTATCCAGGCGCAGTCTGAACCATTGCTTACTGATCCATCTTTATCATATTCCCATCTAAAGGTGTGTTCTCCGGAAGTTACATTATAGCTTTCCTGTTGCCAGCCAAGTTCTCCAGCCCAGGATTCAATTTCTGTATTATCGATATAGAATCTGAGATAATCGTAATTGCTTTCGGAGGAAACTTTATGCCAGAAGCTAATCTCATCGTTATCAAGAACATACAGTTGGATTTCCATTGTGGAAGATTGCCCATCACCAATATCTCCTGACTTGGCACTGTATTCACCTTCCTGAGCTTCAGTTGAAATTACCCAAGGAGTTTCGGGAAAATTCCAGGGGAAGGATGAAAAATCACCTGTTTCAAAATCTTCCAAGCATAGGCCTACGGTTAAACTCAAATTATCGACAAAACCATATTCACCTGATGTAACCTCATAGGAAAGATTAACCGCGCTTCCGATGGCCATATCGACAGAGGCGGAAACAATGAATTCTGCATCGGCACAACTTTCAGCACCGATCTGCCCTAAGTTGTAGGTGTCATTGTCGATTGTGATATCTTCATTAGTACAGTCAAGATAAGCTATTGTTTCCGGAGAAACAGCATGACCATTATTAAGAGTTTGAATAGATAGTGTAACTGTTTCGCCAGGGTCTAGAATACCGTTATTATTTCCGGTTGGATCACTGATGGTATAATCACCCATTTCGAGTGAAGGAGAATTTACAGTTATATCAAACTGGCTCTGCCAGATGTCGTCACCAAGTATTTCAAGATCGAACATAACCTGATGCTGATCTGGTATATCGTCAGCAATATCGATCTGAAATGCATCTTCTATAGTAATTGTACCTTCACTTGCTATATTTCCAATAACAATTGAGTTGTCAGTTACATTTATAAAGGGATCAGCTGTGGAGATCGATGCTGTAACGTCCTCAGCTTCTTCATTTCCAACGTTTTCGAAGGTCAGATCCAGGGAGATAGTTTCATCATATTCAGGGATATTATTGTTATCGTCGGAAACCTCATATTCACTTAGAATGACATAAGGTCCACCCATAGGAATAACTGAGATTGGTTCAATACTGGTGATTTTATTGGGAGCACTTACAGTAAGGTTTAATTCTGTGGGAGCAAGAGGTGGATCTTCCAGCTGGAGGGTGATATTCCCAGATTCATCAGTATAACCGGAACCGATTATGTTATAGTTTTCATCGCTTAAACATACCAGGGCATTTTCAACACCTACAGAGACATCAAAAGTATCCAGACCTATGAAAAGAGTGGGAAGATGATTTATCGTCATTGCTTCAGGTGTATCTGTACGCACCATCAGGGAAGCGTCACCAAAGATGGTCCAGTGTTCGAATTCATCAACCCCATTGTAACCGTAAACATCCATCATGTTACAGGAGCCATTATACCAGAGTCCGCCGATGGTGAACTTCTGATCAATCTCCTGATTGGTATAATAATCCCAGCCGACCAAGAGATCGATAGCATGATCCTCAGCTCGCATGGGAGGATCCCAGCTCTGGCTGACAGTGGAGGCATACATGGCAACTGCTCCGGTCGGGGCACCAGTGCTGTTATTGGTAGCTCGCAACCAGGCTTCGGCAAAACAGGTACTGCCATTGAAATTACCATTGAGACAGGCAACAGAAATAATGTAAGGAAGCATATTATCATTAGCGAGGTTATTCACGTAAGTATTGGAGAAACCTGAAGAGCCCCAGGAAGTAGTGGATCCATGTCCGCAATAGTTGGCAATGCTTCTGCCTTCGTTCAGGGCAGATGAAACCATGGAAGCATTAGCACCGGGATCATAGATCTGGTCAACTTCAGTATAGGTATAAGCTAATAACTTGTCTCTGATGTTATCCATGTGCTCGTTATCGTATTCACCCTCATCACCAGTACCCTGATTCGAGGCTACTCCCATGCCTTTATGCAGCCAGTCACCGGAGATGATATCTCTTTCGTAATGGATAGTTCGTTCCACCTGAGTCTCAACATGAGCTACATTCTCAGCCGAGAACCTGCCGATGAAGATCTCGGGATAAGCATCGTTTCCCTCCAGCTGAGAATAGGTGGGATCAGTATCTCCGGAAGGTGTCGGCATCTGGTAAGCGTCACCGACCAACTGCACGAAGGTAAGGCCGTCACCGGCATCGTATTCGGTCTGGATGAAATTCTTGATCGCAGTCCAATTGCTGCCGATCGTGGAAACATCGTACATCACCGTGGGAATTCCCCGCTGGTTCTTCCAATCCACATATGGTTGCATGGCATCCATAAAAGTGCCGTAGCAGATTACAATGAGCCTTCCCTGT
>Ga0272442_10005993_pt1 | contig 16127 bp, 9 predicted proteins | sample SSMForm2O_FD_200262 | JGI IMG/M metagenome (GOLD analysis project Ga0272442, IMG submission 200262) | Marine sediment archaeal communities from Little Sippewissett salt marsh, Falmouth, MA, United States - SSM-Form-2O | ecosystem: Environmental > Aquatic > Marine > Wetlands > Sediment ...
AGACGATGGCCGCGGCCATCGCCGCCGCGGAAACGGGACACTTGGTGTTTGCCACGCTGCATACCACGGGGGCGGCTAGAACCGTGGACAGAATTATCGACGCGTTTCCGCCGGATCAGCAGGGACAGATCAGAACGCAGCTTTCGTCCTCGATCGTGGCGGTGATCTCGCAGCTTCTATTGGCGAGGAAGGACAAGCCGGGACGCGTGGCGGCGTTCGAGGTGATGATCGCAACCGCGGCCATCCAGAACCTGATTCGAGAACAGAAGACCTTCCGTATTCCCTCCTCGATCCAGACTGGAAAACAGTTGGGGATGAAGACCTTGGACGACTCTCTTTGGGAACTCTATTCCGCCGGCAAGATCGACTACGGCGACATGGTCACCTCCGCCAATGATACGGAGGAGATCGAACGCAAGATGGAGGCGCTGAAGGGCAAGTGAGGAGAAGCCATGCCACATAAGCATGTCGGAGATATTCTTGTAGACCATGGCGCCATCACCTCGGGGCAGTTGGAAGGCGCCCTCGACGAGCAACGCACCTCCGGAGAGATGATTGGACAGATCTTGGTGCGCAGGGGCGTGGCCACGGAAAACGAGGTCATGCAAGCCTTGGCGGAACAACACAACGTGCCCAGGGTGGATTTGACGGACTACCCTGTCAGCTCGGAAGCGGTCCAAATGATCCCGCGTCCCCAGGCCGAATTCCACGAGATCTTGCCTTTGAACATGGATGAAGGGGTCCTGACCGTGGCCATGAACGACCCCCTCAATCTGCAAACCTTGGACGACCTGCGGCTGATGCTGAACTGTGAATTGGAACCTGTTTATGCGGACAAGGATCAGATCAACGAGGCGATCGAGCGGTTTTACGGCAGCCGCGAGGTCACCGTGTCTTCCGTGCTTCAGCAGATGCTGGACTCGGACGAATTTGGCGGCGAGGCCGAGGCCGAGTTGGAGGATGAGGACCTCACTGCGGATGACTTGCGGCGCATGGCCGAAGAGGGGCCTGTGGTGCGGCTGCTCGACCTGGTCTTGATCCAGAGCTTGCAGGATCGGGCCAGTGACATCCACTTCGAACCGTTCGAAGACGATTACAAGGTGCGCTACCGGTTGGACGGCGTGATGTATGAACTGGTCCATCCCCCTCCCCACATGCACCTGGCCGTGGCTTCGCGAATCAAGGTTTTAGCCAACCTGGATATCGCCGAGAGGCGGCGTCCCCAGGACGGCCGAATCTCGATGAGGTTGGCGGGGCGGGACGTGGACCTTCGAATTTCTTGTCTGCCCACGATGTTTGGAGAGAGCATCGTGATGCGTGTGTTGGACCAGTCGGTGGTGGGACTCGATCTCCATCAGATCGGCTTGACAGAAAGCGAATATGAGGCCACCGAACGTCTGATGGCAAAGCCCCACGGTATCATCCTGGTCACCGGACCCACGGGTTCGGGCAAGACCACGACCCTGTACGCGATGATTCGCCGCCTCAACGACGTGGGCGTCAAGATCATCACCACGGAAGACCCTGTGGAATACCACGTGTCCGGCATTATGCAGATCAACATCAATGAGAACGTGGGACTCACCTTCGCCGCGTGCCTGAGATCGATCTTGAGGCAGGACCCTGACATCGTGCTGGTGGGTGAGATTCGAGATTTGGAGACGGGGCAGATCGCCATCCAGGCGTCTCTTACGGGACACCTTGTGTTGAGCACCATCCATACCAACGATGCCCCTTCCACGCTCACCCGTCTCGTGGACATGGGATTGGAACCGTTTCTGTTGACCAGTACGATCGAGGGAATCATCGCCCAGCGGTTGGTTCGGGTGCTTTGCAAAGAATGCAAGCGTCCCTATACGCCGACGCAGGCTGAGTTGGACGAGGCGGAGATTACGCCTGAAGAGGCAGCCCAGGGCGAGTTCTATGAGTCTGTCGGTTGCGCCGCGTGCAACAACATCGGGTTTAGAGGACGCATCGGGATCTTCGAGATGCTGGTTTTGGATTCCGATCTGCGGGAACTCATCGTTCAGCGTTGTTCTACAACCGTTCTGAGGGAAGCCGCAGTGGAGAAAGGCATGGTGGTCCTAAAGAGGGCAGGAAAAGAAAAGATCCTCACAGGGATTACGACCATCGAGGAGGTAGTCAAGGCGACCATGACTTGAACGGAGGACACGGAGGGACGATCTCCTCACTTCCCTCTGGCGGTGCGTTTGAATGCTCCAATACGCACCGCCGAGGAGAAGCCCGTTCCCAGATGCCGAATGTGCATTCGGCGTGGGAACGGCCTTCAAACCGTTCGAAGAGGACCTTCCCCGCCTCCTTCGTGGTCTCGCATCACTGTTGGTTCTGGACCCAGCCCCCTTTCCGTAAACAGGAACAGTTATTGGTTTCACGGAGAGCTTGGCTTGTGATATAGTAGCCTTGAGGGGCACAGGATCGGAGAATAGGAGGTAACCAGGTGGCGACCTATTCCTATACAGCAATGGATTCCAACACCGGCAAAGAGGTGAAGGGAAGCGTTGAAGCGGATACGGTGGCTCTGGCGGCCAGTTTGATCCGCGAGCAGGGGCTTCTGCCGACCAATGTGGTGGAAGGAAAACTCAAGCGGGGCGGGCAACTCAATTTTAATCTCAGCATCCCCTTCCTGGGGGGAAGGGTCAAGACGAAACAGTTGGTGCCGTTTACGCGCCAGTTGGCCACGCTCATCGACGCGGGTCTGCCCCTTTTGCGGAGTCTCAACGTTCTCATGAAGCAGCAGAAGAAGGGGCCTTTGAAGAACGTGATTCAGAATTTGGCGGACAGCGTGGAGAGGGGCAGCACGTTTTCCGATGCCATGGCTCAACACCCCAAAGCGTTCGACAGGCTGTACGTTAGCATGGTCAAAGCGGGCGAGATCGGCGGTGTGCTCGAAGTGGTGCTCAACCGTCTTGCTGAGTTCGCGGAAAAGGCGCAGGCGATGAAGCGAAAGGTCATCTCCGCTATGGCTTATCCTGCTGTGGTGATGACCTTCGCCTTTGGGGTGGTGTTGGGATTGATCACCTTTATCGTACCCAAGTTCTCGGAAATCTTCATGGATTTCGATACGGAACTGCCGGGTCCCACCGTATTGCTCATCAATATCAGTAAGGGCGTGAAAAGCTACTTCCTCTTTATTGCCGGCGGCATTGTTGCCGTAGTTTTCATCTATAGGTTCCTAAAGAAGGTTCCTAAAGCGGCCTTCGTTATGGACAAGATCAAACTGAAATTGCCCCTGATCGGTGTCCTCAGCCAGAAGGTGGCTGTGGCGCGCTTTAGCAGGACCCTGGGGACCTTGATCGGGAGCGGAGTCCCCATTCTTCAGGCGTTGAATATCACCAAGGATACGGCCGGTAACGAGGTGCTTCGGATGGCTATTGGAGACGTACACGCCAGTATTCGGGAGGGCGAGACCATCGCGGAACCTCTGGAAAAATCCGGAGTGTTTCCCCCGATGTTGGTGAACATGATCAACGTGGGAGAGGAGACAGGACAGTTGGACGCCATGCTGTTGAAGATCGCGGATACCTATGACGACGAGGTGGACGCCGCGGTGGCAGGGCTTTCCTCCATGCTTGAGCCGATCATGATCGTGACCATGGGCGCCATGGTGGGATTCATCGTGGTAGCCATGTTCATGCCCTTGTTCAAACTGGCCTTGAACATCGGCGGTAGCTGACGCGAGGTCCGACGTCGGGCTTGACCCGATGCTTGGCACGCTGCATCATAGAAGTTCCATGGACTCCAATGGGAGGAGGCATTCGACCATGAGAGGACAGCGCGGTTGGGTTCGTTGGGTCGTCGGATTGACGATGACTTTGGCGTTTTGCATCCAGGTCGTGCCGGTCTACGCGACCAGCCAGGCCGAGGTGGCCGATCTCCTGGTCCGAATCACCGGGCTTCGTTCCCGTTTGCCGTGGCCTGCCGTGGTGGGGGACAAAGTGCGTTTGTTGAGCGGCTATGGGTATGTGCCCGTGGGAGGCTGGTCTCCCCGGGATGAGATGCCCGGCTGGCAGATCGCGTTGTTGGTCGTACGCGTTTCCCAGGGAAAGCAGGATCTTCCCTCTCCCTTCAAAAACGATCTGGCTGTGGGCAAGTTGGCGGTGGTGGAGGGACTGGACACCGAAGAGTGGAAGGTGCTCACGGACGGCGATTCCAAGACGGGACTGAACTTGAGTCCGTCAGGATGGGTTTATATCGACCTGGGCACGGAAGTGTCCATCGATATGGTCTCCAATTTGCTCGGGACGGCCCCCGGCACCGAGTCGATCCATGTTCTTCACGCTGGAGGGAATCCTCTGGAGTTTCCCGGGGACTGGATCGAGATCGAGCCCCCCAAAGAACTGCAGGGCATCGTCAACGTGGGCAGCCTGTTTGAACCTGTCCGCTGCCGCTTTGTCCGCTGGAGTTGGTCCCTTCAGGAAGGCACCGCTCAGGACGCTCTTTTTGTGGAGGAACTGCAGGTTTGTAACTATGTGGACCAGCTCACCGAGGAACTGTATCTCGCCAACGTGGTGACCCCGGAAGCAGTGGACAACGCGGTCACCGCCACGCAGTCGCTAAACGAGTTCTACCAGACGGTGCCCTTCGTGCCCGAGATTGAACCTCCGCCTATCCGGCCCAGGCCGCGCCCCCCCCATCCTCCCTTTGAGCCGCCGGGAGATCATCCAGGGGAGATTCCAGGCACCCCGGGCGAGCGCCCGGACATTCCAGGTAGATAGCATTCCAACGAGCCGAGCATGAGCCAAGGGCACCCTCTCCTCCTTTCAGACTGTGTCGCAAGCGCCCTTCCTGCATCGGGTTCACTGAAAGCTTACGTTTTGAGAACGGGTGATTTGTCGTGGCGAATGTGCTTTTGATCGACGACGAAGCGAATATGTTGAAGAGCCTTGGGGCGGTGCTTCGGCGCAAGGGCTACGGTGTCTTCACGGCGCAGAGGGGACAAGAGGGACTCAAGGTAATGGAGAGGGAACCCTTGGATCTGGTGGTGACCGATCTGAGACTGCCTGGGATGGACGGTGTATCCGTGCTCAAGGCGGTGAAAGAGAAGGCGACGCATCTTCCTGTGATTCTCATTACAGCGCACGGCAGCATGGAATCGGCGATCGAGGCCGTGAACCTGGGGGCCTATAGCTACGTCCTCAAACCGATCGAAATGGAAAGCTTCCTGGTGACGGTGCGCCGGGCGGTGGAACACGGCAAGATGTGGGCGGAAAACGTTCATCTGAGAAGGGAGCTGGAGGAGCAGTACGGACTGGACGCCATCGTGGGCGAGAGCGAGCCGATGCGCGAAGTGTTCGACATGATCCAGCGTGTGGCTCGCACCGAGCATACCGTGCTGATCTGGGGGGAGAGCGGCACAGGCAAGGAGCTGGTGGCCAAGGCGATTCACGCCCTGAGCGACAGGGCCGGTCAACGCATGGTGCCTGTGCAGTGCGGGGCGTTGCCGGAAACGTTGATGGAGAGCGAGCTTTTCGGCCACGAGAAGGGGGCCTTCACCGGGGCGAACGAAAAAAAAGTCGGCCTCTTCGAGATCGCGGACAAGGGCACGGTGTTCCTGGATGAGATTGGAGATCTGAGCCTGGAGACGCAGGCGAAATTGTTGCGCGTTTTGCAGGAAAGAGAGATTCAGCCTGTGGGGGCCACGCAGACGAGAAAGGTGGATATCCGAATCCTGGCCGCCACCAACAGAGACCTGAGCCTGGAGATGAAGGAGGGACGTTTCAGGGAGGACCTCTACTATAGGCTCAAGGTGATCACCATTTACCTGCCCAAATTGCAGGAGCGGTTGGAAGACATCCCGCTCTTGGTGCAGCATTTTTTGGCAAAGACAGGACACGCTGCCATGGAGGTCTCTTCGGAGGCGTTGGATCTTCTCATGCAGTATGAATGGCCGGGGAACGTGCGGGAGTTGGAGAACGTGGTGAAGCGGTCCGTGACGCTGGCGGACGGTGATCTCCTTCAGCCGGAAGACTTGCCTCCTGAGGTCGCGGGCCGTCCAGACGGACCCTCCGCCGAGGGCGAGGAAGGGGACCCCTCGTTCAAGGATGCCCGTTCCCAGTGGGAGAGGGACTACTTTATCCGTTTGCTGGCTCTGCACAAAGGCAATGTCTCAGCCGCAGCCCGCGCCTCAGGCTTGAGCCGGCGCCACCTCTACGACAAACTCGCCCGCTACGACATCAAGGCGTAGGGCGTCCGTTGAGCCAAATCTCGGACTCGGCGAGATCGATCTCGTCGTTCCAAATCACCCCATAGCCGTGGGGATCCGCATGGGCCAACCGAAAGAAGGCTTCGTCTTGAAACGCAAGAAACGCTTTTCGCCGTTTTCAAACTGCACAAGTAACGTCTTGTCGCTTTGAGCCTTTACGTTCATGATCCTTGGAAATGTGGACGTGGTTTTCATGCTACTCCAGCCCTGGAATTTTGAGCCCATTCGTGTATCAGGCGTTCCGCGCGACGAGGTAGGTCTCCTTTTATCATCTCAAGAGTGTTGAGATCAAATACACCATTTTTGTGTTCCCTGGAGACAGCCAGCCGGGGGGGGCCCTGGAGGCGCTTATCCAACGAGCCGACGCCGATATTCAGGCGGGAAGGACGAAAGCTCTCGATGAAGTCATCCACGACAGCTGACTTTTGGATGACATTCCGTGCATTGTCGCCCGCCGTCAAAAATCGAGCCAAACGTGTCTACCGTCTTTGGAGTCGGAATCCTCGGCATCCTTTTACCCTTCCGGCAAGGGGAAGAGCACAGTGAATGTGGTGCCCATGCCTTCTTGGCTCACTACGTTGGTCTGGGCGCCGTGTCGCTCCAAAATGCCCTTGCAGATGGCTAGCCCGATGCCTGTGCCGTCCGGTTTGTCGGACACAAAGGGATCCCAGATCCGTTCCACTTTGTCCGGCGGGATGCCGACGCCTGTGTCTGAGACTACCAGCTTGACTTGGTCTCCTTCCGAGGAAAGCTTGACGGTGAGGGTGCCTCCCTCCGGCATGGCCTGGGCCGCGTTGGTGAGGAAGTTGATGACCACCTGTTGAATCTGGGCCGTATCGCCTCGCAGCAAGGGTAGGTCGTCTTCCATTTCGGTGACGACGTCGATGTCCTTGAACCGTCCCCCGAGTTGCACCGCTTGAAGGGTGTCCTCCACCACGGCACAGAGATCCACATCGCCCACCACGGAAGCTGCGGCTTGCCGTGCGAAGCGGAGGAGTCCGTTGATGGTCTCGACCAGCCTGTCCGATTCCTTGGCGATGATGTTGGCTTGCTCCTGGATCTCAGCGTCGTCGGAGGCGTCAGTCACGTAAAAGGAAGCGGTTTTGATGATGCCCAAGGGATTCTTCATCTGGTGGGAGATGCCGGCGGCGAGGTGCCCCAGAAAGGCCAGCTTTTCCGCCTCAAAAAGCTTCTCGCGGGTCCTCATGAGCCTGACGCTCGTCTTTTCGAGCTCATGGGTTCGTTCCTCGACCCGCTCCTCCAGCTCTTGGCTCCATTTCTTGGCCTCTTCCATGGCCATGGCCTCGGCTTTTTTCTTGTCCTCGCTCGTGGGATCTTCTTTGGGCTTCTGGGAGCGGCGCCTCTCCACCGGGGAGACCCAGAGCGCATACACCACGATGGACACCAAACAGCCCATGGCAAAGTAGGTGGCGGCCAGAAAGATATTGTTGGTTTCCCTCAGAAAAGGAAGGGTGGTATAGGTTCCCACACCCACGCCGATAAAGGCGAGCGATCCCACGAACAGGGCTACGACCCCAGAAAGGACGCGACGAGTACCTTGCGCCATGATCCCCCATGGTATCACGCCCTGGACGCGGGAGCGAAGCTCTTCGCCGGGGCCTTGCCTGGCCAGGAGGCGGGAGAAGGGAGGGAACCTTCTTCTCACTTGCTTCGAAGTTGCGCAAACCAGGTGAATACAGAGGCGGGAGAGGGGTGGTCTCTGTCTTGGCTCATGCTCGGCTCGCTAGAAGCGTCGCAATACGAGCCTGCGCGGGCGGGAACGGACCGATGAACCGAGCTGCCGCTCGGTAGTCGGCCCGTCCCCGAACCCGCCAAGACAGAGACCACCCCTCTCCCGCCACATGCATTCTCTTCTCCTTGGCAGCGCGTCGCTAAGCTTCAAATCGTTCGAAGAAGGTTCCCGCCCTTCTCCGGCGTCACCGGCTGGTTGCGCTTCGGTCTGGCGAAGAGCTTGGCCGCCTCTCTGTTGGGGCGTTGGAGCCCTGAGTGGACCTGTGAGAAAAATCTTACAGTTTGGCCTGTTTGAGGGTTGGAAATCTCACACCTGGTAGGACGGAGAGGGACAAGAGAGGAGACAAAGGGAGAAAAAAGTTTATGTTAGAAGTGTGAGGCGGGTATTATTGCTCAACAAAACCAGGATTCTGCTCATCAAAAGGATTCCTCTCCTTGGCCATTCTTTTGCATAGTTGAAGGTACCCTGAAAGGGGCCGGGCCATCTGAAAACGGGATGGCGGACGCCATTGAGCGGCGTCGGACCCAATGCTATAGTAGGCGGGCCGCTCAGAGGCAAAACGAAAGGAGGCTAGGCCATGAAGGAGAAGGGGTTCACTCTCATCGAGCTCATGGTGGTCATCGGCATCATCGCCATCCTCACCGCCATCGCTGTACCCAATCTGACCAAACAGCTTCGGAAAGGGAAGATGGCTAGAGCCGAGGGCCAGATCGCCCAGATTGAGAACGCTTTGGCGATGTACAACGCGGAAATGGGAACCTATCCACAGGACTACGAAGATGACCACAAGTACAAGTACGACCCCGGGTGGGACGGCTATCCGCCGTATACCCAGGACGCCAACGGCACGGACAAGGATGAATGGGTGCGTTGCCTGACGGAAAGGGTGCACGACGCCATCACGGGCGATACGTATGGACCGTACCTTCCGAAGGGAGTGCCTTTGGATCCCTGGGGCAATGAATACCAGTACTATCGAAGGTTAACAGGTGATCCGGATTCGCCTGCCGTGGTGATGGACGGGGCGGACCTGTACTGTGAGGATGAGAACTCCCACAAGGTCTATGACTACACCGAATGCAATCCGAGCAATCTGGACGAAGGCAACGATACCGCCGGCTACGTGGGGTGCGGACAATACCTCAATGCCGACGCCACGATTACGGAAACCGAGCAGCTCATCTGGACGCCTCCCCCTGCGGACCGATCCGCTGAAGCGCAGGCCAGCTATAACACGACCAACGTGGGGCTTTTGCCCTACTATGTCTTTTCCATGGGCAGGGACGGGAAGCCAGGGGGCGGGGACGACATCGTGCCTTGGGATTCGGAGAACCGATACAAGAGGGCCTATCAATGAAAACGCTTAGGAAGAAAAGCCGAGCCGGCTATACGGCCTTGGAGTTGCTGGTGGTCATCGCCATCGTCTCCATGGTGTTCACCTCGGCTCTGGTCTACTTCCATCCCTTCATGAAGACGGCAAAAACCAAGACAGCGGCCACGGACATGGCAGGGTATATGCGGGTGGCCAGGACCGCCGCGGTGACGCGAAGGACCTACTGCACCTTCCAGGTCATCACCAACCCGCATGACAGCGGTTTTCTGGGGAAGACCCCTCGAGAGTTGTGGGAAGATGACTTCAGCGATGTCTTCAAAGAGGTCAAGCCGCCGGCCAACTCGGTGGTCGCCTACTTCTCGGACAAGGATGGTATTCCTGTGAACAGCCCTCCTGAAGGAGAGGACAGCATCTTTGCTCTGTATTTTCAGGAGCTTCCCGCCAACATGATGTGGACCAACTATGTCTCCTCGACGGATGATGATCCGACTAATGAGGATTTGACCAGCGAGGAGCCGATCAATGGACTGCGGATTGTCTTCAACAATCGGGGCGCCATTGAAAAGATTCTTCCTGATCCGACCACGGCGCTTCAGCACAATACGATCAAGGCTGTAGAACGGACCACCTCGGAAGAAGCCTTGGGCACCCAAGTGGTCCGGTATATGATCCTGGTGCAGGGAACCGGTGCAGTTCGGATCATGAGCCACCAAGAGTTCGAGGACTACTGGCACGAAGAGGTGGAGGACACATGAGGGTGCGGCTTATTCGAGAGAAGATGGCTTGCTTTCGTGAAAAGCACGAAGGCTTCACCATGTTGGAAATCGTGGTGGCCTTGGCGATTCTCGTGGCAGCGATCTCTGAGATTTTCGTCCTCTTTCCCATGGGAATCCAGCTTCAACAGAAGGCTGAGGATGCCACGCATGCCACGGAACTCGGGAAACATATCATGTCCGAAATTCGCGGCGGCGCGCGCGCTTCCACCCATTACTGGTTGGGTTTCGATGACACATTCTTGGATTTGAAGCCGCTGCCTGCGGACGAGCTTTCCACCGAGGCGCAGCCGTGGAACGACGAGGTCTACAACGGCAGAAAGGAGCCTGGCGGCGGCACCGTGGACGAAGACGCCGGCGGACGGGGCAGGGAAGAGGACGGAGACCTGGTGCCCTGGGACCCAGCGGACACCTCCTCCACGTTGGATGTGGGCTTTCAGCCGGGCGAGGGATGGATCGGTTCGCCCAGTCCCTTGGAGTGTGAGCAGGTGTTGGACCGCTATAACGCGCATTCAGCCTCGACACACGCCACCTTTGTGGACCTGGCGGACAGCGGCGATGTGGACGTTCGACACCTTCTGAGGGCGGTCATGAAATACAGGTGGACCGCGGAGACGGTGGAGGACGAGGGCGGGTGGCTGCCCGGGTTTTACGATGCAGCCGGCATGGGACCGGACGGGAGGGACGTCTTGACGGCCCAAAACGAGGATTTGTGTTTCGAAATCTTCAAGGGAGAGAATTTCACAGACAAGGACCCGGAGCGTCCCGAGCGGAAAAGCTATCTCAAGAAGGTCGCGGTCCGGGTCTATTGGAAGGATGGATCGGATCTCAACCGATCCACGGAGTTTATCAGCTATGTGGCCAACTACTAGGCGACTTCAGCGGCGGCGTGAGAGCGATCGCAGGGGTTTCACCCTGTTGGAGCTTCTTCTCGCTGTGGCGATCATGAGCATCGCCATCGTGCCGCTTTACATGGCCCTCAACGCGGCCATGGAGAGTTGGCGAAGAGGCTCGGCCTACCAAGAAGCCTATCAGAACGCCCGAGGGGCTGTGGACGCCATTGCCAGGGACCTGGACAGCCTGGCCTTCTTCCCTGGGGATCCCTCCACGCGTTTCATCGCGAGCCAGCAATACTTGGAAACGCCCAAGTGGCTCACCTTCAACATCGCTGTGGAGCGGGATGGCTCGGATCTCGCCAGGGTGCTCTATTTCACCATACCGGATGATTACTCGTTGAGAAGGAAGGTGGTCTATCAGGACTGGGAGGGAGACGGACATGACAAAAAGCGCGCCCTGTTTGAGGTGGACACCACCAGCAGCGCCACGGTGTACACGGTATTTCCCTTGAATGACGACGGCAGTATCACAGAGCAACTCTCAGACGTGGGTACCTGGGAAGAGTTTGATGGTGCCAGCAGCCCCCCCAACCCGTCGTACCCAGAACACTGCCTGGATCCTCGGAACCACACGCCGCGCAAAAGGGACGGCGACCAGGTCGCCAACAACATCATCGATCTTCGGTTCTCCTACTACTACACCAAAGACACAGAGACAGAGATCGGTGGCGCCACCACCAGCGGCCCGGATGGAGAATTGGATGAGAGCTCCCTTCCAGGGGAAAGGATCCTTCACTTCGAGCCGGCTACGATGCTAGACGCTAATCACCCCAACACAGGGTGGTATTCGCACTGGCAGTACTATCCGGATCCGGACGATCCTGACGGTGATGTTTGGCCGCCAGGCAGTGATTTCATCAGGCAAACACCACCCCCAGCCAGCGAGTCTCTCCCCATCGGACTGCCCCTCGCGATTGGGATCGAAGTGACCGCTTCCAACGATGCCAAAGGCTTTATGACCTGGGATACAGAGAATGACGGACCCAAACCGCAGGCCGTGGCCACGGTGAGCCAGACGATTTGGCTGACCTCGAAATGGATGAGCCCATGAGTGCCAGGAAGATGAAAGAAACCATGAGAACGCCAGCCGTTCTAGCGACAAGCAAGCGAGACGAGAGCGGGGTCGCCCTGATCATCGCCCTGGGCGTCTTGGCGATCTTGGCGATCTTGGGCACCTCCTTTTTGATGGCCACCCGATTGGAATACAGGATTGCTAACAACTACATGGGAGACGCCAAGGCTGAGTTGATTGCCAGATCCGGGTTCGAGCATGCCATGGCGGTGCTCCGGTTCGACAAGCTTGGCACCGACGAGCGGATCGGCAACGAGATGGGCAAGGACGACATTCCTTTCTATAACTACGAAGTGATGGACGATCCCATCGATAGTTTTCTGGATCCGTGGCGCATACAGTTCTATGACAGGGAATACGATGACCCTCCCGGGACTGACCAGTACGAAGACCCGGAAACAGGCGCCGCTTCAGGGAAACCGGACGACGTGGATTTCTATGGATTGACGGAGGACGTTCAGACCTCCGATGCAGTCTGGAATGCGCTTTCCGTGGATCACACCCTTGACGAAGGCACGTGGATCCCTGTCCATGGTCAGGACGAGTTTGGGATCGTGCGCGGGCGATATGCTGTGCTGGTGGAGGACGAGCTTTCCAAAATCAATCTCAATGTGTGTAGCTCCAGCAGCGCTGCGTATGAGGTCGTGGATCCTCTTCTCTTGACCACCCCCTATGCCATTCGGTTGGACGACCTATTGACGGAATTGGGTATTTGCACAGGAGACGAACAGGCCATTGCCGACACCGTGGTCAAGTATCGGTGGGGAGATGCCAGTGGATCGCCTGAACCGGGATATGATACCGACAACGACGATGCGGACGGTGTCGCGGACGAGTTCGACGAAGCTGCAGCCTTCTCCTACCTTCAGCCCTTTGGGCAGCCGGGACAGACAGAGACGGACAATGTCTTCAAGACCATCGACCAGTTGAAGATGTTGAAGGACATCCATCCCGACTTGGCGGCAGATGCGGATTGGAAGTATCTGGAACCCTTCATCACCTGTTACAGCGAGAGCCAGTCCTTGAGTCAGGATATGGGCAGGGAACCTGCCGCGTTCGATCTGCCTGAGGACGAACAGCCTGCCCGACAGGAGCCTCGAGTTTATTTGAATGGCGCGTTGTTCCCCCATGAGCTGTTTGATCTCTTTGTGGAAGCAGGATTGGACGATCCTGCCGCCTTTACCATGAACTTGATGGCCTTCATTGACGCGGATCGATGCGCTCCCTTGGAGTTTGACATGAACAAGGCGGAGTCCGAAATCATGCGTCCTGTATGGGGGTTCAGGCCGCCGATCAGTCCCCCTGAGACCTGGGATTACTCGGATTATTCCGACTGGAGAGACACCGCTGAGTACGACAAACTTCCCTCTTGGGCGAAGATCGACTTGACAGGATGGGGCGGAGGGGGATTGGGGGGGGCCTTGATCGGCAGTATGATTGAGCGGGCCTGGGCTTCGTTGTACTTTGAACAGGATCTTTCCACCGACAAGCGGTCCCGCTACTATGGCATCGAAGGCCCGCGTATCGCCGAGGTCATGCCCTACGGCCGCCTCAGGTTGGACCTGGAACACAGAGACCTTCCTGATGACGCGGGAATCACTGCCGCTGGTTGGTTCGTCAATTACGTGAATGCTTGCCCCGGAGCCGGCGGTTCGAACACGTTCAACAAGGCCTGCTGGTGCAGAGATGACGTGGTAGGAGGCGCGACCAAGCCGATTACCTTGGAATGGAAGGATCTGCCGGAGGGCGTGTACGAGGTAACGGTTCATCCTATCGCTGTGGGCGCCGGCGAGAGTCAGGGGTTCTTGGATGTCAGCGTCGATACGAGTTTGGGTAGTTGGCCGCTTGGGGTCACTTTATCCAACGCGGCAGTGACGTTTCCCGCTTCGATTCAGGTGGGGGACTCCGGCGCCGGGAATTGGCTTCGACTGAACTTGTCCATCAACGGCCCCACAGGACCTGTGAGCGGTCCAGGGGATGTTTGTATCGTCGATTACATTGAACTCAAATCCCCTTCAGAATATGTGGAGATTGTGAACGTGGGGGCCGAGGCCGACATCAGCGACTGGTATGTCAGCTTTGGAGATGCTTATTCAGCGCCACGCGCTGCGATCCAGGTTCCTGGATCCATGACGCTCAACTACGCGGATCGGATCATCGCGACCACCAGCGCTTCCTTTACGGACAGCTTTGACGGCGGCGGAAACGAGTTTGTGGCAGGCGTCCCCTCGGCGACCGATCCAGCTCCAGACGATCGGATTGCGTTGAAGCAGGGCAGTGCAACAGGCGTCTTTCACGTCACAAACTTTGACGATCACTACCAGCTTGAGCCGTTTGATATTCGCCTCTATGACAACTATGGCAGGATGGTGGATCGGATGACCCCGCCCACAGTCGTCGTGGCAGGCAAGCAGCAAGTAAATGTGGATGGCATGAACTTTACAGCCATTGTCGTGGTCCCCACGGTCTTTCCCTTTGGTGACTCGGTCGCATCGATTGCAGACTTGGAAGCTTTTGAAGAGGCCCATAGCCTGCTTTGGCTCGCCATGGAGGGAAGCGCCTCTGGTAACAGACGTCCTTGGCAGGTGGCCACGATGTATGCCTATGTGGAAGGAAACGTTTACCGCGTCTGGCAGATAGAGGACTCAGGCTTCTCCGGGTTCCCAGCTTTTCTTCTGGCCTGGCCCACGGGCGAACCCTTGGATAGTACGGCTTTTGATGACATCATGACGATCGATGAATGCAACGATGTGGGGGACAGTCCCACTATCGTCCAGTTCTTCTTTGAACGACAGGCCATGGAGCGCGTGGATCCTGGACTGGATTTCTGTCCCCACAACGTACAGCCTGTGCTTTTCACCAATAGCGACGGGCCTTCCGTGGGGTGGGGGGACGACTTGTCCAGCGAGTATGGCGGGCGTCCCAATGAGGATCATCCATTGGCTGCGGACACCAACGATGAAGGAAATTTTCCGCGCAGTGCCAGCGAATACCCTGACCCGAGTGCGATGACATACCTCCCCAACCAGCCGCTCATTCATCTGGGGCAACTCAAGGACGTGCCCCTGGGCTATGTGGACGACGGGACCGATGCCGGCAGCTATGACCCGCGAATATGGTTTGACGCTGACGCTGCCAGAGAGCGGACGGCCGGAGGACTGTTGGCCGGTTTGGGATCCGGCTCGCCTCCCCCTACTTCCCCTTGGCTTGCGCGGGTGATGGACTGCTTTACCTGTTTGGGGTATCGGATTGATGTGGCTGCGGCCGTAGCGAATGAACAGGATGCCACCACAAACGAATGGGTGACCCGATGCATCCAGACACCGCTTGGCGGCGTGGGAGGCACGGATATTGAGATCCCCCAGGCACCCTACGGAGCTCTGGATTCCTTCCGCTTCGAAGGCCTTCGCGTGCCCCCGGGCAACTATGTGGTGCAGCTTCACGTGGTGCCTTCAGGAGACGATGCCACCTACAACATGAAGTATGACATTTTAAATATGGCCAACATGGGCCCGGAAATCTGCGGCTTGTCGCTGGGCGTGGTGGGATCGTTGGACAAGAACCATCCCAAGTGGGGCAGGCAAGACGCCACCGAGAGCTACCTCTATTACCACCCGGACCCGGATGAGATCCAGAACAATCTGGTGTCCCGTTTCTTTGCCTGGGACGGGACCACCGCCCGAGCCGGCCGCTATTCCGAGAACGGCTTTGGGTCGGCTGGGAATTATACGACGTATCCCAAAAACGACTGGGTGAGCAAGGAGCCTGTCTTTTTCGTGGATGAGGCCGGGACCCTGGATCTCTATCTGGAGTGCGAAGAGTCAGACAAGGAACTGGCTGAAGTCATCTTGTCGCCTCTTTGGATCCCGGGCAAAGTCAACTTGAATACCGCCTCCCAAGAGGTGCTCACCGCCGCTCTCTGCAGCGCGTGCGACACAGCCTATGGTGGCACGGCCAACGATGCCAGAGACTTGGCGATAGAGATCGTGGATAGACGTCAACTGGATGCGCGGGAGACCACAGGGGACGGGGAGGCCGATCCCTTTGGTAGACGGTATTGCAGAAATGGGGACGCTT
>Ga0272442_10005994_pt1 | contig 16126 bp, 7 predicted proteins | sample SSMForm2O_FD_200262 | JGI IMG/M metagenome (GOLD analysis project Ga0272442, IMG submission 200262) | Marine sediment archaeal communities from Little Sippewissett salt marsh, Falmouth, MA, United States - SSM-Form-2O | ecosystem: Environmental > Aquatic > Marine > Wetlands > Sediment ...
AGGAAAGGCGGGCGATAGACGCCGGCGCCGTTGAGCCCGACCAGCCCGCCGACCCGCTGACAGTCGGTGCCCGAGACGTTGCCGTTGGCGAAGCAATTGACGACGTCGCCGCCGTTGTCTCCCACCAGGCCCCCGACACTCATACTGTCGGCTCCGCTGCTGACGGTACAGGACGACGAGCACTGCATGATCCGGCCGCCGCACCAGAGGAAACCGACGAGTCCGCCGATCGCGCGGGCGTCGCCTCCGGCGCCGACGCGGCCGCCGGCCGAACACTGCGCGATCGTGCAGCCTTCGGCGAATCCCGCCAGCGCGCCGAGGCAGTGCGCGCCGGCGCCTCCCGCGATAGCCGCACCCTGGAGCCGCAGGTTGAAGACCCGGCCGCCCTGGCCGATCCGGCCGAACAGGCCCAGGAAGTGCCCCGTGCCGGTCGCGATATTCATGCCCCGGATCGAATGGTTCTGGCCGTCAAAACGACCCGTGAAGCTCTTGCCCTGAAAACCAGCGGCATCGTGCTTGTCGGGCGCGATCAGAGCACGCCGGTATGGCAGCAGAGGGTTCAGATCGATGTTGCCAACCAGGACGAAATACTTGTCCAGCAAGCTCGGATCCGAGCCGATGGAAAGAAGGTGCTCTTCGGTGGCGATCTGATAGGGATCGTTCGGCTCGCCCGTGCCGACGGCGAATCCATAGGCAGGAACAGCCACCCCCAGAGACACCAGTAAAATAGCGGCATGATGGCCAAAACGATTTGCGTACACCGACATGGTCTTCTCCTCGCACTGCACTTGTCTTGTCTCTATGTCCTGTTAAAAGCCCACGGGGCCGTCCTCGACGTTTAGTCCAGGACAGACCCGTTGCGTTACGCGCTTTTTGCGCGAAATCCCGACAGACCCAGGCTCTCAAAGGATGCGAGAATCAGCTTGTTGTCTCGCGTGCGGTGTACGGACGCTTCTCAAAGAGGTCATAGAACAAAGAGCGCACAGACACTCTACGCACGTGGGCTTGTTCCTCTTGTTGCTCCAGTTTCAGAATCATCGTTTGCCATCCCGGTCTGCCGAATGCAACTTTCGCTTTTCTGGCAACGCGATCCTACCTCGCGATTCGCTCATATTGTACCACAAAACGTTCCGGATGCAACCCCAAAACACTTCGGCCCATCGCGCACGGACCCTCCTGCGAGGCGGCAGCGGCCGAGGCGGTCCAATCATTTGAGCCAGCATACCTGCGTCATTTCGCCTCAGCGCAGCTTCTCACTCGGGTCATTTCGCCTCAGCGCAGCTTCTTACTCGGGTCATCTCGCCGAAGCGCAGTCTCTTACCCATGTCATTTCGACCGAAGTCCCGGCGGGCCGGGATGGGCTGCGAACGGAGTCTATCTCAAGGGCGTAGCCCGGATCCTTCACTTCACTGCGCTACGTTGAGAGCCTGCCCCGTTCGGCAAGCTCAGGGCAGGCTCTGAGCGCGCCGAAGGAATGACATGCGGCACAAGACGTTTTCCCAATCCGTATGAGCTACTACGTACGTCTTCTGCGGAGGAAGGGTAAGGGGGGAGAGATGATTTCCGGAAGATCCGTTAGGGCACGGCGTTCTCGGGCAGGTAGAAGATGCCGGGACTGGCGCCGCCGTTGGGGAAGGGCGGAGCACCGACGGCCGTTTTCGACACCCTCATCGGGACCACCTCGGAGGCGGAATACGTCTCGACGTGCCCGTCGGTGTAGGCCGCACGCAGCTTCAGATCGGGCATGCCCGAATTCGGATCGCCGGCCGCGAACCAGTAGGAAGACAACAGCCACGTCTCCGGAACGACGTCGCCTCCCGGCAGTTTCTCACAACTGCCGAAGTGCCCGGCGCTGCGATAGTGGTCGTAGCCGAAGTAATCGGTCATGAGCAGCTTGCTTTGCCTGCCGCTGGCGGCGGGGGTCCTGGGACCGTAGAAGAGCCGCGGGCCTTCGGCGAGATACCCGATGTAGTTCCACCAGAAACAATACGTCCCGGTGACGGGGTCGGCGGCCACCGGTGTATCGGGGTTGTCCCAGTCGTCGCCGGCGGCCCACATTTCGTCCAGGTACTTGTACCTCCGGGGCGCGTTGGGACAAAACATGGTCTCGGCGTCGGGGATGTAGACTTGCAGATAGGCGCTCATGGAGCGGTGAATCTGAGGACTGCGCTGCTTGTTGCCCGTGAGCTTGGTGGGATCGGTCCAGTTCCAGCGGTCATCGACACCGACAGTGGCCACCGAAGGGGGGTACTTGTCGCCGTTGTCCATGGCAAAGAGATTGACCGCATAGGCAACCTCTTTCTGGTTGCGCATACTTAAGAGCGCGCGAGCCTGTCGTCTCACGCCGTTGGCTGCCGGGACAAGGATTGCCATCAACATCGAGATAATGGAGATGACGACAAGCAGCTCCACGAGCGTAAACGCTCTCACCCGACCGGCTCCGAAAGAGATGTCATTGCATCTCCGGCCGATTTTTGAATCCTCCGAATTCAAAAAGCCCCTATTACCCACCAGACTGTACCGGCTCAACTTGGTATTATATGACTTTGTCACCGCCCTGACAAGCACAATAACCCGTCAGGGGCGCATTTCTCGGTCCTTTTGCAATCCCCCCAAAAGCACCAGATATTGCGTTTCGGACCCCTTGGGCCCCTACTTATCGTATTCTCTACGTGTGTCAGCAGTTCGAAAAACAGCCAAAACCCATAATTTCTGTACTTTATCGGAGAGCAGGTGCGCGGCCGGGCGGGTCACACAGACGGCCCCGCACTGCTCTCCGCTGGTCCCGTGCCGGCGTTAGGGCCGGCCATCGGGTTCCCACCACACTCGAGTTCACAGCAAACATTGGCGAACTTTTCTCCGTTGCGTACGACATCACCCCGGACCGAAACCAATGCGGCTCTGCTGTCCTGCCGTCACCGCCGATGCAACCGGCTCGGCACCGGCACAGGACCGTTCGTTCCAGGATGCTTGCACATCCAAAGCAGCATCGGCTCCCCTTGCGAGCGGAGCGCCGACGCCGGCTCGATATTCAATCACATCGCGGCCAACTGCTCAGGCTGGCCGAGGCGGTACCGCCGTAGGCGCCCATGTTCACGACGGTGCCGTTGGGCGTGCGCTCGGAGCGCGGGTCGTCGTCCGGGTCGCCGGCGTCGATGCACAAGCTCTGGACATTGTCGGTGACCCAGGCGTCGTCCTGCGGAACGTACCGCCCGTAGCGCGACTTCAAATGATAATCTCCATTTTCAGGGTCGGAAAATTGCGGATCCACCCTGATGTTGCCGGCCGTGGACTTCGGTGTGCCTTTTTCGACGCAGCTATAGCGCACCAGATCGCCGCCCTGGAAGAGGCCTCCGTCCTGGAAGAGATCGCCGTCGCGGTTGCCCCACAAGATACAGTTGACCACGTGGGGCTCGGCCCCGTCATAGGCGGTGACACCGAAGCGATTGCCAACAATGGTAAGATTCTTCAAGGTAGGCGACGCCCCCGAGCAGAAGAGGGCTCCCTGCTCGCTGCTGCAGCCGGTAATGACGAAATTAGCCAGGACACTGTTGGAGCTTTCGGCATAGTAGAAGGAAACGCCGATATCCCCCGGCGCCATAATGACCGCGGCGTCGGCGGCGCTGCGAATCGTAATGGCCTTGCCCATCACGGTCAGGGGTTCGCTGTACACACCGGGCCAAACGAGAATCGTGTCGCCGCTTTGGGCCGTGTCAATGGCCTCCTGGATGCTGGCGAAGGCCCGGTTCTTGCTCAATCCGTTGTTCCAGTCGCGTCCGCTCGCGCCGTCCACATGATAGACGTGGGTCTCGGTTCCTTTGCTGGCCTGCGGCGTTCCGCCGTGGGCCCCCATATTGATGCGGCCGCCGTTGGGCAGCGGCTCGGCGCCGACGGAGGTCTGCGGGTCGCCGGCGTCGATGCACGGGCTGTGCACCGTGTCATAGACCCAGCGGTTGAAGCGCGGATCGTATCGGCCGAAGCTCGACTTGAGATAGTAGTCCCAATCGACCGTCGTGTTGAACCTCGGGTCCTCGTCGATGTTGCCGCGGCCCGGATAGCCGTATTCCACATCGCAATAGGTTACGGGCTCGGGCGCGACCGCCTTGTCGATCACGATGGCGGTGCCGGAATTGGACCAGACGATGCTGTTGGTGACCACGATGTCCGTACCCATCGAGTAGATGGCGGTGCCGGAGGTCCACCACGATCCCGTTATCCGGTTGCTGACGATGGTGCAGTTTCTCACGGCCACGCGGCAGCGGGGGAACCAGCCCGGCGATTCGGTGAAAATGCCGCCGCCGGTATCGGCCTGGTTGCCGGCGATGACACAGTTGGTAAAGGTGACGTTGGTGGTATCCCCGACGCAGTAGGCACCGCCGCCCTGGACGCTGCCCGGCGCGGTGTTGCTGACGATGGCACATCCGGAGACGGTCGCGGTGCTGTCGAGGCAATAGAGCCCGGCGCCGAAGCTGTTGTAGTAGGCCGTGTTGTCTTGCAGGGTGCAGTGGGAGAGGGTGACGTCCGAGTCGATCAGTCCGACGGCGCCGCCGCGCCCGCCCGATTCGGCCGGACCGAAGCCACCGGCGCTGCACCAATTGATCACGCAGTCCGCAATCACCGGCGAAGCGCCGACGCAGCCGATCCCTCCGCCGACTTCGGCGCCGCAATCCTCAATGATGCAGTCGGTGATGGTCGGGCTGCTGAACTCACAGTAGATGCCGCCCCCAATGGGATGCGAAGAAGCGGCGTCCCAACGCAAGGTGTTGGTCGGGACCTGCGATCCGAAGGCTCGCCCGCCCCGGATGGTGAAGCCGGACAGCACGGAATCGGCCCCCTCGCGCCCGTGGAAGTAGAACCCGCGGTGCGATGCAGCGCCTGCGGCGGTCCCTTTGCTACAGTCGATGATCGTACGCTCCGGGCCGCTCTTGCTGCGCAGCGTAATCCGTTTTCCGCCGAAATCGAGGTCCCAGTTGCCCGATCCGCTGTAGGCGCCGGCCTGCACCTCGACGACGTCCCCGTCCTTGGCGAAATCAAGGGCTTCCTGAATCGTTCGGAAGTCTTTCGGGACATAAATGGTCGCCGCCTGCGGAGACAGCGAAACCTCGAGGTTCTCGATCATCGCCCGCGCGCCGGCAAACAGGATGTAGCACGTTCCCGTCGCAGAAGACAGCGGGATGTCGTGGCGACCGGCGGTCAGGGGTTCTTCCGACGACCAGGCCAGTCCATCGGGCGAAACGGAGTAGGTCAACCGTCCCTGAGGATACTGCGACACCAATGCATTGCACGGGAACGACACCTCAACGGAGAGAACGCCCCCGGTCGCTGCGCCCGCCTGCACCGAAACCAGCGGGAAGGCGTAGGCCAGCTCGGCCGGCCGATCGCCGTATTCCACAAAGACCAGGCCGCGACCGGCGCCGGTCTCCATATAGTACAAATACGGCTCGGGAAGAGGAGTGGCCTCCATCGTCCAGAAGGGCGAATGGAAGTAACTGTCCCCTTCGGCCTTGTTGGTGGCGAAGTTGTCGCTGTAGCGCCAATCGGCCTCCAGCGCGCCCGCCAGGCACGCAACCGAAAGCAGGGACAACACGATGTGTTTAATAAGCTGTATCTTCATCTGTTGCATGACCGCCCCTTTGGGCATAGACCGGGGCCTTTGGGTGGGCGCTGCGCCCACCCAAGTACCCACCGCCAAACAACCAGCAACTACCTCTTGGGTTGTGTCTGGTATCTATTAACGGGACCGCCGCGTCCCGAATCTCTCGGCAAAAGACTCCGGGGCCGATCCATCCGTAGACCCCGGAGTCACTCAGGTCATCCTCGTCCAGGCTGAGCGCGTTTCTACCTGTTCTGTTCGGCGTATGCCCGGCCTTTGTCACGCGCGGGCAGACCGCCACCTCCTCGTGCGGTCCGACCCACCAAACGGAGTCATCCGTTCCGTGGATCGTGACATCAGCGACCTCCCTGTCGCACGGCCAAGCCGCCGAAGGCAAATCCGTTGCCGCGCCCCCCTCCCTGGCAGGTGTACTCTGTGACGGCCCCAGCCGACGAGATGGCCCTGACCTGAGAAATACGTTTGTACTGCCACCGGGCCGGCCCGCGTCCGGCCGGCGTCGACGGACGAATCCATCGGCCGGCACCGCAGCGATACCGCCGCCGGCGCACAAGCGCGGCGCGACGTTGGTGCCGCCTGGTGTCGGCGGACAGGGAGTTACCTCCTCGGAACTCCCCGTCTGGTTCCTGGCACCTCTCCTGCGCCCCCCATCCTCGGCGAGGTCCCCCATGGTAAAAGCCCGTCCGGAACAGGCGCCGGGGCCGCAGGAACATCGGTCCCACTGCCCATCGGCCCTTTGGCCCGGCGAGGAAACCGCGCACAGGGCGACCGGAACAGCCAGGTGCCGGTCGGTGCGCGGGATATTTTCAGTCGCCCCTCCTGCGGAAGCATGATGCTCGGCATCCTCTATCGGGGCGTGGTGTGGAGAAAGAGCCCTCGGCGAAGCCATACCGTCGTCTATGTACGAAGCCGGCGGCAACGGCATGGGCCGGTCGGCATCTTTTCCGATGCCGGGACCCGCCGCGACGGTTCTTGCCGTCGCGAGGATCGCCATCCCACAGCCCATCAACCGTTGTTCCGACATTGTTATCCCCTATGTTGGTCGCGCGATCACCGGCCCAGCGTTCCGTCGGCCAGTTCGACGAGCCAGCGCATTCCCCGGCCCTCGGTTAGTGACATTCTGCGGCTCGTGGCCCTCGGGGCCGCAAACTCCGTACCGCCGTTCTCCAGTTCCTGGAGGTACTCGAAGTCCAGATGCCCGACCGGCGCGTCGTCGGCGAACAGCTCGATCTTTTCGACCACGTCGGTCTCCAGATCGACGGTGTAGACAAGTTCGGTTCGGCCGCGGGCGACTGTGATCAGCACGTCGCTGCCGTCGGCGGAAAAAGCGGTCTCGAACTGCATCTTCTGCCGGGCGGCGTCGCGACGCACGGTATCCATCGCGTGCAGGCCCATCCAGGGTCGAGCCAATCCGTGGAAGAAACTGCCGGCCGCCAACTTGCTCACGATTTCGCCTTCGGCGTCCGCCACGTGGGCGCCGCGGGCGGTATCGACGACGGTCAACTCGCCGGCGACCTTGAGCTTGAGCCACGGCCGGCGGTCGGCCAGACGGCCGTACACGAAGGGAATTCGTCCCGTACCACGCACGTTACGGCCATTGACTTCGCCGCTGACACGGAAGTAGGTCCACCCGCGATAGTGCATCGCGTCACGATGGTCGACCATTCTGGCGCCGCTGCGCCAGTCGCTCTGGAAGTAGTCCTCCTCCAGCACGTTCTGATGGCGAACGGTCCACGGCTGGCTGTCGGAGGACTCATCCCGTTCGACCACGACCAGCAGGTCTTTGCCCCGGGCCGCAATCGGTTCCGGGCCGTCGTAGGCGCCCTCGACCTTGGCCAGAGACGCCCGCAACGCCGGGGAATCTGTCGGCAGCCGGAAGACCCTCAGGTCTTCGGACCAGGCCCGATGATTGTTGATATGGACGACGTTGCCCTGGAAGTTGTGATTGGCGTACTGGTTCTGCAAGACGCGTCGGTTCAGTCTGCCTGCCTCAGCCTCCGGCTCGGCACGCAGCATGACCGGCCCGTCGGAACCTTCCGGGAAATAGTAATAGTATTTCTGGGGCCCGCCGTTGAGCGTCTCCAGCGGACTGGCAAGCTGCACGTGCGCGGTCGGCGAACTACTGGGGCCGCCGAACCAGCCGGCGGGACCGGTCTTCGTCGCCACCGCGCCCACGGTAAGCGCCCCGGCCGCCGTCATTGAGATGATCGCGGTCTTGGTGGTAGCCAAGCCGACCATACCGGCCAGCGTCCCGGCCTTCAGCGTGACCGCCGGAACCGTCAACTGGGCGGCCGCCGCCTTGCTCGGGGCCGTGATCTTGCCGAAAACCACCAGCGCCGCCAGCAGCGAACCCTTGCTGAAACCGTTGCGAGAAAGCTCTTTCTGCAACGCCCGCTTGGCCCTCATGAACAACATGCGCGTGCTGAATTCGCTACAACCCATAGAATCGGCAATCTCGGCATAGGACATCTCATCGTAACACCGCATGACCAGAACGGCCTTATGCCGGGTACGCAGCTTCTGCATCGCGCCCGAGATGATCTGTTTGAGTTCCTGGCTGACCATGTTCTCCAACCCTCCCTGACGCTCTTTCATCGGCCCTCGACGCCGTTCCTCGTGGGCGGCGGCGTTCCGCAACGCCCGTTCCGTCCGATGGTGACGGCGCAGTTTGTTGGTGGCAATCCCGTACAGCCAGGACCAAAAACGATCTGTCCTCTTTAGCTTGCCCAGTACTCTGCACATTTCCAACAAGCTCTCCTGAACAATTTCCTGGGTGAGATCCTCCTGAAGCGTGAGGCGGTACACATACACCCTCAAGCGCTCCCTGGCGATCCCCGCCAGTTCGTTAAGGCTCTCTTTGTCGCCTCTTCGAGCCGTTTCAACCAACGTAATGTAATCCACCTGCCCTTCCATTCAGGCTCACTGGTCCTTCGAAAAAACCCGATTGACACCCATAAGTGCCGCGCTGGGGACGTCGCGCAACGTTTTTTTTGCCGTATGCATCGTTTCTGCCGTCATCGGACCTGCCCGAGCCGCCCCAAACGACGTACTTTCTGTTTGTCAAGCCGCTCACACACTCCCATCTTACCAGAGAGCGGCGTTTAGCTTAAGAATCCACTCTTGCAACACTACGCTTCTCCGAGGTGCGTGTGCGCTCAGGAGGTCGAAATCCGCCCTTTTTGCGGCCTGCGGGACGGGTTTTGCCTCTCGCCCCGCCCGCAGCGCCCGGCCGCGCCGCCCCGATCTTTTTCCCGCTCGCGGCGTCACCACTCGCTGTCGTCTTCCCGGCAGTCCCGCCAGAGCCCAAGACAATGTCCCCGGTGCGGAACCGAGAGACACCGCCGAGGGGCGGAAAACAACGCACATCGCAATGACCCTGCCCAAGCAGGTTTTTTTTCGGGCCGGCACCTCCGAGCGTGCGCAGAAGTCAGCCAAACCTCTGCCACGCATGGCTTTAGCACTAAAGTGATTCCCGCTTCGGGCCGATATGCCTAAAAATGCCCCGCAGGCAAACTGTAAGAAGTCACACAATGCTGCTGTGGATAGGGGGGTCGAGAATGCCCGAATCTGACTGCCGTCCCGTCCAGATAGTCACCATCGGCGTCAGCGATACGGTCAAAGACGCGGCCGAAATGATGATGTCGCACAATGTCGGTTGCCTCATCGTCAACGACGAGCAGGGCCGCTTCGTCGGACTCGTCACCGAGCGAGACGTCGCCCGCCACGTCGCCACCATCTCCGAGACGGCCCATCAGCTCAGCATCGCCCACATCATGACAGACGACGTGGTCTCGTGCCTGCCCGGTATCTCGACCGGCGAAGCCCGAAGGATTATGGCCGCACGACGCGTCCGACACCTGCCGATCATCGAAAACGGCGCCGTTGTGGGCATTCTCTCGGCCCGCGACGTCATGTCCCAGGCCCTCATCGAGGACCGGACCGCCGCCGAAGAGGTCGCCGTCCTGTCCAATTGCCTCAAGAGCATCGATATCAACGAAGCCGCCGAGATTGTCGCCGTCGAGGTGCCGAAACTCTTTCAGGCCAAGAACTGCGTTCTCTGTCTTTATGGAGACGACGGCACCCCCGCTCCGGCCCTGATCAGCTCCCACCGCTGCCCCTGTTTCGAGGGCCATTTCGCCAGTCGCACGATCGCGGCCGACGTCCCTTGCGAAGGGGGCTTCTATGAGAACGACATGGCGCCGGAGTGCGAGGGACACGGCGGGCGGCCGCCGCGTTTGATCCTGCCGCTGGAGGTTTTCGGCTTGCAAGATGCGGCGTCGCGCAGCGCGAAACGCCTGTCCGGCTTCCTCTGTATGTGCGGGCTGCCCGTCTCCAGCACCTCCAACCGGGAGCTGACCCTGTACAAAGCCAAGCTCACCCGGGAGATCGTGGTCGCGCACCTGACCAACGCCCTGCGCTACCAGCAGGCGCGACTGACCTCTCTGACCGACGCCCTGACCGGCGTCGGGTCCAGGAAACTGTTGGAAGATGCGCTGCAAACCGAATACGACCGCGCCCAGCGCTACAAGCGGCCCTTCTCCATCGCCATCATCGACCTCGATCATTTCAAGATCATCAATGACACGCTGGGACACGCCGCCGGCGACGAGGCCATCCGAAAGATGGCTCAATGCATGAAGTCGCAGAAGCGAAGTCCCGACGTGCTGGCGCGCTACGGGGGTGACGAGTTCGTGATCCTCATGCCCGAAACCCAGGCGGGCGAGGCGGCCGTGCTGCTGGAACGCATCCGCGCCGGCGTGCAACAGGTTTGCCTCGACCAGAACGTCGCCCTGACGATCAGTTGCGGCATCGCCGAGAGCCTGCCCGACCGGGACAAGGCCGCCAGCGAGATGATGCGACGAGCCGACCTGGCCCTCTACGAAGCGAAGAACGCCGGACGCAACTGCGTCAAGCTCTGGAACAAAGGCATGGCCCGCGCGCTTGACACCAACGATATCGAGATTGAAAAAATCAAGCGGCTGCAACGACGAATCCTCGGCCTCTCCGAGAAGGCCGAAAAGATGTTCATGGAGAGCATCTGGGGTCTGGTCCAGGCCCTGGAGGCGAAGGACCCGTACGCCAAGCGACACTCGGAAAACGTGATGCTCTACGCGACCGCCATCGCCAAAACGATGGAGATCGGGCCCAAGCACATCGACCTGATTCGGCGGGCCGCGATGATCCACGACATCGGCCGGATCGGCATCCCCGACGCGATCCTCGACAAGCCCGACGCCCTGACCGCACACGAGCGCAAAATCATCGAGCAGCATCCCGTCATCGCCGTGCGGATCCTGCAGAAGATGAGCTTCCTCGAGCGCGAGATCGCCATCGTCCGACACCACCACGAGAAATGGAACGGGCAAGGCTACCCCGACGGCCTGGCGCGCAACGCCATCCCCCTGGGGGCCCGCGTCATCGCCGTGGCCGATACGTTCGACGCGCTGACCGCCAGCCGGTCATACCATGACTCGCGCTCGATCACCGAAGCGCTTGACATCCTGAAGGACTCGGCCGACTACGATCTCGATCCCGCCGCCGTCGAGGCGATGCTCAAGTGGATACAAGACGTAGCCAAGCAGCTCGGTCGCACCGTCGAGACACTGACGCCGGATGACCTGCTGCGCACCGACCCGTCCGCCCAGACCGAATCCATCCTCGCCGGCGCCTCCTGACCCGGCGCGCATATCATCCGATTGCGAAAGGCAGATTGATCCGCCCGCAGCGGACGGATTCGCACCACACCCGTCCGTCAATCTCAAATCCCAGATCCGAAACGTCAAATCCCAAATCCAAAATCTCAAATTTGAAATCTGAGATCGCAAATCCCAAGTTCGAAATCTGAAATCTCATATCCCCAATCTCAAATCTGAAATCTCAAATCCCAAATCCCCAATGCAAAACGGTTGCCCTTTGGCGGACGGGCCGGCGCTCCGGGACGCGGCGTGGTTTGCCCTGGCGCGGAGGCCTGCCCCTGCGAGGTGGGCCCATGCGACAGCGAACGCAGACGACTACCCAAGCGACGGCGGCTTGCCCCTGCGAGGTGGGCCCATGCGGCGCGAAGGCCGCTTGAGTCTTCCGACGGCGTGCGGTAGACTGAGGTGCACGATACGTGTCCTCATCCGACAGGCGACAGAGCACAGGGCCGATACAGGAGAAGACCATGTCCTCAGACCATCTCAATCGCAGGGAATTCGTCGCGCTTACCACGACCAGCATCGCCGGCAGCGTCCTGGGCGTTGGCTCGACCTCCCGCGCCGACGGCGGGCAAGGCGCGTGGGACCCGAACAAGGCATTGCTCTGCACCGGCCGGCCGCTGGTGGTGCAGCCCGTGCTGATGTACCGCGTGGCCGAGAAGCGCCCGGCGACGTCCTGGAAATCCTGGGGCGGCGTGCAGACCGACCGGGCGGCAGAGGAGGAAGCACAGAGAATATCGCAAGAGCTCAAGACGCTGTCGTCAAACGCGGACTTCCCGGTGCAGGTGCTGCCGACGGTCAAAGTCAAAACGCCGGCCGACGCCGCTGCCGCGCATGAGAACGACTACGATGCGATCGTGGTCTACGCCGCGACCGGCTCGGGCAACACGCTGAGAGCCTGCTTTGCGCCGCAAGAAGACAAGGACACTATCGTCTTCGTGCGCCATCGCTCGGGTCCGGCCTATTACTGGTACGAGGCCCTCAGCACGAAGTACTTGCAAACAGGCACGCCCGAGCCCGGCCGCAACTCCTGCCGCGACCACGGGGGCGTCCACGTCGATGACGTCGTTGTCGATGACTATGACGAGATGCTCTGGCGGCTGCGGGCCCTGTACGGACTGAAGAATTTCATCGGCACCCGCATCGTGGCGCTCGGCGGACCCTGGGGCAAATACTCTCCCGAGGCGCCGCAGGTCGCCCGCGAGAGATACCGCCTCGACATCATCGACGTCTCCTACGACGACGTCACGGCCCGCCTCAAGGCCGCCCGCAGCAGCCGCAAGCTACGCGCCGAAGCGCAACGCCGCGCCGAGCAGTACCTGGCGCTGCCCGGAACCGCACTGATGACCGAGAAGGACTTCGTGACGAATGCGTTCGTGCTGTTCGGCGTCTTCAAGGACCTGATGCGCGAGCACAACGCTCCGGCCTTCACCATCCGGGGCTGTATGAGCACGATTCTGCCGCTGGCCCGGACGACGCCCTGCCTATCGCTGAGTCTGATCAACGACGAGGGCCTGATGGCCTTCTGCGAGTCCGACTTCGTCATCATCCCCGCCGGCATCCTGCTGCGCTATATCGCGGGCAAGCCCGTCTTCCTGCACAACTCGACGTTCCCCCACAACGGGGTCGTGACCTGCGCCCATTGCAGCGCCCCGCGCCGCTTCGACGGCGCCCGCTACGAGCCGGCGCAGATCATGACCCACTACGAATCCGAATACGGCGCCGCCCCCAAGGTCGAGATTCCGCCGGGACAGCAGGTCACCTTCATCGATCCCGAGTACAGCACGGGCCGCTGGCTGGGCTTTACCGGCGTCGTCAGGAGCAACCCGCTCTACGAAGTCTGCCGCTCGCAACAGGACGTCGAGATTCAGGGCGACTGGAAGAAGCTGCTGAGCGAGGTCCGCGACTCGCACTGGATGATGGTCTATGGGGACTATCTCAAGGAGCTCGCCTACGCCGCCCGCAAGATCGGCCTCGACTGGATCGACCTCTCGCAAGCGTAAGACGCAACGGTGGGCCAAGCCCGGTTACGCTTTGGGATCTGACATTTCAGATTTGAGATCTGAAATCTGAGATTGGGGTTTTGAGATCTGAGATCTGAGATTGGGGTTCTGAAATCTGAGATTGGGGTTTTGAGATTTGAGATCTGGGATTTGAGGTTGAGGATTTGAGATTGCAGATTTGAGATGGAAGCTCATCCGGAGCAGGAAAACTCTCGCGTGATCCGGTGTTGTCATCCTGAGCCGCAGACGAATCCCGGCGCGCCCGGATGGGCTGGGCGGTACTGATCTCGATGCATGCTTACGCCAAGGGAATCCCGGCGCGTTGGGATGGGCTGGGCGGTACTGATCTCGATGCATGCTTACGCCAGGCGAATCCCGGCGCGTTGGGATGGGCTGCGAACAAAGCTATCTCAAGCCCGCAGGCCGGATCCTTCCCTTCGCTGCGCCACGTTCGGAGCCTGTCCCGTTCGGCAAGCTCAGGGCGGGCTGTGAGCGCAACCGAAGGAATGACGTGCCGGGCGAAAATCAATCAGAATTCGTATAATCCGCAATCGGACGGCTCGGCGGGGTGTCTCTGTCGTCGAGAAACTCGCCGACGAGCCTGGCGCAGAGGTCGTCGCAGGCCTTGGCCACGTCTTTGCCGCCCTGGTTGGTGGCCGCCAGAACGGCAAAACTTCGCTTCGGCGCCATCCAGACGACCGCGTAGTTCTGGTTGTTGGTGCCGGTATGGGTGAGGACTTTGCCGCCGGCCCAGTCTCGCGATGTCACGGCCCAGCCCTTGGCGTACTGGCCGCCGAAGTCGGGTGTATGCAGTTCCGCGATACTCGCCGAACCAAGAATCGTTTCCGCTCCTTTAGCGCCCGTGAGGTGAAGCCGCACGAATTTGGCCCAATCGCCCAGGGAGCAATGAACCGTCCCGCCGGGCGCGATGGCGGGCGGATTGTCGCTGAAGCGACCGGGCGCCATCGGCTCGAGCTTGCCGTCGGCGAAGCGATGTTGCCAGGGCTGGTCGATTTTCCCGGGTGTCCCCATGGCACCGAAGCCGGCGCTGTCCATGCCCAGCGGCCCGAAGAGCATTTCCTGCATCAGCGTCTCGTAGGGCTTGCCCATCACCTGCTCGGCAATGGCGCCGGCGATCGCGTAGCCGGCGTTGGAATAGAGATACTCCTGCCCCGGCGTCGTCACCGGTTCCTGACGCAGTATCAGCCGGGTGTAGGCGAGTCTCTGCTGCATCGGCGCGCCGGGCAGTCGGTGCACGTCCCGAAACGACATGCCCTCGGGCCAGGAGGCATTGGCAGCCGGCAGGCCCGCCCGGTGAGCGAGCAGATGGCGCAGCGTCACGTCGCGGAACGCCGGCCGCATCTCCTCGACCCGCTCGCCCAGCAGCTCCGCCAGCGTCGCGTCCCAGCGCAGCTTGCCCCGCTCGATGAGGATGGCGATGAGCGTAGCCGTCATGGCCTTGGTGCAGGAGCCCAGGTGGAACTGGTCCGCCGGCGTAACCTCGACGTCGGTTCCGGCCTTGCGGACCCCCGTTGCCGCCACCTGGACGCGACCGTCCAGAATCACCGCCGCCGCCATCGCCGGTAGATCATACGCCTGCCGAACCGATGCGACCGCCGGCGCCACCCGGCTCCCGCCTCCAAAACAGAGGCCCGCAGCCGGCAGAAACAGCAACACGCTCACGATAAGCCAACGACGCGACATGCACGCAGTCTACCGCCTGAAACTCAAAACCGCAACGCGGCACACCTCGTTCGCGCAGCCGAAAGGCCTCGCGACCATTTCAGATTGCGGATTGCGGATTCATCCGCTCTGGGCGGTGACGATTGCGGATTGCGGATTGATCCGCTCCGGCCGGTGACGATTGCGGATTGCGAATTGATCCGCTCCGGCCGGTGACGATTGCGGATTGCGGATTCATCCGCTCCGGGCGGTGACGATTGCGGATTGCGGATTCATCCGCCCCGGGCGGTGACGATTGCGGATTGCGGATTGATCCGCCCCGGCCGGAAAGATTCCCCCCCACAAGTCCATCAATCTGCAATCTCAAATCTCAAACGTCAAATCTCAGATCTCAGATCTCAAATCCCCAATCTCAAATCTGAAATCTCAAATCTCAAATCCGCAATCTCAAATCTCAAATCGTCCTCCCTACGGCAAGGTGATGCTGTCGCTGGTCTCGACGTTGGCGGCGGGGTCATAGAGCCAGTCCGTCTTGCTTACGTTGGTCACGGTGAACGTGAAGGTGCCGCCGCCTCGGACCCAGCGAGTGCTGCGAAAGCTTGCCACTCCGTCGGCGCCAGTCCAGGCCGAGACGTTGCCCCAGGAGGCGCCGCTCCAGCTTCCATAGACGCCGGCATTGGCGACCGGGGCGCCGGCATGGTCCACGATTCGCACGGTGGCGCTGGTCCGGCACCAGGAGCCCCATCCCCAGGCCAACACGTCCGGATCGAAGGCGATGTCGGTGACGTGCATCGTCGCCACGGAGGGAACCGCGACGAAGATGTAGCCACCGACGGCAGCGGTGTCCGAGCCGCCCGGACCCGTGACGGTCAGGCTCACGTCGTAGGCGCCCGGCACGTCGTAGGTGTGGGACGGATGCTGCTGGGTGGAGGTCGCGCCGTCGCCGAAATCCCAGGACCAGCCCGTGACGGCGCCGGTGGACTGGTCGGTAAAGCTCACCGTCAGCGGCGCGTCGCCGCTGGTCGGACTGCCTGCAAACGCGGCGCTCGGGGGCGCAGGGGCAGTCACATCGACGTAATCGGCCTTGGTTTCGGTGTCCGAACCGCCGGGACCGGATACGATCAGACTCACGG